>Ga0310811_10008023_pt1 | contig 13562 bp, 7 predicted proteins | sample YCmetagenome_FD_207642 | JGI IMG/M metagenome (GOLD analysis project Ga0310811, IMG submission 207642) | Soil microbial communities from experimental microcosm in Duke University, North Carolina, United States - YC | ecosystem: Engineered > Artificial ecosystem > Soil microcosm > Unclassified ... | reverse complement strand
ACTGCGCATGTACATTCATACCGCCAGCACAATCCATCGTTGATTCCCGCTCCAAGTACGACGAAGAGACGCAGTATAGAGATTCAGCCGCGTTCGTCGTCATCTACATCGCTCACTAGCATCATTTATCTGTCGTATCCAAGCTTAAGTCCACTAACCTCGATCAATTCCCTTTCGAACTCACACACAGCATTACATATTTGGAGCCCACCGCGAGGGAATTGCTCTCGAGCTACCCTTGCACCCCGAGTTTGATTTTCTTATCTCTGATATACTAAATCTCTCTCAAATTCATACCCGGTCTTTCGACCACCTCTTTCAAAAATAACTAAATATTACCATCCCAACGCGCAGATTCGCCTACAACAAGACAAGCCACCTGCGCTGGCATCTTCAGAAGAAGTCCTCACACCCCAGAAGTGTAGAAAACGCGCAAACACCTCCGCTGCCCATTTTACTCCACACGCAACCACTTCACAACTCGCTCCTACCGCTCAGAAAACACCTATCAGATTCAAGTTAGATCATCGTAGCCAAGACAACTCGGACGTACCTTCAGAATCCTCCCTATCAGAAGACGACACTATAGGACAGCGGATTTCATCAAACTCTCCCTTCCCAACCCTTCCTCAGCCAGACTACATCCTTAGACCAGCCGTTTTCGAATTGCACACTCCCACGCAACCGACGACATTTTCTGAGACAGCCGCTACCAAAACTCCCCCTTTGCAAACCGTCCCACCTATCCCCAAACCTCATTTTCTCGCACCTGCAACCGCTCAGACGCTCCCACCTGCACAATCTACAGTCCCCACTCAGTTTCCTACCCTACGACTTAACCAATCTTCCAAAAACCCGGTTTCGTCAGCACCCTCGCTTGCCATGTCAGCTATCAGAGGGATCAGCGCTATGCCTGGGCCTGGTTCTAGCAAAGCGCCGTCTTTCAGCAGGGAAACCTCCGAACTCCTGGAGTTTCTAGAAGTATTCGAGGATCTTGCAACGTCTTGCGGACTTACCGATGCAGACAAATGCAAAATGCTAGTATGATACGTCAATCTGGAAACGAAGAGATTCTGGGTGACTCTCACCGGATATGAAAGCAAGGACTATGGAGTCTTCAAAACTAACATCTTAAGTCAGTATCTGGGAGCCGCCAAAGGTGTACGCTACACAATTCGCGATCTCGAACGAGTAGTACTCAATACCGCCGAATCGGACGTCTCCACTGAGACAGAGCTGCTACAGTACTATCGTCAATTTAGACCCATAGCTGTATGGCTAGTAGCTAATGCAAAGATATCGGTTCGTGAACGAGACCGTTATTTTTGGCAAGGTCTTCCCCAGGCCGCTCGACTTGCCATAGCTCAATGACTCCAACACATGGAGACCAATTACACCCGTAATGAGGCAACGGACTTCGAGAAAGTTGTGGAAGCAGGACGATTCGTCCTTTCTGACGATGTGTTCGACGCGGACTATAATGAGCCTATCGCCATGCGTTTAAGATCTATTCGAGATATTCCTACCTCTAAAATCAAACCGCAGCGCAAAGGATGGGACTCCGACGAAGAAGATGACAGGAAAGACGTTAGAAGGGAAGTACAGACGAGAAGAGTCGCATTTACGCCACCGGTTGCCCTCAAAGATAACTTCGACGAGGTCAAAGCCTTAGCGCGGAAAATGCATGGATTGGACATAGGAGACGTAGCATATTCAGCTTGCTACACACGTCTCTCTTGCCTAGCACCCGTTGCAGTTCAAGGATGGGCAGCCCCAAAGGAACGACAACTCGTCAATACAGCCACGACCCAAATGCCTCTACCCTACATCCCCCTTCCCCCATTTCAGTCAGCATCAGGATACCCCCAGAATGTATGTTTTTTTTGCGGAGGCGCTCACGTTATGCGAGCCTGCCCAACTGCAGGAGAATATTTACAAGCAGGTCGCATCATCAGAGACGGCCCATATTTTGCTTATCCCGACAGATCCCGGATACGACGTATTGGAAACGATACATTCAAGCAAACGATAGATGCAAGATATACCTCTGGACAGTCTGCTCCCCCTGCCACTGGAGCGAATGCCATCCCTGTCGAAAGCACGCACCATGAAACCAGTACCGAGATTCCCTCCTCAGCATTCATATTGGAATCATACTTTCTGCAGTGTGAGCTAGTCGTTGAAAATCACGCCGTCGTTGTCAACGTCGAGGATTCCTCCGATGAAGAAAGCAACTACCCGCTAGACGTTAATGCAGTCACCCGCTCCAAGGCAAAAGCATCCAGCTCCACTATGCCTGAAACTGACCCAGCAGCCGATACAACGAAAGCTCCTCCATCGGTAGAGACAAAGAAACCCCCTGCGTTCACCTATGAATCCAAAGTGGCTTCACCAGATGCGGTTCAACGCGTGTTTAAAGGGATCCTGGAAGTAACAGTTCCCAATATAACCGTTGCAGACCTCTTTGCTATCAGTCCGGAGTTACGAAAGGAAGCCGTCGAGCACTGCTGCACTCACAGAGTCCCTGCGCCCGCTACCGTTCTTTCAACAAACGCCCTCGCTCTCAAAACTCCCTCCCCTCGATTAATAGAGCACACAACGCCCCTTCGAGAAATCCGTGTTACACTTAACGGAGTTCACCCAGAATTAGGTCTGCTCGATGAAGGGTCAGAAATCATAGTCATAAGAAAGGACATTTGGGAGAAAACGAAAGCTCCGATTAATCGAGAAATCCGCATGAGAATGCAAACAGCGAACGGAGGTTCGCAGGAGATGGCAGGATGCGTGGAAATGTTGGAAATAGACATCGAAGGGATCAAAACATGGGCCCATGCCTATGTAGTACCGGACGCCCCATATCGCTTACTTCTAGGACGTCCTTGGCAGCGGTTAGTACACCTGGCAAAGAGCGAAGATACCACCGGTGTACACGTTTCAGTACACGACCCTATGGACCCTAGCAATACCCGAACGATCACCACCACCCCTCACCCCTGGCCTCACCCCTCCCTCGCTCTAACCGCAGCAACCTTCTCCACTCCATCAAGTAGCGCGAATCCACTCTCCAAAACCTGGAACGCATACACCAAAGTCGCTTCATATCTATCGTGGCGTCCTCAGCACCTGCAAAACCTTATGGTCGACACAGACAATGCAAAGTCCAAACACGAATTCAAGAAGCTCACCGATGAGAAGAAGGACTGCGCTATCGAATCTCTTGAAGCACCTGACTTCAAACGAAACGCTTCAGATTCCCCATCCCTCTTCACCTCCAGCCATGACGAGTACCCTCCACAGGACGCACCCAACCTACCATGTTGAACCTTCGCCTACAAGAAAGTCGCCAATAAGGTGAAGCCCGTTGCCACCACAATGCCATCACACGCCCGCATTATCCGTAGGTTTCCCGAGGACCCTCTTATTTCACTCCCTATTCTCTCTCCCCACCCTCCAGCCTTCACTCCCGGCAAGCGTCTCACCCAAGAACGAATGAATCAACTCGGCGTCTTTCAGAACGAATTCTTGCTGCCCGAAGAACGGAAACTTGCTGCTCAGGTACTTGCCAATAACGAACTCGCCCTAGCATGGGACGAGACGGAAAAAGGTCGCTTTAGGGATGACTACTTCCAACCAGTCATCATCCCTACTATAGAGCACATGCCTTGGGTCCATCGTCAACCACCTATTCCCCCCGGCATTCGCGATGAAGTTGTCAAGCTCATCAAATCTAAGATTGCGTCCGGTGTCTACGAACCTTCCAACTCCTCCTACCAGTCCCGATGGTTTTGCGTTGCAAAGAAGAGCGGTGCTGTCCGAATCGTGCACGACCTTCAACAGCTAAATTCTGTTACAGTCAAGGATGCCGCATCAATGCCATATGTAGAGTTGTTCGCGGAACAATGCGCAGGACGCGCTATATATTCTATGATGGACTTATTTGTAGGGTTCGATCATTGAGTGCTTGCAGAAGAATCACGCGACATTACCACTTTCCAAACTCCTCTCGGCACTTATCGTTTGACAGTCCTTCCTCAGGGATGGACCGACTCTCCCACTGTCTTTCAAAACGACGTGGCCTTTATTTTGCAGGAAGAAACGGACATAGCTCCAAACTTTCAAGACGATGTGAATGTACTTGGACCTCGGACTCGCTACGAGTTACCAGACGGAACTTATGAGACCATCTCTGCAAATCCAGGCATCCGCAGGTTCGTTTGGGAACACTGCGTAGATGCTAACCAAATTTTGCACCGGTTGAGACACGCAGGCGCCACTGTTTCAGCATCTAAGCTCTTTCTCTGCGTTCCCGAGGTCCTCGTGGTCAGACACCTCTGCACATATGAAGGCCGTATCCCAGATTCTTCCAAAGTCTCGAAAATATCAAATTGGCCCCCTTGTTCAACTAAGACTGAAGTTCGCGGTTTTCTCGGCACTGCAGGGACAGTACGGAATTGGATCAAGAATTACGCCTTGCTATCACGACTGCTTACTCACCTCACTCGTAATAACTCCCCCTTTATCTGGTCTGAGGAAGCTCAGCAAGCCATGGACGCCATCAAGAACACAATCATCTCATCCTCTGCTATTCGACCGATAAACTATACGTCACAAGACGAAGTTATTCTGGCCGTCGATTCATCACACATCGCTTGTGGGTGGATCTTGTCACAAGTCGTCAATAAGAAACGTTATCCTTCACGTTTCGGGTCTATTACCTGGAACGATCGTGAATCGAGGTACTCGCAAGCTAAGTTAGAATTATATGGACTTTTCGTGCCCTTCGTGCTGCAAAAGTATGGTTGATCGGTCTCAAACACTTCACCGTCGAAGTAGACGCAAAGTATATTCGGGGTATGCTTAATAATCCTGATATTCAACCTAACGCTGCCGTCAATCGATGGATCACCGGCATTTCCCTCTTCGATTTCACCCTTAGACACGTACCTGCAAGCAAACATGTAGCACTGGATGGGTTATCCCGAAGACCCAGAGCACCCGGAGACGATGAAGACGAGACGACGGAAGACGTTGACGAATGGATCGAGGAAGTACTAGGATGCGGATTATGGGTAGCAGTGGCAGTTGAAAGGTCCCATAACATTCCGGTAGCCCTCGTGTCAGCAGCAAGCACGCTCACTTCCGACTCCACCATTCCCTCAACAGAACTGTCCTTGCGCCTTGATAGAGAACTCCAAGCTATTCACACACTCCTTGACACCTTAGCCTTCCCATCAAACACGCCATTGTCAGATCATCCTCGCCTTTGTAAACGTGCCTATCAGTTCTTCGTCAGAGGACAGCGGCTTTGGAGAAAAGAGTCCAGTGGCCGCCATCAATTAGTGATATTTGGAAAAGATCGCTTACGAATAATGACCGAGGCGCATGATGCGCTCGGACACAAAGGATTCTATTCGACAAGACGAACCATCAGCGATAGATTTTGGTGGCCGACGCTAGATAAGGACCTTACCTGGTATCTAAAGACCTGTCACCAGTGTCAAATTAGATCCGTCGCCAAAGTCGTTCTCCCGCCCACAATTTCAATCCCTTCCACATTATTTCAAAAGGCATTCACAGACTCGATGTACATGCCGGCGTCCCATGGATTCTCCTATATTGTGCAAGCACGCTGTTCACTCTCCAGTTGGCTGGAATTTAGGATGCTAAGAAAGGAAACAGGACGCACCTTGGGTGCCTTTCTCTTTGAAGAGATATTGTGCAGATGGGGAGGAATCGAGGAAATAGTAACTGATAATGGAACGCCGTTTGTCGCAGCACTAGATTGGCTCGCGCAGAAGTACCATATCCGCCACATTCGAATATCAGCTTACAACTCGAAGGCGAACGGAATCGTGGAACACTCTCACCGAACCATCCAGGACTCCCTCGTCAAAGCCTGCAATGGAGACATTTCACAATGGCCAACACTCGCTCATCACGTCTTCTGGTCCGATCGCGTAACGACATGACGATCCACGAACCATACCCCCTTCTTTATCGCACATGGCACCAAACCTCTCCTTCCCTTCGATATCACCGAAGCCACATTCCTTTTACCCGATATCCCTGTTCAAATTCCAACCAGCACCCTGATTGCTATCAGAGCGCAGCAACTAGCAAAACGAGAAGAAGACTTAGCGCACATTCATACTCGAATCCTCAAATCTCGGTTTGCGTCTATCAAAGACTTCGAACGACGGTTCGCCAACACGATCCACGACCACGACTTCCCTCCAGGTTCACTCATTCTAGTACTCAATAAGAAGATAGAGCCGGCGTCAAACGCCAAGTGCAAACCACGCTACTTTGGACCTATGGTTGTCATCTCGCGTTCGCAAGGAGGATCGTATCGGCTTGGAGAACTCGACGGAAGCATCTCCAAACTCAAGTTTGCCGCCTTTCGGATTATTCCATATCACCCCCGCTCTCCTACGTCAATCGAAGTTACACAATACATCGACTTGCAGGCTCTCGCAGGAAATAACGACGAAGCCGACTAGAGCACGACGAAGATACCATACATATTTCAGTTGTTGTAAGATCGACCGAGGGCGGTCGATATTCAAAGTAGGAGGGTGATGTAAGGATCCAGTATCCTTTATGCACAGACCAAACCTTCAGACAGACTCGCGCTAGCATGATCACGTGATTTGATGATAAGCTTTACACGCTACTTTGACTTACGGAGATACTTTCTTTTCTTTTCACTTTCACTATCTTACTGAGTGCTCACTTCACCTTATACCCGTTCCTTCACATTTATCTCTTGCTTCACACAATCTCCACTCTCCTTCAGGACTAGTCAGAAAACGTTCAAAACGTATATATACTGCGCATGTACATTCATACCGCCAGCACAATCCATCGTTGATTCCCGCTCCAAGTACGACGAAGAGACGCAGTATAGAGATTCAGCCGCGTTCGTCGTCATCTACATCGCTCACTAGCATCATTTATCTGTCGTATCCAAGCTTAAGTCCACTAACCTCGATCAATTCCCTTTCGAACTCACACGCAGCATTACATGGATGATGAGAATGGGGTACCGCTGGAAGCAGGAGCCACGAGGGCAGTATTCGGATGGTCACAAGCGTGACGATATTGTCTATTACCACCAGAATATTTTCCTTCCTGCCTGGAGTCGTTACCAGCCTCATATGCAAAAATGGAAGAAGGATGATGTCACCTTGGAAGATCTTGAAGCACACACCGAGGCTTCTGGTCGCCGTCTTGTAGTCTGGTTTCACGATGAGTCCACCTTTTATGCCAATGACCGGAGGAAAGAGCGCTGGGTCCATAAATCCGAGCGTGCCATACCACTGCCTAAAGGGGAAGGCGCTTCATTGATGGTTGCTGACTTCATATCAGCAGATCATGGCTGGCTGTGTTCCCCAGACGGAAAAGAGAGTGCGCGGGTCTTGTTCAAAGCGGGGAAGGCAAGGGATGGGTATTTCACCAACGAAGAAATTATCACCCAAGCCGCCAATGCCATGGATATTCTGGAGAAATATTTCTCTGATGAGGATCACATCTTTGTTTTTGACAATGCGACGACTCACATTAAACGTGCAGATGGTGCATTATGCGCTCACAAAATGCTGAAGCACCCATCAGCAACATGGGGTGTATCTGTCAAAGTCAAAACTAGCAGCGGAAATGCTGCTGTTGATCCAAATGGGAAACCAATCAAGGAGAAAATTCGGATGGTGGATGCACAACTGCCCAATGGAGATACACAGTCCCTCTATTTCCCAGATGAACACGAGAAAGCTGGATGGTTTAAAGGAACAGCTCAGATCCTTGTCGAGCGAGGAGATACTTGAACGCACCTGGTCTATGAGCAGAATGTCATGATTTTAAATGTCCAAAGGACAGGAATGATTGCTGCTGTCGGCGGTTGTTATACAGTCAGCCTGACTTCACGGATGTGGAATCTAACCTGGAGACCTCATGCCACACACGAGGTTTCGATGTCATTTTCTTGCCAAAATTTCACTGCGAGTTGAATTTTATTGAACAGTGCTGGGGTTATGTGAAATGGCTTTACCGAAAGAAGGACCGCTCATCCTCCGAGGCTGTTCTCGAACGCAATGTGCTTGATTCATTAAATGCAGTTCCACTGTCATCAATGTGATGGTAAGTCTCCAAAATCTTATCTGGACTGCAGATAAATGACATACATTGTATGGCAGCTTCTCGATCAGATCTGTCAGGTTTATTGATGCCTATCAAAAGGGCCTTGATGGAACACAGGCCGCATGGGCAATTAAAAAGTATTGAGGGCATCGTGTTCTTCCCGAGAGCATAATGAAAGAGTTTGACAATGATCCCTCGAATAGTCGCTAAATCCTTGAATTCTCAAACTAATATATATTACCTGCACATACTACATACTACTTACATTTCCTCTACATATTCTCTCTTTCTACTGCCAGTGCCTATTGAGTTACCGCCGTTTTGGCATGTTCGGCAATGACTTATCTTCCAGTGTCACACTCATGTCATATCACATGAGGTTCGTTGGTTTCACAAGGCGTCTACCTTAACATTATCCAAAGATGAGGGAAATATAATGGTCCTTTGTAACAGTCTGTTTTACAGTCTGCATCTGCAAGTTCATCTTTTTTGGAAAACCTTTGACGCTTGGTGTTACTGTACCCTTTTGCGACAAAATCCTCGATGATTGGTCTAATAAGGGCATCAGGAGCTGGTGAATTAAATATATCAGTTGTGGGTGAAGTACAAGTGCATACTTGCTACTCAGGAACTCGACCATTGTGTGCTAGTGCGTTCGGCATCTGTCTGGAGAAACCAATATGATAACAAGAGCAGTGAGAGAAAGTTGTTAAGCACCTTTTGAAGGTAGACGAGACTTCGTCTGCAGGTTTGAAGTCTTTGGCTGAGACACGTACCATGGATGAGGATCCAGTGCAGTTAAGCCTGGCATCTGTTTGATAGGAGTTGCTGACAATCGCGCAGTATTGTCGTGTAACTCACCTGTGACATATCGGAATTATTGCGAATTTGATGCAATTGGGAGTAATGGCTAGTGAGTGAAAGACATCAGTATGCATGTCAAGTTTTTAATGATATCACCAGTGGTGGACGAGACTTCATCCACGGTTTTGAAGTGATCAGCTGAGACATGTACCATAGATGGGGATCCAGCGATCTAGGAGTTGCCGACAATCACGCAGTGATTGTTGTGAGTAACACCTGTAACATATTGGCTAGAATATACAATAATCAATATAATATATACAACAATAAATACAGCGGACTGTGAAAAATACACATGGCATAACAGCAAATCGAACCGTCACTAAAGATCCACCATAGACATGTGCATAATTACTCACCACTGCTGTTTGATGGCCTCTGAGCTTGTGGATGTTATGTAATCGCGCAACTTATTTATAGAAGCCTCATTTTATTTTATTTTTTATTTTATTTTTGAATCCTTGTTTATTGTCCATTGGGGCTAAGTCCTATGTTGGACATCTCCTACATGTATGTACCTTGGTATTTACTCTATATATCTTGTCTTGGTAGCATCTTGACAATGGTTCTGGCATGGGTGGGAACTGTGATGCCTGTGAGGAGGCATGCAGTTATGTTTGGGTTTGGTTTCATTCTATTCTCCTCTCCTTTCCTCTTTTTCCGGCCGGGGGGGGGGGGGCGCCCCCCCCCAAACATCTCCAAAGGTCTGCTCGAAGTGTCTTGTGCATGCGATGTATTTCAGGGTCGCTCTCATTCCTTGAGTATCGTTGAGCAAGTGCTTGATATTGTATTTGTGCGGGCCTACTTCGAGACGCATGGCGTCTCTCTGTCTGGTGAAGGTGGGGCATACTAGTAGGAAATGATGTACTGTTTCATTGTGCACGTTGCAGTTTTCGCACTTGGCTGATTGGCTCTTCGATATCTGGTGTAGGTGTTTGTTGAGCGCTATGTGACCCATTCTGAGCTGAAAGAGAAGCGAGCTGTGCTTCCTTGGTAATGATGCGATTTTTGTGGCAAATTTGTTGGAAGGAGCTGACTGGTCTATGGTATGCAGGGCGGTGAACATTGGTGAGTTGTTTGCTATCTCTGTTGCCTCGTCCTTGATTCTGCAGTAGTGTGTCTGTTTGATTGCTGACTTGCTATGTGGCAGTTCCTTGGTTTCACCGTATTTTGTCAGCAAAGATTTTGGGAGTTCATTCATTCCTGATGATTTCCCTCTCGCTGCCTCTTTCACCTGCTCATCAGCTACTTCATTGCCCAGGATGCCCTTATGCCCTGGCGTCCACCTGATGATGAGTTTCCTTCCATCATTGGCTGGGATGACCCTGCATAGGTCATTGTGGAACATGTCCATCAGGTAGTGTCCTGGTTGTGAATGGAAGGCTGATGTTGCGTGGATGGCTGCCTGATTGTCTACCCCCAGTGACATGGTCCCCCCCCTTTCTCCTCCCTCTTCTTTTAAGAGCTGAACCACCAAAATCATTCCCACAAGCTCGCCTTCATACACTGTGTGCTCCGTGTCCTTGCCCAGGTATAACCTCCAACTTTTTATCACTTCTTTGCCTCGCATGATCACTGCTGCTGCCCCCACTCCTCCTTCAATTGAAGAGCTGTCCGAGTATGCTCTTATGTCTTCTTCCGCTGACAAGTCTTCATCCGCTGCTCTCTCTGGTTTGTCTGTGATATGCATTTCGGTGTCTGGGATCCACTTTGGATAGTATCTGACCAGCCAAATCTTCTCTGTGGCGTCGGGGTCTATCTGGTACTCGTACATCAGTTTGTGCAGTGGAGATGGGTGTCGTTTTCTCCCCTTGAATTCCCTTTTTGTGCTGAACATGTACGCTGACCTGATGTCCTTTGCTAGTGGGTGGGTGTCTGGGAGTGTTGCCATGTGAAGTGTCGCCCTCAGGCAGATTTTGTGGAGTGTCTGTTGAAATGGTAAGACATTAGCGTGCGCATCTAACATATCATTGGAAGTTGATCTTAGTCCTCCTGTTATTAGGATTGTGGCCATGCGCTGAACTCTCGACATCTGTGTGGCAAAGCTTTTCGGTCCCCTACCCCCTCTCTGTTTCCCTCTCCCTTTTGCAACGAGGTCTGAACACCACATGTCCACTGTGTAAAGCATTTTTGGCAGTATGACTCCTTTGTACAGCCGTTTCATTGCCCTTCCATGCATTCCTTTTGTCGGTCGGATCACCCTCATACATGCTAGTGTGTACTTCGTTCCTTTTGCAAGTGCGTAGGCCGCATGTTCCTTGAAGTTGAGGTTCTCGTCTATGATCATGCCCAGGAACTTGTGTGATTTCGACAGTTGAATGGTGCAGTTGCAGATGATGATAGCTGGGTGGCGTACTGGTGTGGTCTTGCATGGGTTCTGTTTGTCTGGTGTGAAAGAATATATTTAGCTAGACTGAATAGACTAGTTCCACTTATCCTTATATGCAAGGGAAGCTGAAACTTAAGGACTTAGTGACCTATAGTGACCTTATGTCAACCCGACAGCGATAGCGCACTGAGTAAGACTGAAACTGATAAGGCACTATGCTAACTAAGAGTGCGAAGGAGCGCAACAGGGTGATGACCTGTAGTTAAGTAGTGCGCTGGCGGGCGACTTGAGGACAGCCGTGGGCAAGGATATGGCAGGCAATCCGCTGGCGCAAGATGCGGCAATAGAGTGGAGTGGGTATTGGCAAGCAATGCACTGGCGCAAGATACGACTATAGGGAGGAGTGGGTAAGGTAATGGCAAGCAATGCACTGGCACGAGATGCGACTATAGTAGGTGAGGGTATTGCCAAGTAGCGCGCTGGCACAAGATACGACTATAGGGAGGAGCAGGTATTGGCAAGCAATGCACTGGCACAAGATGCAACTACAGTGGGTATTGGCAAGTAATGCGCTGGCTGTCATATCCCATACATTTGCTGTAGGTATCACAACCTGGCTAGGCACTAGCTATAATAATGCAAATACAGTATAAGTGAGTCTCAGCTCTACCTAGCTGCTATACTCGCAGAAGCAAGAGCGTTTAACCCTAAAGGGGACGCAAGGAAAGTGAAGATCCACAAGTAAATGCTGATCAACCCTGATCAAATGCAATGAAAGCGCAAGAAAACGCGAAGAAACGCGAAGAGATGCGGTGAAACGTGAAGAAACGCGAAGAAACACGAAGAGATGTGGTGAAACGCGAAGAAACGCGAAATGTGATGGTCGCGCGAAGCGTGGGAAAGTAGCGTGCGAAGTGCACAAGTGTAGAGAAGATGTATAAATGGTGCTGGGATGTGAACCAAGGCAAGGAGGACGGATGCTGGACAGATAATAGATGGATAATATGATTGCCACTAGCTATAGACGGATGCTAGGGACTACAACGACGGATACATGCACTGCATGGAACTAACTGGTGATAGATGGTGACTGCCAGAAGCTAAGTTGTAAAAACAGACATGGCAACTCTAAGTCGCACATAAGCGCCTTCCCAGGGCTCGGAAGTGAATCAGGAGCGCTCTAAGTATGTAAGTGATGTAATGTAAGGGTCCATAACGAAATAATAATCATATGATACCAAACGTAGTCAGATATAGTAATAAATGGAATGCGACGCACCAAGGAACTGGCTGGACAATGGATGGATGCTCCTGCAATGATGCGCACTAAATTGCAATGAAATGCAAAGATGCGCTGAAGGAACTAAGTCTGACTGCGGCGCGCGCAATCAATCTCTAGATGTGAGATCAACAACACTGCTGGTGAGGCAGTATGTCGGGTCTCGCTGCGCCTAGGCTGCTATGTCTGCAACAGATGCGTTCGACCCTAAAGGGGACTGCTACCACACACAGAACCAGGGATAAAGAGAACTCAAGTAGACAGGGGATGCGCACAAGGATATAGAAAGGCGTGAAGCGCACGATGAGAAATGCGCGGTAAGCGGAGCGCGGGAAGCGCGCGCTAAGGTAAGCGAAGCGCGGGAAGGCGCGCGCCTATGGTGCGCGTGGGCGCGTGAAAGCGCGCAAGTGATGCAGAAGGCAAGGAGCGGTGTAGGGATTCGTAATGAGCGTGAAATGACGTGAGTGAAAGCGAGCGCGATGTAAAGCGAGAGCAAAGGCGAAGCAGACAAGAAGCAAGGCTTGATTAGGCGATCTAATCTAAGCCAAAACGCGATAACCACAGGGCGCGCGCCCTAATGGTGACTACTACTCTAAAGTAAAACCCAAACGCTAGGGAAATACAGTAAAGGGAAGTAATGAATAGTAGCGCTACCATCAGGCTTTATACTAAGTAAGATCTCATCGGACGCGGAAGGGATAGGGAGAACATGCGCGATAGTATGTAATGACATGTAATAGCGCTGCAGTCCTTGTTACACTCGTGCAGCATGTAGTATGACGTACTAGAGGGGTGCTCGGACATGGCTCGGTCCTCCTGGATGATAGGCGATAGAGCGCGGGAACGCGCGCTAAGCGCAGGCGCGAGAAGGCGTAGGCGCGAGAAGCGCGTAAGCGCGGGAAAGCGTGCGCCTTGAGCGCGCTATACAGGGAAGTGTCATGCAACTCCATAGTG
>Ga0310811_10008022_pt1 | contig 13562 bp, 12 predicted proteins | sample YCmetagenome_FD_207642 | JGI IMG/M metagenome (GOLD analysis project Ga0310811, IMG submission 207642) | Soil microbial communities from experimental microcosm in Duke University, North Carolina, United States - YC | ecosystem: Engineered > Artificial ecosystem > Soil microcosm > Unclassified ... | reverse complement strand
CCACGCTAGAACAGTTGTCGCCGCAGCGTCCGCCTGATGCGCCTGATACGGCGCCATACATCGTCGTCGAAAAGATTCTGACGCACGGCGAAACGCTGCGTCACGATTGGCCGATCGCCGGCACCACCGGCTACGACTTCATGGACCAAGTCGGTGCCCTGCTGCACTGTCCTGACGGTTTACCGACGCTCAACAAACTGTGGATGGAACTGGCAAGCGACAACGACAGTTTTCCCGTGCACGTCGCCAATGCGCGCCGCCAGCTGCTGCGCGAAAACTTCGTCGGCGAATTTGCGGCGTTGACGCGCGCCGTGCACGCCGGCGCGCGTACCGAGATGGAAACGCGCGATATTTCACAGGCAGCAATCAGCCGCGTGCTGACCGAGCTGCTGGTCGCCTTTCCGGTCTATCGCACCTACTGGTCGGAACAGGGCCGCAGCGAGGCCGATCGTGCAGTGCTGGAGAAAACGGTCAACGACGCACGCCGCAATCTGCCGGCGCAAGACCAGCCGCTGCTCGATACGCTGGTCACCTTGTTCGATACCAACAACATCGATTCCGACGCCAGCGCCGATGCGCCGGTGCTGCGCCGACTTGCGGTGCGCCGTTTCGAGCAGCTGACGCCACCACTGGCAGCGAAAGCGGTCGAAGACACGGTGTTCTATCGCTATGGCCGCCTGCTGTCGCGCAACGAAGTCGGTTCCGATCCCGATTACTTCTCTGCGTCGATTGAGGACTTTCACGCATTCAACCTGCAGCATGCAGCGAATTTTCCGCACACCATGCTGGCGACCGCGACGCACGACCACAAGCGCGGCGAAGACGTGCGCGCACGACTCGCAGTATTGAGCGAATGCGCCGACGACTGGTCCGACACCGTGCGCCGATGGGTACGTCTGCACACCGATTTTCGCCAGCACCTGCAGCGCGACGACGATACGGTAACGCTGGTGGCACCTGCCCTCGGTGATGAAATGATGCTGTACCAGATGGTCGTCGGCGCCTGGCCGCTGGATCTGGAAATCGATGATGCTGAAGGTCTGGCAAATTATGCGGAGCGTTTAGCGGGATGGCAGCAGAAATCGCTGCGTGAGGCAAAGCTGTATTCGAGCTGGGCAGCACCGCATGACGATTACGAACAAGCATGCCGCCAATTTCTGGACGCGCTGTTCGATCGCGCGCGCAGCGGCCCTTTCCTCGAGGAGGTAATGGAATGGGTAAGGCGCGTGACGCCGGCCACTCTCGCCAACAGTTTGGCGCAGACGCTGCTGCGGCTGACGTCACCCGGCATGCCGGACCTGTATCAAGGCACCGAATTCTGGGATTTCAGCCTGGTCGATCCGGACAACCGACGCCCTGTCGACTATGTGGCGCGCGAGGCCGCGCTGGACCGTGCAGCGAAGCCCATCGTCGACCGTCAGCAGCAACAATTGAAGCAGACGCTGCTGCACCGTACCCTCGCCTTCCGTGCAGCCGAACCGGAACTGTTCGCCAAAGGACGCTACGTCCCGTTACAAGCCGAGGGCCCGCTGCAGGATCATGTCGTCGCCTATTTGCGCGAGCACAAGGGCAAGACGATATTGGTTGCGGCGCTGCGCTTCAACCTCAAGCTGGTGGATCGCGATCTGCGGCTGGCGTCGGACGAGGCAGCGGCCACTGCGCTGTTGCTGCCGCGTGCATTGAACGGCCCGCAGTGCAATGTGCTCACAGGCCACAAGTTGAACATTGAGAATGCAAGCATTTCGGTCGCCGATTTGCTGGGCGATTATCCAGTCGCACTGCTGGTTGCCGCTGGCAACGAACCGCGTTGAGCGTGTTCGCAACACGATATTTGCGTCGTGCATGAACTGCGCCTGTTCCCCCTCATCTAATACCGGTGTGGGAAATGCGGCCGTCGCGAAAACGGCGCAGTCGACCAGGCGGCAACAAATCATCGAATGCGTGTTCGCGGCGAATAAACCTTGCATTGCGGCGCTATCCAACGCATACTCGCCGGCGTGGTGTTGATCACTACCAGGTTTCGCACTTTCCACTATAGGGCTGGCGAAACCCTCACACTAGCCTGCCTCCTTTACCGGATGCGGGCTTTTTTGTTTCTTGTCCCGGCGCCGCTGACGGGTGCCCTACGGTCTTTCCCAATGGAGCTTGTAATGAATCAAGGCGACGTAATTGCACTGTTCAAGCAGGAAGCCGCGACGCTCGGCAGAATCGAGGCGTCGCAAAGCGACATCATCCTGAAGCTGGCACAGCTGATTGCCGATGTGAATCGAAAGCTCTCGCCATCCGATCGCGAGCGACTTCTCTACATCGGTGCGGTGATGTACCAGGAAGCTTCCAGCCAGTTCGAGGCGAGAAAAGAAATGGACAGTCTGATGAAGACTTCGGTCGACCCGCAGGGGAACTAGACCGATGGAATCTCCGCTGACGAACAGAGGGGCTTATTTCTGACACAGCTTTAAGCGTCTTTCTGATATCGATCGCGCCGGCTTTTTTATAAGCTGTCAATAGTGCTCCAAGCTTCGAGATCCATCAGCGCGTTCGCGCAAAAGCCGGATCTTTTCTGCTCGCAATGAACTAATCGATCTGGGGACGGCGACGAAATGACGCAACAGCGAAAGACCCCCGCCTTCAACGGCAAGATATTATCGCTCGGCAGTATCAATGCCGATTTTCAGATGCGCACCAAGCGGCAGCCGGAAGTCAGCGGAACACTTCTGGCGAGCGACTTTGTACGGCTGGGCGGCGGCAAGGCAGCGAATATCGCCTACGTTGCGCGCAAGCTCGGAAAAGCAAGCCAGCTGTTCGCGCATACCGGCGACGACGATCTGGCGGAGCAGGCGATGGCGCCGCTGCGCGACAGCGGTGTTGATCTTTCCGGCATCAAGAAAATCAAGAATGCGCACACCGGCGTAACTGTGATCACGGTGCCGCCCGACGGCAAGAAAAGCATATTGATGGCGGCAAACGCCAACGGCTTCTGGTGCCAAGACGATGTAGCGCCGGTGCTGCGCGCAATCCGAAATGCAGAACCCGGCTCGGTGCTGGTGGCCGATTGCGAAATTCCGGTTTTCATCGTCGAACAGGCGATGCGCGCAGCGCGCCAGCGCGGCATCAAGACCATCCTCGATCCCTCTCCTGCCGACCGCGTGACTCCGGCAGTGTTGAAGCTGACCGATTTCATTGCGCCCAATGCCAGCGAGGCAAAGGTGCTGACCGGCATCGACTGTGACGACGTGGAGTCGGCGATGGATGCCGGCAATTGCCTGCTCGAATGCGGAGTCAACGTCGTCTGCATCAAGCTGGCGGACGGTGGCTGCGTGGTGGTGGAACACGGCTGTGCCTTTCACATTGCCGCGGTGCCGGTTGACGTGGTCGATACCACCGGCGCCGGCGACGCCTTTACTGGCGGCCTGGCGGTTGCCTTGATGGAACATCGTCCACTGCACCAGGCAGCGCGTTTTGCGGTGGCGGCTTCGCATCTGGCGGTGACCGCTTGGGGTTCGCAGCCAGCCTATCCGACGCGCGAACAGATCGAGCGCATGGAGGCGCGCCTGACCACAAGCACTCATGTCCGCCAACCCGTGCATTGATGCACGGAGTCGGCCTGGATCATCGGCTTCGATCATGACGAGCGTCACGGCGAAGGCCGCGTGAAACGATTCCTGCTGTCGGCAACGAAGTGATCGTCGCACGCAGCGGCACCGAGGAACGACGCAACATGGCGCGTCACCCGGCACTACCGCGGCAAACGCCTCGATGGCGACAATCTTCCTAACGGGTTGCGTGCGTTTGCACATCCGGCAATCAGGCGCGATCATTTTTTGCTTCACGCAGCGTGACGGACCGAGAATTCCCCGCATGGAAGGAGCGTCGCTTTTGTCGTCCGGATTTCCGGCGAGCAATCGTTAAAGATTGTAACGTTGTCAAACTCTCACTATTTTCCCGTGTCGTTTAGAAAGACGGAGGAAAAAAATGAGTGAATCAATAAAGGGCCTCGCGCCTGAAGCCGCTTGCATTACTACAAGGCAAATGCTCGCGATTCAAAAAGACGTGTTTTGCATATGGGAGCAGCGCGTTCGGAATGAAATCGGCGCGGCCTATGCGATCGATCGCCCGATTCTCATCAATACCTTTCCTGCTTTCTACCGCGAATTCGCCGATGCCATCTGTGACGGGCAAGACGAGGAAAGGGTAAGAGCAACTTCCACCATCGCTGCGGAACACGGGGGTGAACGAGCTCGCCTGACCGAATACAGTCCGCAGGACCTGATCCGCGAATGGCAGATCCTGAAGGAATGCGTTCTCGATACGCTGGATAAGGAACACCTTGCACTTACTACCAGCAAGCGACGTCTCATCAATGCCTTGTTCGATTTGGCCCTACGGGAATCGGTAAGTGCATACATGCTTGCTCAGGCAGCACTGCGTGAACGCGTGATCGCCGCTCTGACGCATGACCTGCGCACACCTTTGGCAGCAGCAAATGCGGGCGTTCAGCTTGCACAAAAATTATCCAGTTCGGCGCGTCAGGATGAGTTGTTTTCGCTTATTGAAAGAAATCATCGACGGATGGATGTTTTGATCCGGGACTTGCTCGACGCGATGGTTTTCCAGGCTGGTGAACGGCCGCAACTGAAACTGGAGAATATAGACATACTGGAGGTCGCAAGCGAGGTACGGGAACACTTCAACGGCATGCACGGCCAGCGCGTGGAGATTGACGGGACCTCGACAAAAGGATGGTGGGACCGAACGGCGTTGCGACGTGCGCTGGACAACCTGGTAGAGAACGCGTTCAAGTATGGCGCTCCTGCAGAACCCATTTTGATCCGCATCAGCTCATATGAAGGCCGCCTGATGCTGAGCGTTCACAATAGCGGCGAACCGGTCTCTCCGGAAGATATCGAAACAATCTTCCAGGTATTTAAAAGAGCCAGCGCCGCTAGAAACGGCAAAAAGCCTGGATGGGGAATCGGCTTGCCCTACGTACGCAGCGTCGCGGAAGGCCATGGCGGCAGCATCGCCGTCCGTAGCACCGCGGACCACGGGACAAGTTTCACGATCGATATCCCGATCGATGGTCGGCAATACCAGAATGCGCCGGTGTTGTAGCGCAATTCATACTGGAGATTTTGTGAGATACCGGCATAAAAAAGCCCGCGCAAGCGGGCTTTTTAGCGCATCGAGTTCGAGTTACTCGACCTTGTCGTCGTCCAGCGCATCCCTGACATTGCCGATCGCCTTGTCGGTCTTGCCTTCAACCTGTTTCTGGATACCCTTGACTTGCTGCCTGGTGCTGCCGGTTGCCTCGCCTAGTTCTTCCTGCGCCTTGCCGGCGGTTTCCTTGATGCTGCCTTTCAGTTTGTCGGTGTTCATGTCGCATCCTTTCAATAGGGAATATGTTGTTTCGACTTCCGGAGCCTGCGCTAGTTCTGAAAATTCGATGTTCCGCGCGGTGTGCCCTGCCGTACATACATGGCGGCAATATCGCTGCATGCTGCCTCGGATCGTTTAAGCGGGAAAAGATGGGGCTAGAGTGAAACAGCAATGGATCAGCGGCAACAGTTTCGAATTGCTCGAAAACGGCGACCAGTTCTACCCGCGCGTATTCGACACGATGGCGCACGCAGAAAAGGAAATCCTGGTCGAGACATTCATCCTGTATGACGATAAGGTCGGCCGTGGCTTGCAGGAAGCGCTGATCGGGGCCGCGCAACGCGGCGTGCAGGTTGACCTCACGATAGACGGCTGGGGCTCGCCGGGACTGTCCAAAGAGTTTCTGTCCGAGATGACCTCGGTCGGCATCCGCGTTCATGTTTTCGATCCAATGCCCGGCTTCCTGCGCCGCATCAACTTGTTCCGTCGCATGCATCGCAAGATCGTGGTGATCGATGGCACGATCGCTTTTGTCGGCGGCATTAATTTTTCCGCCGATCATCTGCTCGATTTCGGTCCGGAAGCCAAGCAGGACTACTCGGTTTGCGTACGAGGCCCCATCGTTGCCGACATCCAGGCGTTTGCGCAAAGTGCGGTGAAAGGCCGGACGCTCAATTGGCGCAGGAGAGGTCGTATCGACAGGAATTCACCTTCCTTGCCGAAGGCCGGCGACGCCGATGCGATCTTTGTATGGCGCGACAATCGCCTCCATACGCGCGACATCGAACATCAGTATCGCGTCGCGATCCGGCTGGCAAAGCAACGCGTCACCATCGCCAATGCCTACTTCTTTCCCGGCTACGCCTTCCTGCGCGATCTGCGCAAGGCTGCGCGGCGCGGCGTGAAAGTCTCGCTCATCCTGCAAGGCAAGCCCGACATGGCGATAGTGCAGTTCGCCGCCGGCATGCTGTATCACCATCTGTTGTCGGCCGGCGTGGAAATCTACGAGTACTGCGACCGCCCTTTGCATGGCAAGGTTGCGGTGATCGATGACGAATGGGCGACTGTCGGATCGAGCAACCTCGATCCGCTCAGTCTGTCGCTGAACCTGGAAGCCAATGTCATCATCCGCGATCGCGCCTTCAATGCACGGCTGTTCGAAACGCTGCAAGGCCTAATGCAGCAGAGCTGCAAGAAGATCGACATTCGCGACTTGAAGGAGGCCGGCTGGTGGCGTGTGGCGCGCGGCTATATCCTGTTCCATCTGCTGCGCCGCTATCCATCGTGGCTTGGCTGGCTGCCCGCGCATGCGCCCAAGATCGAATCAATCGCCGAGAAAAACGCTGGCGTCGACAAGATAGGCGAACGGGAAAGCGGAAGGGCTTGCTCATGAATGGCCGCCCACCCATTGCGGAATACGTGACGCCGCCGAAGGCCCGCATCACCGCGCGGTCTTGGTGGCCGCGGGCCAAGACGGCGGCGAAGATTGCATTCTTCGTGCTGGTTGCATGGCTGCTGATCGCACAGGCACGTTCGATTGAATGGGACAAGGTAATCGACACCATGCGCGAGCGTTCGCCACGCAGCCTGATGCTCGCAACCGGTCTCGGCATTCTCAGCTATGCGCTGTACGGCTGTTTCGATCTCCTTGGACGCTACGTCACCCGCCATCATTTGCGGCGTCGCATCGTCACTGCCGTGAACCTGATCTGTTATGCGTTCAATCTCAACATAGGGGCGACCGTCGGTGGCGCCGCCTTCCGCTTCCGGCTTTATTCGCGCCTGGGGCTGGATGCGGTCACCACCGCACGCATTATCGCGATCACGATGTTTACCAACTGGGCCGGCTACGTCGTGCTGGCTGGCACCGTCTTCCTGCTGCGCCCGCTGGAATTGCCGCCGGACTGGGCGATCGACACCGGTGGATTGCGCGTGTTCGGCGGCATCCTGCTGCTCATTGCATTTGCGTATCTGTTGCTGTGCATCTTTGCCAGCGGACGCGGCGTCACCGTAAAAGGCCATACCGCGACGATTCCGTCGCTGCGCTTCACGCTGCTGCAGCTGACGATGTCCTGCGTCAACTGGCTGCTGATTGCAGCGGTCATTTATACGTTGCTGGAGCAGCAGATCCCGTTTACCGATGTGCTTTCGGTGCTGCTGGTCGCGGCCATCGCCGGCGTCATCACGCACGTGCCCGGCGGCCTCGGCGTCATCGAGGGAGTGTTCGTTGCACTGCTGTCGCACCGCGTGCCTGAAAGCGAACTGATCGCTTCGATCCTGATGTATCGCACGATTTATTACTTCGTACCGCTCGGCCTGGCGACAGCCGGTTATCTATTGCTGGAGGCGCGCATTCGGAAGTCTGCTTGAGGATGCATTGACCCGTTGCGCCTGTTTATCTTCTTCTAATCTGACAGACAGGAGCGTGGCATTGCAGTAGCTTGTCCCTAGCTGGCATCCGCCCGTCATGCGACGGTTCCTGTCCACTTCATGCGAGGTTTTCATGGCAAAGAAAGATATCCCCGGAATCGGTCCTTATGGCGGTCCTGCCGGCGGCTGGGGCGCGCTACAGGCGACAGCCAAGGCGCTGCGCATGCAGATGGCGGTGAAGAACGATACGCGGCTGCTCCTGCGCGTAAACCAGGCCAATGGTTTCGATTGCCCGGGCTGCGCGTGGCCGGACCCACTGCATGGCTCCTCCTTCGAGTTCTGCGAAAACGGCGCCAAGGCCGTCACCTGGGAAGCGACCGGCAAGCGCGCCGGGCCGGACTTCTTTGCGAAGCACACGCTGACCGAGTTGTGGAGCTGGGACGACTATGATCTGGAAATGGAAGGCCGGCTGACGACACCAATGATGTACGATGCCGAGAGCGACCGCTATCTGCCCGTTGCATGGGACGAAGCCTTCCGTCGTATCGGTGCAGAGCTCGCCACGCTGCCTGATCCCAACATGGCCGAGTTTTACACCTCCGGCCGCGCGTCGAATGAAGCCGCGTTTCTTTACCAGCTGTTCGTACGTGAATTCGGCACCAATAATTTCCCCGATTGCTCCAATCTCTGCCATGAGGCAACCAGCATCGGCCTGCCGGAATCGATCGGCGTCGGCAAAGGCACAGTGACGCTGGAAGACTTCGACCATTGCGATGCGATCTTCTGCATCGGCCACAATCCCGGCACCAACCATCCGCGCATGCTTGGCACCCTGCGCGAAGCTTCGCTGCGCGGCGTGCCTATCGTCGTATTCAATCCCTTGCGCGAGCGCGGACTGGAACGCTTCACCTCGCCGCAGAGCGCGATCGACATGACGCTCGGCCGCTCAACGCGCATCGCCTCGCTGTATTGCCAGGTCAAGATCGGCGGCGATGCCACTGCGGTGAAGGGCATGATGAAATGCCTGTTCGAGACGGATGCGAAGCGGCTTGCCGAGGGCAAGGAAGGCGTGCTCGATCGTGCCTTCATCGCGGAGCACACGACTGGCCTCGACGAGTTGCGCGCGGATATCGAAGCCACGCCTTGGGAAAAGATCGAAACCGTATCCGGCCTGACACGCCAGCAGATCGAACAGGCGGCCGAGGTGTACATGAACGCCAAGCGCGTCATCCTGTGCTACGGCATGGGCATCACCCAGCATTGCCACGGCACTTCCAACGTACAGCAACTCGCAAACCTGCTTCTGCTGCGCGGCAATATCGGCCGCGAAGGCGCCGGCATCTGCCCGCTACGCGGCCACTCGAACGTACAGGGCGACCGCACCGTCGGCATTACGGAAATCCCGACGCAGGAATTTCTCGACCGGCTGCAGCAGGTGTTCGGCTTCACACCGCCGCGCAAGCACGGCCACTCCGCCGTCGACACCGTGGCCGCGATACGGGACGGCCGCTCCCGAGCGCTGATCTGCCTCGGCGGCAACCTGGCCACTGCGATGTCAGATCCCGATGTCACCTTCGCGGCGATGCGCAAGCTCGATCTCGCGGTCCACATTGCTACCAAGCTCAATCGCTCGCATCTACTGCAAGCCAGAACGATGTTCCTGCTGCCCTGCCTCGGCCGCACCGAGCTTGATGTGCAGGCCAGCGGTCCGCAATCAGTCACGGTCGAAGATTCGGTCGCGATGGTGCATGTATCCAGTGGCACGCTGCAACCGGCATCGGACCAATTGAAATCGGAATGCGCGATCATCGCCGGCATCGCGAAGGCCACGCTGCCGAATACAAAGGTCGCTTGGGATGAGCTCATCGGCAATTACAGCCTGATCCGCGACAAGATCGAAGCGGTATTCCCCTCCTTCCATGATTACAACAAGCGCGTCACACAACCGCGCGGCTTTCACTTGTATATTGCGGCGCGTGAGCGTAAATGGCTGACGCCGAGTGGCAAGGCACGCTTCATTCCCGCCACCACTTGGGAAGCCGACCCGCTGGTGGAAGCGGCCAGCGATGCGCTCGTTCTCGCCACCATACGCAGTCACGATCAGTACAACACGACGATCTACAGCAAGAACGATCGCTACCGCGGCATCACCGGCAGGCGTGACGTAGTGTTCATGAACGAGAAGGATCTGGCGGCGCGCGGCCTGCAGCATGGCGATCTGGTCGACGTGGAGGCCGTCATTCTGCACGACGATCCGGCGCAACGGCGCGTAGTACGCGGCTTGACCGCGGTTGCCTTCGATATCGCGCCTGGTTCAGCCGCCGCTTATTATCCTGAAGCCAATCCATTGGTGGCATTGCAGCACTACGATGCGAGATGCGGTACGCCATCGTACAAGTCGATTCCGGTACGCATCCGCGCAGCCGAAAAGCCGGGCCAGGTGCAGCAAGAGTCGACGCAGCAGCCAGCGGAAACGAGCGAGCCGGCCGAAGCCGCACACGCTGCGACGTAGACGCCGGCCTGATCAACTCAGCCTCCGGATTCCGACATCCGAAGGAGCGATCGTCTGATTGCGCTTGTGATGGCGTCCGCTACCCTGATGTTTTCCCCACTTAATTTCCCAGGAGGTCGCCATGTCGAACACCGATGTGATGCAGGAAAACAATACTGAACCGGTCAAGCAGCCGGTACGGCCGGCGAATGGCCCGCAAAGCCAGACGCTCGAAGAGCGTCTGAAGCCCGACGTCCACACGCCGAAAAACAAGGAATCGGATGTGGCGCCTGAACGCGACGAAAGCGAGCAATTGCGCCGGCATCAGTAGACGTATTTTTCTAAAGCAATTTTGCATCGCGGCATGCATGCCGCGATATTTTTCTGACCTTATTTCAGGGCGATGTCCTATCGGCTAATTCCATTCGGCATGGAAGAATGAAACATCGACGAGACGCAATGTTTCGCTATTACACAGGAGATTGCCATGATGATTAAAACCACCGCCCTGTTTGCCGCCATGCTCGCCAGTGCTGGCGTCTGGGCACAAACCTCAACGGGTACCGGCACCGGAACGGTCAATGGTTCGACCGGTGCGACGACAACCGTCACACCAAGCAGCCGCAGCGGGGCCGCCGGCGGCACCTTGAACGGCACACGGACGGGCACTGGTACAAGGGCCGGCACTGCCGGTTCTGCTGGCGGCACTATCACGCCATCCTCGCCGTCGCCGATCACGCCGGCGCAACCGATTTCGCCAAGCAGTGCGGGCGGAGCGACTGGCGCCGGGGTAACCACCGGTACGACAGGAACAGGCAGCACGAGCAGCGGCACCTGGGGTAACGGCGTGAACGGCTCCGCGGGAACCGGCATGGGAACCTCGGGCACCACCGGCGGATCGACCGGAACCGGTACATCCGGCGGCGCTGGCGTCAATGGCTCGGGCGGTGCAGGCGTAGGCGGTGCCGGAGTTGGCGCTGGCGGCAGTGTCGGCGCAGGGGCAGGGGCAGGTGCTGGCGGGGGACGGTAGAGAGCACTTGGGACACGCGGTGACACCGCGTGTTTCTTCGCCCTGATATTGCTGCTTAGACGATCCCGCCAATCAGTTGCAGGCGTAATGCATCCGCTGCGCTGAGATACCAGCTCCCGGCCGACACGCGCTGCATTAATTCGTCGAGACTGATGTTCGCGCCGGTCACCAGTTTGCGGAAGTCGTCATTCTCCAATCGTCGGCCATTTTCGATTTCGTGCAAGACATCGCGCAGGACGGCTTCGCAAGCGCGCAGCGGGCCGCTGAGATTCAGCGGCTTGTCCATTTTCCGCTCATGGATCAGCAGTGTCGCATCGGCAGACAGGAAGCGGCGTTCGACCGGAAACGCCGACATGATCGTCATGCCGGCCGAATACACCGCCGTTTTACCGACAAAATAGAGATCCCCACCCAGTTCGGACAGGAACAGACGAATGTCTTCCGCGATACGGCGCGCCGTATCCGCCTCACCTCCAAGCGTGGTTAGTTCAAGCAGTAACGGACCTTGCGTGTTCTGTACTGCGGCCAACTGGCGCATAAAGCTGTCCAGCATGCCGTAATCGACGGTACCGAACAGCCGGACATGGGCTTGTTTCAGCAGCGCATGCGGCAACATTATTTGACACGACGGATAAGGTGCTTTTTCAGTGAGTTCGAGGCGTTGAGGCCCGCATCCTCGTACACGCCGACGCCGAGTCGCGCCACCAGTTCACCACCCAGCCAGGCCGTGATCAACGCAAGCGCAATGCCGGCAAATGAACAGGCAAGCGCACCTGCAGATGGCGTCGTCTCGGCGTCACGCAACAACCAGCTGCTCAGAAACAGCAGGCTGACAATCGCATTACCGACGCCATGTAGCAAACCGATACGGTGCGCACGCGTACCCGAAGGAATCGCGGTGAAATCCGCTATGCCAAACGGAATCGCCATAACAGCGCCGAGCAGGCCTGCTGCCAGCAAGTAGTACGCAACCATCGCCATCGCGGGCGAATCACTGCACAGAAAAATTACGTCGAAACCGACCGCGCCGCCCAGCAGGCCCAGCGGGAAAACGATCAGCATCTGGTGCACCGGGTGCCCGAGAAATCTTATTTTTGCTTCCACGATCGGTCCTTGATGGGTTGGTATGCGCATGATGCGATGATAGGCAAGGTCCGTCTGTCGGAATGCCGCTGAAAACGCTGTCAGATATTCGTTGAGCGAAAGTGCACGTGGGAAATGGGACGCAAGGCAGAACGCTCACACTGCAATGACGAAATGCGTGAACAGGACACGCAGAATGTCGACGCGCATAAAAAAGCCTGCGACAGCAGGCTTTTTTGCAATCACTACCGCCGATAGTACGGCAAGGTTGTTGGATCTTATTGATCGCTCTTCTGGCTCTTTTGCGCTTGATTTTGTTGCTGTCCTTGCTGGCCCTGTTGGCCCTGTTGGCCTTGTTGGCCGCTTGCCTTGCCATGCTCCTGCGAGCTGCCGCCACGCGTGTTCGAGCCGGATTGGGTACCGACATTCTGTCCGCTGGACGATTTGTCGTTTTTCATGTCCGAGCTGGCACTCGGGGATTTGCTCTGATTCGATTGCGAACCGCTACCTTGATTCTGTTGCTGACTCATCTCGCTCTCCTTCATGATGACGGGCCGTGCCTCGACCGGCTACTTCGCTTCGGCACGAACCGACGGTTGTTGGAAGCAGCCGGAAGGCCATGATGCAGATGATGTACACGCTTCGATATAGGAAAAGCGCGCGAAAATCTGTAGGAAATTCATCTTTCCTCGGCGGCAGAGTGCCCGTCGGCAATGCAATCTGTGCGCCCGTTCCTTCGCGTCGTTAAAACACGTGAGTGAAGAACAGACTGCATTAATCGCCCGCTATTGTGCGACGTCTCACAGACGACGGCGCGCGATTCTCATAAGCTCCGCCACATTGACCAACATCTGCTGCAGGGCGTTTGTTCCGCGACGCATGCAAGTTCTTCCCGGAATCGCCCTCTGATTCCCGACCGCTTATGAACGTGAAGATACTGATCGTCGAGCATTTCCCCGTAATACGTGCGGGCATACGAGAATGGCTTTCCCGTCTGCCGGATTTTTCCGTCGTCGGTGAAGCGGCCACCACCGATGAAGGGCTGCAGCTGGTGCGGACGCTGCATCCCGATCTGGTGTTGCTTGACGTGGCGATGCCGAAGAAGAACGGCTATGAAGCATTGATTGCCTTCAAGGCGGAGCAGGAAAATCTGCCGGTCTTGATCATCACCAGCCAGCCGGAGCAGTTCTATGCGATGGAGATGGTGAACAA
>Ga0310811_10008021_pt1 | contig 13562 bp, 27 predicted proteins | sample YCmetagenome_FD_207642 | JGI IMG/M metagenome (GOLD analysis project Ga0310811, IMG submission 207642) | Soil microbial communities from experimental microcosm in Duke University, North Carolina, United States - YC | ecosystem: Engineered > Artificial ecosystem > Soil microcosm > Unclassified ... | reverse complement strand
AGCCACGCTGGCAATATGCTCCAGCATCTTGTCTAAAAAGTCACGGATGTCTTCATCTGAGTCAACAGCTTCGGCTGCTGTTTCTCTTACTTTTGAAGCTGTTATAAAATCAGAGGCTCTTACGGGTTCAATGATTTCAACGCTTGGCAGCGGCGGAATCGGTTCGTCGGGAACATTGGTTGCCACCGATGGTATCTTGGCACCAACTTTTTTCCATGCGTCAATGTTCTTACCGGTTGAATCGCCAACATCGGGTGCTACTGCCATGTGTTTCCTTTACATGCTTACGCCCCTAGTGGTTGCTAGGGGCGAAGCGAGCTATCTATTGCCGACTTTTAGAAGAGCTTGCTCTTCGGGATGAAGTGACCACGCGAGTCGCGCTTCTGGTTCTTGTGGTTGTCGTCGGTTGCGCGATGGACGCGAGCGCCGAGCGAGGCAGCCTGTGCCTTGTCGATTTCCATGAGAGCCTTCGGGGAGTCGGGCTGCTTGACGTGGCTGAACAGGTCGCTCTGAGCGGCAGCCTGAGCCACCTTGCCCTCACCACCAGCATAGACCGGCTGCACGATAGGCTTGCTCTGGTCCTCCAGAACTTCCAGAACCTCGTACCCACAGGTACGCATCTTGGTCATGTTATAGTCCGGCGGAATCGCACAGACATTCTTCGGATGGACCTTCACGGCGATCAGCACACCCTGCCCGCTCTGATAGGAGTCGCGAGCGTACTCCAGGGAAGCGACATGCAGACCACGCGAACAGGTGTTGGCGGGATTGCAGTCCACTTCGGAACGCGGCATGGAAGTGACGGCATCAACCGAATTGTCGATGCGACCGGTGTACCAGTCCTTGAAGTCGCTCTTCACACGCTTGTAGGCGATGAAGCAGCCATCGGGGGTGATCGGGTGCTGACGCCGGTCGAGGAACACGTACAGATCCTTGACAGCGACCGGATCCGGGTTCTGCTTGATGTTGCGCCAGAGGGAGACGAGAGGGGAAGCGTCGAGCCCCAGGTCAGCGATTTCCAGGGCACGCTTGGAGAAGAGGTCAGGGCACCGCTCTCCATCGATGTAGATGCCGCCGAGTCCGACTTCGAACAGACCGCACGCATGCTTGCGGACACGCTTGGCGGGATCGATGGTGGTCAGGATCTCTTCCTCGGTTGCCGGATTGGTGACCTTGAGCAGATCGAGAACCTTGGCACACAGCGGCTCGGTGCGCTGGATGGTCTTGGAGATTCCACCCTTGAAGTGGATGGTCAGGGAGTTGACGGAGAGAAGAAAGGCAGGCTTGACGAAAGGCATGTGTGTTTTCCTTTTTGTATGAGTTTATGGTAGCAGGGTTTTTATGGAAGTCAAGTGGTCTTCTGCGCATCGACCATCTTGACGTAGGCTGCCGCTCGGATGGCGATAGCAGTGAAGTTCTTCCGGTGGTCCAAAAGCTCCAGCATCGGATACTTGTCCATGGCAGCCTTGCGAAGCGCCGCGAAGCTGCTGTACGACCCCTCCAGTTTTGAAACCAGCTTCGCTCTCTGGACAAAGCCGATAGCAACGCCAGCCTCGTAGTCGGCGTTTCCGCCATGGGAACGGGGCTTGTTGTTGGGACCAAGCGCAGCCACCGCACTGATCCACTTGCGAAGCGGAGACTCCGGGTCGATGCCGGTCACGTCCATGCCAGCGAAGGCACTGATCGTGTAAGGATTGTCGCTTTCGTTGTCGGAATTCTTGCGAGCCAGATAGGTGCTCCACTCGCTGAGAATCTTGATCTTGTCGGCATTAGCCGGATCATCGAAGAACTCGGTGAACGGCTTCCACCGCTTCTTGTTCAGGAACTTGATGTTGCCCGGCGCTACGCCGAAGACATTTTTCAGTCCCAGGAAGTTGAGGGTGTAGCGCAGAGTGCGAGCATCGGTGGTGTGCTTGCCGCCAATGATCAGCTTGTCGGAACCTTGGTCGCGGTCGTAGATGTAGTAGAAGCCGGTGTCGTTGGCATCGTCGGGGTCGAAAGTGCCAGAAGGAGCGATGGAGCCGCTGTAGGAGCGGCAGGTGACATCCCACTTGTTGATGACCTTGAAGCCGGTTCCCGAGCCACGCTTCGGAGCCACGTAGCCAGAGTCCTTGAGGTCTACGAGGTTGGCAGCCAGTTCGCTCATGTTGTGGCGGGTCAGCCACTCGGTCACGGCGGTCTTGGAGCCCATGAAGCACAGACGGTTCTCGCCCTTCATGCCAACCGTGTTGATGTAGTGCTTGATCGACTTGTAGCAGATGCGCTTCTTCTCGGTGAAGAAGATGGTGGTGCCAGCACTGCGGATGTTGGAGAAGAAGAACAGGTCAGCATGGTTCTCGCCACGCTCCTTCACCTTTCCATTGCGGAGACGGAAAGTAGTGAAGCTCACGGTGTCATCATGAACAAGGTGCTTATCGCCACCATTGTCCATGACTTCCTTGGTGCGGCAGGCGACGGTGCGCTTGAATCCAATGCCCTTCCAAGACGCGGCATCGATATTGCTGAGCCAGCCGTTGTGAACGAACTTGGCAGCAATCTCAGCCGCCTCAAGGTATGACGGAGCGTTGTTGATGATTTCAGCCACCTTGCTCTTGATGACGGCGATAGCTCCATGAACGCGACTTACGATCATAGCCTTGGTGGCTTCGTCGTAGTGCAGTGACTCACGGCTCAGCGAAGGCTTGACTTCACCGATCTTGAAGTTCAGGAAGAAGCTGCCGCCGAAGTTGGGAACCACGATGGTCGCCGGGTTGTCGTTGCCGCTCCAGCTATGCTCATTGCGAGACTGGATCGGGTAGTAGACACCGTTGACGATGGCGTGCAGATTGTTGGAGCCATAGCGATCACTGTTCATTTCGAACATGAACTCGTCGCACTGATAGAACCAGTTGCGAGCGGGGAACTCCAGTTCCGTCTTGTCGCCACCGCTCAGTACCGGACGCACCTTCCAAAATTCGGTCTTGCTGATGACAGCCCGACGAATCTCACTGATGTCCTTAACGAGAATCGGAATGGTGATGGTGGTGCCGGTGTGCTGATCCTCAGCAGGGTCGGACGAGTTGACCAGATGCGGCTCGCCAAGCTCCATGAGCTTGAGGCTGTAGTCGTCACGACGAACACAGGTGTAGACGCGGAGGGTCAGATGCCCGTCCTCGTTGACGATGGTGCGGATGCCGAACTGGTCGGTATAGCTGAGGGGGATCTTCGCTCCGATGCCGAACGAGCCATCAGAGAGGTCGTCGTTGCGCTTGGTGCTGTTGCCGATCTTGATGAACACGTCCTGCATGCGGCTCGGGGAAATGCCGGGTCCGAAGTCGCGAATCTCCAACTGCGGATCGAACGTGGACGGGATTTTGATGTGGATGGGCTTGCTCTCGTTGCCATTCTCGACGTGGGAGTCGCGGGCGTTGCAGGCAATCTCCTGCACCATCGTCACCTTGGGGTTGCTATAGACACTCTTGACAAGGTGATGGATGATGATGCGCGGATCGCCAACCGTGAAATCGCTCTCGGTGAACTGACCGCCGACGAGAAGATGGTTGGTTTCAAGCTTGAGCTTCATGGTCTATTGCCTCGGGTGATGTATCCATCATACGCCCCGGGAGCCACATTCAAGCTCTTTTCAAAAGACCAGTGCGAGTGTATCACACGGACTTATGAGTTACTCAGATAGCCCCATCAAAGTAGGCACCGCAAATTTTGGCGGCTTCCTTGACCGTCAGGGCTCTGTGGTTCTTGTGCTTGCCTGGATGCCATGCCGAAAACAATCCATTTGGCACCGTGTATACTGTGCCCAACTCGATTGCGATGGCAATGTCGTTCATCGACTCCCACAGATAGTCAGCTTTCTTTTCGTTGAAGTTGGCACTCTTGCGAAGTGGCTCCGACACGATGCATTTGAAGTCGAGGGGATTGACCATGTAGAACCGGAGCATGTCAGCAACAAGTTCCTCACGTTGAATAAACTCTTCCTGTTCTACGAGTACCTTAGCCATGGCGGTAAATGTAACAGAAGGAAGATCCTTGATGTTGTTTTCATGGATCCATTTGTTGAAGGCTGGCTTGACACGCTCCTTGAAAGCCTCTCTCAGCTTATCGGCTTGAATTTTGATGCGTTCACTCTTTGTTCTCATTTGGTTCTCCTAGGGCTTTTTGAATTTGTATTTGTTGGTTGGCTTGATACTGCTTGCCAAATGTGTACGTCTTGTAAAAGACATAACCATACGTGGCAAGGATCATCAGCACCGCACCAATTATGATCAGCTTGGCAACTTGCCAGAACCGCGAGTCCCACTTAGCTGCGCTGAGAACGGCATTGTTTTGAAGAAGCTCTTTACCTTCTTTCAAAAGCTGTTCATCATCGTAGTCTTTGTAGATGATTTCAAGTTCTTTTTTCTGATCGACGGAAAGCATGGCTATATTGTATCCTTGACATTCATCCAGTCAACAGGCTTTCCCCAATTTGACTCGTCTCTTTTTACAGTATAGACAGCGTGCTCAGTATAACGCCAGAGTTTATCTTTTTTAATATCGCGCTCCATGATGATGCTCCAGATGCGCTGCGTATAGTCGGCATAATATCTTACCATTTCAATACGCAAATATTTTGCTTCTACGTGTTCCCAACTTTCAAGAGCTAGAATTTCTTCACGTACACCAACTTGAAGAAGTTTTCGGTTGTAGATTTTTTCTGGACTTATGTTTATGTGCCAGAATGGAGGATCTGGAGATTCTCCTATATCGACCATAATGCGTGTAGCTGAATTATATCTTTTCAGGTTATGATTTTCTTCTTCTAAATTTGAAAGCTTATAGCGTAGCTCTTCATTTTGCTTTTCGATCCCATCCATGTATTCGTTTATGTCCATAGATACGCTCGGAGTTCGATCAGTTTTTCCAGTTTATTCTGTTCGATGTCCCACGTATCAATCGTGGAACCCGTAAGCTTAGGATGTTCGTCTCGCCACCAAATATAGAGATCCCACAGTTCCTTCTTGCATTCGCCTTGATGGCGCAGCATGCGCTCTTCCTTATCATCGGTGCATGCTTTATAATCTTCTTCGGAATATGTATGGAGCTTTCCGTCCCATTCAAGTTCTATGAAATCACAAAGAACAGTAAAGCAAGCATAGAGCATTACATAGTCACGATCAGCATAACCATCATCCATTCCACGCAGTCGAAGAACATAGTGCTTTTCGTAATCAGCTAGCTTCTTTTGAAGCTGTTCATTTTGCTCTTCCAATGACTTCGTGTAATTGTCCATGTCTTCATCTTATGTGTGATACAGATAATGCAATAGGCAACTTAATAAAAAGTGTTATCTTTTTCGTCGATCACCTTAACAACGTAGTCAATTGATGTTAGATCCAACGCATTGATAAGAACATACATCATCGTTTGTTGCAGAGGTCTGAAAACATTATCTAGTTTTAGATCGGTGTATGACTGCCATAACTGAGCATCTGTAATTTTACCTTCTGTCTTTTTGTGTAGGTCCACAGCAAAATCTTCTACCCACCATACTTCCCATATTTTCTTATATGCAAGTCTCCTGCCTTGACCTATGATTGCTACTGTTGATCGATTGTTCCACGTTACGGTTACGGTATTCTCGCCAAGTTTAACATTAAACTTACACAGTTTATCATAAACAGATATACTAGAACCGAGTTTGACGATCTTTTCTTCTTGCTCAGCAATCCGCTTCTCAAGCTGCTTAACGTAATCATCCATGCCAGTTCCCCACGGCTTCAAGCAACTCCGTGTCGAATTCCATGGCATATCCACGGTCGGAAACTTCCCATGCTCTAGTTGCTTTATTGTATTCCCAAATGTCGATATATTCAAATCCCAAGGTGAAATTATATTCAATACCTTTTGTTGGGCGAATCTTATTACCGTATATCATGGATCGCGGGCGCGATATCTGGAATCCTAACTGATTACCTGGAAATACATTTTGATGCTTTAAGTGTTTGACTGATGCCGAAAGACTGTGCAAACCTATAACAATGTATTCTTCGTTATAGAATAATCTTCCCGGGGCAGCAATATCGTAGTTGACTGATTTGACGATGAACGTGTGTTTATCGATATTTGCATAGAAACTTTGGTACTTAGCAAGCTTCGCTTGAAGCTCCTCGTTTTGCTTTTCTAGTGACTTTTCGTAGTCACTACTCATAACTGCCAAACATGGCAACTGCCATGTTCCAGCCATGTTGTGTCGGAACGAATCGAGCGACCGGGCTCTTCTTGCTTTCAAGGAAGTGTGGGTCGATTTCGCGCATCTTGTTCAGTTCAGCGACAGTCATGTCTTCATACACCAGCAGCTTGTCACCACCATATGTAGTGCAGTTGGGATAGTTGATCATGACAATCAGAAAGTTACCGACCCGACGCAGGCGTGTGATACTGAACCGCTTCGGGTCGGGATCGACGGCATGTCGCTTAAGAGCGACATTATCACTGTGCTGAGCGCGAGTTGCGGATTGGTTGCGGGCACGATCGCAGCTATGCCCTACGAGGCTTACGCCCATAAAAGTTCTCCTGACTCGATTATAGACCTTTTAACGCCTTGTCAAGATCATCTTTTATAAGTTCTTCTCGGTACGTCTCAGAAACCGACTTTATTTGTTCTTTTGGAGTGAACATTTCACACATGCCATGCTCACTGTTCAGCATTATTTTTGTTTTTCCAATTGGATCGCTGTCCGTTTCCTGTGCTGCGCATCCATAACAGAATATTTTACCGCCATGAGTAGCACCAATCCATGGATGCCCCATTATTCTCCGTTGGAATACACATTTGCAACAGCATCCGCCCATATCTTCAAATGAACATTTGCTCGGCTTTCTAAACTGTCCTTCTTCAAGACATTCGATATGATCTTCAAGTTGCTTGATATAGGCTTTTTCATCTTCACTTGTCATGTTTGAATTCTTTGAGTGCTCGGTAGAGTATGCAATGCCAGCACATGCAATGCAGCGAGTCCCTTGCCATTGATGGGCATGGTTTCTTAGAGGCAAGTGCCAACTCGGCAGCATCTACAAGATTTTTTACTTTATCGTCCATAATCTTTTGCAAGTTTCTTGAGTTGTGTAAAAGCTGTTTCCATTTTACGGAAATCTCTTTTAGCATTGCGCGAAATAATCCTGTCGGCAACTATTCTAACTAAATGCTGGTCAGTAATCTTTGCACTCATATTTGAACCAAACACATCATTAGAATCTTCGAATGTGAATATGACGAACAGCGACTTCTTGCGCAGCAACGTTGCCCAAAAGCCGTCAAATTCATGGTACAGCTTGACCTCAATTGTGTAGTGCCTGTCTCCGGAGCCCATGATGATGTAGGTTAGCTCATTATCACAAACCATTGCCTCTTTGGTATTCACAAGCATAGGAATGCATGCAGCCACTATTTGTTTGAAATTTCCTTGGTGCTTGTCGATAGTTTCATACAAATCAACAATGGACAAAGGTTGAGTTAGCTTGACAATTTTAAGTTCCGCCTTCTCAAGCTTCTTTTGAAGTTGCTCATTTTGCTCTTCAAGAGTCTTCATGTACTCTTTGTCACTCATTAGTATTCCTTCTCACCATATACATTTTCGGTATTGTATTGCATGAGATTGATAATCTCGTTCCACATACTTAGAATATCGTCAGGCACTTTCTGCGGATAGTTCTTCACGAATCCAGGCAAGTTGTTTTTGATACTGATTTCATCTTGCGTCTCTCCAAGGAAATCGGCACTGAACGTAACCATGTCTTTGATCAGACTCTTACGTTCATCCTCAGCATGTTCAAGGCTAGCAAGCTTCTCTTGAAGCTTCTCGACTTGCTCTTCAAGCTGCTTTTCGTAGGATGTCACTTCTCTAGGCATGCATAGTTCCCATTCATGATTTTTTCGGCATCCGCCCGGCTTATTGTAATACCTTGCTTTCCGGTTCTGTTTTTAGTAACTATGAAAAGAGGCTGCCTAAACTCGTCATAGCCGCATTGATCAAGGACAATGCTTGCCGCGAACATCAGCGACGGTGCGGAATGGACAGCCATTTCTCCACGTTTAAGCCCGCCGCCTATAGGATTGGTTAGTTGCTGCCGCAACACTACGCTGCGGACTTTGTGTGCCATCACTTCGCTAAGTTCGCTTTCAGCTTCGGCAGCTTTACGCTGTAGCTCTTCATTTTGCTTTTCAAGCTGCTTGATGTAGGCGTCTTTATCCATGTTACCTATACACCATATCACGCTGGTTTGCGGTGTCAATCCTTATCCGCTCACGGCACATGTTTTTAAACCTCTCTATAAGCGACTCTTCAAAAACCATGTCGTGGCGAGGAACGAGGACGCCATCTATCTTAATCTCGACATACAGTTTTTCTTGCTCTTTAATGTCACTAAAGAAGAAATATTTGCGACATGGTATGCGGTTGACCATCAAAGTTATTTTTACACTAAAATTACAATCTCGGTACTTCTTAGAAACTTCGCATGTAATGTTATGAGCGTCATGTATTTTTACATTGTAGATATTCATGTACGTAACATACGTAACCAACTTGCAATACAAATCATACGTCTGGTGATCATCGAAAGATTCTCTGATATCATCGATGGTTTGTCGCAGTCCTACCGCGTTGTACGAATCTGACAGTTCAATGATTTGCTCAGCATCAACAAGCTTCTCACGAAGATTCTCATTCTGGTCTTCAAGCTCCTTGATGTATGCGTCTTTGTCCATGGCTAGACAAAGTTAGCGAGAGTTCTAGCAGCTTCGGCTTCTGCTTTGATTTTCTCAGCTTCTAAAGTTTTGCGATCAAATTCCTGTATCTTTTCGACGAATTTCTTGACAAGTGATTGATCCGTAGTCTCACCACCGAAAGTTCTCTTGCCATTAACATATACACGAACCTCAAGCGTATATATATTTTTGGAGTATTTCCAGAAAAAATATCTGCCAGTTGTATATCCTCTTGACTTGGACATATTTATCATATGCTCTTCACTGCCAATTTTGAACTTGTAATATATGGAATCGCTTGATATATCGATTGCTGTGTACGGCTTTGAAATGACCTGTACCGCCAGCTTAAAGGCGATATCATCGGTAGCATCATTAGCCGCGGAATCTTCCAACGGCTTGTTTACCGTCTCATACTCTGCAAGCTTCTTTTGAAGTTGCTCGTTTTGCTCTTCAAGTTGCTTGACATATTCTGGACTGATATTCATTTGTGGACTCCATTGACTTCAACCGGCTTACCATGCATCCAGTGCTTGACTGTCTGCACATGATCCTTACGCACATACTTGCCAACCACGTTGCGGAACTGGCTGTAGTCGAAGGAAGAGGTTACGCGAACAACGTAGCCTTCTTGATGCTGCTTATTCAGCTTGATGTCGCGAATCTTCTTTTCGTCGAAGATGCCACGGTAGATCACCGGCACTGGCGTAATGCCAAGCAGCGCGAACCACTCGATGGTGTCATCCCAGGACAGACAGTTGTTCTTGTCGTTCCACATGGAGAACCCCATGAAATACGTAGGAAGAGCATCGTACCGGATCGACTGACATGGTTCTGGCTGTCCACGCTGCGAGCATGAATATGATCGCTGTACATCGTGGTGTTCTCACCATCCATCTTCTCGGTCACAACCACTTCCTTGCCTTCGAATCCGGCAAGCGACTCAATGAGCCGGTCATCCTCGGTCAGATTCTCTGACCAAGGCAAGTGGTGAGTGCGGGGATACTTCACAAGGTGTGTGAAACAGTTGAGCACACCACCTTGACCAAGGATCTTTTGGACACTCTCGTCGTTGAAGAGTTCACCAGCCATCCGCTGTCCGTTGGGAAGCACGATGTTGCCCCACTTGTCATACTGCTGGTCACGATACATGTGCAGTGGCAGTATGGGTTTATCGATTTTGGCTGCCGCTCTGACAGCTTCGACGGAAATGACTGTCTGTTCACACTTTATGTGACAGTCGCCACAAACAGAGGCGCCATTGGCTAAGTAGTAGCCTCCATCCGTAAATAGCCGTCGTTCAAGGACATGGTGTGCATCCTGCGCGGGAGCCCCGCACAAAACGCAGCGATGTCCGTCCCTGGCGAACACGCCATTACGGAAGTCGTCTCTGGACAATAACGTATGACTCTTTTCCATGTAGTTACTATATCATGGTTTCAGCAAAGTCAAGCATCAACCCATCCGGTTATCGAATCGCCAATCATCAATAGGTGAGTTATCATATGCTTTCTTTGCTTTTGCATATTCATCGTAATATGTGGTCACGCTATCTGGTGTCTTACATGAATTATTTCGCTGCTGCTTCCATTGCTCTTTAAGCATTTTGGATCTGTTTGTTTCTACCGTTAACGGATCTGAAAACTGTTCAAACCCATTGGTATCAGAATCGTTCTTCGCTTTGTCAAGCTCTGCGTCAAGCTCGCTACACTTCTTCTCTAAGCTTTCAACTTGCTTCTCAAGCGTGGCTATATAACGCTTCTGTTCGTTGATACGATCAAGAAGCTCTTCTTCTCTACTTTGTAATGGTTGGGGCATATTTTACTTTCAGGTCATCCATAGTCTGCTGTGTATTCAAAAACAAGCTGAAAATATAGCGTATGTATGTGCGATGATCTTCGTGAATTTTAAATTGCTCCATGTGTTGCTCATATGCATGCATATCATCGAGGCACAGTTTGCCTTCTTTACACATGTCTTTTATCATATGACACAGATAGAACTCCATGACTTCATTACGCTTCGCCTCTGAGACAATAAATGCCTCAGCCTCTCCAAGCTTCTGCTTCAATTCGTCATTTTGTTTTTCTAACTCGTTTGCGTATGACATGTTTTGTTTTTCGTGGTTTAGATGACCGCTTGCCCACCGTTTTGCGCGGCGGTGTGCTTCTTAGTTTAGGCTGCTTAGTAGTTGCGAACTTCTTGTTTTCGTGATCCATGATCATTGATATGATATCGCACAAATCATTTGTTTGCTTGCGGGTAATTTTCGACACTTTGCTTAGTTCTACAAAAACATCATCCAAGTCTTTTGCGCTTATACGTTCATTGCGGTCAAGGATTGCCTCAAGTGAAACTTCAATAAGAGCTTTTGCAAGCTTCACGAAATTATCATTCTGAACAACTTCATTTTCCATCAAGGAAAGTTTGACTTGAAGTTCTTCATTCTGCGCTTCTATTGATTTTATATAGGTGCTGTCCATTTGATTTTCATTTTGTTAATTTCGTTGATTTCTTTCGTTACTTGAGTCAGCAACTCATTCTTAAACCAATCGATCTTCATTCCAACCGATTTGCTCTTGACAGGAATTTGTGCATAGCGTTCTTGGTGAGTTCCGCGCCACACTCCAGAAAGATACCAGTTTTTTATCTTTTTACTAAAATCAACCTGCCATACAGTAATTACACCAGAACGATATATTCGCTTTTTGGAAATGGAAACAGTATCTATGAGCTTGTCGCCCTTGAGCAATTTTGGTATACAGAGAGCAACGATCTTAGAAAGAGTCTTATGTTCCCATAAACCAGCATCGATGAAGTGACTAAGAATATCTGGCTTTTTGTCGTTTCGGTAGCAGCATCGTATTTCTATGATGTCACCAGCAGCGGAAGATGGTGCTCCGACAATAAGCATATTACGAAACTCAAGAGCGGCGTTGATGCGCTCAAGCTCTTCAATGCGCTTCTCAAGTTGCTTTGTGTAGTTTTCCATGTTGTTCCATAAGACGCTTGTTACGTAAGCTAAGATATCTGATCCGACGCTCCTTCTGAACTATAATATTAATAAGATCGTTCTTATTAAACATCTCAGTTTTAGCTAAAGAAGACTTGATGTCTTTATATGGAGTATATGGGACGTAGCCGGGATCTTCATAGATTTCAAGACGGTCCTCCAATATTTTGATGTATTCGTCTTTCTCGGCAGGAGTCATAGACTTATTGTACTTTCTCTTGCTCAGCAAGCAATCTATTTTTCTCCCGCCGATGAAATTTGAATATTTCAAAAGCGAGACTTAGTGCAGCCGCGGCGGCGATAAGAACAATCGTCCACATTTTTAGTCCTTCTTGTTACCCCTGCCGCCACCCTCCATGTCCTTCATCATGTAGTGCGCCGAATCGCGCAGCATCTTAAGTGCAGCCGGGTATATAAGTAATGCATTGAGCAGGAGAAACGATAGGAAGAAACCTACGTCGAAGAAAAAGCTACGATGAGTCTTCCATACTTCGGCTTGATCGGGTGGGCAGAACATGACTTGATGATCAACCATGCTGCGAAGTCCGCGATGATAAATGAATGTATATAAAAACACAAGCCCACCGCCAATAGAAACCCACCAGATGATGAATGAAAGCATATTATCCTTTGTTAAGTTTGAGACAGAAGTCTTTGAAAGCTGGTTGCCAACCATCGGCTCGGATGTTGAACACGGGAATCTTCATGCTGTTGGCGATGCGGACAGCTTGACCGGTTCCGCCAGCCACTTCATTGTTTGACTTTGGGTCAGCACAGCAGACGACAAACGACACGGTTGGATAACTGCCTGTCCCAACGATTTGATGATAGTTGCGTGCCATCAACGACCTAGCTCCCCTCGACAGCGACATAGGCGCTGGGTGGAATTGATCAATAGACTTTTGTCCCTCTGGTGAATTACCCATGACGTAATAGCCTATCGACTCTTTCTTATAGTCAAACGATATTTGCTCAAAGCCATCCCATGGTATAAAAACTATGTTCTTACCGTTTGATGCCTTTTGAAAAGCTTGATCGGATCCAGGAGCATTGCCTGAGTACAGCAGGACATTCATGTTTGCCAAGAGCTTCGCCACTTTACCAATGACAAGGTGCTCACCAATGGTCAAATCCCGTGTGCCTATGCCGGCATAAGAACAAACGAAGTTATTTAGTGTTTTCATATCCAGTCCTTGGGTCGTCACGGTCTATGAAAATGCCGGGTTCTCCACGCTTAGGTTTATGCCATATCTTTTTAGGAACATTAGGTCCATACTTTGCAACATGAATCTTACGTGACAACTCAATGTATTCATTTTCTGCTGAATTGGCAAATGACGTGGTTTTATCTATAAGCGATTGACAATATACAGTATCGTCGAGTGCTATAAGCGGTTCTAGCCGTGGTCGTATTGCTTTCAGCCATGCTGCATTGTTTTCCAACTGAGCATTAGAATGGCAAATAAGCGGAAGCAGATGTTCAGAGACTTCCTCATAGATTGCTAGCTTTCGCTGCAACTCTTCGATTGTTCTCTCTAGTTCATCCGTATATTCGGTCATGTCAATACTTGAGATTCTCTTCAATGACGCCAACTACTTCGCTGTCGTTGTATTGGCTAACAAGCTTGCCGAGAAGGCGCTGGATATCAGCGATCTTGACGACAGCAGTCTTCTTGTGCTCCTTGCTGAGAAGCACAACAGAATCTTTGTGGAATCCAATAACTTCAAGTTTTGTATCAATGAATTGATTAACGTTCATGTGGTTCCTTAAGTGAATGTGTCAAAATTACATAACATAAGTCTGGT
>Ga0310811_10008020_pt1 | contig 13562 bp, 12 predicted proteins | sample YCmetagenome_FD_207642 | JGI IMG/M metagenome (GOLD analysis project Ga0310811, IMG submission 207642) | Soil microbial communities from experimental microcosm in Duke University, North Carolina, United States - YC | ecosystem: Engineered > Artificial ecosystem > Soil microcosm > Unclassified ... | reverse complement strand
TGGATCCGCGCCATCGCCACGCTGCAATTCGAGAACGGCAAGATCGTCGGCATCCAGCACGAATGGGTGTTCGACGATTTCTTCAGCAGCGCGCTGATCGGCGATTTCGACAAGAACAAGAACATGAAATTCGACCCCGACGAGGTGAAGGAGCTCGAGACCAACGCGTTCGTGGCCCTCAAGGATTTCGGCTACTTCACTCACGTGAAGGTCGGCGGCAAGGAAGTCCCGATCGAGACGACGCGCGATTTCGCGCCCTCGATCAAGGACGGCAAGGTCATCTACCGCTTCACCGCCGTGCTGCCGCAGCCGGTCGACCCGCGCGAAACGCAATTCGCCGCCGGAGTCTACGACCACAGCTACTACGTCGACGTCGAGCTCAATGCGCAGATCGGCGTGAAGCTCGCCGGCGGCGGCTCCGAGGCATGCAAGTTCGCCGTCGTCGACGACAAGCAGGCGCCGCTCTATTTCGGCGCCACCTTCGCGCGGCAGATCGAGCTCCGCTGCGATAAGAATTGAGCGCGGCCGCCCGCATGCGCCGTCTCGTCACGCCGGTTCTGCTCGCGCTGACCCTCGTGGCCGCCGGCATCGTCGCCGCCGCCGCACAGACGAGCCCGTTCGGCCGCGGCACGCCTTCGACCAGCGTTGAGCGCAAGGCCGATGCGCCATCCTCGGCCGCAACCGGCACTCCGCGCCTCGCCGAGCGCTGGTTCAACCAGCTTCAGCGCTGGCAATCCGAGCTCACGCGCGCGCTCGCCGTCGAGGTGCGGGCCTACAAGGAGAACGGCGAGCTCGCGCCGGTCTTCGGCATTCTGCTGATCTCGTTCCTCTACGGCGTCGGGCACGCGGCCGGCCCGGGCCACGGCAAGGCGGCGTCGGCGGCCTATTTCGGGGCCAATCGCGCGCTGGTGAAACACGGCATCGCGATGTCGGCGCTGATCGGCGCCATCCAGGCGATCTCGGCCATCGCCTTCGTCGGCGCGTTCGCGCTGATCTTCAAGGTAAGCCAGACGCAGACCGTGCGCAGCGTGCTATACGTCGAGATCGCGAGTTATGCGCTCATCGCCATGGTCGGCCTCTGGATCGCCTGGGGCGGCATCATCGGGCGCGGCTGCACGCATGACCATTCCGGGCTCGGCGCGCACGGCGGCGAACACGATCACGCGCATGATCATGGGCACGGCCACCATCATGGCCATGACCACGCGCATCATCACGGCCACGCACACAATCACGCGCATCGCGCCCACGCCGTGGCCAAGCCGATGGCGGGCTGGCGGAGCATGCTGCCGGTGGCGCTCGCTTCCGGCATCCGCCCCTGCACCGGCGCAATCCTCATTCTTCTGTTCACGTTGACGCAGGGCATCTTCGCGATCGGCGTGCTGGCGACGGTGGTGATGTCGCTCGGCACGTTCCTCGTCGTGGCCGCGATCGGCCTCGTCGCGATCTATGTGCGGCGCGCCGCAAGCCGCGCCGGCGGCGCCAGCGAGCGCCTCGCCAATGCCGCCCAGCGCGCGGTCTCGCTGACCGGCGGCCTCGTCGTGTTCGGCTTCGGCGCCCTTTTCCTGCTCGGTTCGCTGGCGCAGATGGGCGTCAAGATCTGAGCCGCTTGCGCCCGGCGCCCGCTTCCGCCAAAAACCACCGCCCGCCTCCAAGGAGTTCGCCAATGCGCCGTCTGCCGCGCTTCATCGCCGGCCTTGTCCTTGCCGCCGCGCTCGCAGCGCCCGCCTCAGCCCAAGACAAAGGAGATTTGGAAAACATGCTGTACATGGAAACCGCGCATGGCCGCGTCGTCATCAAGCTGCGCCCCGACCTGGCGCCCAATCACGTCGCGCGCGTCAAGGAGTTGGCGCGGCAGAAGTTCTACGACGGCACGCCGTTCCACCGCGTGATCGATGGCTTCATGGCCCAGGGCGGCGACCCCACCGGCACCGGCACCGGCGGCTCGGGCAAGAAGCTCAAGGCCGAGTTCAGCAAGGAGCCGTTCAAGCGCGGCACGATCGGCGCCGCGCGCAGCCAGAGCCCCGACAGCGCCGACAGCCAGTTCTTCATCTGCTTCGACCGCGCCAAGCATCTCGACGGCCAATACACGGTCTGGGGCGAAGTGACCGAAGGCATGGACGTCGTCGACAAGATCGCCAAGGGCGAGCCGCCGGCCAAGCCCGACAAGATCGTCACGATGCGCGTCGCCGCGGACGTGGAGAAGAAGTAGCGACGGTCAGCCCGGCCGTTTCTCCCAACAACGTCATCCCGACCGGAGCGAACCGCTCTGCGGTTCGCGTAGCGCAGGGATCGTGGCGCAGCTGCGACACGACCCCACGACTCCGCACGGCGATTAAGAGCGCCGCGCTCCGTTCGGGATGACGGATTGAAGAAAGTGGCGGCTCAGTGCAGCCGCATCAGCCTTTCGGCGTTGCCGTGATAGATCGCGGCGCGATCGGCTTCGGGTATGTCGAGATTGTCGAGAATCTTGATCGTCTCGCGGATGTACATCGGCCCTTTCTCGGGATCGAAGGGCGCGTCGGACGCGAACAGCACGCGGTCGATCGGGAAGAAGTCGAGGCCGCATTTCGTGGCCGCCGTCGAGCCGAAGACCGCCGTGTCGGCATAGAACATCTTGAAATAATCGAGCGGGCGCTTCTTGAGCTTCTTCAGGAGCAGCGTGTAGTCCTCGTCGCTGGTGCGGTTGCCGAGCTGGTCCCACCCCGGTCCGACGCGGCCTTCGAAATAGGGGCACATGCCGCCCATGTGGTGGGTCACGATCTTCAACTCCGGCCAGCGGTCGAAATATCCGGCGAAGACGAGATGCGCCATCATCACGCTGGTTTCGTAGGGCCAGCCGAAAGTCCACCAGATCTCGTATTTGGATTTCTTCTCGGTCTGATAGTCGGGGAAATTGGCGCCGCGCGCCGGGTGCACGAAGATCGGCAGATCATATTTCGCCATGCCCTCGAACAGCGGCACGAACTCGGGGAGATCGAGCGGCTTGCCGTTGACGTTGGTGAACACCTGCACGGCGCAGGCCTTCAGTTCCTTGATCGCGCGGTGCATCTCCGCCCAGGCGGCGTCGAGATTGTTCATCGGCAACGAGGCGATGAAGCCGGGAAAGCGCTTCGGATATTTCCGGCAAAGCTCGGCCATGCCGTCATTGGCGCGCTTGGCGAGCTCGGGCGTGGCGTTGGCGCCAGCCATGACTTCGAGCGGCGGCGAGGCGAGCGAGAGGATCTGCACGTAGTCGGGTCCGAACTTGTCCATGACCCGGAAGCGCTCGTCGAGATCGACCAGCATCGGCACGCCGCGCACGCGCTTGCCCATGTCCTTCAGGCCGCCGGCCACCTCCATCATCTTGTCGTAGAAGCCCTTCGGAAAGATGTGGTTGAAGGCGTCGATCTTCTTCATGGGCGATCTCCCTCCCATTGGCGATCCCAGTCGCGACCGGATGGGCGCGCATGCTATGCCTCGGGGCGGGCCCGAGTCGATTCCCCGAGGAGCATGAGCCATGAGCTTCGCGCTGCATCCCGACATCATCCGCGACACGGTCGAAGTCGCGCGCCTGCCCCTCTGCCGCGTCGGGCTCAACAAGGACGCAAACTATCCCTGGCTCGTCCTCTCGCCGATGCTGCCGGGCTTGCGTGATTTCCACGACGTGCCCGCGCCGCATCATGCCGCGCTCATGGGCGAGATCGGCCGCGCGTCGCGCGCGCTGCAGCAGATCTACAAGCCTGACAAGATCAACGTCGCGGCGCTCGGCAACGTGACGCCGCAGCTTCACATCCACGTCATCGCGCGCCGGGCGAGCGATCCCGCCTGGAACAAGCCGGTCTGGGGCGTGGTGCCGGCGAAGCCCTACGAGCCGGCGGCGCTCGGCGAAACCATCGCGAAAATCCGCACGGCGTTGGCGGCGTAGGCGCGCAATCGCCGTAGCAAAGCTGCGGCGGCTTCGCTAATTTCCGCTACGGCAAGGGGCGCCCCGCTGACGAGCGCGAGGGAAGCCATGAACCGCAAGATCAAACGCGCCGAGATCGACCATCTGCTGTACCGCCTGCCGGGCGCCGTCGGCGGTTCGGGCGTGTCGGCCGTGGACGTTTACGTCGTCGATCTCGAGAGCGCGGACGGCGCGTCGGGCTGGGGCTTCTCCTACGGCCTGAGAGGCGGCGCGCCCGCCGTGCGCGCGGCGGCCGCGGACCTCATCGACCGTTTCGTTCTGGGCTACACGGCCGACGCGCCGGCCGCGACCTGGCGGCAGATGAACGGGTCGCTCAACCGCATCGGCCGCGGCGCGCATTATCCGGCCATGGCGGCGATCGATCTCGCGCTCTGGGATCTCCACGCGAAGCAAAGAAAGATCACGCTCGCCGAGGCCTTGGGGGGCCGGCCGCGCGCGGTGCCGGTCTACGGCAGCGGCGGTTACACGGCCAATCAATCGCCCGACGCCGCCGCCGAGATGGCCGCGACGCAGGCCCAGGCCGGGTTCCCGCTGGTGAAGCTCCGCGTCGGCGGCGACCGCCACGACATCGATCGCATCAAGGCGGTGCGCGCGGCATTACCCGACGGCGTCGACATCGCCGTCGATGCCAACGAGAAATGCGATCTCGCCCGCGCCCAGTGGCTGGCGAAAGTGTGCGCCGATCACAATCTGCTCTGGCTCGAGGAGCCGCTGCCGGCCCAGGATTTCGCCGCCTACGCGGCGCTGGCGCGCACGTCGCCGGTGGCGCTCGCGCTCGGCGAACATCTCCAAGGCGTCGGCGAATGCATGCCGTTCCTGGAGGCGCGCGCCTGCGCGGTCGTCCAGCCCGATCACGCGGCGATGGGCGGCATCAGCGAGTCGCTGCGTCTTTGCCACGTGGCCGAGTCGTTCGGCATCGGCGCGGCGCCGCATTTCCTGCCCGCTCTCTTCGTGCACATGGCCGCCGCGGCGCCGAACGTGACCTGGCTCGAGGATTTCCCGCTGCTCGAGCCGCTGTTCGACATCGCGGTCAAGATCGACAACCAGCGGCGCATGGCGCCCGGCGACCGCCCCGGCCACGGGCTGAAGCTGCGCGACGATGCGAGGCAGGAATACCGCGTCAAGCGCGCCTGACGATGCATAGCATCTGATATTCCAAGTAACCGCGCACAGGCGCGTGAGAATCGCGCCCTTATCGCTACTTCAGCTTTCCCGCGCCTGAAACCGCCGCCGGATTGTCGCGCATTTCGGGCGGCGTCACCCACATGCGGCAGACATTCGGCATCTTGGGGTCGTCGGCCTTGATGAAGGTCCAGACCGCGCAGCCGAGCGCGCCGTCCGAGGGCGATTGGAGGCAGAGATCGCGGCATTGCTCCCAGGTGCGACGCGCCACGGAGCGAAAATTGCCGCCGATCTTCATGACACCCTCGCGGCCGTCGCGGTGCCCATGCGGGAACAGCGATTTCAGCTTGGCCGCGGTCTCGGCGCGGTCGAACTTCTTGTTCTCGGCCAGCGCTGGCGCTGCGCCGAGCCCCAGCGCGATAAAGGCAACGAGTGCCGCGAAAATCGATTGCACCATGACGGCACTCCCTGTCCTCGCAACTTGCCACACTTGTAAAGCGCGCGCCGGCGCGTGTCCTGCCGAGCTATGCTTCAGCGAGGTTAGAGGCGCGAGTGGCGGCGCTCAATCTTGACGCAGAACGTGATCGTTACTGCTTTGGTTGCCCGCCGCGGTTCGCATAGATGATCCAGTGCGGGTAGGAGTAGACCCAATATCCGTTCGGCAAGTTCGTATGGCCCTGATATTCGCTGCCGGTCCAAGGGCCGTAGTCATTGCAGGCGCCGTAGCGGCCGCGATCTTGCGGGATTTCGAGCCGGCGCAGCTCGCCCGAATATTTGCCGCTGAACGTGGGATCGGGGCAGCCGGCTTGCGCCGCCGTGTCGCCGCGCTTGGCCCAGATGTACCAGTTCGGCGCGCTGTAGGTCCAAAACGCGCGCGCCGGCAGGCCGGTGTGGCCTTTGTATTCGGTGCCGGCCCAGGCGCCGTAATCATGGCAGCGCCCGTACTGCGTCGCGTCTTCGGGAATTGCGATCTGGCGGATGAGCTCGGCGTATTTCCCGCCGAAGCTCGGATCGCACGCGGCGCCTTGCGGCGGCTGCGGCGGCTCGAGCGTCTTCGTCGTACTGGGCGGCGGGCTCTGCCCCGGCCCGAGTCCCGAGCCCTCGCCCGGGCTGCCGGGCTGCTGCGCAAGGGCGGAGGCGCCGAGCAGCGTCGCGGCGAGAAAGGCGGCGAATGCGGTGCGCATGGCGAGCCTCGGCGGCGAAGGTGAACGCCCGTACGAGCTTAGCGCGAACAGGTTAAGGCAAACAGCGGGCGCACTACTCGGCGGCGGCCTTCATCCGCGTCGGCGCGGCGCGGAGCTTGGTGCCGCCGGCGCGAACCGGCGCCGCGCGCGTGCCCGAGCCCCTCTGCGGCACCGCCGGCAGCACGAAGCCCTGCTGATAGCCGGCGCGCACGATGATGGTGAATTTCCAGAACGCGCCGCCCGCGATGGCCGCGACGCCGGCGACGCCGAGATAGGTTTGCGCCAGCACCGGATGGATCAACGCGAGCGCGAACATCAATGCCGGCAGCGCGTGGCCGACGAGGTGCAGCGTCAAGCTGTTGTCGCCGATCACGTGGCGCGCGAGCGGCACAATGCCCTCCTCCGTGGCCGTGCGGCGGTAGGCAGCCCACAGCGCGGCGTTGACCGCGACCAATGCCAGGCCCGTCACCGGCACGAGGATGCCGGCACTCCCGAATCCTTTGAGCCACGCGAGCATGAGCGCGAGCAGGCCCGTGCCTTCGAGGAGGCCGGTTGCCAACAGCATCCAAGGCATCAGTGGCACGCGCCATGCCGGAATGCCGCGCGCCCTGTGGAGGATCTTGGCCTGGCAGATCAGGAACCCGAGCGCGAGCACGGCGCCCGCGAGCGAGAGCCACGCGCTCGGCCACAGAAGGTTGGCGAGGATCGCCGGGTAGAACAGCACCGCGACGTAGAGCTCGCGCGTCATCCAACTCGTCTGCGGACGCGAGACCGCGCGCCAGAAGCGCAGCTTGCGCCCGATCTTCAGGAACACGCAGAAGAGGCCGAGCGCCATGATGCCGCTCGCCACGAAATGCGCGGCGGGGATCATGTCTGGATAGACGACGCCGGCCAGCGAAGCGAGGTAGGCGATCATCGCGAAGCCGGAGCCGATGCCGCCGAAGATCCAGTTCATCGCGGCGCGCCAATCCCAGAGCGTTTGCAGCGGCCCCACGAGCGGGTTGGCGGGATCGCTCAAACGCTCCTCGTCGAGCTCGCCGCCCGCGCGGCCCGGGATCGCCGGCGTCGTGTAGAGGTATTTGATCTGTGGATCGGTACCGAGCTCGGCGTTGAGCTGGAAATGCGGGCCCGCGAGCAGCTTCGAGACGTTGCTCTCCGGATCCTTGAAATCGCCGAACTGGATGGCGCTCGAAATGCACGCGGCCGCGCAGGCCGGGGTCGCCTCGGGATCGACGCCCGGCTTGAGCCCTTGCTCCAAGCCGGCATCGACGCGATCCTTGCAGAACGTGCATTTTTGCGCGACGCCGAGGCGGTCGTCGTGGCGCACCGCCTCCTCCTGCTTCGTCTCGCGGTCGTAGTACCAGCGCATGTCGTGCGCGATCGTGCGCGCCTGGTAGGGGCACGACACCGCGCAATAGGCGCAGCCGATGCAGACGTCGTAATCCTGGATGACGAGCCCGTCCTCGCGCTGCCAGGTGGCGCCGGTCGGGCACACCGGCACGCAGGGCGGCTCGGCGCAATGCTGGCAGCCCGTGACCAAGAAGAAGCGCTCGACGGATGGGTACTCGCCCATCTCGACGTCGACGACCTTCCGCCACTGCACGCCCGGCAGCGTGTCGTTCGCATGCTTGCACGCGATCGTGCAGGTTTGGCACCCGACGCAGCGGTTCACGTCGATGACCATGCCCCAGCGGGGGGGGTGCTTTGTCGAAGGTGCGTGCTTGGTTTCGTTCATGATCAGATGAAAACCTGAGTAAATTTGCCAAACGCAATCACGCGAAGCTCGCGGAGCGCAAAGATGTCTCCGGGTCCGATCCGGCCGGCCACAAGCTCGGGGCTCAAGAACTTTAACGGAATCCCGGCCTTGCGTTCTCCCGGTGCGATCGACCCGACTTTGCCGAGGAGCAGGATCACATCGTAGAGCTTTCCCCGGTACAGCATGGGACAGCGAAGCTGATCGTCGTTGGTGGGGCCTTGCCGGCCGCCATCATTGGTCGGGATCAATTCGATCTCCGCGATCGCGTCCGGCTTTACCATCGCCCCTGATGAAATGCGGATGGCCTCGACATCAATCACGGACTACTCCGCCGCCGCCTTCATGTGCCGTGCGCGTTCGCTCGCCTTGTAGAGCTTCACGCGCATCAGGTCGGCGCCGCTGCCGGTGCCGTCGGTGAGCTTGAGCGAGATGTCCGTCACCGAATTCAAGCTGGGCAGCTTCAAGTCCTTGGCAAACGGCGTCTTCCAGTGATCGAATTGGCCGATCATCAGCACGCAATCGGGACGGATGCCTTCACGAAGCACGGCCTTGCCCTCGGTGATGCCGGTGACCGATTCGATCACGACATCGTCGCCCTCGGCGATGCCCATCTGCTTCGCGGTCTTGCGATTGACGATGACGCCCTTGTGCCCGGCGATGTTGTTGGCGACCTCGTTGATCAGCGGGATGCCGACGTTGGCGCCCCAGGCGTATTGGAACGAGCGCGCGGTCATCGCCCAGAGCGGATAGTCGGCGGGATCGCGGCCGAATTCCCTGGCGTAGTTGAGCCAGATATCGGGGAAGCGCTCGTAGGTGGGGAGGAATTCGTATTCCTCCAACTGCTTCTCCCACCAATCGATGCCCGTTTCCTTGAGCCGGTGCGCAAGCTCCTGGCCGTGGCGCGTGAGCCGGTCTTGATAGGGCAGCTCGAAGCGCAGCCCCTGTTTCTCCATCACCGGGTAGAGATACCAATCGATCTGCGGGAACGGGCGCAGCATGTAGCCGTGCTCGCGGAACCAGGCGAGATCGTGGATCTCCTTGCCGTCGCTGACCTCGTGCGAGGCGGCCTTGCAGACGGCCTCCCAGACTTCTTCGCTGGTCGGCGGCTTCGCGGGATCGAGCGCGTAGTTGTAAGTGCCGGCGCGGTCCGAGAGCGCCATGCCAGCGGCGCCCTTGTTGATGGCGCCGACGTACTCCTTGAGGATGCCGGCCTGCTTCGCGAGCTCGGTCGCGATGTCGGTCATGTCGCGCGTGTTGCCGACGGGCTCGAGCGGCTTCGCGCGCAGCGCCCAGCCCTCGTGGTGCCAGAAATTCTGGTTGAACTTGGTGCCGCCGATGCGGATGAGCTGCAGCGATTCGAGATCGGTCGATTCGGGCAGCAGGACGTCGGCGAAGTGGTTGGTCTCGTCGTCGGTGTAGGCGAACGCGACGATGAACGGGAATTTCGCGAGCTGCTTCGCCACCATCGGCGCGTTCCACGACGAGATCGCGGGATTGGTGCGGTAGCAGAACCAGATATCCGGCGGGTTCACGCGCGGGAAATTCTTGGGCTGGGTGCTCAAGAACAGCCACGGCAGATGCGCGGGGCCGAGCGCCGGCGACCACGGCGAATCCGACACCAGCGGGATCAGCGTCTTGTAGGCGTTGCGGATGTGCGGCTGCCGCATCCATTCGTTCGACGAGGTGGGGTTGAATTGATAGCGCATGAAGCCGTCGGGCCCCGGGATTGCCGAGCCCACGCGCGGATTGGCCGGACGCACCAGCTTCACCGCCGTGCCGAGAATGCCGCCCGGCACTTCGAGCGCGCCCACGAGGATCGCCAGCATCTTCTGCGACCAGCAACAATGATAGGCGCCCCACCCATTCGCGATGCCCTTGCCCACCATCACCGCGACCGGACGGAACGGCAGCGTATGGCCCTCGATGTCGATCGTCTCGCCGATGCACGCGTGCGCGAGATATTCGTCGGCGATGCGCCGGATCGTCTCCGCCGGCACGCCGCATTCCTCGGCCGCCCAGTCCGGCGTGTACGGCTTCATGTGGTCGAGCAGCTTCTGGAACGCCGGCTTGGCCTTGCAGGACTCGTGATTCCACTTCTGGTGATCGGGGCCGATCTCGACGCCGGCGAGCGTGAACTCGCCGGTCATCGCCGGCTGCTTGATCGCGGCATCGAAAGGCTTCGCCGTGTTGTCGGCCAAATCCCAGATCAACGGCTTCTCGGTTGCGGGATCGCGCAGGAACCAGCCGTTGGGGCCAACGAGATAGGGCGAATTCGTGCGCTCGGTGAGAAACGGCACGTCGCAGACTTCGCGCCAGTTCCGCTCGTGGATGATGCGGTGGATGAGGCCGAACAGGAACGCGGCGTCGGTCTTGGGCTTGATCGGCACCCATTCCGACGAAAGCGCGCCGGTGATCGACATGTGCGGCTCGACCTGGATGCGCTTGGCGCCGCGCACGCGCGCATCGGCCTCGCGCCAGATGCCGACGACGCCGTGCGACGCCTCGATGTTGGCGCCGCAATTGATCACGTAGTTCGTGTAGGGCGTGTCGGGCGAGACGATGAACGCGCGGTGCCAGAACTCGCCGTAGAGATGCTCCGAGTGGTAGCACTTGACGCCCTGGCCGGCGCCGAAGCCCTGATCGACCGGGCCCCACGCGGCGAGGAACGCCGGCCACGAGCCCATGTATTGCACCGGCGTGCCGCCGCCGCCCGTCGTCACCGCGAAGCGCGGGAAGCCGTGCTCGTCCTTCAAGCCGGCGGCGCGGATCTCGCGCAGCTTCTTGCCGACGATGTCGAACGCCTCTTCCCACGAGATCGGCACGAAGCCCGGGTCTTCGTCGCGGCCCTTCTTTGGGTTGGTCCGCTTCATCGGGCTTTTGATGCGGTTGGGATTGTAGGTCTTCTGGATCAGGCCATAGGCCTTGACGCAGACGCGGCCGCCCGCCGGATGCTCGTTGCGGATGTCCCAATTCGATTCGATGCGCGTGGCGACCCCGTTCTCGACCTCGACCTTGAAGAAATCGGGCCCTGCCACGCACTGGTAGCAGTACATGGGGACGGTTTTCTTGTCCGTTGCCTGCTTCGCCATCGCCTACTCCAATCCCGTCATCCTGAGCGCCGCCGTCTCGGCGGCGCGAAGAATCTAGCCTCCACAGCCGGCAGCCTTTGCGCGGAAGCGAGATCCTTCGCTTCGCTCAGGATGACGGCATCACGGTGCATCAACCCTTCGCCGCCTTCACCTTCTCGGCCTTGCGCTTCAGGCGCTCGCCCTGCTTCGCTTTGTCGACGACGAAGCGGATGTGCTTCGATTTGCCGACCGTGTCGATCTCGTCCTTGACCTCGACCTCGAACACGACCCGCGGCAGCGCGAGTTCGACGACCTTGGCCGTAACGGCCACGGTTTGCCCGACCATCGTCGGCCCGAGATGATCGATCTCGATCCGCGCGCCGACCGAATCCTCGCCGGCATCGTGATGCTGCAGCAGCAGCTGGCGGCAGGTGTGCTCGATGTCGAGGCACATGCGCGGCGTCGCATAAACGCGCAGCTCGTCGCCCATGAACGCGATCGTGCGGTCGCGATCGACGAGTATCTTCTCGGTGTGCGTCGTGCCGGTCTTGAGCGAGTCTTTCACGTTCTCATTCTCCCGATTTCAAACTGTGTCTGTCGTCCGCGCGAAAGCGGGGACCCATGGTTCCACCGCCCTGCATTCAACGCCGAAAGCGCATCGCCGGAGGCATGGGTCCGGGCTTTCGCGGGGACGACAATTCCGGTTGGGGTTGACCTTCATCGAATTCATCCCGATCGCTTGCTCGGATCGCTGTATTCCTTGCGGATCTCCGTCTTCAAAATCTTCCCCATCGCGCTCTTGGGCAGCGCGGGCAGGAACACCATCTGGCGCGGAACCTTGTAGCCGCCGATGCGCTGGCGGCAGTGCTCGATGATCTGCTCCTTGGTCAGCGTCTTGCCGGGATGCATGACGATCGCGGCGAACAGCGATTCGCCGTACTTCTCGTCGGGTAGGCCCACCACCGCGCATTCGGCCACGGCCGGGTGCTGATAGAGCGCCTGCTCGACCTCGACCGTGTAGACGTTCTCGCCGCCGGTGATGATCATGTCCTTCTTGCGGTCGAGGAGATACATGAAGCCCTCCTCGTCCATGCGCCCGACGTCGCCGGTGTGGAACCAGCCGTCGCGGATCGCGGCCTTGGTCGCATCGGGCAAATTCAGATAGCCTTTAGTGACGTTGGGCGCGCGCACGACGACCTCGCCGGCTTGCCCGAGCGGCACTTCGCGGCCCTTGTCGTCGAGGATGCGCATATCGACGCCGGCGATCGGGCGCCCCGCGGCCTTCAAGCGCGAATAATCGCGCGCGGCCAGCGCCTTCTTGTGCTCGTCGAAATCGAGGTAGGTCAGGATCGGCGAAGTTTCGGTGAGGCCATAGCCCTGGCATACCTCGACACCGGGGAACGCCTCGATCGATTTCGCGATCCACTCCGGCGCCATCGGCGCGCTGCCGTAGAGGAACCAGCGGAACGACTTCAAATCGAAGTCCGAAGGCTTCAGCTCCTGCAGCGTCATGATGATCATGGTCGGCGCCAGCATCGTCGCGGTGACGCGCAGATCCTGAATCGCCGTCAGCACGTTCTTCGGCGAGAACTGCGGCAGATAGGCGTGCGAGCCGCCCAAGAGCGTGAAGCCGGTGCCGAGCAGATCGGCCGAATGGAACATCGGCGCGATGTGGAGATAGGTGTCGGTGCCGCGGAAGCCCATCTCCATCGCGCATTGCATGCCGTTGGAGACGACGTTGCGATGCGTCAAGCGCACGCCCTTGCTGCGGCCGGTGGTGCCGCCGGTGTAGAGCAGGATTGCGTCGTCGTCTTCCTTGCTCTCGACGAGCGGCGCGGGCTCGGCCGATTTCAGCAGCGATTCGTAGTCGGGCAGCGCGCCGCCGAGCGGCTTCGGCGCAACGGCGAACGCATTCTTCGCGAAGGACGCTATCTGCTCGTGCGCCAGCAGCGGCAGGAACGGTTCGTCCACCGCCAGCGCTTTGACGTCGGCGTCCTGCAAGATGAATGCGATCTCGGGCGCGGCGAGGCGGATGTTCACCGGCACTGGCACGGCGCCCATCCAATAGCCGGCGTGCAGCAGCTCGCAGTGGCGGAACATGTTGCGCGAGAGAATGCCGAAACGCTCGCCGGGCTTGACGCCGTGCGCCTTCAACACCGACGCCACGCGCGCGATCCGCGCCAGATGCTCCGTCCACGTCCACGTGCCCTCGAAATCGACGATCGCGCGCCGGTCGCCATAGAGGCGGCGGCAGCGGTCGAGGGCCGAACTCATCGTCAGCATCGGATCACCTTGGAACTCCTCCCATGTCCCGGCACTAGGGCGGCCGGTGACGGCGATCTTACCCGAATAAGCATCCGCGCGCCCCGGCCTGCGCGCGGGGGCCAGGGCTACGTCAAGCATTGACCCTGGAATTTATACTACATATTATCGCTTTTCATATAAATAAGTGTATCTCTTTTTTCGCGACAATGCGTCAACCTCGG
>Ga0310811_10008019_pt1 | contig 13563 bp, 9 predicted proteins | sample YCmetagenome_FD_207642 | JGI IMG/M metagenome (GOLD analysis project Ga0310811, IMG submission 207642) | Soil microbial communities from experimental microcosm in Duke University, North Carolina, United States - YC | ecosystem: Engineered > Artificial ecosystem > Soil microcosm > Unclassified ... | reverse complement strand
CACCACACTTCGATTCGCGACTGGCAAAGCGGACGGATCGCAGGTCGTCTTTCAAGACGTGAACGTCACATTCACGGTCGACCATGTTCTCTCGCCTGCAGCGGTGAGACCGGCCTACACAGCCGGCGCATCCGGATTTTCATCGGCTCCCGGATTCTCGTCAGCGTTGACTCTCGTCACCGACGGAGCGACCTGGCAGGCCAGCTCCAATCAACCGTGGCTGACCGTTACGCCGACATCAGGAACAGGCGGGACGACGCTCACCGCAACAGTCAGCAATACATTGGCGCCCGGTCAATACACGGGAACGATCACGGTTCGTGACACGCTGACCAATCGTACCCGCACAACGCTAGTGGATCTTGCAGTGAATCCACGCCTGCTCGCAGTACGACCGCGCGGCGTAGCGATGACGTCGAATGCGAGCTATAGCGTCATGACCAGAACGGTGCAGGTCATCGATACCGCCGGTCTCGGCGGCCACTGGACGGCTAGCGACGACGCGCCGTGGCTGCAGGTGGCTGCGGCACCCGATGCACACTCGCTCACGCTCACGGCCGACGACACCGGACTGGCAGACGGGATCTACTACGCAACCGTGACCGTTGCGCCAGACCAGGAACCTGGATTGACCAACACCACGGCGGTCAAAGTCGGTCTCTATGTTGACCACACATCGGCGGCAGCGCCCGCTGCCATCGTGACCGGCAACATTCTCGGCGCGAACGCCATCGCTGCCGACCCGATCCGTCCCTATGCCTACGTGGTGCAAACGATCTTCGACGAACCGTCGAGCACCTTCAACGGCGCCCTGTCGGTCTACAACTTTCACACCGGGCAGCTCGTCGACAAGCTGGACTTCCCGGGCCGCATCATGACCGGAGTCAAAGTATCGCCGGACGGCGGACTGCTCATCGTGTCCGACACTGCCAACAGCGCGGACACCTCCGATCGCTTTCTCACTCCCATCGAGCTCAACGGTTCCACTCGGACCCTCCGTCCGCGGTGGGGCGGCATTCATCTGGGGATCCAGTACGGTTTTTTCACGATCGCGGAGATCGGCGGCGCTGCGGTGGTGCTGACCGGGGAAAAACAAATCGTCTCGGTCCCGAACGGCACCGTCCTCGGCGAATTCGAAACCGATGCCGTCGGGGGATTCCTTTTCACGGGAAGGATTGCCGTGTCCGTCGATGGCGGCAGTGCATTCCTGCAGGGCGTGAGCGGCGCCAATCATCGCCTGGCGCGCTACCGGCTCACCCATCTGAACAACACCTTCCGTGTGCTCGAGACGCACAATATGAATGAGACGGGCGATGGCATCGACGTCGCGAGCAATCCAGCGGGCACGCAGTTCATCACGCTATCCGACGGCGTCAACACTCCGCTGCGTGCCTACGACAGCACCACGGTCACACTTGGGAATAGCGGAACGTCCACTTTGCCGGTTGACGACACACTCGACGTAGCACCTAACGGCGACATCTATGTCACCGGCAGAAGGAATGGCTTCGCCCAATACGATCCGAACTTCGTCCTGCGCGGCAGCCGCACGTTCAGCTCTTCCGTGCAAGCAGCGTACGGGCGCGTCTCATCGGACGGGAAGCGCACCGTCGTCGTCACGGCCGGCACGTCCGGCGTTGCGGACGTGCACCTGAACTTCTTCGATTCGCAGTTACCCTTGTAGAGCGTAGCTGACGCCGCAGCCGCCCAATCCGCAGTACCCATCCGGATTCTTGTGCAGGTACTGCTGGTGATATTCCTCGGCGTAGTAAAACTCCGGCACGTCCTTGATCTCGGTCGTGATCGCACCGTGACCGGCCTTCTTCAGTCGCTCGCCGTAGCTCTTCAAGCTCGCCTCGGCAGCCGCGCGCTGCTCGGCGTCGTACACGTAGATTCCTGAGCGGTACTGCGTGCCGATGTCGCCACCCTGACGCATGCCCTGCGTCGGGTCGTGCGATTCCCAGAACGTCTTCAGCAAGGATTCGTAACTGACCTTGCGCGGGTCGTACACGACGCGCACGACTTCGTTGTGAGCGGTGTAACCCGAGCACACTTCTTCATACGTGGGATTCGGCGTCGAGCCGGCCGCGTAGCCGACCGCGGTGCTGTAGACACCGGGCACCTGCCAGAACTTGCGCTCCGCGCCCCAGAAGCAACCGAGACCGAACAGCGCGAGCTTCATGCCTTCCGGAAACGGCGGCACGAGCGGAGAGCCGTTCACGGCATGACGTTCCGGCACGGGCATCTTCGCGGCGCGTCCGGGCAACACATCGGCGAGTTCCGGCATGAGGGCTTTCTTGCGGAACGGGTTCATGGCGGGTTCCTTGGAATCAGCGGGGGGAGGCTCTACGTGGGGTCGCAGCAAGAGTAAGCAAGAGCCCACGACAGGGGCAAATGGGCCCGCCAGACGGCCCCCAGGCGTGACCGCCATCACCCTTCCGCAGGGTGTCCTTGCGCCGGCTCTCCCGGGTGGTATTAATGGCAGCGAGGTTTGCCCATGAACGCGCTTTTCCAGCCGTTTGCAGCGCTGATCCTCTCAGCTGCCCTACTGCCTTCGATGGCTTCCGGCGAAACGCCGGCTGCAAGCTCGAACACCGTCATTGGACCGAACACGATGCTGGCCGACGGCGCGGAAGCGCTCATGCGCGGCGACTGGCAGCGTGGCGTGCAACTCACGCAGATGGGACTGACGTTCGCAATCTCGCAGCAGGACCGTGCCTCGGCGCTCGCCAACCTGTGCGCCGGCTTCGCGGGGCTCAAGCAGTACCAGCGGGCGCTCGAGCATTGCGATCAATCGATCGCACTGGTTTCGGACAACTGGCGGACGTGGCAGAACCGCGCAGCCGCGAATCTGGGATTGGGCAGGATCGAAGAGTCGCTGCGCGACATTCAGCGCGGGCTGCAGCTCAACCCGGATTCGGATTCGTTACAGAAGACGCTCGCGATTGCGCGCGATCATGAAAAACTCCAGCAGGAGCGGATGAGGCACCTGCTGGAGTCGTAGAGGAAGGTGTCAGGCTAGAGCCTGACCCACAATCAGCCTGACTCGAGCGACGGCGTCAGTCCCGCCGTTCCGATCCCGCCCATGAACGCCAGGCCGTCCGGTGCCCGACGGCACTCGCGCGGCGTGACACCGTGGAAGCGACGCAGCGCGCGGAACAGCGTGGAGCGCGAGTCGAAGCCGACCTGCTTCACGATGTCCTCGACCGCCAGTTCCGTACCTCGCAGCAGACGCGCGGCGACAGTCGTGCGCTTGCGTTGCAGATACTCGTGCGGCGTCACGTCGTGGATGCGCTTGAACAGGCGCAGGAAGTGATGGCGCGACAGGAACGCAGCCCGGGCCATGTCGCCGAGCATGAGCGGCTTGTCGTAATTCGAGTGGATGAAATCGGTCGCAAGCGAAACGCGCCGCAGGATCTCGCGACGAGTCGCGGCCCGACGCACCGGCACCGAGTGAGCGCGCGCGACAACCTGCCGATGGCGCATCAGCAAGCGCTCGAGCAGGAAGGCGAATTGCTCCTCGTACCAGAGCGCATCGTCCAGTCCCATCTCGCAGTGACGACGAATGAACAGCAGCACCGGAGTGACGCTGCGATCGTGCGTATAGAGATGAGGCATGAACGGCAGCGCCCCCGACTGCACGACCTCGCCGCTTTCCAGCAAGCGATCCTCGGGCGTGATCAACGCGCCGAGCGTCTCTTCCGGCATGCCGCGCCGGAACAGGATCGTGAGGGCATGCACCTCGCGCGCGCCGCGGATGCGGACGTTCGCGGGACAAGCCGGCACTGTCATCCAGGTGTCATCGTCGACGAAGACTCGTCGACCGTCGAGCGCGACTTCCTGCCGTCCGTTCCAGGCGCACAGCACGGCCAGCCGCTCGGCATCGAGCGCATAGTCCGCGACTTGCGTCTTCACGTTGAGGATTGCGTTGCCGGTATCGAGCTGCCGGACCACGCCAGGATTCAAATCGCCGCCGCCTGTCATCTCATGGGCTCTACGGAGAATCATCCGCACACCCCTCCCCGTTCTTCAAAGCACTCGCCGGAAACGGCGCCGGCGTCACCCGAGAAGCACATCGCGTCTCGATCAGTTGCCTTGTGATTGATCGTCATTACGCTGATGCGTTCCCATGCGTACAAGGGAATTACGATGATCAGATCGCAGCATGCGACGAAAGGTTTCAGGGCTCGCGCGCGTTCGGCGGGCGCGTCACACAATTGCGCAATGAATGCCACCGACGTTGCCACCGGGAAAACAAGGCACTTCGAAACCTGTGATGCGCCAACGATATGAACCGTTGCCGCGACGTCGCATGCGTGCGTCATTCACCGGTCTTATGCGTAGTTTTACCGGTTGCCGCGGACACATCGGACACTTTATGGCGAGGTCCGTCGAGCACGTTTAGAATCGCGCCTTCTTATTTATGACTCGCACCGGCCGTTTATGCCCATCGCCAACGAGCACAACCTCGCCCGACCCATTCCGAAGAACTGTCCCTTCGGTATTCGCGTAAAGCTGCGCAGCACCGACCCGTTCAAAAACCTGGTCGGCGCCGACTGGAGCAAGGAGCATTGGTTCGCGACGCGAGAGGAGCGCGACCGCGCGCTGCAGGAAATGAGCGGACGCTACGTATATTTCCGGCCGGGCGACCAGCCGAGCCTCGAATTCGAGAAGGTCGATAAATAAGAATCAGAAGGTGCGGCCGAGGAACAGATAGAAGGCCTTGTCGCCGCCCTCGTCAGCACCCACCGCCAGGTACACCGGTCCGAGCGGCGTATCCAGTCCGAACCACACGCTGCCGTTCAAGCGCATGTCGCTGAACATGTCCTTGCGATCGAGCCACGTGTTACCGGCCTCCACCGAAACGCCCGCATACGCGGGCAGATCGAGCACGCCCGAGCCGCCGCGCCCCACCCGGCGGTAATAAATGAGTCGGCCGATTGCGTAGTGCGGCCCCGACAGGAAGCCGGGCGTCAGCCCCGAGAGATTCAGAAAGCCGCCGAGCGTGAATGAGTTCTCCGGGGTGGCGAGCGCATCGACCGTCGTTCCTTCGTCGGTCCAGAAAATGAACGTGTGACGGTCGAACGAGCGCGCGATCAGCCAGCTGGTGCGCACGATGTCGAAGTCGCTGTCGGCACCGATATTCTCACGCTGCGCGCTCCATTCGATGTCGAACTGCTGGCCATGGCGCGGAAAGAAAATACTGTCGAGCTTGTCGTAAGAGAAGCGCGTGAAATAACCGCCGCGATCGAACTCGGTGGCCGGCAGCGACGGATCGCCGATCAGCACGCGCCGATGTCCCGTGCCACGGTGCACGCCGAAGCGGATCTCGCCCCAGTTGGAAATCTCGCGCCCGAAGTCGACGCCGCCTGAGACCTCGCGCACGCGGTACTCGGCGACGCGATCGTTATTGCGCAGCTCGAATACGCTGCGCTCCTCGAAATCGAATTGCGGCGCGATGAAGTAGCGGCTGGCGAGCGACAGCGGCTGATAGAACTCGGTGAAGAACTTCGGGTTCTCGCCGATCTGGATGTCGGTCAGCCATTCGCCGCCGAGTGCGTTCAGCTCGGTCGCGATGAAACGCACGGCTGCGTTGTAACGACTGTTGCCCTCGAAGTCGTCTTCGAGATTGAGCCCCATGCGCACGTAGTTCGGACCCCAGCTCTTGCGACGCAGATCGAGCTGCAGGCCGGCGCGCCCCGCATCGTCATCGACCAGCGAATAGTCGATCGTTTCGAAGCGGTCGAGCGCGTACAGCGAGGACAGCTTGCTGCGCACCAGCTCCTTGTCGAGCTGCTTGCCGACCAGATCCTTCATCGTCTCCTGGATCAAGGGGTCGTACTGCGCCGAGGCGGAATCGGCGCGCACGAATTCGATCAGCGGCAGCTCGGTCGAGCGCGTGCTGCGCTTGGCGAGATAGTCGCGATAGTCCGCGTCGCTCAGCGACAGCTTCGCGAGCGTCGCCGCCGAGCCGCGCGCCGACTCTTCGCCTGCACGCAGCGCCTCCGGTACGCGACTGAAATCGGCAGAGGTAAAACGGCCGAGGGCGGGATCGAGCACGATGTCCGTCGGACGCAGCTTCTCGCGCTCTTCGAGCGTGCGGCTGCGGATCAGGATCGCGAATGCCTGGTTGGTCACTTCCAGCGGCGAAGTCAGCTCGGCGCGCTGGTACAGCGGGAAGCTCACGTCGACGACGATCAGCACGTCGACGCCCATCGCGCGTGCGGTGTCGATCGGCAGATTGTCGACGAGACCGCCGTCGACGAGCATGCGGCCGTCGCGCTGTGCGGGGGAGAACACGCCGGGCGCTGACATGCTCGCGCGCATCGCCGTGACCAGGTCGCCGGAATCCATCACGACCGGCTGACCGGTTTCGAGATCGGTGGCGATGGCGCGAAACGGAATCGGCAGTCGGTCGAAGCGCTGGATCTCCGCGACCGGCAGCGCCGCGTTACGCAGCACCTGCTCGAGCTTCTGCCCTTGCACCAGGCCGGGCGGCAGCACGAAGCCGGTATCCTTTACACCGAGCGCGAAGCGCACCAGGAAATTACGTTCGTCCTGCTTGCGGCGGAAGCCGAGCTCCTCGCGCGGCGGACGATCGCGGAACGCGTCCTGCCAATTCACCGAGCGGATGAGCGTCTCGATCTCAGCGCCCGACATGCCGGAGGCATACAAGCCGCCTACGACTGCACCCATGCTGGTCCCGGCGATTGCATCGACCGGCACGTGCATCTCGTCGAGGACTTTCAACACACCGACGTGGGCTGCGCCGCGCGCACCGCCACCACTGAGCACCAACCCGACGCGCGGCCGTTCACCCTCGGCAGCATGCAAGGCCTGGGCGAGCAGAAGCAGGCAGAGGGGCGCTACCTGAAGCAGTCTCATCGGCTGCGAATACTAGCAGCAGTTGTGACCGCTGAATCGCGGCTGATAGGCTGACTCAATGACAGTTCGACGCATTCAGCTCGCCGCGATCCTGGGGCTGGCGATGTTCGCCGCCTCCGCGGCACCGCCGGGCCGGCAATCGGACGACGACGAAGCGACGTGGGGCTCGTACGGCGGCGATCCCGGCGGCAATCGTCATTCGCCGCTGACGCAGATCACCCGCCAGAACGTCGAGCGCCTGCAGATCGCGTGGACCTACCGCACCGGCGAGCTCGGCGCCGACTTCGCGCGCGCCGATACGCTGACGTTCGAAGCGACGCCGATTCTCGTACGCGACTCGCTCTACCTCAGCACGGCGACCAACATCGTCATCGCCCTCGATCCCGCGACCGGCGTCCAGCGCTGGCGCTACGACCCGCGCATCGATCGCACGCGACGTTACTCGGAAGCCACTTCCCGCGGCGTGTCGTCGTGGATCGACCCGAATGCGGAGCCGACGACGCCTTGCGCTCAACGCATCATCGTCGGCACGCTCGATGCCCGGCTGATCGCACTCGACGGCCGCACCGGCAGGCTGTGCCGCGACTTCGGCGCCGGCGGCAAAGTGGATTTGAACGCGGGAGCGCGCACGGGCTCGGCTGGCAACTATCTCGTGACCTCGCCGCCGGCGATCTATCGCAACATCGTCATCGTCGGTTCCGCGGTCGGCGACAACGGCGGAGTCGAAATGCCCCGCGGCATCGTGCGTGCCTTCGATGTTCGCAGCGGCAAGCAGTTGTGGTCGTGGGATCCGATTCCGACTTCCGACGAGGAGGCGACGCGTCGCGGCTGGCAGGCGCAGTCGGCGCAACGCACCGGCGCGGCGAACGCGTGGTCGATCCTGTCGGTCGATGCAGGTCGCGGCCTGGTGTTCGTGCCCACCGGCTCCGCCAGTCCCGACTATTTCGGCGGCGAGCGCACTGGCGACAACGACTATGCGAACTCGCTGGTCGCGTTGAACGCCGACACCGGTCAGGTCGCGTGGCATCGACAGCTCGTGCATCACGATCTGTGGGACTACGACGTGCCCGCGCAGCCGATGCTGGTCGACATCGAGCGCGACAACAAATCGATCCCGGCCGTTGTTCAGGCAACGAAGACCGGCATGCTGTTCGTGCTCGACCGCGAAACCGGCGAGCCGGTGTTCGAAGTGGTCGAGCGGCCGGTGCCGCAATCCGACGTCGCGGGCGAAGCCAGCTCGCCCACGCAACCGTTTCCGGCAACCCCGCCCCTGGTGTCGCACGCCGCCGTGACGCCGAACGACGCCTGGGGCCTCACCTTCTACGACCGCGGCAAGTGCCGCGACCTCATCTCGCACTATCGCTCGGAAGGCATCTTCACGCCGCCGAGCCTGCAGGGCACGATCGAGTCGCCGGGTTACGCCGGCGGCGTCAATTGGGGCAGCACAGCGTTCGACAGCGAGCGTCAGCTCGTGATCGCCGCCGTCAATCACATCCCCATGGTCGTGACGCTGATCCCACGCGACCGGTTCGACGAGGCGCGACACTCGGACGCCTGGCCGGACTCCGATTTCGCACCACAGACCGGCACCCCTTATGGCGTGCGCCGCGAAGTGCTGGCCTCGCCGTTCGGCCTGCCGTGCACGGCGCCCCCTTGGGGAACGCTGGCGGCCATCGACCTGCGGCGCAATGCGATCCGCTGGCAGGTGATGCTCGGCTCGACCCGCGACAAGACGCCGTGGTTCGTCCCGGCATCGACCCTGGGCATGCCGAACATGGGCGGACCCATGGTCACGGACGGCGGGCTTGCGTTCGTCGGCGCCGCTACGGATAACTATCTCCGCGCCTTCGACATCGAAACCGGGCGGGAGCTCTGGAAGGGCCGGTTGCCGGCCGGCGGCCAGGCGACACCGATGAGCTACGAAGCGAACGGCCGGCAATTCGTGGTGATCGCCGCCGGCGGTCACGGCAAGCTCGGAACCAAGCGCGGCGACTACGTCGTGGCCTTCGCGCTGCCAGAGTGAAGATTTCTCGACGGAGGATACCGTGCGCGCCGACAGTGACAGACTTATGAGCGCTATGCGTCTCACCCTCCCTCTCATCGCCCACGTCGTCGCATTGGGGATGACCAGCACCGCATTCGCTGGCGACCGCGACCGGGTCGAAGAAGTCGTTGTCACAGCGACGCGCACCGAGCAGCAGCTGCGCGACTTCGCGGGCAGCATTTCCGTGGTGTCGAGCAACGACGTCGCGCTGGTCGGCGCGACCCACCACGCGGAAATCATGAACCGCGCGCCGGGCACGATGATCCAGCGTAACAGCGGCGAAGAAAGCCTCACGGCGATCCGTTCGCCGGTGCTGACCGGTCCGGGATCGTGCGGCACGTTTCTGTTCCTGGAGAACAGCATTCCGATCCGGCCGGTCGGCTTCTGCAACGTCAACGAGCTGTTCGAGGTGAACAGCGAGCAGGCGAGCTCGATCGAAGTTCTGCGCGGTCCCGCCGGCGTCGTGTACGGCTCCGGCGCGATGCATGGCGCAATCAACGTCATTCAAGCGGCGCCGGCGCAGATGCCGCGCTCGAGTCTGTCGCTCGAAGGCGGGCCGGACGAGTTCTATCGCGGCAGACTCACACTCTCGAACACCGGTGCAGCCAACGACTTCGGCGGCGCCGTGGTCGCCACCCACGACGGCGGCTGGCGCGACCATTCCGGCCTCGACGAGCAGAAGCTGAACCTGGCGATGATGCACCGGGGGGACGATTCCACCCTCGGCGTGCAGTTCGCGGGCACCAATCTCAACCAGGAAACCGCGGGCTTCATCCAGGGATTCGAAGCCTACAAGGACGAGAACATCGCGAAGTCCAATGCGAACCCCGAGGCGTACCGCGATGCCTACGCGATGCGCCTGACCGCCGACTACACGCGGCCGCTCGGCGGCGCGCAGCTGTCGATCCGGCCGTTCGTGCGTCACTCGCGCATGGACTTCCTGCAGCACTTCCTTATCGGCAAGCCGCTCGAAGAGAACGGCCAGGACTCGCTCGGCGTGGCGACGTCGTTGCAGACGGTGCTGTTCGCGGACACGCAGCTGCTCGCAGGCGTCGACCTCGAGTATGCCGACGGCTTCCTCAAAGAGACGCAAGCAGGACCGGCGACCGACGGCACACCGCCGGCGAACGCGATTCGCCCCGCGGGCAAGCACTACGACTACGATGTGCAGAGCGAAGTGGCAGCGCTGTACGGACAGATCGAACAGCCGTTCGCAGAGCGCTTCAAGCTGACAGCCGGCGTGCGAGTCGAGTATGTCAACTACAACTACGACAACAAGATGCTGGCCGGTAACACCCGCGACGACGGCACGACCTGCGGTCCGGCGGGCTGCCTTTACGCTCGACCCGCCGATCGCAGCGACGACTTCAGCAACGTCACGTCGAAGCTCGGCTTGAGCTACGCGCTCACTGGGAACCACGTGCTCTACGTAACAGCCGCGCGCGGCATGCGTGCGCCCGACACGAGCGAGCTGTACCGATTGCAGCGCCAGCAGTCGATCGCTGAACTGGATTCCGAGGAGCTCGACAGCGTCGAGCTGGGAGCGCGCGGCGCATTCGGTCCGCTGCGCTACTCGCTCGCCGGCTTCAAGATGAAAAAGGACAACGTGATCTTCCGCGACTCCGCCGGCTTCAACGTGAGCAACGGCAAGACGGATCACGAAGGCGTCGAATATGAATTCAACTGGCTGCCGATCGAGACGCTGACGCTGGCGCTGGCCGGCACGTACGCGAAACACACCTACGCGTTCGATCGCAGCATCGATGGCGGCGAAACGATCGTCTCCGGCCGCGACATCGACACGGCTCCCCGTCACGTCAACACGGCGCGTATCGACTGGCAGTTCCTGCCGCTTGCCAATGCGGAGCTCGAGTGGATCGGCGTCGGCCGCTATTTCGTCGACGCGATCAACGCCCACGAATACACGGGCCACGACCTGCTCAACCTGCGCCTGGGCTGGAACATCCGCGAGAACTGGACCACGACGCTGCGGCTGAACAACGTCACGGACGAGGCCTACGCCGATCGCGCCGACTTCGCCTTCGGCAACTACCGTTATTTCCCGGGCCGCGGCCGCACGCTGTTCGTCGAAGTCAGATATGTAACCAAGTAAGAGTCAGGCTGAAGCCTGACCCACGGGATCCGTTGTGGGTCAGGCTTCAGCCTGGCTCCTCAAATAAAAAGGGCCCGGCTTGCACCGGGCCCTCGAGCCACCACCACTCCCTGCAGCGAAACGCTTTATGCGCCGATCGTGCCGTTGACGATCGGTTCGAACGCAATCAGACCATCGAGCGAGGCGCCGGCGCCGAGCGAGCTGCCGAACTTCGTATTGAACTGGCCTGCCTCGCCGTGCAGGGCCATGTAGTTCAGCAGAATCGTCTGCACCAGGAGATTGACGTTGTTCGCAGCCGGGCTGCTGCTGTTCACCACGTCGCCGCCGGCGCTGTAAGCACCGATCTGCTGGTGACGGGCCGCGCCCGCGCCCGAAGTCATGAGCACCGGGCGACCGCCGCTCGTCGGCGGGTTGTAGACCAGGAAGAACGCCGCAGCGGTCTGCTGGTTGTCGCCGGTCCACTGGCCCTTGCCGCGGCCGTCGACCGAGTTGTCGACCATGCCGTTCGAGGCCAGCGAGCCGTCGCTGAACACGTAGATCATCAGCGGCTTGCCGCGACGGGCCGCGAACTCCAGGCACGCGCCGATGCAGCGGCCGGCGCGCAGATCGCGCAGCTCGCCGGTCGAGCGATCGCCGGTGTGATAGTCGAAGCCGCCCATGCTGATCGTGCCGGCGCCTGCGTAGCCTTCGACCACGAGCTTCATGACCGCCGAGGTCTTCTGGAACTCGCCGTCGTTGCCGAAGTTCGCGCCGAAGATGCCGCCGGTGCCGGTGATGTCCGGATCGACCGCCGGGTTGATCGCCGCCGGATTACCGAAGCGATCGACCGTATCGGCCGTCTTCACGTAGCCGCACTTCACCTGCGTTTCCAGGCGCGCGCTGTCGGCGATCACCGGGTCGACCTTGAGGAGTTTCTGCTCGCTGATGCGGGCCATCTGCTCCATGACCGCGACGGTCGAGGCCGTGTCGGGCGAGCCGTCGGGCTTGGTGAACAGCGTGCCGAGCGCGCCGGTGTCGACCAGGCCGCTCGCGTCCGAGGCGCGATCGATCTTGGTCGGACGATTCGCCGGATCCATCAGCATCGCGGGCGCCATCGAGTTGCCGCCCGAGTCGGAGTTCTGCGAGCCGATCAGCGTGAGCAGCTCGCCGCGCGCACCAGCCTTGGCGATGCCGTACATCGGGTTGTGCGGGTTATTGCCCGTGTCGTTCTCGGAGCGTGCCGCGATGACGCAACCGTTGACGCCAGCGCGCGTCGTAGCGGTCGTCTTCTCGAGCATGCCACGCAGGAACGCGCTGTCCGAGTGAAACATCAGGCCGAATTCTTCATTGATGAAGTCGGTCGTGGCGTTGTTCGGCAGCATGGTGCCCGGCAGGCCGAGCTTCGAATAACCCTGCGTCGACAGGAAGTCGAGCTGACCGCCGTCTTTGCCGACCAGCACGTTCGAGCCGGCGATGTTCGCACCGCCCGCGAGGTCGAAGCAGATGAACGGAATCTTGCCCGCGCCCTGCTGGATGTTGCAGATGTCGTTGGCCGGATCCGCGAGGAAGCGCAGGTCCGGACCAAGCGCTGCCTGCGCCTTCTTCGCGCCGAGCAGCGCACCGAGCACCGCCGGCGCCACGACCGTCGCCGCACCGGTAGTGAACCCCTGCGCGAGGAAGTCGCGGCGGGTCACCGGCTTCTTGTGCGACTCGTGCCGCAACGGCTCATTCAGACCGAGCGAGCGTTTCTTGCGCGATTTGATAATCAGCATGGCTGTGTCATCCCGGATGCAAAGTCGGATCAGTCGATCAACGTGGCGCCGCTACCCAGCACCGCGCCGCAGGTCGCCTTCGCGATCAGCTTGGTGCGCGAGTTCGGGCAGGCGCCGCTGCACGTATTGAGCGTATCGATCAGCCCGTACAGGCCAGGGCGCGTCGGACCGTCGGCCGCCGCGTTCGACGGCGTGTACGGATTCTTCAGCTCCGCGCCGCTCGGCTGCGACGTGAGGTTCGCGCCGACCATGTTGTTGATCAGCGGATCGATCAGCGCGTCCTTGCCGCCGTTGGTGCCGAACACCGTCGCGGGCGAACCAGCGAGGTTCAGGGCCGGGAAGTAGGTGGTCGCGCTCGGCGATTCGATCAGCGCGTCGCAGTACTGGATCGCGAGCTGCGCGATCGCGGTCTGGTGCGACGACAGGAACGCTTCGATGCTGTCCACCGCCGGCAGCGACTGCCGGATGTTGACGAAGGTGGACTTCACCGCCGGCGTGTTCGGGCTGACGCCCGTCACTGCGGCCATCGTCGCATTGATCTTGTCGAACGTGCGGAAGCCGATGTCGGAGGGCCGCGGCACGTTGGCGAAGGTCGGCGGGATGCCGGCCGCGAAGTTCGAGCAGACGTTGCTGCGCGTGCCGAGCACGTCGAAGCACAGATAGAACTCATCCGCGGTCGGACCCTGCTCCAGCCCGATGACCGTGCCCACGGTCGACAACGTCTGGCCGGTCGTGGCCGAGTAGTTGGCGTCCGTGATGGTCGTGTCGAG
>Ga0310811_10008018_pt1 | contig 13563 bp, 29 predicted proteins | sample YCmetagenome_FD_207642 | JGI IMG/M metagenome (GOLD analysis project Ga0310811, IMG submission 207642) | Soil microbial communities from experimental microcosm in Duke University, North Carolina, United States - YC | ecosystem: Engineered > Artificial ecosystem > Soil microcosm > Unclassified ... | reverse complement strand
GACACGGGTTATGTAACGCCAATGTGGCACTGTGCAATACCAATAGATACCAACAAGGCGAAGGTCCAAGAGAAGAACACCAAGATAGGTAAGATGGGTATGAAAAAATGCATGCATCATGCGGCTTCTCATCAAGTCGGCGGCGTAAATACTGGGATGTCATTTGAATTGCAGATTTGGCTTGATGGTTTCACAGTTCACTGGATGTAACGGCCGAGGAGTGATATATTTGCGACTGCTGTGCCCGAGGTAGTAGTTTCACTAATAGCCATGTAAGGTACATATGCTGTATGTTAATCAGACACAGAACGCACCTAATAAAAGCTTCTGAAGCTCAAAGTTTCATTCTCGGAAACGTAGCCAGTCAAGTTTCGCACGTGCACGAGGAATGTTAATGGAAGTTCATCATAAGAACCCATCAAAATACGATCGCAGACAAATCCTATGCCTGGGCGTTCAAGCTCCTTGGAAAGTTGGTTGTTGTAGAGATACTTGTTCAAAGTCACAAAAACGGAGTTTGCCGAAGCGTCCAGCGGACTGTGTTGTTTTTGAGAGAAGTATTGGTCTGAGCATTTCATTTAGCGTCAACCCCGGTCCTACTCCCAACTGCACCATACCAGTTTATCACTGTCATCATGGTAGCCAATAAAAAGAGACAGAATGGCCTCCCATATGGGAGAAAATTCAAGACGCGCAAAGGGCATCCCAGTCAAGAGAAAGTGCAGCAAAAAGTGATGAGATACATTCGTACTGGGTTACAGGCCAAAACACTAGAGTGGCTAGATAAGCGGAGAAGTGAGTAATATCATTTGACATCTTAGGCTAGCCTTACAAAGTCAATGTAGATCTGGTAAAATTACGAGTGTATCCTGGTGCCTTGGTGCACGCAGCAAAGAACAAGAAGAATGTTCAAAAAGTTATGAAAGCAGAGTACCCAAATGGCGTTTTACCCTCCCAGCTTCCCGTCTTTGATCCTGAGGGATCATTCTGCATCAAACCTCCCAAGATGAAGCGCAAGAAACCTCTAAATCGTCGACCTCTCCATCCTCCCTTTATGGCTGCAAGGTTCTGTCATGTAATCACAGTGCGAGGCCAAAAAGCTATCATCAAAGCATGGGATGGCATCAAGTTGCTCGGTGTACAACAGGTTAAACATTACACTAGCCGTAGTGAGGCCAACCGCTCATCTACACCAGCATACCATTTTGGTATCTGGCAAGTTCAACAACCACGCCCGGTTGTGACCCGGGAGACTAGACTGCAGAAGCCAGCAGGACTGAAGGCCATTGACAGCCTTATGTCTGCTGTGCAGCATTTCGTGGCTCCAAAGGTATCAGCTCTACTTTGGCGATATGCTCCTAAACAATTGGAACGCCAGCGCAGGTGAACAGCAGAAGCCACAACTTCCTGCAGTAGAAACTTACATGTATTTTGCAGGGCTTACAGACTGATCAAGTACCGAATCCTCAAGGATGAATTCCTGGCCAGGCCAGTGCTCGATTTTTATGGTGCCTTCTTTACTTTTGCTATCAAGGAAGGGACAAGCGAAATCTTCCATGTTGACTGGAATGATGACTTAGACTCTATCACCTGGCTAATTCCACTGGGAGATTGGGAGGGAGGTGAGCTGGTTCTTCCTCAGAAAGGTATCGAGCGCCGCATTCCTATCCGGCCTGGTGATGTATTTGGATTTATGGCGCGCACTTTGGTGCACTGCACCACACCAGTCACCAAAGGGAGGCGGGTCATACTTACATGCTTTTCGGATAGTAACATTCTTCGTCATGGCAGGTTCAAGCTTTTTTTTAGATCTGCGAGGCTTCTTTGACCATCTTTTCTATGTTAACTATCGTTCTCCTGATGTATTTACCGATACTCCTGGTATTAGAGTTTTGATGTGCTAGCCGCTATCAGGACTGTGAAAGTACATGAAGGACAACTATTAACCCAAGAACTTGAACTCCGACCTCGGCACAACCAGGACACCAGCAAAGGTGTCATGGGAGTTCATGATGACTCCATATCTTCAACAAAAACTCGGAAAATCCAGCACCCTCTTCACAGCCTGCGGCCAAAGGATGTGTCGGTCCGGCGTCGCTACATGAATTCGATTATCGTGTTAATGTACCGTGGAGTCGGTGATCGTACAGCCAGAAGAACATTCAGAAAGGTAGCCAGCATCAATATAGTGTTACATAGCAGTCATTCCGGAATCCACGATAACCGGATCAATGTTCAATGTCATGTCCGCAAGTTCTATGTTGAGTGATCATGAATGATTCATCCCTGAGGGTCTAGACTTCCAGCTCAGTTGGGAGCGTAGTCAATAAGACACATCTACCGCGGGCCGCACAAGGCAAGCTTGGACAAAACGTTGCAATGGTGTGGTGTTGTACACATCTACATATAAGACGTACGTATAAATCAAACTTGTCCGACATCATGAATCATAAACTGACAAGCGGTGAGTTTAACTTGGTTCTGGCCACCTCTAATAATATTTCCACAGCGGAAATAACGTTCTCAGGTTCTGAGTACTTTTTCAGGACATCTAGCACCCAGTCTATTCGCTCGTCAAGCGTCTCCAGTGTAATTCTGTCCAGCGGGATATATTCAAGCGTAACTCCGCAAGGTCTGGCAAGATTTCCACACAATCATTGTTGCCTGAGAGATATACGCCAGGGAATGCATCCCATGCACCAAAGACGAGTGGAGATAATTTTGCCCTTGAGAACATGTCATGAAGTGGAAGTTCCAAGGACTTTGGACAGCCATGATCCGCAGGAACTGAAAAGATAGAATGTGTGAGGGTTGCTGTCCGCGGCTTCGGCCATAAGACCGAAATGTGCGCAGTTGACAATGCCACCGTGCAATATGTAGTTGATCGCCAATTGAAACATCGTGGGCTGATGAAGATATGCTCCAGCGGAAGTGACCAAGGTATTTTGCAGCTGCTGCAAGATATTGATGTAGGTCCGTGCCAAGTCACTGTCTGCTGACCTCTACATGGTGGAGAAATGCTTTCAGATAATCAAATCTGAAGGAACTCCCTGCAGAGATTGTCTGTGCGGTGTCCCCAGCCCAGAACAAACCGTCCGGATTGCCTCAAAACTACAGCAGAAAGTTCTAGAGGGATTTCTATCAATGAAGGATGGAGTAGCTACTTACAGAGTGCATCGTTCAGAAGGTTGTCTTGTGCTTCATCGACATACCTAGTGCAGGTGGTCAGGGATAAGATACATTGGTGGGAACAACACATACAGATAATCGATCTGTTGGCCAGGGACCCTCTGGCTCCGCAAGAAGTATCGCATGCGTGCTGTTTGGCCATATATCGTGACAATCATCAATGATTCAGGCAGGTCATCGAGATCAACAAGGCCCTCCTGAACACTTTGCGCCTTCATTGTCGCAAGTTCCTATGGGATGTAGCCTGCTTACACCAAAGATTCGAGAAGCTTCGTGAAATACTCTTCCACTTTCGTGGCGAGCACTCTGGATATGGTGACGAAGATTTGGCGTGGTTTCGGCATGTCAGCAGCACTCATCTCCCAAGCTCGCTGAATACCAAGAATCTTGAACAGCATCGTCGTGCTTTTTCTATTTGGGTGTGATAAATACACTACTCGTATCGAGGGTGGAACACTCACCCCGTGCCGCTGCGACCCAAGACGTAACACGATGTGGCACATTCGACAATCTTTTGTTCTTGAGGTATGAACCAACATCAGTCAGTAAACTCGTTGCATCGGGGCAGAACTCACGTGAGCATTAAGACATGCTGTACGTCTTGGTTTGCAATGAGACCTTTTGCAAATATAAGAAGAGGTGGCGAGCCAAGTACAGGATCACTATGCAGAAACGCCTAAAGCAAGAGGGTATCGAGTCAATATCCGCGTGCCTATGACTCGTATTTACAAGCTTACTTGCGAGAACGTGACGTATTTCTCCAAACTAGAAAATTTAAATCAATACGAGGATGGCGAAAGTTCATACACAAGCAATGAGTGAAGCTATGTCGTGGATCAATGATTGCACTTATGACAATTGAAAATACTCAATGCGGTCCATGTCCTTATCACTAAGATGAAGAAGGCCCCCTGAACATTCTGGCTCAGGTTCAGCCGGTGGGAGTGACGCCGGCAGAATCACGCTATCATTAGAAAAGACTGGTCTGTTCCGATAAGCTGCGCATGTGTATAGATGCCGTATACCTTGATTACTGGAGTTCACGTGAGTTCTAATGGCGGGCACATGTAATTGCTCATGATAGTTCACCTTGTCTTTCAGACTGTCGAAATCCATTGCAACGTGGACTCAAAATTGAGCTGAACAATGTTCTCCAAGGGTGATGAACCAAAGGCCTGGCACATTTGCAACATCAGACAGGTGTGTACAATCTATGACCTATTGGACATACCACAGAAAATAAGGTAAACCGCATCTTTTCACAATGACTCTGACCAAGCTGGTCAGATCATGAGGAAAAGTTGAATATTATCCACCTCCGCTGAACATCGATACACTCACAATCTGCTGATAAGTAACATCTTCGGTCAGCATGGCCCGAAGTCAAAGACGGATACAGAAACTAACATCTTATTGATAGATCAGCGATGTCATTCGCGGGAAGGACTGTGAGATAAAACACTCACTCTGGCAACGACTGCGATAAGTGTTATGGATGAACCCTAGCGTAAACACGAGGCCAATTCAATTGGAGCCAAAAATCTCATCTCGACTGCACTCACAGATTGGGTCACGACAACAGTGTTGGGGTTCACCGCTAGCGCCTTCTCAATCAGCTCATCCGTACGTCCTGGCAGTGCCAGGGTCTTTCGATCATATACTTCCGTCTCCTAATCTGCATTCAGGCTGACAATAGCAAGAACCACATCAGCCTTCTTCGCGATCTCCACAGCCTGAGCCTTCTTCACATCCGGATCGATCACCTCTACACCACCAAGACGAACACCAGGGTTGCTGTCCATCACCGAGTCGTCTTTATCACCGTCTGCTGGTGCGTGGACGTTACAGCACTCGACGAGGGTGCGATATTTGACGCCGGCCTTAAGTGACACGCGGCCCTTTTCTTCCGCAGAACCGCTGCTGAAGAAGGATTGACCACGGCGTTGGCATGTCCAGTTGTCAATGACAAGTTTGCCATCGACGAAGAGCTACAAATATCAGTATTTAGTGAAAAGATAGCAACGTGGATGTGATAGCGCACCTTGGCCCTTCCAGAAACCGTCAAGCCGAGCTCGAATAGACAATTGCGTTCGCGGGGCTTCAGCTCACCCTCAAGTTTCATTGTCCAACGTCTCGTGATGCCCTTGGGCGCCGATATACTGATGAATATCCTCGTCTTGTCAACAAGACGCGTCGAGTAGGGCGTATTGAGCGCAGTCATGCTCTCGTCGTTTTCATGCACGTACCATGTACCAGTCCAGCCCCGCTTGCCCGAGAGTGTAAAGAGCTCGTACTCGAGTGTGGGTATCTCCATGTAAGCTAACGGAATAAACATTAAGATACAGCTCTTCTGATGAAAATGAACCACATACTACTAGCGCCTTCGCTGTAGAGCACTTCCACGCCTTGAGGAAGCGCAGTGGTAATACCATCATATGGAGACACAAAGTACGATGGTTGAATGGCTAGGGTTAGGGTCCGTCCTGGGACAGCTTTCCATATATAGAGAAAAAGCGTCAGGTTAAGGTTTGATGAGTAAGAGCATGGACGTACGGAGAAGCTAGGGCAACATCTACTTGTCGCAACAGAGGCATCTGGTGATTATCAGGCTTGTAATGGGCAAAGTGAGCTGGTTGGCACGAAAGAAACTGGACAGCGGGCAGGCATGAAGAGGGGCAGAGGAGAGGGGCAGGCAAGATGGGCAGGCAAGGAGAGGGGCAGGTAAGGAAATGGGTGGGCAAGGAGATGGGCAGGCAAGAAAACGGGCAGGCAAGAAAACGGGCAGGCAAGAAAACGGGCAGGCAAGACAACGGGCAGGCAAGAAAACGGGCAGTCAGAGTTGAGGCGGAGCATGATGCCAACAGAATGTTAGGCGGCGGCGCCAGGAACGTTTGCGGGATTGATTGAAATGACCGTTCGAAACATGGAGTGGAGTTTAAACTCCGCTCGGATTGTCTCCTGTTCTTACCAACATCGTTGTCTCAAGGTTACATCAGGATGATGATCGATACAAGGTAATATCTATGACTGATAAAAATCACGATCAAGATCGAGATACGTTTGTAGCACCTTCATGGCAAGTTTCCCATTCATCCCTTCTTGAACAGGCGTCTTCCCATTATCGTCGACGAAAAAGTAGATGAGGAGTTTGGAACTGGTGCAGTGAAGATCACGCCAACTCATGATCCAAACGATCATGAGCCTGGTGTCCATCACGGACTTGAATTCATCAACATTTTGAATGATGATGGAACGTTCAATGAAAATGCTGGAGAAGAGTTCAAGGTGCGTCTGTGTGCGAAAGCTACACCTTGACCTGAGCGACATACACCATGTACCATTCAGGGAATGAAACGTTTGCACGCTCGCCGCGAGGTCATAAAGAAGCTCACAGACTTGGGTTTATTCGTCGAGACCAAGGATGATGCCATGCAGATCCCCATTTGCAGGTATGCGCCCGTGTCGGTTTCAAGTCGATTGGTGATTAAATTCGAGGTGTTCTTGCAGTAAATCAGGCGACATCATCGAGCCTGTCTTAAAACCTCAGTGATGGGTAAATTGCCAACCTCTTGTTGCAGAAGCAATCAAGGTTAGTCACACTATGTCTCACTCGACTTTCTTTAAACGGTCTCTGCAGCGTACGAGGGCAGGCGAACTTTCAATTGGCCCCAAGCAGAGTGAAGCAGGTTGGTATCGCTGGCTTGAAAACATTCAGGACTGGTGTATCTCACGGCAATTATGGTGGGGTCACCGATGCCCAGCCTATTTCGTTCAAATTGAGGGAGAAGTTGTCGAAGTCCGTATTTTAACGATTAGTCCAACACTTCCGCACTTACTTTTAAATGCAGAGAAACGATAGAAAGAACTGGGTTGTCGGTCGGACTGTGGAAGAAGCAACTGAACGAGCAAGAATCCTTGCAAATGGGAAGAGTTTAAATTCGGGCAAGATGAAGATGTCTTCGATACTTGGTTCTCATCTGGACTGTGGCCTTTCTCAAATTTGGGATGGCCAGAAACGGTACAGTGCTTCATACATGGCAAACTGACCGTCTTTAACCTTCCACTAACAGACTGTCGACTTCTCTCACTATTACCCTGCCAGTATCCTTGAAACAGGCTGGGACATCCTTTTCTTCTGGACAGCACATATGGTTCTCATGGGCATCTATCTTACTGGTCAGATGCCATTTTCTGAAGCACTCTGCCACGCGATGATTCGCGATGCTCATGGACGCAAAATGAGTAAGTCGCTCGGCAACGTCATCCATGGGCTGCCACTTTGAGCAACTCTACCAGAAATTGTACGAGGGTAATCTTGATGAGAAGGAGATTCTCAAGGCGATCGCTGGTCAGAACAAGGATTTCCCGAAGGGCATTCCGGAATGCGGTACAGATGGGTTGAAGCTCGCTCTCTGCGCATACTCAGGCGGCGGTAAGGTAATCATCACGATGTGAACCATGACTGAGTTTGCGTTTAGGCAGGGATATCAACCTAGAAATCCTGCGAGTGGAGGGATACCGCAAATTCTGCAACAAGATCTTCAATGCCACGAAGTTTGCAATGCTCAAACTTGACGACAGTTTCTCGCCAGAGACATCTGCGAAGGTATGTTGCTTGTACGATGAGTTCTTGGGTTTACATTAATTCTGAAGCCAACCGGAAATGAAAGTCTTGTGGAACGCTGGATCCTACACAAGCTCAGCATAGCTGCGACACAGAGCAACACGCAGCTCCAAGAACGCAATTTTATGGCTGCGACCATGTCAGGTCACAATTTCTGGCTATACGAGCTCCGCGACGTCTATATTGTGAGGCTGCATTGGATTGGATTATATATCGATCTCATATTTTTGTCCACAGAAGGCGGTGAAACCTTTGACCGACGCATCGGCCCCCGTCCAGACTCATAGGTCAGCGCAACAAACATTGTACACTTGCCTGGATCATGGTCTGCGCCTACTTCATCCATTTATGCCCTTTGTTACCGAGGAGCTATGGCAGCGACTGCCATGGCCTCCGACAGACCCTGCCCCCTCCATTATGATAGCGTCATACCCCATCAATGTCGGTTATCATCTGCCATTCAGACTTGCTTTTACTGAATTAATGCAGGATCCTGACTTCATCAGTTCCGAAGAGGAAAAATATTTTGATGTTGTGCTGTCTGCCGTGCGTGCAGCTAGATCGCTTGTTGCATCATATAACCTTCAGTCCAATATCCAACGTGAATTGTTATACTTTGACTGGGGTCAGTATACTGACATGGTGCCAGTATTCGTTCATTCCAGACGGGCAAGGAGATCGATTTGTTCCGCTCGCAGACGCAAGCTATGATCACTTTGATCAAGGGATGCAGTGCTGTGTACGTCATAGAGGATGTGAAAGCCCTACCAGCGGGACGCGGGTCAGCCGTCATAAACTGCACAACAACATCCATGTGTTGGTCAAGGTATGTGTGTAATAACCTTGCGTTGTGAACGTGAACCTAATTCTTTCTACTATAAGGGATTTGTTGACCTTGACGCCGAGATAGCTAAGTGTGATAAGAAACTCACGCTTGCACACCTCAATCTGGAACAGATTATGAAGATTGTTTCACAACCAGATTACGCTGAGACCGTGCCGTCTGTCGTGCAAATATCAAATGATGAGAAGGTGGCGTCACTCTCTTTTGACCACCAAAACTAAAACGCTGCTAACCGTTTATCCTTCATCACGACAGAAAAAGACGTTCGAGACGGAATGTGCCACTCTCGAGCAATCTAGAGAGATGTTCGCAAAGCTGGCTAACTTTTAGAGTACAAACTTGCCGACAATGTGGTGTTTTTTTATCAGAACACACGCCTTGACATTTGCTTATGGATGGTTTTTCAAGGGCTCACCTGAACTGGACTTCCCAAGTGGTTACCACAGCGGAATCAAAATCTGTTTCTCTTGGACTGCAGGTTCAAAACTTGTCGAATGAAGGAAACTTTTGTTTTCTATCAGAACACGCCTTGGCATTTACTCCTAGATGTTTTCCTCGAAAGTCCATCTACTATCGATGACCCAGTAATGCAACAGGATGTGCTGAAGCAACGCTGTAGCAACTATCCTATCAGCTAGATCTTCAAGCGGAAGTTATATCCGCTGAATATACGGTGTTGTAAGCCTGGCTTTTACCACATGATAGACGCGACCTCTGACTGGACACCGCGCACTGTTTGTTCACTGTTTGGATCAACGACGCCGACACGTACTCTTTCTCTATACCATCAATCATACATTGTTCCACGTTATCGTCTGGTTGTTTAGTGTTGCCGTCTACCTGACAGCCTTCCAGGTGTTCCGCTAGGGAACATCTATGGGGACCATAGATGCTCGACTCCGACAGATAACCAAAAATAGGTCATCATGGATGAAGTGGGCCGTGGAACCACCGTAAAAGATGGTCTAGCAATGACATTGACGTGCAACTTCTGTACATTACAATTAAGAATGTAATTGTTCATCGTGACATCTGCGAGCGAATGAAATTGAGGGCAGAACCCGCGCGGAACCACTTCAACTGATCCTCCGACATGGTGTGTTTTGTGAGTATCTCAAATACCTCGCCAGTGCGCTTGGTGACCTTGAGCTTAACTGCGGCATCTTGGCGTCCCTCGATAAGGTCTGCCAAGCCAATAGTCTCGACTACATCGCCTGATCCGATGCGAGAGTAGTCAGCCTTGTCGGCGAACCAAAGGGGAAGAATTCCTTGTTTCTGCACATCCCAGCTAGGCTGATATTCTACAGCTGGTTAATCACAACAGGTTAGTCTCGTGAATCCGAGTAAAAGACCTTGCGATGATTATTGCACACCCTAACACGATTTAGAACCTGCTCGAATGCAACGCGGGATGCTGCAACGTACCATAGAATCTAGGCTGAAGGGCAGCATGCTCACGGGCACTACCTTCGCCATAATTGTCATCAACGACCAGAGTCCAAGGCTGATTGCGAGCTTTGAACCGTTTTGCGACTGCGGGAATGGTGTCGGTCTCGGTCTCGCTAGCGGCACGATCATGGTTGAATGCAACATTCACATCTCCCCCTTCGTCATTCACAGCCTGATTAGTTGTCAAATTTAATGTTATATCTATAGGATGACAACTTGTACGACACACCGTGATAACAGTCAGAACGAAATGTGCTAAGAGTACGTACGAAGGTTTTCAAAAATGTTAGTGAAATGTCCCTTGTATTTCAACCATGGGCCCTATACGAGAGTTAGCTGGCGACCATAGCATACATTTATTTCACTTACAGCCGCAGAAATGTGGTCAGTAGTGCATTTACCTCTTACACGCATCAGTACTTACAAGGGGGGCAATTCCAGACCCCTGTCGCCGAAATGACTCTGGAGAGGTTCCAACAGTTCGAGACGCTGAGTCTGCACGAATGATAACCTCGGTTTCTGGTTGCAGCTCTGGTGTGGGAGAAGAGTAGTAGTCGGTGTCGCCTTGAATGAAACCTTTTGTTGGTAAATCCTGTCCAGTTAGTGGAGCGAACCTGAACGGTTTGCCAGAGGGCAGAGCCAGGGTATCCGTCATCGGATTAAAGGACAGTGAGCCAGAGAATGCCATAGCCGTCACAATTGTAGGTGACGCAAGAAAGTTCATAGTTAGTCGGCTTCCATCATTGCGAGACTTGAAGTTCCTGCATCATTGAAAATAAATAACGTCACACGTTGAAAAGCGTTTTTCTTACCGGTTGAAAGATGTCCTAATTGCTTCGGAAAGAAGTTCAGTTTGTCGAATTAATAGTTACTAGATCCATTTACCATTTTCTTCACCCTTCATATCATCTCGTTTCCACTAAGCGAAAAAGTCAAATTGTGACTGAGGGATAGACGTAATTCGTACTTGACCGATACAAGGACCGCACGCATTTGCCAAAACCACAGCACCGACATCTTCCAAAGTGTTTATAGCGCCATCTCGCTCCATAGTCGCACGAATCTGTTCAGAGCCGGGGGTGCAAAGGGAAGGAACCTTGGTGACCCAGCGGCCTTTGCTTGTTTGGCCAGCTCTGCTACTCGCGTCTATATCGAATCAGCAGTGTGTTTTCAAACTAAAAACAAGTTACCATGTCTTCGTATGAGCTGTTAGTACACGAACCAATATTAATAAGGCCAGCGGAAACGAAAGACCTGAACTTCGATAAAGGTGTTGCTAAATCAGGAGTGAAAGGACCGTTGATAATTGGTTCAAGTTCGGACAAATTCTGTATATGCGAATAAGATACCTAGTCCGCTGAATAAAGGACGACCGTACTATTTCAATGACTTCGTCATATTCAGCACCCTCATCAGCGTTCAGGAAGCCCATTGATGCAGCCTTGTAAGCAGCACGAGCGACAGGCGCACGTCCTGTTGCATTCAAATACGTGCGCATGTTCTCCGTATAAGGCAAAGTAGAGGTAGCACTCCAGCTCCCATATTAGCAACCGTAGCGAGACCTAGCGTGAGATCCTGGTCAGTGCAAAGTTTACCTACATTTCTAGATTTGGTTCACCTGTACATGATTCGCTGGCCACACCAAGACTAAAGTACTCCGAAATGCGTCCGGTGCCTCCCTGTATGTATTCGTAACTCATTTTCAAAGTTGGTAGTTTACTCACCTGGACTGTCAATTTTCCAGCGAGGTGAAGGATAAAGTTCTTAGGCGTTGCCCATCCGCCGAGTCTCCCAGTGAAGTGTATGCCTGACATCAATCCTGTTAAAAGGCACTCTGTAGCTGTGATTTAAATTATCTCACGAGCAACCTGAGGGGCCTTCAGTTCCCAGGGAGTGCCAGTCATGGCGTCAACCACATCAGCACCTCCAACACCAATAAGCCGATGTTACAGATGGAATAAATATGTTCGATCAAAGTCAGTCGCAATTACATGACACAATTCCATGCCAAACGAGGCGTACGGTCCGTGTCGGGAGGAGAACGTTACATTCCGATAATCAAGGAATTCAGGACGTCCGCGTATTCGAGTCGCGCCGAGTGGATGATAAAGACCGAGCAGCAAAATAAGAGTTTGGTAATATCGGAAGATGTGGATGGAAGTCCGCAGGTGTGAAGAATTACGAGCCATCACCGGAGGTTGACATATTTCAGATGCAAGGAGCAACAATGATTCCATATGAGGGATCAGAAACAGCCCCAGAAAAAGAAGCGGCAGTCCAAAAGGAGGTCCAAAAGTGATGGCACGAGTTTTCGTCGAGTCGCGGAAGGAGGTGTGGATTCCTGTGATGAAGAGCTCGAAGTGCCTCGGTTGAGAGTCATCTGCATTGAATCATTGTCGTGTCCTTGTTGCGACATGCCTGACGCTGGTCCACCAGAGTATCTTGCTCGTGAAAATGACAACGAAGGTTGCGAAGCGAAGTTACAAGATTCAGGTTGACAAGAAACTTGGCTTTGAGGTGGAACATGTTGAAGACGCCCACCAACAGAGCCTCCACCTTTCCTGTGTCTCGTAAGAAGGCTGGCGAGGAATCGAGCATATAGGCGTGGCGTGTGACGTTCATCAATGGCAACATCTTGGAGCGTCGTGATCAGGCGGCCAATGAGTTCGAAGATCTCAACCTCCATCTGACAGGTCAACAGCTGAGCAAACTCGGGACGCAGAAGCTGAGTAATGAAGTGAGAACGGCGCTACATTGGATATGTAAGGTTTTACCTTGAGCATAAAGGCAGAAGCGAAAGACGCAAAGACGAAGTGGGCTTGGAATATAATGAGACCAAGAGCGTCACTGATTAGAATAGTATATTACCATCTGGGGCAGCGCGCACAAGACCACTAGGTGCGAGCACTTCGATCATTTGCTTAATAACCACCTTTGCGGAGTCAAAATGGACCACAGAAGTACTGACCTTGTCAAGAAAGACGTTGTCACTCGCCTCCATGCCTCGTTGGAAGGCGTGTTGAAATCCGAAAAAGTACATAACAAGACGTGAATAGCTGACCGGGCTAGGGGCGCGTCAGGTGGTCTCGCAGAAGATTGAAACACAGAACTTACAAGGGTAGTAGAGTGCATAGGGACACACTTCCAGGATCTAAGGCACAGGAATGAGCACGTGTTTGACCATTGCACCTGGAATGAAATCATACCCCCAGGGTCAGATTCCTCGTTAAAGCGACTAGTCCATTCCTCAACATAGTTTGTAAGATGACGATCATGTTCTAACGTAACCTGAAGGAAGTTGATACCCTGCAAGGCCGGTTTAGTCACGAAGTAGACGTCAGTGAAGGGCGCAAACCTTGTTCAAGCCGGTTGGCGCGTTATGGTTAGTTAGTTATCTCACTTTGAGCGTATCATCAAGTGCACAGTCCCAGTCTGAATTTCTTACCAGCCCGAACAC
>Ga0310811_10008017_pt1 | contig 13563 bp, 12 predicted proteins | sample YCmetagenome_FD_207642 | JGI IMG/M metagenome (GOLD analysis project Ga0310811, IMG submission 207642) | Soil microbial communities from experimental microcosm in Duke University, North Carolina, United States - YC | ecosystem: Engineered > Artificial ecosystem > Soil microcosm > Unclassified ... | reverse complement strand
GCAGCCTACCGTAGGGCACGAGCGAAGCTGGTTGCCTCGCTGGTCGAGCATGTGCAGGTCGAAGAACATTACGGCGATGAGTAAGCTTCGGATGCAGTTTCTCCATCTCGGTTCGGGACCGACCTGGCGAACCTGAAACCGAGCCGAGAAATGGAATCGGCGTTGCTCCGGCCTTGCACCGACGCAGTGGGGATGGTGTGATCGGTCGCCATGAGCCTGATCGACACCCATCGCACCATCGACGCCGTCTGGCGGATCGAATCCGCCCGGCTGATCGCCGGTCTGGCGCGCATGTTGCGCGATGTCGGCCTGGCCGAGGAGCTGGCGCAGGACGCGCTGGTGGTCGCGCTGGAGCAGTGGCCGCAAACCGGCGTGCCGGACAACCCCGGCGCATGGCTGATGACCACCGCCAAGCGTCGCGCGATCGACCGGCTGCGGCGCAGCAAGCTGCTTGAGCGCAAGCATGCCGAACTGATGCACGAACTGGAGGCGGAACAGCAACAGCAGGTGTCGGCCGTGGAAGCAGCGCTTGACGATGCGATCGGTGACGATTTGTTGCGGTTGATGTTCACCGCCTGCCACCCGGTGTTGCCGATCGAGGCGCGCGTGGCGCTGACCCTTCGCCTGCTGGGCGGCCTCACCACCGGCGAAATCGCGCGGGCGTTCCTGCAGCCGGAGGCGACGATCGCGCAGCGCATCGTGCGCGCCAAGCGCAGCCTCGGCAAGGCCCAGGTACCGTTCGAGGTACCGCGGGGCGATGAGCTGGCCGAGCGCCTGTCGTCGGTGCTCGGCGTGATCTACCTCGTCTTCAACGAGGGCTACTCGGCCACCGCCGGCGAGGACTGGATGCGTCCGGCACTGTGCGAGGAAGCGCTGCGCCTCGGTCGGGTGCTGGTAGGCCTGATGCCACGGGAGCCCGAAGTGCACGGCCTGCTTGCGTTGATGGAGATCCAGGCCTCGCGTGCGCATGCGCGCGTCACTGCGGCAGGCGAACCGATCCTGCTGCTCGAACAGAATCGCGCGCAGTGGGATCAACTGCTGATTAGCCGCGGGCTCGCCGCACTCGATCATGCGGAAAAGCTGGGTGGCGCGCTCGGCCCCTACGCGCTGCAGGCGGCGATCGCCGCCTGTCACGCCCGCGCACGGACGGCCGATGCCACCGACTGGAACCGCATCGCGACCTTGTACGGCATATTGGCGCGGGTCACGCCATCGCCCATCGTGGAATTGAACCGCGCGGTTGCCGTCGCCATGGCAGCCGGTCCCGCTGCGGGCCTCGTACTCGCCGATGCACTGATCACCGAGCCGGCACTGGCGCACTATCACCTGTTGCCCGCCGTGCGCGGCGACCTGCTGTTAAAGCTGGGCCGCACCGATGAAGCCCGCGCCGCCTTCGAGCATGCCGCGGCTCTGGCGCAGAACACGCGCGAGCGCGAACTCATGCTGGGACGGGCGGGAGCATGCGGGGGCAACGCGGCATAAAGGCATCTTGCGCGCCATCGTTCATGCCGCGCGTGGTTCGCGCCAGCGAACGAAGGCGAAGCGCCACCTCACGGGGCCCTTCGACTCCGGCCTTGCGGCCTGCGCCCAGGGAGAACGGAGTGAAGAAATGTTCCACGGCGAAAGGGTCCATTCCCCGTGGCGGGAACTGCAAGGTCCCCCTGCCTGGCCCGCCAAGCCTTTGATCTTCCGGCAGATGAAACCCGACACTTCATTTTCACCAGAAAAGGTGAAAATATGGCGGCATGAGCCTGCAGCTGACCACCCGCCAATCCAACATCCTGGACTTCATCCGGGATCGCCTCGAACACGCCGGCCAAGCGCCGACGCTGGAGGAAATCGGCCAGGCGATGGGTCTGGCCAACGTCAGCGCGGTGCTGAAGCACGTCCGTTCGCTGGAGGCGAAAGGGCGATTGCAGATCGAGCCGAACCGCTCGCGCGGCATCCGGCTGGTGACCGCGCCGGACCCGGCCGATGCGGACACGATGGAACTTCCCCTGGTAGGGCGCATCGCCGCCGGTGAACCGCTGTTTTCCGAATCGCGGATCGAACGCACGCTGCGCGTGTCGCGCTGGCTGTTCCGGCTGAAGCCGGATTACCTGGTGCGCGTGGTCGGTGATTCGATGCGCGACGAAGGCATCCTCGACCAGGACATCGTGGGCGTGCATGCCACGCCGGTGGCCCGCCACGGCCAGGTGGTCGCGGCGCGGGTGGGTGGCGACCGCTTCACCATCAAGCGGCTGTATTGGCAGGGCGACGTGATCCGGTTGTTGCCGAACAGTCCGGGCTATCAGCCGATCGTCCCCGACCCCAGCGACGACTTCGCCATCGAAGGCCTGTTTGCCGGTTTGTTGAGGGGCGGCTGATGGGCGCCGTGGTCGCCTTGTCGGGCATGCTCGATGCGCGGCAGGTCTGGCGCGGCCGGGCGATGCCCGTACCGGCCGGCGAGCAGCCGACCGGCTGGGCCGCGCTGGACGCTGCGCTTCCCGCGGGCGGCTGGCCGGATGCCGCGCTGTCGGAAATCCTGCTGCCGGTCGATGGCGTCGGCGAGCTTCGCCTGCTGTTACCCACGCTGGCGCGGCTGAGCCACGGCGCGCGTCCGGTGATCGTCGTGGCACCACCCTATGCGCCGTGCGTGGCCGGCTGGCAGCAGCACGGCGTCGACATGCGAAGGGTGGATATCGTGGCGGCACCGGAGGCCGAGGTGCTGTGGGCCACCGAGCAATGCCTGCGCTCGGGCAGTTGCGCCGCCGTGCTGGCGTGGCCGCGCAAGGCCGACGACCGCGCCTTGCGTCGCCTGCAGGTGGCGGCGGACACGGGCAAGGCGCTGGCGTTTGCGTTCCGCGATCGCCGGCATCTTTCGAGTGCCTCGCCGGCGGCCCTGCGGCTGGAGATCGAAACCGCTCCAAGCGCCCGGGTATGGGTGCGCAAGTGTCGTGGCGGTGCCGTGCCGGCGCAGCCTTTCGCGCTTTCCCGCTCCCTGCATTGATGGCCGGCGATCATGTTGTGGGCCTGTATTTTGCTGCCGCACCTGGCACTGGATGGCATTCTCCGCCGCCGGGCGAGTGACGATCCGCTGGTGCTGGTGGACGGCGCCGTCAACGCACGCAGCATCGTGGCGGTCAATGCCTCGGCACGTGACGCGGGCCTGCGCGTCGGCCAGCGCCTGACCGCCGCCCATGCGTTGCTCGCACGGTTCGATGCGCTGCCCCACGATCCGCAGGCGGCCGATCGCTGGCAGCGCTTCCTGGCGGCGGTGGCGTATCGCTACAGCTCCGAGGTGAGCCTGCTGCCGCATGCGATCGTGCTGGAGGCAAGCCGCAGCCTCGCCCTGTTCGGTCCATGGCCGCGCTTCGAATCCATGCTGCGCGCCGACTTCGCCGCGCTGGACTTTCGTCATCGCATCGCGCTCGCGCCCACGCCGCATGCGGCCTGGGTGCTGGCCGGCATCGCGGATGGTCGCGCGGTGCTGACGCCCGATGCTCTGCGTCCTGCGCTGCAGGCCGTGCCCATGCGCAAGAGCCGCTTGCCGGCGGCTTCGATCGAGGCGCTGTCCGGCATGGGCATCCGCACGCTGGGGCAATTGCTGACGTTGCCACGCGACGGCTTGCGCCGGCGTTTCGGGAATGAATTGCCGCAAATGATCGGCCGCCTGCTCGGTGAGATACCGGCCGGGCTCGACGCCTATCGTCCACCGGATGCATTCGATCTGCGGATCGAACTGAGCCACGAAGTGGAAAACCTCGCCGCGCTGGTGTTTCCGCTGCGTCGCATGACCGGCGATCTCGCCGCCTACCTGGCGGGCCGGGACGGTGGCGTGCAGCGGTTCCTGCTGCGGCTGGAGCATCGCGAAGGCAGGGCGACCGAGGTGAAGGTCGGCCTGCTGTCGCCCGAGCGCGACGCCGGCATGCTGTTCGAACTGGCGCGCGGACGGCTGGAACAGGTGCAACTGCCCGAACCCGTGCTGGCCATGCGCCTGGTCGCGCGCGACCTGCCGGACTTCGTGCCGGCCGGGCGCGACCTGTTCGACGAACGGCCGGCCAATGCGCTGCCGATCGAGCAGTTGCGCGAACGACTGCGCGCGCGACTCGGCGATCGCGCCGTCTACCGGTTGGGCGGCACCACCGATCCGCGCCCTGAACGCGCGCAGGCAGTGGCCGACGAAGGTGCCGGTTACGAAGAGTCACGCTTGCGTCCGACCTGGCTGCTCGATCGTCCGATTCCGCTGCGCGGCCCGGCGCCGCGCATCCTGGCCGGTCCCGAGCGGCTGGAAACCGGCTGGTGGGACGGCGCCGAAGCGTGCCGCGACTACTACGTGATCGAGACCTCGCTGGGTCAGCATGCGTGGGCATTCTGTCAGCCCGGCGAACAGGGCGGCTGGATGCTGCAGGGCTGGTTCGCATGAACCATGCTTGCATGAGTTCGTATGCCGAACTGCACTGCCTGTCCGATTTCTCCTTCGGTCGCGGCGCATCCAGCGCGGGCGAACTGTTCGAACGCGCGAAGGCCTGCGGCTATACCGCGCTGGCGATCACCGACGAATGCTCGCTGGCCGGCATCGTGCGCGCGTACGAGGCATCGCGCGAAACCGGCATGAAGTTGATCGTGGGCGCCGAGTTCCAGCTCGACGATGGACCGAAGCTGGTGCTGCTGTGCGAAAACCGGCAGGGCTATACGGCGCTCTGCGGCCTGATCACGCGCGGGCGTCGTGCCTCGAAAAAAGGAACCTATCGGCTGACCCGAGCCGACTTGGACGATGGCCTGCCGGGTACGCTGGCGCTGTGGTTGCCCGGGCCGCAACCCGATATCGCGCAGGGTCGCTGGGTGCGCGCGACCTTCGGCAATCGCGCGTGGCTTGCGGTGGAACTGCATCGGGGCCCCGATGACGCGGCGCGCCTGCGCGATCTGCAGGCGCTGGGTCGTGCACTGGATCTGCCGCTGGTGGCCGGCGGCGACGTGCACATGCACGTGCGCCGCCGGCTGGCGCTGCAGCACACGCTCACCGCGATCCGCCATCGCGTGCCGATCGCCGAAGCGGGCGCGCTGATCTTCCGCAACGGCGAACGGCACCTGCGCCGGCGCGATGTGCTGGCGGCGATCTATCCTGCGGCACTGATGCACGAAAGCATTCGCATCGCCGAGCGCTGCGCGTTCGACATGGCGGAACTCCGTTACGACTATCCGAAGGAACTGGTGCCCGACGGACATACCCCCGCCAGCTGGCTGCGCCACCTTGCCGAGGAGGGTCTGCGCTGGCGTTGGCCCGGGGGCGCCAGCGAAAAAGTACGCCGGCTGGTCGATGACGAACTGGCATTGATCGAACTGAAGAAGTACGAACCGTTCTTCCTCACCGTGCACGACATCGTCCGTTTCGCGCGCAGCGAGGGCATCCTCTGCCAGGGCCGCGGCTCGGCCGCCAACTCCGCCGTGTGCTTCGCGCTGGGCGTGACCGAGGTGGATCCGGAAATCAACAACCTGCTGGTGGCGCGCTTCATCAGCGAGGACCGCGACGAGCCGCCCGACATCGATGTCGATTTCGAACACGAGCGGCGCGAAGAGGTGATCCAGTACATCTACCGGAAGTACGGACGCGAGCGTGCCGCGCTGGCTGCCACCGTCATCTGCTATCGCGGCCGCAGCGCGGTGCGCGACGTGGCCAAGGCGCTCGGCCTTCCATTGGACCAGGTCGACCAGCTCAGCGACATCTTCGCGCGCGGCTGGGGCGACAGCAGCGCCGAGGAACGGCTGCGCGAACAGGGCTTCGATCCGGACAGCCCGATCATTCGTCGCGTGCTGAAGCTGACCCATGAGCTGCTCGGCATGCCGCGGCACCTGTCGCAGCACGTCGGCGGCTTCGTGATTTCCAGCGTGCCCCTGCACGAGATGGTGCCGGTGGAAAACGCGGCGATGCCGGATCGCACCATCATCCAGTGGGACAAGGACGACCTGGACACCATGCGCATGCTGAAGGTCGATTGCCTGGCGCTGGGCATGCTGACCTGCCTGCGCAAATGTTTCGGCTTGCTGGCCAGCGAACACGGCGTCGTCAAGACGATCGCGACGATCGAGCCGGATGACGACAATACATACGCGATGATCCAGAAAGCCGACACCGTCGGCGTGTTCCAGATCGAAAGTCGTGCGCAGATGGCGATGCTGCCGCGGCATCGGCCGGCGAATTTCTACGACCTGGTGATCCAGGTGGCGATCGTGCGGCCCGGCCCGATCCAGGGCGACATGGTGCATCCGTACCTGCGGCGTCGGAATGGCGAAGAGCCAGTGGTATATCCGTCGCAGGCTTTCAAGGGTGTACTGGAACGCACGCTCGGCGTGCCGCTGTTCCAGGAACAGGTGATGAAACTGGCCATGGTGGCCGCCGACTTCAGCGCCGGCGAGGCCGACAAATTGCGCCGCTCGATGGCCGCGTGGAAGCGGCATGGCGGGCTGGAGCCACATCGCGAAAAGCTGATGCAGGGCATGCTGAGGAACGGCTACACGGCGGAATTCGCAGCGCGCATCTTCGAGCAGATCAAGGGTTTCGGTTCCTACGGTTTTCCCGAATCGCACGCGGCCAGCTTCGCCAACCTCGTCTACGCCTCGTGCTGGCTGAAATGCCATTACCCGGCGGCATTCGCCTGTGCGCTGCTCAATTCCCAGCCGATGGGTTTCTATGCCCCGGCCCAGATCGTGCAGGACGTACAGCGTCATCGCGTGGCCGTGCATCCGGTCGACGTGCGATACAGCGACTGGGATTGCACGCTGGAAACCGACCCGCGCGGCGCGGTGGATTCGCGTGCGATCCGGCTGGGCCTGCGCATGGTGCGTGGATTTTCCGAAGCCGCGGCGCTGCGCCTGATGGCGGCGCGCGGGCAACGCGCCTTCGCCGACATCACCGACCTGTGCGCACGCGCCGGTCTCGATCGCCGGCATCAGGCTCTGCTGGCGGATGCGGCCGCGTTGCGCGGGCTGGCCGGTCATCGCCATCGCGCGCGTTGGGCCATCGCCGGTATCGAGGCGCAGCTGCCGTTGTTCGGCATGGACAGTCCGGCCGAAACGGCCGTCGCGCTGCCGCTGCCTACGCAGGCCGAGGACACGCTGGCGGACTATGCGCGACTCGGGCTCAGTCTCGGGCCGCATCCGCTGCGGCAGATCCGGGCCCGCTTGCGCGCGGCCCGCTGCATCGATGCAAGGGTGTTGCGCACGCGGCCGCACAACAGCCGCGTGCGGGTGGCCGGATTGGTGACGTCGCGCCAGCAGCCGCAGACGGCCAGCGGCATCATCTTCCTGACCCTCGAGGACGAACATGGCCTGGTCAACGTGGTGGTGTGGCGGCACGTGGCCGAAGCGCAGCGCCGCGCATTGATCGAGGCGCGCCTGCTGGCGGTGGAGGGCCAGTGGGAACATGTGGATGGCGTCAGCCACCTGATCGCGCATCGTCTCCAGGACCTGACGCCACTGCTGGGTGCGCTGGATGCGCGGTCGCGGGATTTCCACTGAGCAATGATCCGATCGTCCTGAGCGTAGGCCGAAGGCCGGAGTCGAAGGACATCCCGCGAGGAGCATGACGCTTCGACTTCGCCCGCTGCGCAGGCTGCGCTCGGCGCGAACGGTTGGAGCTACGTTCCGTCGCGCAATGGCCCGCCGTCCTCCGGCGAGGGGCTGTGCTGGGGTTCGGGGTTGCGCGGCGCCGGCGGTTGTTCCGGTGCATGGCCACTGCGTTCCAGCTCGCCGCGCCAGCGCGGCAGGGCTTCGGGATGATTGGCCTGGACATAGGCGATGAGCCCTTCGCGCACGTGGCAACGCAGATCCCATCCGCGGCCGGAGTCGGAGGAGCTGACCAGCGCGCGCAACTGCATGGCGTGTTCGTTGGCGTCGGTGACCTGCAGCACGCAGACGCGGCCATCCCATTCCGGCGCCTCGCGGCACAGCCGCTGCAGTTCCTCGCGCAACGGCGCCAACGGCATGCGGTAGTCCAGCATCAGGAACACCGTGCCGATCAGCTGCGAGCCGGTGCGCGTCCAGTTCTGGAACGGGTTCTCGATGAACCAGTTCAGCGGCACCACCAGCCGCCGTTCGTCCCAGATGCGCACCACCACATAGCTGCCGGTGATCTCCTCGATGCGGCCCCATTCACCTTCGATGATCACCACGTCGTCCAGCCGGATCGGCTGGGTCAGCGCGATCTGCAGGCCGGCGATCAGGTTGCTCAGCACCGGCTTGGCGGCCAGCCCGATCGCCAGTCCGGCCACGCCCGCAGAGGCGAGCAGGCTGGCTCCGAGCTGGCGCACGCCGGGAATCGTCAGCAGGATGATCGACATGCCGATGACGATCACGATGACATCGGCGGTGCGCCCGAGCACGCGCACCTGGGTCACCACGCGGCGTGCCTGCAGGTTGTCGGCCACGTCCATCGGATAGCGCCGGATGGCCGCCCCTTCGAACGCGCCGATGCAACGCACCGCCAGCCAGGTGCCGACCGCCAGCAAGGCGATCAGCAACAGGTGCTGCAGCATGGCGAATGGCGCGGAGGTGGTCGGCGGCCATGTGTGCAAGGCAATCGTCACCGTCAGCAGCGGCAGCAGCCATTCCATCGGCGCGCTGGCGCGACCCATGATGTCCGCCGCCACCGGATGCGTTTTCGCCAACCGTCGCCGCAGTGCATGGGCGCCGGTGCGAAGCACCAACGCCAGCAGCAATCCGGTGATCACCGCCGACCCGAGCCGTATCCATACGTCGTGCTGCCACAGTGTGGAAAACTCATGCACCATGTATTGCAGTCTGCCGCAGGCGATGTGGACAGGATGTCGGTCCGTTCACGACGCCGCGAACGCGGCCGGGCGTCAGCCTTGCGGGCCGGTGGTCGCCGGTGAACTGGTATCGGCCGGACGGGCTTCCCGATGGGTGGCGCCGAGATAGAACCCGGTGGCCAGGATCGCCACCAGCGCGAGCAACAGGAACCAGAAGGCCAGCCGGCGCGGGCGCTTCATGACGAGATGTTCGTGTCGCCGCCAAGCGCGGCCAGCGCGGCCGCGATCTCGCGCAAGTCGGTGACCAGTTCGGCATAGGCCGCATCACGCCGATCCGCGCGCGGCATCCGCAACACCGCCGACGGATGCCAGGTGGCAAAGCCGCGGATGCCTTCGCCCATGTCGCGCCATTCACCGCGCTGCAAGGTGATGCGGAATGCATCGCCGAACAGTGTCTGCGCGGCCATCGCGCCGAGACCGACCACCAGCCGCGGTTGCACGCGCAACAACTCCGCCGCGAGCCACTGTCGGCAGGCGGCCTGCTCCGAGGCATTCGCGCGCTTGTGCAGTTTCGCCTTGCCGCGTACTTCGTACTTGAAGTGCTTGACCGTGTTGGTGAGGTAGAGCGTGCTGCGATCGAGGCCTGCCTCGACCATGGCCTTGTCCAGCAAGTGGCCGGCGGGGCCGACGAACGGTTCGCCCGCCAGGTCTTCCTGCGCGCCCGGCTGTTCGCCGATCAGCATCGCCGCCGCGTGTGCAGGGCCCTTGCCAAACACGGTGCGAGTTGCCCCTCGCCACAACGGACAGTCGCGGCAGCCAGCAGCCTTGCGACGCAGCGTCGCAAGGCTGCCTGCGGGGATAGTCCCCGCAGGCTTGGCTAGCGGAACCGTGGCATGGACATCCATCGATCACATCAATGAAACACGCCCAGCAACCACAGCACGATGACGATGACGAGGATGAGGCCCAGCCCACCCATCGGACGATAGCCCCAGGAGCGGCTGTAGCCCCATGTCGGCAAGGCACCGATCAGCAACAGCACCAGCACGATGATGATCAACAGTGAAAGTGACATGTTCGTTTTCCTTTTCGACGAAGATTCGGAGCCGTTACAAATGACCGCAACTTCGCGCGTGAGCTGCCAGCGCGACCACCGCACGATCGCAATCTGCCGGTGCACGGGCCGTCAACGCCAAGCTCCGGTCACGACATGCTCACGACGAACTGACGCCGACTGCATGCGCGAGGGACGAAGATGGGTCTTTGTTCAGCGGAGCGCATCATGTCCTCACCCGATTTGACCGGCCGACGGGTCGCCATTCTCGCCACCGACGGCTATGAACAGTCCGAGCTCACCGAGCCAAAGCGCCTGCTGGAACAGGCCGGCGTGCAGACGGACGTGATCGCGCCCGGTGGCGCCACGCAGATCCGCGGCTGGCACAAGAAGGACTGGGGCGATGCGGTGAAAGTGGACGTGGCGCTGCGGGACGCGCGCGTTGACGACTACGATGCGCTGGTGTTGCCTGGCGGCGTGATGAACCCGGACAAGCTGCGGCTGGAACCGGCGGCGATCGCCCTGATCAAGGCGTTCGACGATGCCGGAAAGCCGCTCGCGGCGATCTGCCACGGACCGTGGACGCTGATCGATGCCGGCTTGGTCAAGAACCGCAAGGTCACCTCGTGGCCTTCGTTGCGCAGGGATCTGGAAAATGCCGGCGCGCAATGGCAGGACAGCGAGGTCGTGCGCGACGGCCAGCTGATCACCAGCCGCAAGCCGGATGATATTCCGGCGTTTGCCGCCACCCTCATCGACGCGCTGGCCAGTGCTTCGGTGTAGTGAGCCTTCCGTGCGGTGCTTCGGCACGCCACTTCAGCCCGATTTCTCCATCAAGTCATCCAGCCCCTGCCGCACCTCGTCAATCCCGGCCCACGGATCCGAGCGCAACCGCGCCAGCCGTTTCGGCGCGGAGCGGATGTCGAAATCGCGTCCGCTCTTCAATTTGCCCAGTTCGCTCCAGCGCAGCGGCATGGCGACCGGTGCGCCGCTGCGCGCGCGCAATGAATACGAAGCCACGCTGGTGGCGCCACGGCTGTTGCGCAGGTAGTCGACGTAGATCAGGCCATTGCGCTGCGACTTGCTGGCGGTCGCGATGAACTCCAACGGGTGCGCCTGCGCCATCGTGCTGGCAAACGCATGCGCGAAATCCTTTACCTGCGGCCACGCGCAAGCAGGGTTGAGCGGGACCACCACGTGCAGCCCCTTGCCGCCGGTGGTGCGCAGGAACGATTCAAGGCCCAACTGCGCGAGCAGCTTGCGCACCAGTCGCGCGGCGGCCACGACGCGATCCCAGGCCACATCGTCGCCGGGGTCCAGGTCGAACACCACGCGATCGGCCAGGTCCGGTTGTTGGACGGTTGCACCCCAGGGGTGGAATTCCAGCACGCCGAACTGCACCAGCTCGATCACCGAGTCGGCATTCAGCGGGTAAATGTAGGTCGCCTGGGCGCCGGATTCCTCTTTGAGCTTGGCGCTGCCCACATGCTTCAGCCCCTGGATCATGTGCTTCTGGAAGAAGCACGCCTTCGCCGTGCCTTCGGGACAACGGATCACCGAAGTGGGCCGGTCGACCACGCCGGGCAGGAACCACTTCATCACGCTGGTGTAGTAATCGGCCACGTCCTGCTTGGTATATCCGTCATCGGGAAACACCACGCGATCGGGATGAGTGATCGCGATCGCCTCTGGCTTCGCACCGGCGGATTTTCGGCGCGTTGCCGCGGGCGTGCCGCGCGGCGCGGGCGCAGCGCGGTCCGAATCGGCCAGGTCGGCGGCGGTCTTGTCGGTACGCATGGTTTTCAGGCTCGGTTGGCGCAACAGGCTCTTGTTGCCGATGCCGCGGTAGTACACCTCGGCAACGGCGGCTGGCTTCACCCAACTCGCGTCGCGCAACAACGGGTCGATCGCGGTGAGTTTCACGGTGGGTTTGCGGCTGCCCTTGCCGGCGATCATCTTGCCGAGCAGCCGCAGCTGCTCGTCGGAGAAGCCGGTGCCGACGCGGCCGACATAGATCCAGCCGTTGGCCACGTCCGGATCGGGCCGGGCCAGCAGCAGCGAGCCGAACCCGTGGCGACTGCCCTTCGGCGGCGTATAGCCGACCACCGCGAATTCGTCGCTTTCCAGCCGCTTGATCTTCAGCCAGTCGTCGCCGCGACCGGCGTGATAAGCGGAGTCGACGCGTTTGGAAACGATGCCCTCCAGTTGCTGCTCCGTGGCCATCCGGAACGCGCCTTCGCCGTCGCCGATCGCGTGCGAGCTGAAGGCCAGGTGCTTCGGCGCATGAGCCAGCAACTGCTGCAACAGCTGTTTGCGTTGCAGCAGGCCGACCCGCGACAGGTCGCTTCCTTCGAGGTAGGGCAGGTCGAACAACATGTAGACCAGCGGCAGTTGCGCCTCGCCCGACAGCGTCTGCTGCAGAGCGTTGAAGTCGCTGTGGCCATGCGCATCCAGTGCGATCAATTCGCCGTCCAGCCGCGCCGAGTGCAGTCCCAGCGATGCCAGCGATTGCGCGATGTCCGGCAAGCGGTGGTTCCATGGCAACGCATTGCGCGACCACAGGTTCAACTCGCCATCGGCGATCGCGGCGAGGATGCGATAGCCGTCCCACTTCACTTCGTGCAGCCACTGCTCTCCCTTCGGCGGAGACTCGCGCAGGCGGGCCAGCTCCGGCTTGAAGAAATCGCTGCTGGCAGGCGCCGCCCGGGCGCCGGCCAGCGCGGCAGCGGCCCGTGCCAGTCGCGCCCGTGGGGTCTTTTTTTCTTGCGGAACCGGTTTCTTGCGGGCCGTCGATTTCTTCGCCGCGGCCTTCGTCGCCGGCGTCTTCGCGGCGGCACGGGTACTGCGGGTCATTTTCGCGTCGAGCAGATCATCGGCCTCGACGTCGCCGGCGAACGCATCCTTCGCCTTGATCAGGAACCACGCCGGTTGGCGCTCCTTGCGACCGCTGCGCACCAGGTGCCAGCCGCCCTTGAGCCGCTGGCCGAACAATTCGAAGCGCAGATGACCTTTCTGCAACTGGGCTTCGGCGTCTCCGGTCGTGGTCCACACGCCGGCATCGAACCGGTCGACGTGACCCTTGCCGTAGCCGTGCTCGATGTCGCCCTCGAAACTGGCGTAGGCCACCGGATGGTCCTCGACCTCGACCGCCAGCCGCTTCACCTGCGGGTCGTAGCTCGGCCCCTTGGGCACCGCCCAGCTCTTCAGCACGTCGCCGACCTGCAGGCGGAAGTCGAAATGGCGGCGGCTGGCGTGATGCAGCTGCACCACGAAGATCGCGCGCTGGTCCGGCGCCACGCCGTCATCGGCGGCCGGTTCGCGCGTCTTCGAGAAGTCGCGTTTGCGCTGGTAGTCCCGCAGGCTGTTCATGACTCAGGGCATGGGGCCGGCCGTCGCCGACGAGGCATGTTTCGATTCGGCCTGCGCATCGTCGCGTTCGATGGCGGACTGGATGGCGCGCTGCCGTCTGACTGTTTCCCTGGTCGTGCGTCGACCGCTGGTTGAAGGCATGTCGCAGCTCCGTCTTTGGAATAACGCCGCACCCTAATGGGTGACGCGTGCGCCGGGGGTGAAGTGGGCACAAGGCGGTTTGACAGCGCGTCCACATCGGAATCGCAATAGTCGCCGGACGGGACCCTCTTCACTGCCGGAGATCTGTCATGCCCGAAGAAAAAACGCGCCGCGCGGCGGCCAGGGACAAGAAGGAAGGGAAGGCTCCCAGCACCCAGGCTGGCGAATACGTGCACGAGGAAATCGAACACG
>Ga0310811_10008015_pt1 | contig 13565 bp, 6 predicted proteins | sample YCmetagenome_FD_207642 | JGI IMG/M metagenome (GOLD analysis project Ga0310811, IMG submission 207642) | Soil microbial communities from experimental microcosm in Duke University, North Carolina, United States - YC | ecosystem: Engineered > Artificial ecosystem > Soil microcosm > Unclassified ... | reverse complement strand
TGGGCTCGTGCTCGATCAGCTCGAATCCGTTATAGATGCCGTAATTGGACGAGAGCGTCGCGGCGAGCGCAAAGCGCGCCTTGAACAGCCAGGTCTCTCCCGTCTGCAACTGCACCGGCAGGATGTCTGGCGTGGTGACGAAGAAATTCGGCCGGAAGTAATCATGCTCGGGATAGCGGGTGATTTCGCTGAGATATTCCTGGAGCTCCTGCTTGGTCGTGCGCCAGGTGAAATAAGTGTAGGACTGGGAGAAGCCGAGCTTCGCCAGCGCCTTCATCACCTTCGGACGGGTAAAGGCCTCCGCCAGGAAGATCACGTCCGGGTAGCGTGAGCGGACCTCACGAATGAGCCATTCCCAGAACGGCAACGGCTTGGTGTGCGGGTTGTCGACGCGGAAGATGCGCACGCCTTGGAGGCACCAGAACAGCAGGATATTGCGCAATGCCTCCCATAGCGCGATGCGGTCGTCGCAAGTGAAGTCAGGATTGACGATGTCTTCGTATTTCTTCGGCGGGTTCTCGGCATAGCGGATCGAACCGTCGGGCCGATAGCGAAACCATTCTGGATGCTCTTTCAGCCAGGGGTGGTCAGGCGAGCACTGCACGGCGAAGTCCAGTGCGATCTCCATGTCATGCTGATGGCAGACCTCGACCAGCCGACGGAAATCGTCGAGCGTGCCGAGCTCGGGATGGATGGCATCGTGGCCGCCGCCCTCATTGCCAATGGCATAGAAGCTGCCTGGATCTTCCGGACCGGCGCGCAGCGCGTTGTTGCGCCCTTTGCGGTTGATGCGGCCGATCGGATGGATCGGTGGGAAATAGAGGACATCGAAGCCCATTGCGGCGATCTCGGGCACGCGGGCGCTGCAGTCGTCGAAGGTCCCGTGCTTTCCCGGGATGGTGCCCTGGCTGCGCGGCACCATCTCGTACCAGGCGCTGGCGCGCGCGCGCGGGCGCTCCGCGAGCAACGGCACGATGTGGGTGGAGGTGACGTCCGACCGCGTCTCGGTCTTGGCGATGGCCGTGGCCAGCTTGTCGTCGAGCAGGGTGGCCGGGTCATTGCCGGCCGCAAAGGCGCGGGCGGCCGCTTCGACCACACGCCGCGCCTCGCGCTCGCGTGGCATCAGCTCGATCAGCAGCTCATGGCCCTCGCGCGCGGTCAGCGCGACGTCCTGACCGGCCTGCTGCTTGAGGAGGAATTCCTTGCGCCACGTCGCGTACTCGTCGGTCCAGGCTTCGATCGCGAACAGGTAGGCGCCGGGCGCGGGGGGTGTGAACTGGCCATGCCAGCGGTCATTATTGAAAAGCTCCATGCGCTCGCGCCGCCATTCGCCGGCGTCCTCGAGACGCCAGAGCAGCGCGGCGGCAAGGACGTCGTGGCCTTCGCGAAAAATGTCCGCCCACACGTCAACGGATTCGCCGGCTATGCGTTTAACGGGGTACCGGCCGTTATCGACGCTCGGAAAGATGTCCTCGATCCGGAAGCGCGGCCCTGTCGGATCGTTGGGGGAGATTTCCCATGCCTCATGGATGGATAAGCGCCTCATGCGGACAGCCGTGCGCTCCGTGTTTTGCTTCATGTTGTCTGCAGTCGTGAACCCTCGGGAGAGAACCGCAGGAAAAGGCGAAAGTTCCATCGAAAGGCTGCCTTTAGCCGGGCCGCTCAAAATGCGGATAAGAATTCCTCAATGCGTCAAATGACCGACGACGAACTGGCTGCGGCCGCTCAACTTTGGGGGATCGAGCGCGGCTATCACGACATATTTGGTCAGTGGCAGGTCCCCAGCCGCGAGACGCTCACGCGGCTCATCGTCGCCGTGTCCGGCGGGCGCGATCATCCGCCCGCGGTCGACATTGCGCCGGTGCCGATGGAGCCGGAGCGCGCATTCCAGGGCGATGGGCGACGGGTCTGGTCCCTTGCCGTGCAACTCTATGCGGTGCGTTCACACCGCAATTGGGGCCACGGCGACTTTAGCGATCTTCAGCGGCTTGTCGAACTCGCGGCCGGGTGCGGGGCCGGCGCCATCGGCCTCAACCCCCTGCACGCGCTGTTCCCGGACCGCGCCGATCAGGCGAGTCCTTACGCACCTAACAGCCGGCTCTATCTCAATCTGCTCTATGTCGATGTCGAGGGGATCCCGGAGTTTCCCGGTCTTGAAGCGGCAGGCCTGGCGGAGAAGGTCGCGCGCCTGCGCGCGCGCGAGCTGATCGCTTATCCTGAGGTTGCGCGGGTGAAACTTGCGGGCCTGCGGCTCGCTTATGAAAGCTTCCGTTCCCGGGCAACCGCGGAGCGGCAATCAGACTTCGAAGCATATCGCGACGAGCAGGGCGAGGCGCTCTTGCGCTTTGCTAGTTTCGAAGTCTTGCGTCAGAAGCATGCACCGCGTCCGTGGACGGAGTGGCCGGCACCCTGGCGCAGCCCGGATCGTGCACAGCTCGAGGACTTCCGCTTCAGCCACGCCGATGAGTGCGGCTTCCACGAATTCGTGCAGTGGACGGCGGACCGGCAGCTACAAGCGTGCAAGGACACGGCGAACCGGGCCGGCATGCCGATCGGCCTTTATGTCGACCTCGCGGTCGGCATAAATCCCGACGGCGCCGATGCCTGGAGCCGACAAAGCGCCATCATGGCGGGGGTCTCGATCGGTGCGCCGCCTGACGAATTCAACCGGGCAGGCCAGGACTGGGGGCTGGCGCCCTTCAATCCGTTGACGGTGGCCGCCGATGATTTCGCGCCGATGCGCCAATTGATGGCGGCGGTGATGCGCCATGCCGGCGCGATCCGCATCGATCATGTGCTCGGCCTCAAGCGCATGTTCATGATTCCGCATGATCGTGCGGCGACCGACGGCGCTTACGTGCACTTTCCGTTCGAGCCGCTGCTGCGTGTGATCGCCGAAGAGAGCCGTCGCTTCCAGTGCATCGTCATCGGCGAAGATCTGGGCACCGTGCCGGAAGGTTTTCGCGACGTGCTCTCGCGCTGGGGCCTGTGGACCTACCGCGTGATGCTGTTCGAACGCGAAGGCGATGGGCGCTTCCGGCCACCCGAATGGTATCCCGTCGAGGCGCTGGCAACGTTCAACACCCACGATTTGCCGAGTTTCCGCGGCTGGATCGAATCGCACGACCTACGCGTGAAGCGCGGCATCGGCGTAGATCCTGGCGAGACGGACGAGGCGCGCGGCTGGGCGCAGCACATGCTGCGCACCATCCTCGGTGAGCGCGCGTCGCCGCATCCGCCCGACAATATCGCGGCGGTGGCTGCCTTCCTCGGCGCGACACCGACCCGGCTGGTGGTGATCGCGCTCGAGGACATTGTGGGAGAGATCCACCAGATCAACATCCCGGCGACGGTCGACGAGCATCCGAACTGGCAGCGCAGGCTGCGCGTGCCGCTGGAAGACCTCGCTGGCCACCACGACCTCACGCGCGTGGCCGACGCTTTCGCCCACACCGGACGGAATTTCAAATCGTGAGCGTCAACCGGCCGGCACGCGCCAGATGTCGCGCGCATATTCGCCGATGGTCCGGTCCGACGAGAACCACGCCATCCGCGCCGTGTTGAGGATGCTCTTGCGCCACCAGTCAGCCGGCGTTTGCCAGAGGCGATCAATGCCGCGTTGTGCGTCCCAATAGGCGTCGAAGTCGGCGGCAACCATGAAGTGATCGTAGTCCCTGAGCGTCTCGACGATCGGCGCGAAGCGGGCGGGATCGTCCGGGGAGAAGACGCCGGCGTCCAGGCTCTCCACGACGGCCGTGAGCCGGGGCGATGCGTCGATGGCGCCCGCACCGAGGAAGCGTTCCTGCTGCTTTACCGCCACCTCGGCGGCTGTCATCCCGAAGATGACGACGTTGTCACCGCCGACGTGATCCCGAATCTCGATATTGGCGCCATCGAGCGTGCCGATGGTCAGCGCGCCGTTGAGCGCCAACTTCATGTTGCCGGTTCCTGAAGCCTCGAGGCCCGCGGTGGAAATCTGCTCGGACACGTCGGCCGCCGGGATGATCTCTTCGGCCAGGCTGGCGCTGTAGTTCGGGATGAACACGAGCTTGAGGCGGTCGCGCACGAGCGGATCGTGGTTGACGACGCGGGCGACATCGTTCGCCAGCTTGATGATCAGCTTGGCGCGGTCGTAGCTCGCGGCCGCCTTGCCGGCGAAGATTTTCACCCGTGGGACGAATGTACCGTCCGGCCGCGCGCGTATCTCCTGATAAAGCGCGATCGTCTCTAGGATATTGAGGAGCTGACGCTTGTATTCGTGGATGCGCTTGATCTGCACATCATAGAGCGCGTGCGGGTCGATCTGTACCCCGCTGGTCTTCTGCAGGAAGGTGGCGAAACGTGATTTGTTGCTCAGACGCGCGTGCTGATAGCGGTGCACGAAGTCAGGATTGTCGACAACATGCTCGAGCTCTTTCAGACAGGCGGGATCGTCGAGCACTCGCTCGCCGAGCGTATCGATGAGCAGATCGGTGAGGGCCCCGTTCGCCTCGTAGAGCCAGCGGCGGAAGGTGATGCCGTTGGTCTTGTTGACGATGCGCGTCGGCGTCGTCTCGGCCAGGTCGTGGAATAAAGTCGTCCGCAGGAGTTCCGTGTGCAGGTCGGAGACCCCGTTGACGCAGTTCGACCCCAGGAACGCGAGATGCGCCATGCGCACGCGCTTCTCACCGTTCTCGTGGATGAGCGACACGTTGGCCAGGAATTCGTGGTCGTTGAAGCCGCGCTTGGCGGTCTCCTGAAGGTGGAACCAGTTGATCAGATAGATGATCTGCAAATGGCGCGGCAGGAGTCGGCCGAACAGATCGACAGACCAGCTCTCCAGCGCTTCCGGCAGCAATGTGTGGTTGGTGTAGTTCAGCGTGGACTTGGTGATCGTCCAGGCGTGCGACCACGAATAATCATACTCGTCGACCAAGATACGCATCAGCTCCGCCACGGCGATGGCCGGATGCGTGTCGTTGAGCTGGACCGCGGCGTGCTCGCCGAGGCTGTCTAGACTGTCGAATTCGGCGAGATGACGCTGCACCAGATCCTGCAATGACGCCGCGGTGAAGAAGTATTCCTGGCGCAGGCGAAGCTCTTGGCCTTCCGGTGTCGCGTCGCTCGGATAGAGGACGTTCGATATCTCCTCGGCACGCGCGCGAGCGGCCGTCGCTCCGGCATAATCATCACGGTGATAGGCCGCGAGTTGGATCGGATCGACCGCACGTGCGGACCATAGGCGCAATGCATTGACATGCTGCCCGCGCCAGCCGGTGATCGGTGTGTCGTAGGCGAGCGCCATCACCTGTTCGGCCGGATACCAGATCGCGCGCGCCGTGGCATCGTCGCCGCCGAGATATTCGACCGACCCGCCGAAGCCGATGGTGTAGCGCGGCTCCGATCGCGCGAATTCCCACGGATTGCCGCGCGCCAGCCAGTCGTCCGGCAATTCACGCTGCCAGCCGTCCTGGAAGCGCTGCTCGAAAAGTCCCTTCTCGTAGCGGATGCCGTAGCCGTAAGCGGGAATGCCGAGCGCCGACATGCTGTCCATGAAGCAGGCGGCGAGACGCCCGAGGCCGCCATTGCCGAGCGCCGCGTCGGGCTCGACGTGCCGCACGTCGTCAAAGTCGACGCCGAAACTCGCAAGCGCTGCTTTTACCGGCTCGACCAGGCGGAGGTTGGTGAGCGTGTCGAACAGCAGACGACCGATCAGGAATTCGATCGAGAGATAATAGACGCGCTTTTTCTTCAGCCGGGTCGTCTCGGCGCGCGTGTGCATCCACGCGTCGACGATGCGGTCGCGCACCGCCAATGCGGTCGCATGGTACCAATCGTCGGTGGTCGCAGTTTCGGGACGCTTGCCCAGATCGTAAGCCAGCTTCGCGCGGATCGCATCGCGCAATTCATCGGTCTCACGACCGGAGCTCGCCGACGGCTTTCGTTTCAGTTGCGGCATTGCGGACATGAACGCGTTATGACAGACCTAGCGTCAATTCGTGGCAGCCGAGTTCCATATGAGTCTCCCCGCGAAATGATGGCGCTTCCGAGCGCCATAGACAAATGCGCCCTGGTGGAAAAGTCAGACCATGGTGCTAGGCGTCTACACCCTTCAGCGTTACTCCGCACTACAGCACTTTTGTGGAGATCACTCGTGCCCTTTTGACAGGGGTAGCGGTGACTAAAGCGGATTTCCGCTGTTTGTTCCGCAATGCAGCAAGCGGGGCGCCGCGCGCAGGGAACTCGCGGCACACAAAATGTTACGGAGTGCCCTGTTTGGTCACACGCCGATGGCGGCTTTGATGCGCCGCGCGCTCAACGGCAATTCGCGGATGCGTTCATCGGTTGCGCTGAAGATTGCGTTGGCAAGTGCCGCCGATGTCGGCCCCTGGGCGGCTTCGCCGGTGCCGAGGAAACGCTCTTTGGGACGATCGATGATGTGGACATCGATGCGCGTTGGCATCGCCGGGAAACGCAAGATCGGATAGCTCGACCAGTCGCGGCTGGTGATGCCGTTGCGGTCGAAGGTCACTTCTTCGTACAGCGACCAGCTTGCCGACTGAATGATCGCGCCCTCAATCTGGTTACGGATGCCGTCGGGATTGACGACGAGGCCGCTGTCCACCGCCGCGACCACGCGGCCGAGCGTGACGTTTCCCGTTTCATGGTCGACGTCGAGCTCCAAGGCCATCGCACAATAGGCCGCGAGGTTTTTATAACGCGCGAAGGCGAAGCCGCGACCATGCCCGCGCGGCAGCTTCGCATTCGGGTCCCAGCCGAATTCGTCGCGCACCTTCACGATCACGTCGCGTGCGCGCGGATCCTGGAGATGACGGAGACGGAACTCGATCGGATCAGCCTTCGCCGCGTTTGCGAGCTCATCCATGAAGCTCTCGATCGAGAAGATATTGTGATAAGCGCCAAGCCCGCGCATGGCCGAGACGCGCAACGGCATTCCCGGAATGAAATGGCTGACGACGCGCGCATTCGGCACCTGGTAAAGCGGAATGGCATTGCGGTCGCCGCCGCCTTCCGGCTGCGGCAGAGGCTGCGGTGCCGGCACGGGGAACGGCTGTGCCAGATACTGCGCGGCGAGCAGGCTTCCCGCCGGACCGGCGGGACGCATGCTGTGTGTGTTGCTCCACACGTCATATTGCCAGGATGCGATCTTGCCGCTCTCGTCGACCGTCGCGGCGGCTTGCGAGATCATCAGCGGGCCATAGGGCTCCCAGCCGTGCTCGTCCTCGCGCATCCACTGCACGCGAATGGGCCGGCCAGGGATGGCGCGTGCGATCAATGCGGCATCCGCCGCGACATCGTCGGCGGCATTGTGGCCATAGCACCCGGAGCCCTCGACATGGATGCAGTGCACCTGCGCCTGCGGAAGATGGAGCATGTCGGCGAGCGAATTACGCAGCGGATAGACGCCCTGCGTATGCGTCCACACTGTCATCTTGCCGCCGTCGTAAATGGCGAGGGCACAGGAAGGACCGATCGATCCATGCAATTGATACGGGCGATGATAGGTTGCGTTCAGGACGTGCGCGCCCTGATTGCTGACCACGCCCTGATTGAGAATGGTCGTGTCGTTGCTCGGAAGCGCGCGGATCGTCTGATAGATCGTCGCGGGATCGGGCAGGGTGTTCGTCTGCTCCCATTGCGCGATGGCCGACAGCGCATGCAGCGCCTGGATCGCCTGGAATTCGCCCTGCGCGGCCACGGCGAGGAAGCTTCCGTCACGCACGACTTTCACGACCCCCGGCATCTTTTCGATCGCGCCGGTGTCGACCTGGGTCAGCTTCGCGCCGTAGTTCGGCGGGCGCACCACGCGCGCGTGCAGCATGCCGTCCGGCCGCATATCCTGCACATACATCGGTGCGCCGGTCATCTTGCCCGGAATATCGATGCGCGGCATCGACTTGCCGATCACCGTGAAAGTGCGCGGGTCCTTCAGCGGCGACGTCGGCTGAGCCGTGCGGTGGAAGTCCTGTCCGGTGACGAGGTCCTTGTATGAGACGCTGCGGCCGTCTTGCGCCAGCACCGCGCCGCTCTTGGCCTGGAGCTGATTGGCCGGCAGATTGAGCCGCGTGGCGGCGAGTCCGATCAGGATGCCGCGCGCCTGCGCTGCCGCATTGAGGATCGCCGTGCCGCTGTCCTGCATTGAGTGGCTGCCGGCGGTGTAACCTTCATTCGGCGTGCGCTCGGTGTCGGCTGTGACCAGCGTGATGATGACGGGGTCGACGTCGAGTTCCTCCGCCGCGCATTGAATGAGCGCGGTCTTGATGCCCTGGCCCAGTTCAGCCTTGCCGGTAAAGACGGTGACGCGGCCTTCGCCATCAATGGCGATCCAGGAATCAAGCATCGGCGAGCCAGAGAGGCTACCGGGGAGCTTCGGCGTTCCGGGTGCGGCGGGCGCCGCGCCCTCCTGTGCAAGCGAACCGCGAGGGGCGAGCGCAAAGCTGACGACGACAGCGCCGCCGGTGGCCAGGAACAGGCGGCGGGTGAGCGGGAGTTGGACCGGTGCGTTCATTTGCTGGCCTCCTGCATCGGGTCGAGGCTCGCCGTCATCGCCTGCGCCGCACGCTGCACGGCGCGCAAGACGCGCATCTGCGTGCCGCAGCGACAGAGGTTCGGCGCCATGTAGTCCCGGATCTGGGCCTCGCTTGGCGAGGCATTGTGCTCGAGCAGACCCTGCGCGCGCATCATCATTCCGGCGGTGCAATAGCCGCACTGCGCGGCCTGCTCGGCGATGAAAGCCCGTTGCACTGCACCGGGTTTGTCGCCATTGCCAAGTCCTTCCACGGTGCGGATGTAGCGGCCCTCGAGCACCGAAATCGGGAGCAGGCACGAGAACACTGGCTCGTGATCGACCAGCACGGTACAGGCGCCGCATTGTCCGAGGCCGCAGCCGAATTTCGCCGCGTTGAGCTTGAGATCGTTGCGAAGCACGTAGAGGAGGGGCGTGCGCGGATCGGCGTCGACCTGCTGGGCGTTGCCGTTGACGTTGAGCACGATCATGGTGCCTCCATGGACGGCGGAGTTGATTGGCGCAGCTTGTTCACGAGCTCGTCAGCATCCGGCCAAGCGGGCTGCCCGCTGAACTGGCTACGCACATAAGACACGAGTTCGGCGATTTGCCGGTCGGTGAGCGCGCCGGCAAAGCCCGGCATGATCGGGCCGCGGTCGCCAGGCAGCGGGTGAATGCCGCCGAGGACGATACGGATCAGGTTGGTCGCATCCGGATCGTTGACCGGGGTGCTCAAGCCGAGCGACACAGGCCGCGAGATCGGCAAGGTGCCGCCGCTATGATGGCAGCTCGCGCATGCGCCAGCGAAGATCGCGGCGCCGGGTGAGGCCTGCCGCGTTTCGGCCGAGCCGGTCGTCGCCGGCCGGACGGACGGCTTCGGCAACGCCGTCATGTCGCGCGAGCGGGCGAATTCGAGCGCGGCCTTCGTCCGGCGCTCGGCGTCCGCCGTATTCTGCGGCCCGCTCACCGAGGAGATATAGGTGGCAATCGCGCGCAGATCGGAGTCCTGAACATTACGCAGGCTGTGCACGACCGGCTGCATCGGCCCGGCGGCGAAGCCATGCTGATCGGCAAAGCCGCTCCGCAGGTAGGCGTAGATCTGGTCGGCGGTCCACGGGACGGGGGCCGGCGAATTGGCGTTAAGCGCAGGTGCATACCAGCCTTCGGCCGTGCCACCGCCGAAGTGGTCATCGGTCTCGGCACCCAATGTGTCGCGCGGCGTGTGACAGGCGCCGCAATGGGCGAGACCCGTGACGAGATAGGCGCCGCGGTTCCATTCCGGGCTCTCTTTCGGATCAGGCTGGTAAACGCCGCGCGTCAAGAACAGGAGCTTCCAGCCGGCCGCGAAGAGCCGCCAATTCAGCGGCGGCGTGAGCGCGGGCGAACGGTTTGCCTGCGGCACCGGATCGCGCGTCATCAGGAAGGCATAGAGCGCGGAGATGTCGCTGTCGGTGGCTTTCGTGAAATGGTCGTAGGGGAAGGCCGGATAAAGATGGTTGCCCTCACGATCCACGCCCGAGCGCATGGCGCGGCGAAACGCTGCCTCAGACCAAAGGCCAATGCCGGTTTGTGCATCGGGTGTAATGTTGGGACCGTAAATCGTGCCGAACGGCGTCGGCAGCGGGTAGCCGCCCGCGTAAGGCTTGCCGCCCGGCTTTGTATGACACACGGCGCAATCGCCGATGGCTGCGAGCTTCGCGCCCTTCGCAATGATGCCAGGGTCAAAAGAAGCTCCTGACAGATTTGCGGGCGGAAGTTCGCTATTCCACGCCCAGGCGTAGAAAGCACCAAAACCAACGACAATGACAACGAGAACGGCAGCCAGGAGGCGCCAGAGCATCAACATTGATATGAACCGGACATGACCACAGGGGCCGCGTGCCCCCTACGCAGCCTCTCGATCATAAACCACAGACCACGGGCGAAGTTCCAGCGCGTGGAACCTCGGGCGACGAAATGATGAGCCCGCGCGCTAAACCATCAGTTTTTCCAAGCGGATCGGGAGATCACGCACGCGGATGCCGGTCGCGTGATATACGGCGTTTGCGACCGCGGCTGCGGTGCCGACATTGCCGAGCTCGCCGATCCCTTTCACACCGGCCGGGTTGACGTGATTGTCCTCCTCGGGGACGAAGATCACATCGAGCTGCTGAATGTCGGCGTTCACCGCGAGGAGGTAATCAGCGAGGTTGTCGTTCACATAGCGTGCGTTTCGCTTGTCGATCTCGGTCGCTTCGTGCAACGCCGAGGCGATGCCCCAGATCATCGCGCCCATGTACTGGCTGTGGGCCGTGCGCGTATTCATGATGTGGCCGGCCGCGAAAGCGCCGACGATGCGCGGCACGCGGATCTCGCGCGTCTGGGCGTGAACCCGGACTTCGACGAATTCCGCGCCGGTCGCATACATCAGCTTTTCTCCCGACGAGCCGCCCGCAAACGACGGCCTGCCGTTGTAAAGCTGCTGCACCGCATCCGGTTTGAGTCCCGGAGGGATGTATTCGGCATATTCCTCGATCGCGCCAACGCCCAGGCGCCTGAACAAACCGGCGATGTCTTCTGACCCGCCGTTGTCGGACACCGCACGGCCCTCGGTGAAACGGATGTCACTCGCGCGGCGTCCCGAGAGCGGACCATTATTCGCGGTCGTCGCCGCATGCGTGAGCCTCTCACGAACCGCGTCGCAGGCCTTCATCACCACCGAGCACGCGCTTGCGGTGGTGTTCGAGCCACCGGCGACAGGCGCCGCCGGATACATGCTATCGCCGAGTTCGACGGTTACCTTCGAAAGCGGGATGCCGAGGCGCTCCGCCGCCATCTGTCCAATCACAGTATAGGCGCCCGTGCCGAGATCATGCGCGGCGAGTTGCACCCGTGCCGAGCCGTCCGCGGTGAGGCGTACGCGCGCGGAGCCCGCGCCGATATGCGTCGGATAGACCGCGCTGGCGCAGCCCCAGCCAACAAGCCAGTCCCCCTCACGCATCGAGCCCGGCTTTGCGCTGCGCTTGGACCAGCCGAACGCGTCGGCCGCCTGCTCATAGCATTGCATCAAGGAGCGGCTCGTCCACTGCTTGCCCATTGTGTCAGTCATGGAATCGTTGCGGCGCCTGAGTTCGATCGGATCCATCGCAAGCTTGATCGCCAGTTCGTCCATCGCGCTTTCGAGCGCATAGATATATGGGACAACCGGCGGTGAGCGCATGAAGCCCGGCGTATTGCGGTCGGCGTGCACGAGCGTCACGTGCGTTTTCACGGTGCCATAGTTGTAGAGCCGTGCGCTGTCTTCGACGCCGGCCACAGTATAGGGATCGGGACGTGACGTGACTTCCCATCCCTCGTGGCTGAAGCCCACAATCTTGCCGTCGCGCTGCGCGCCCAGCCGGATGCGGTGACGCGTTTCGGCGCGATAGGTCTGGATGGTGAAGCCCTGGTCTCGTGTCGCCACCAGCTTGACGGGCCGGTTGAGCGCCTTGGCCGCATAGGCGACGAAGCCGGTCCGCGGATTGCCTTGCGATTTCGAGCCGAACGCACCGCCGACATAGGGGCTGATCGCGTGTACATTCTCCGGCGAAATTCCAACCTTCTGCGCCAGCGTATTCTTGAGCCCGTACACGAACTGGCTCGGCTCATAGACCGTCAGTTCGCCGTCGCGCCAGACGCAGGTCGTCGTAAACAGTTCGATCGGATTGTGGTGTTGCGTCGGCGTGCTGTACTGCACGTCGATAGCCACCTCGGCCGACTGCAGGGCAGCGTCGGCATCGCCCGCTTGAGGAAGTTTCTTTGCCCGCTCGGTCGCGTCCGATGCATTCTGCACCGAGACGCCCGGCGAGCCGAAAGTCGCGCTCGGTTTCTCCTCCGCGTAGGTGACTTTCACCAGCGCGGCGGCTTCCTGCGCGGCCTCATAGCTGTCGGCGACCACCATGCCGATGATCTGTCCGTCATGTCCGACCTCGGGGCCGAGATGCTGCCACGACGACGTTTCACCGCCGCCGCCGGCCGAGAACTTGACGTCTTTGAGCCCCTTGACGTTCTCATGCGTGAAAATCTCCAGCACACCAGGAACGGCGCGTGCCTCGTGCTGATCGATCTCTCTGATCGTGCCCTTTGCGATCGTGCTGGTGATCAGAAACGCATAGGCGGGATTGCCGACGGAGAAGTCCGATCCGTAACGCGCTTCGCCGGTGACTTTCAGGCGCCCGTCGATGCGCGGCTCTGGGCGGCCCATATTGGCCTTCGGTTCGGGCGCAGCTCTGTTCATACCGGGCACTCCAGATTCAAATCGTCATGGTGGCGGCGTGTCGAACCGCACGGACCAGCGTGCGCTTGCCGAGCTCGACCTTGAAGGCGTTGTCGCCCCTCGGCCGCGCCTGCGCGAAGGCCGCATCCGCGGCTGCGGTCAGTGCTTCTTCAGTCAATGGTTTGCCTTTCAGAGCGGCTTCCGCTTCGTGCGCACGCCAGGGCAGGGCGCTCACACCGCCCAGCGCGATGCGGATGTCGCGGACGCTGCCTGCAGGGCCGCCCTCAAGATCAAGCGCGACGGCGGCGGAGGCGAGGGCGAATTCATAGGACTCGCGATCACGAATCTTCAGGAACAGGGATCGCTTCGCCCAGGGCGTCGCCGGCACCATGAAGGCGGTGATCAGTTCGCCCGGCTGTAACGTCGTCTCGATCTGCGGGGTGTCGCCGAGCGGCTTGTGCAGCTTGGCGAAAGGAAAAGTGCGGGAGCCAGACGGTCCGGACGTCTCCACCGTGGCGTCGAGCGCAATCAGAGCATGCGCGAAATCGCCGGCGTAGCTGGCAATGCAATGGTCGCTGGTGCCCAGCACCGCGAGCGGACGATTGACGCCGTCCATGGCGGCACAGCCGGAGCCGGGACTGCGCTTGTTGCAGGCGGTGTAGGACGTGTCGCGGAAATACGTGCAGCGCGTTCGCTGAAGCACATTGCCGCCGAGCGAGGCCATGTTGCGGATCTGCGCGCTGGCGGCGAGTTGCAGCGACTGCGCAATGACGGGGAAATGCTCTTTCACCTCTGGATGATCGGCCGCCTGCGACATCCGCACCA
>Ga0310811_10008014_pt1 | contig 13566 bp, 12 predicted proteins | sample YCmetagenome_FD_207642 | JGI IMG/M metagenome (GOLD analysis project Ga0310811, IMG submission 207642) | Soil microbial communities from experimental microcosm in Duke University, North Carolina, United States - YC | ecosystem: Engineered > Artificial ecosystem > Soil microcosm > Unclassified ... | reverse complement strand
TTGCCCGCGCCTCGCGCCCCCCAGAGCAGCGCATTGTTGGCCGGCAGGCCCTTGGCAAAGCGCCGGGTGTTTTCCAGCAAGGTGGCTTTCTGGCGATCGATGCCCTGGAGGAGGTCGAGATCGACCCGGTTGACCCGCTTAACCGCTTCGAGCCGATGGCCCATGGCGTGCCATACATAGGCCTCAAACTTGGCCATGTCGGCGCTGGGCGGCTCCGCCGGCGCGAGGCGGTCGAGGGCCTCGGCGATACGTGAAAGCGTTGCTTTAAGGTCTTGATCCATCGTTGCCTAAAGACGTCGGGAGCGTAAGAAAGGGGGCGACCATATCGCCCGGCGCTTGCGTTGCAAAGCGGCTGCGGACCGCTATAGTCCGCGCGCTTTTCGACGGCCGGAAGAATCGGAGCAGACGATGTTCATTACAGAGGCTTGGGCACAGGGCGCGGGAGCGGGCGGCGGCTCGGATTTCATGCTTCAGCTCTTTCCGCTCGTCCTGATCTTCATCGTCTTCTATTTCCTGCTGATCCGCCCGCAGCAGTCGAAGATGAAGGCGCAGAAGGAAATGCTGGCGGGCGTGAAGCGCGGCGACCGCGTGGTCACGGGCGGCGGTATCATCGGCCTCGTCACCAAGGTGATCGGCGAAAACGAGCTGCAAGTGGAGCTTGCCGAGGGCGTGCGAGTCCGCATCATCAAGCAGACCATCACCGACATCCTGACGCGTGGCGAATCGGTGCGTGGTGCGAAGGACTCCGAAGAGGACGAGAAGCCGTTGCTGCCGCAGCCGGCCGCCGGGCAGGGGCAGGGGAGAAAGAGCCTGCTGGGTAGTCTGTTCGGAAAGAAGTAGGACCGCAGCCCCCAACATGATGAATTCGAGTTACGTCGTTTTCTGTCATCCTGAGCGAGGCGAAGGATCTGGCGCGAGTTGCAACGGCCTTCTCCGGAGCGGGCGTGAGGTCCTTCCCTTCGGCTTCGCTCAGGGCAGGCGCTGCGCTCGGGACGACAGGTAGTCGGTAATAGGACATGCTCAACCTTCCGCGTTGGCAGACCATCGCCATCATCATCTTCACGGCCCTGGCCGGCATCTTCGCGTTGCCCAACATCCTGCCCGAGTCCGTGGATGACTTGTTGCCGAAGTGGTATGCGCAGAACCGTATCAATCTCGGCCTCGACCTGCGCGGCGGCGCGCATTTCCTGCTCGAGGCCGATCTGCGCGGCGTGCTGAACGAGCGCATGACCAACATGGCCGATTCGGTGCGTAGTGAGCTGCGTAAGAAGCAGGTCGCCTTCAAGGAAGTCGCGGCCGAGCCCAACGGCCATGTGACGGTGGAACTGCGCGACGAGGCACAGCGTGCCACCGCGATCGAAACGATCCGCGCGGTCGATCCCAGCCTGGTGACGGCGGGAGCAGGGCCGACGATCGACGTCAGCTTTTCCCCGCAGGAGCTCACGCGCAAGCGTAAGGAAGTCATCGACCAGTCGATCGAGATCCTGCGCCGGCGCGTCGACGAGACCGGTACCATCGAGCCCACGATCGTGCGCGAGGGCGACGACCGGATCCTGCTTCAGGTTCCGGGCATCAAGGACACGACCGATCTCAAGCGCAAGATCAATCAGACGGCCAAACTCACCTTCCATCTCGTGAACGAGGACGTGGCGGCGGCGAGCGGCGGCGGTCTGCCGGCGGTGCTGCCGCCCACAACCTTCCTGGTGCCGACGCGCGAGGGCATGCAGGCACTCCGGGCCTCCAACCCCAAGGCGTTCGACGAGATCCAGAGCGCCAATCCGCGGCTGACGCCGGAGCAGATCTGCCGCCGCTACCATCCGCCTTGCCTGCCCGTCTTCAAGCGCGTGGTGGTGGGTGGCGAGGATCTCGACGACGCCAAGGCGACCTTCGAGAACCAGTCGAACGGCGGCCGGCCGATCATCAGTTTCACCTTCAATGCCGCAGGCGGCCGCTCGTTCTGCGCCGCCACGCGCCAGAACATCGGCAAGCGGCTCGCGATCCAGCTCGACAACGAGATCATAAGTGCGCCAGTGGTCCAGAGCGCGATTTGCGGCGGCAGCGGCATCATCACCGGCGTCTTCACGCCGCAGCAGACGCAGGAGCAAGCGCTGCTGCTGCGCTCGGGCGCGCTGCCCGCGACGCTCACCATCATCCAGGAGAGCACGGTCGGCGCCGACCTTGGCGCCGACGCCATCCATGCCGGCACGGTCGCGGCCCTGGTGGGTACCGGGCTCGTCATGTTCTTCATGTTCGGAACCTACGGTCCATTGTTCGGCGGCTTCGCCAACCTCGCCATGGGCGTCAACCTGCTGCTGGTGCTGGCCGGCATGTCGGTGCTCGGCGCCTCGCTGACGCTGCCCGGTATCGCGGGCCTCGTGCTCACAGTCGGCATGTCAGTCGATTCCAACGTGCTGATCTACGAGCGCGTGCGCGAGGAGCGAGCCAACGGCCGCTCGGCGCTGGGGGCGCTCACCGCCGGCTACGAACGTGCCCTGACGGCGGTCATCGATTCGAACTTCACGGCGTTGATCGCCGGTGTCCTGCTGTTCGGCTTCGGCTCCGGCCCGATCCGCGGCTTCGCGACCTCGCTGTCGCTCGGCCTGCTTACTCATCTCTTCACCGCCACGGTCTTCACCCGCATGCTGCTCGCGACCTGGATGCGCTGGCGGCGGCCGACCGAACTCACGCTCTGAGGCCGCGTCATGCTGTGGAAGCCTCATCATATCGTTCCTGCCCACACGAAGTTCGACTTCATGGGCAAGCGCGTCTGGGCGCTCGGGCTGTCGACGCTGATCAACATCCTGTCGCTCGTCGGTGTTTTCGTGTTCGGCTTGAACTTCGGCATCGATTTCGAGGGCGGCATCGCCATCCAGGTCCGCGCCAAGGAGGGGGCGATCCAGCTCGACGAGTTGCGCGCCACCACCGCGGCGCTCGGCCTCGGCGAGGTGTCGCTGCAGTCGTTCGGCGACAAGAGCAGCGCCCTGATCCGCGTCCAGCGCCAGGAGGGCAACGCCGAGTGCGTGGCGCATGCCGACACAGTCATGAAGCGGCGCGTCGGCAACGGCTGGAGCGTGAAACCGGGGCCCGAGGGCAAGGGTGACGTTGTCTTCACGTCGCCGAGCCAGCTCGACTCGGTCGGTTGGCGCGACGCGGTGAGTCGCGTCGGACTGACGGTGCTGGAGCGCGAGCTGCCGCGCGGCAACACGAACACCGCCAAGATCGACATGACGCCCGAGCAGCGCGCCGAATGGTGCCAGCAGGTGGCGATCAAGGTCGTCGACGATGCGATCAGCAACAAGTACGACATCCGCGGCACCGAATCGGTTGGTCCCAAGATCGGCGCGGAGCTGATGCACAGCGGCATCATCGCCGTGTTGGCGACGCTGGGGGCGATCGCCATCTACATGTGGTTCCGCTTCGAATGGCAGTTCGGTGTCGGTGCGCTGATCTCGATGCTGCACGACGTGATCTCCACGATCGGCATCTTCGTGCTGTTCCGGCTCGACTTCAGCCTGACCGCTCTCGCCGCGGTGCTCACCATCGCCGGCTACTCGATCAACGACACCGTTGTGGTGTTCGATCGCGTGCGCGAGAACATGCGCCGCTACAAGAAGCTGGGGCTGGTCGACCTCCTGAACCTCAGCATCAACGAGACCCTGTCGCGTACGGTGATGACTTCGATCACGGTGTTCGTCGCGGTGGCGGCGCTGGTGATCTTCGGCGGACCAGTGCTGTACAGCTTCTCGATCGCCATGCTGTGGGGCGTCGTTGTCGGTACCTATTCCTCGATCTGGATCGCCTGCGCGGGCCTGGTCTATTTGAAGCTCCGGCCCGAGCAATTCCGGCACGATGAAGAAGGTGCCAAGGCCAAGGCGTGAGCCCGTCGAAGAGCGGACCCGATGACAAGACCCTGCCCACGCCCGACCCGGCGCAGGTGCAGGTGATCCGGGCCTATGGCCCGGGCCGTTTCGTGATCGGTGAGCAGGAGTGGCGGGAGCCGGTGCTGGTGACGCCCGCGGCCACATCCGCCTGGGCCGTGACGCGCGCGGAGGACCTCACACCGGCGAGCTTGGCGACGTTGCGCGAGGGGCCGACGCCGGTCGAGCTGCTGGTGCTTGGCTGCGGCAGTCGCGCGGTTTTCCTGCCGCCGGCGCTTCGCGCCGAACTGAAGGCAGCCGGCCTCGCGGTCGAAGTTCTGGACACTGGTTCGGCCTGCCGCACCTACAATGTCCTGGCGGCCGAAGGCCGCCGTGTCGCCGCCGCGCTGATCCCGCTCTAAAGAAAACGGGGCCCGTGGGCCCCGTTGCGCTGGATGCGATGCTGCGATCAGACGGCCGCAATCAGACTGGCATGTTCTGTTGCGCCACCATGCAGTAGAGCATGCCGATCGAGAACATGGTGTTGAAGCGGCTGGCATAAAGCGCGGGCTTGGCCGCCGCAGCCTTCTGTTCTGCCGTCGCCTCAACGAGGCCAAGGATTTTCTGCTGGTTCGGCCAGATGATGAACCAGACGTTGAAGGCCATAATCAGCGCCATCCACATGCCGGTGCCGATCATGATGAAGCCCTTCTGGAAGGTGAGAGCCTCAATGAGGAAATGCTGCATCCACGCCAGAAGGAGACCGGTGATCACGGTCGCGAGTGCGCCGTAGCGGAAGTAAAATAGTACGTTGGGTGCGAGGAATTTGGTGATCGCCGCGCGGTGCTCGGTGGGCTGGATCGTCGGCATCGTAGGCACCTGGACGAAATTCAGGTACCAAAGCAGTCCGATCCACAACACGCCGCTGATGACGTGCAGCCAACGCATCGCGAATGTGGCCCACGCATGGTCGATTTGAGTCATCTGACCTGTCGCAACGCCGATCACAAGAACGATGACGATGAGCAATACAATGCCGGCCAAGACGGTGCGTCCTGGCGATGTGAAGATGGCGCCCATATCGCAGTTTCCCCTATCTTGTTAAAGGGACGGTGAATCCCATCAACTTATTGTAATCTTGTAACAAACTGCGTTCAACTGTCGCAGAAGGCCATTCATCCCCCATGCCCAGCCCCTACCGCGCTCCGGCCGAGTCGCATCGCTATGTGCTCGACACAGTGCGCGAGGCCGATCGCGACCGCTTCCTGGCGGCGCTGTTCGCGCCGGAGCCCGCGCGCACGGGCCTGATGGCGTTGCTGGCGTTCGATCATGAGCTCGCCCGCGCTCATGCGGTAACGCACGAGCCCTTGCTGGCCGAGATCCGCCTGCAATGGTGGCGCGAGGCGGCAACGGAGGCGGCAGGTTCCGGCAAGCCCAGGGCGCAGCCTGTCGTCGAATCGCTCAGCGAAACTGCGCGCCGACACGATCTCTCGCCGGAGAAAATGATCGCGCTGATCGATGCCCGCGCCGAGGAAATCGAAGGTCCGCTCGATGTCGTGCGCACCGGCGCGGCCTTCGCCGATCTCGCGCTCGCTGTGTTGGGTGTCAACGATGCAACGACCCGCAAGGCCGCCCATGCCGTTGCCGCGGCCAGCCTGATGGGTGAGGGCGAGGAGCGTCGCGCGTTGCTCCTCGAGGCGCGGGCAACGAGCAGGGTCGACCCCGCCGCGCTGCCGATCCTGCTCCCGGCGCGGCTGCTCGATCGGCCGATGGCGGCCTGGCGCAAGCCGCTCGCTCTGTGGTGGGCGGCGCGGCGCGGCCGATGGTAAGAACGGCGCGAGAGCAGCCAAGCCAGGAGGCGACGTGGCACGGATCAAAGCGAACGGCATCGAGATCGAGTACGAGGCGACCGGCAACAAGGGCGATCCGGCGCTGCTGATGGTAATGGGACTGGGCGCGCAGCTCACCATCTGGCCGGATTCCTTGTTCGAGGGACTGGCGCAGCGCGGCTTCTACGTCATTCGTTACGACAACCGTGACACCGGCCTGTCGACTGACTTCGGTGCGTGGGGTGTTGCCGACGTTCCGGCGGCGATCCAGAAGGTGATGCGCGGCGAGAAGGCCGCCACGCCTTATTATCTCAACGACATGGCGGCCGATGCGGTCGGGCTCCTCGATGCGCTCGGGATCGAACGCGCGCACATGGTGGGCGCATCGATGGGCGGCATGATCGTGCAGATCGTGGCCGCGCTCTATCCGCAGCGCACGCGCTCGATGGTGTCGATCTATTCCACCAGTGGCCGGCCCGGCTTGCCGCAAGGCAAGCCCGAGGCGCTGGCGATGCTGGGCTCCCAACCCGACGGCACCAGCCGCGAGGCGCGCGTGCTGCACGGCATGAAGCTGCGCCGCACGATCGGCAGTCCCGCCTATCCCATGCCTGAGGCCGAGTTGCGCGCCTTCGTCGAGAAGAACGTCGACCGCCGCTACTATCCGGAAGGTGCGGGCCGGCAGTATCTCTCGATCGTCGCGTCAGGGGATCGCGTCGAGCTTCTGAAGACGGTCAAGGTCCCGACGCTGGTGCTGCACGGCGAGGACGATCCGCTGCTACCTGTGGAGGGTGGCCGCGACGTCGCCAAGCTCGTGCCTGGTGCGGAGATCCAGACCTATCCTGGCTGGGGCCATGACTTCCCGAAGGAGCTGATCCCGACCCTGATCGACCGCATCACCGGGTTTTGCAAGGCGGCCAAATAGCCGGACCCGGCACAACATCCTCGTTGTCATCCCGAGCATGGCGAGGGACCTTTCTGGATCAGTAAAGATCCCTCGGCCTTCGGCCTCGGGATGACACGGGTTGGTTGTCCGGGGAAGCGATCATGAAGTTCGGCATCTTCTACGAGCATCAGTTGCCACGGCCGTGGGGGCCGCAAAGCGAGTACCAGCTCCTGCAGGACTCGCTGGCCCAGATCGAGCTCGCCGACCGGCTGGGCTACGACTATGCGTGGGAGGTCGAGCACCACTTCCTCGAGGAATATTCCCATTCGTCCGCGCCCGAGGTGTTCCTGGGCGCAGCGAGCCAGCGTACCAAGCGCATTCGGCTCGGCCACGGCGTGGTCCAGCTCACCACCAACCAGCCGCATCGGGTCGCCGAGAGGGTCGCGACGCTCGACCTGCTCTCGGGGGGACGCGTCGATCTCGGCATGGGCGAGGCGGCGGGACCGGCCGAGCTCCATCCCTTCAACATCAAGGTGCGCGACAAGCGCGAACGCTGGGAAGAGGCGGTGAAGGCCATCGTCCCGATGTTCACCAAGGAGAGCTGGGAGTTCCACGGCCAGTATTACGACTTCGAAGCGCGCAACGTGATCCCCAAGCCCTTCCAGAAGCCGCATCCGCCGCTCTGGGTCGCGTGCTCCAACATCCAGACCATCGGCAAGGCCGGCGAATGGGGTATGGGCGCGCTGGGCTTCACCTTCGTCACGCCCGAGGCGGCGCGCGCCTGGGTGCACAAGTACTACAACAACCTTCTGAACAATTCGCGGAAGCTCACCGACTATCCCAGCAATCCCAATGTCGCGATGGTGTCGGGCTTCATGTGCGCGCCCACCGACGAGGAAGCCGAGGCGAAGGCGGCCGGCTGGACGTTCTTCATCTTCGCGCTTTCCTATTATGGCCGCAAAGGCGTCGACGCGCCGGGCACGTCCGATCTCTGGAAGGAATACCAGAGCTGGAAGGGCGGGCCTGAGGAGAAGAAGGCGCTTGAATCGGGACTGATCGGCTCGCCGGAAACGATCGCCAAGAAGCTGCGCCAGTTCCAGCAGAGCCGCGTCGACCAGGTGATCCTGCTGAACCAGGCTGGCAAGACCAGCCACAAGGACATCTGCGAATCGCTCGAGCTGTTCGCGAAGGAAGTGATGCCGGAGTTTCACGCCGCCGAGGCCGAGCACGCGGCATGGAAGCAGAAGGTGCTCGACCGCGAAATCGTGCTCGAGGATCTCGACGTCGGCAAATACGACATCTACAGCCATCAGAACGAGCACATCGTCCGCCTCACGCCCGAGCAGCTCAAGGCGAAGATGGCGGAGAAGGAAGCGCTCGCGAAGCGGGCCTGACGTTGAGACATGTTCCGGTCCTGATTGCGGGAGGCGGCCCGGTCGGAATGACTCTCGCGCGCACGCTGGCGCTGTTCGGCGTGCGGTGCCTCCTGGTCGAGCGCAACCCGTCGACCACGCGTCATCCCAAGATGGACATCACCAACGGCCGCTCGATGGAGCTGTTCCGCCGCCTTGGCGTTGCTGACAAGCTGCGCGCCGTCGCAGTGCCTGAGGAGAACTGTTTCGACGTCTCATGGATCACGTCTCTCGCCGCTGAGCGCGGGGGCCGCGAGCTGCACCGCTTTCGCTATCCGTCGGCGGCCGAGAAGCGCATCGAGATCCGCAATCGCAACGATGGCACCCAGCCGCGCGAGCCCGCGATGCGCGTGAGCCAGGTGATGATCGAGCCAGTGCTGCGCGAAGCGATCCTGCACCATCCGTTCGTCGAGGCATGCTGGAGCGTGGCCTTTGAGGATTTCGTGCAGGACAGTGAGGGCGTCACGGCGACCCTGCGCAACAGCGAGACGGGCGCGATCGAGCAGGTGCGCTGCGATTACTTGGCGGGCTGCGATGGCGGCTCAAGCGTCGTGCGCGAGCGGCTCGGTATTGCGCTCGATGGCAAGGCCGCGGTCGCGCATCGCTACATGATTCACTTCCAGTCCGATGCGCGTGAGCTCCTGCAGGCCTTTGGCGTCGCCTGGCATTACCAGACTGACAAGGGCACGCTGATCGCGCAGGACGACAAGGATACCTGGACCTTGCAAACGCGCCCGCCGTCGGATGTTGCGCCAAATGTTGCACCGGGTGCGATCGACCCCAACCCGCTCCTCGACGCCTGGGCAGGTCGCGCATTCCCGCGCAAGATCCTGGTCGCCAACCCCTGGTTCACGCACCTGCTGCTGGCCGAGCGTTACGGGCAGGACCGTGTGTTCCTGGCGGGCGATGCGGCGCATCAGTATATCCCGACCGGCGGTTACGGGATGAACACCGGCATCGGCGATGCGATCGACCTCGGCTGGAAGCTCGCGTCGGCCGTCAAAGGGTTCGCGCTTCCGGGCCTGCTCGCCTCCTATGAGCGCGAGCGTCGGCCGGTGGGCCTGCGCAACCGTGCGGCCTCGGGCCGGCACACCGATGTGCGGATCAAGATCGGCGAGCTCTATCAGAAGGAGCGCGACCCGGACGCGCTGGCGCGTGGCATCGCGGCGCTGGGCAATGCCGAGAACGAGAGCTGGGGCATCGAGTTCGGCTATCGCTATGACGGCGTCGAGGGCGATCCGCTGGTCTACGAACCCACGACCGCGCCCGGCGCGCGCCTGCCCAGCACCTTCCTGCGTGACGGCTCGGCGCTCTACGACAAGCTTGGCCCGTGGTTCACGCTGCTGCGCTTCGGCGACGCCGATCCGTCGCCACTGATCGATTCAGCACCCGCGCCACTCGAAACGGTGATTGTCGACGATCCCTCGCTGGCGCCGATCTACGAAGCGAAGTTCGTGCTGGTGCGCCCCGACACCCATGTCGCCTGGCGTGGCAATGCCTGTTCCGATGGCGCGGCCGTATGGCGTCGGATCTTGAACGGGGAGCTGGCATGACGTGGCGCTCATGGTCTTTTGGACCGCGGGCTTCCAGCCCGCTCATTCGGCGCATCAGATGCGCCTGGAGCGCGCAGGATGCGCGCGGTCCGGAAGAGTATGAGCCATGAGAGTCGCGGTCATCGGCGGCGGGATCGGCGGCCTTTCGGCGGCCCTGCATCTTCTGAAGGCCGGGCTCGACGTCCATATCTACGAGCAGGCGGCGCGTATCACCGAGATCGGGGCTGGCATCCAGATCAGTCCCAACGCCTCGCGGCTCCTGCAGCGGCTCGGGCTCGGGTCTGCGATGGACACGGTCGGCGTACGGCCGCTTGCGGTGCATCAGCGCCGCTGGGACGATGGCCGCACGCTGCAGCGCGCCACGGTCGGACACGAGGTCGAAACGACCTTCGGCGCGCCATACTACCACTTCCATCGCGCCGATCTCGTGACCCTTTTGGCGGACGCGATGCCGCCGGAGCGTCTGCACGTCGGCCACAGGTTGATCGACCTCGTGCAGAAGGACGGGCGCGTGACGGCGCGGTTCGAGAACGGCGCCACGACCGAGGCCGATCTTCTGGTCGGCGCGGACGGTATCCATTCTCGTGTACGCCATCTCCTGTTCGGCCCCGAGAAGCCGCGCTTCACCGGTTGCGTTGCCTGGCGTGGGTTGGTGCCGGCCGAGCGCATAAAGCATCTCGACATCGAGATCGCCTCGCACAACTGGATGGGGCCGGACGGCCATGTCGTCCACTACTGGGTCGCGGGTGGGCGGATGATGAACGTGGTCTGTGTCGTCGAGCACGGCGACTGGACCCAGGAATCCTGGACCGACAAGGGCGAGGTGGCGGATGTGCTGGCGCGTTACGAAGGCTGGCATCCGACGGTGCGCGGCCTGATCGGGGCTTTTCCCGAGACCTTCGTCTGGGCGCTGCACGATCGCGCCGAGCTGCCGCGCTGGAGCGACGGCCACGTGACGCTCCTCGGCGATGCCTGCCATCCCATGCTGCCCATGATGGCGCAGGGCGCTGCGCAATCGATCGAGGACGGTGCGGCACTCGCCTCGCTTCTCAAGGCCATGCCCGGCGACATTCCGGGTGCGCTGGTCCGCTACGAGGCCGTGCGCAAGCCGCGCGCCACCCGGCTGCAGCAGGCAAGTGCTGCCAATCGCACGCGCTTCCATCTCCACGATGGCGAAGCACAGCGCGCCCGCGACGAGGCACTTGCTACCTCCGGCGACCGCTCGATCGCTAACATCGGCTGGCTCTACAGCCATGACGCGGCGGCCATCTAGCACCGCTGAGGCCTTTACGTAGGAGTAGCATGAGGTTCTTTTCTTCGACCGCGATCGAGGCAGGCGCTACGCTTTAGGAGGCTGCGCAATATACGGGGAGAACCAACATGATCGAAGTGAACGGCATGGCGCATGTCATCCTCACGGTCAGCAACTGGGAGAAGGCGCACGCCTTCTACGCCGAGCTGCTACCCTTCCTTGGCCTCAAGAAGGTCTACGACGGCAACAACTTCCTCTATCACGTGGGCGGCCGCACCGCGGTCGGCATCCAACGGTGCACCGAGGAGCATGCGGGCATGCGCTTCGTGCAGAACCGCGTCGGCCTGCATCATCTCTGCCTGCGGGCGCGCACGCGCGAAGATATCGACAAGGTTGCCGAGAAGTTGCGCACCATGGGGGCCCATATCGATCGCGGTCCGATGGAGGGTACGTGGGCGCCGGGCTACTACTTCCTGGTCTTCGAGGACCCCGACGGCATCCGCCTGGAAGTGAACTTCATCCCCGGCAAGGGCCTGCTCGCGACCGATCCGCCGCTCAACCCCAGCTTCGATCCGAACTGGAACCAGAATTATCCGTGACGATCGTCGAGCGCGGCCATCGCGGCCGGTAATTCCGGAACGATCCCGCGACGCGTCGCTATGGCCCAGTCGCCATCGTAGTAGTGGGTGAGGATGTCGTCGTAGCGAAGCGTCCGGGCCACACCCGGCAAGGCATGGAAGCGCTTCGTCAGCGCAGATAGGTTGGGATACTCCGCGAGCCGTTTGCGGCTGGCGCGGAACAGCGGATTGTAGACGGCATCGAAGCGTGCGAGCGGTGGGAAGGCCAGGATATCGGCCATCGTCGGCTGGTTGCCGAGCAAGAATGGCCGGCCGTCGTCGAGCTTGGCCTCGAGGCTGTCGAGACAGTCGAACAGCTCGTCCATCGCCGTCATGTATTCCGCCTGGTTCCGCGCACCCGCGACGGTGTAGACACCGACGGCGAGACAGCGGGATATGAGCGGGTTCCATTCGTCGAGCTCGGAGCGAAGTGGCGCGGGGGCGAGATCGACGGAGGCGTCACCCCCGACACAGTCGAACGCCCTGTTCAGCATCATCGCGATGTCGAAGGACTCGTTGTTGACGATGCGTCGCGTTTGTTTGTCCCAAAGCACGGGAACGGTGACCTTGCCGGTATAGTCGGCGTGCGATGCCTGGTAGGCCTCGTGCAGTCTGCGGAAACCGTTGCCGGCGCCATCGACGGTCGACTGCGAGGTGTCGGCGAACACCCAACCCTCCGGCGTGTTCCAGATCGGATGCACGACGGATATGCCGATGATGCCCTCCAGCCGCTTCAGGGCGTGAACGAGGATCGCGCGGTGCGAGAACGGGCAGGCGTAGGAGACGTAGAGATGATAGCGGCCAGCTTCCGCGCGATAACCGGACGAGCCGTCCGGCGTCACCTGGTCGCGGAAGCCGCCGATGTGGATCATCCTTTGCGCTTCGAGCTCTGGCGTAGGTTGGGCATCGCCGCGCCACACCCCGTTGATCATCAGTTTCATCGGCATCTCGCTAGAGTTTGGGATGGCGGCGGTGCCAGTCCGTCGCCTGTTGATAGGCGTGACCGGCCTGCACCAGCAGCGCCTCGTCGAGATGGCGACCCACCAGTTGGAACGAGAGCGGAAGTCCCTTGTTGGTGAAACCGCCCGGCAGGGTGAGGGTCGGGCTGCCAGACATGTCGAAGGGCGTCGCGAAGCGCAGGAAGGCCGCCAGCTCGTCCGGCTGCGTGAAGAGCTCGGCCTCTTCCGCGAGCGTGAAGTCGGCGAGCGGTTGAGTGGGGATGAGCAGCACATCGATATCGGCGAACAACGCCGCCAGCGCGCCGCTGAAAGCGAGCCGGGCGTGGTGATGGTTCATCAGATCGATGGCCGAGACGGCGCGGCCATGGTCGATGATCCCGGCGATCGTGCCGCTTTCGGACGGACCGTATTCCGAGGCACGCGCGGGATGGGTCGCCGCATGAACGATGGCGGCCTCCACGCCGGCATAGTCTCCCCAGGCGGCCGCGACGGCGTTGTGGTCCGGCAGCTTCACCTTGTGGATCGTGGCGCCCTGGCTTTCGAAGAGGCGACGCGCGCCGTCCAGCGCTTCGACGATTTCGGCGTCGACGCCGACTTCGTTATAGGCGGAGTCGATGCCGATCCGCAGACCTCGCACGCCCTTCTCGAGATCGGCGAGATAGTCAGGCACCGGAGCCGCGAGTGTCGTGGGATCGTTGGGATCGAGGCCCGCGATGGCGCCCAGCATGGCGCCGGCATCCGCCGCGGACCGCGTCATCGGGCCGACATGATCCAGGCTGGGCGCGAACGCGAACACCCCGTATCGGCTGACGCGGCCCCAGGTCGGCTTCAGCCCGGTGATGCCGTTCGCCGACGCCGGATAGCGGATCGAGCCACCTGTATCGCTGCCGAGCGACCCGAACGCGAGACCGGCGGCGGTCGCGACACCCGAACCGCTGGACGACGCGCCGGCGTAGTAGTCCGCGTTCCACGGGTTACGCGGCACCGGCACCGTCGGATGGTGCTTGGCGAAAGCGCCCTCGGTGAGCTGAAGCTTGCCCAATAACACGGCACCCGCGTCCGCCAATCGTTTTACGACGGTCGCATCGAAATCAGGCACATGCTTGGCATGCAGCGGCATGCCGGCGGCCGTCACGACGCCTGCCGTGTTGCAGAGATCCTTGACGGCGATCGGCACGCCGTGCAGTGGCCCGCGATGCTTCCC
>Ga0310811_10008013_pt1 | contig 13566 bp, 13 predicted proteins | sample YCmetagenome_FD_207642 | JGI IMG/M metagenome (GOLD analysis project Ga0310811, IMG submission 207642) | Soil microbial communities from experimental microcosm in Duke University, North Carolina, United States - YC | ecosystem: Engineered > Artificial ecosystem > Soil microcosm > Unclassified ... | reverse complement strand
GACGCGCGTAACCGCGAGTCGACCAAGGCGACGCTGGTGACCCTGGTCGAGCACGCGATGTCGATGCAGACGGCTGGCCGCTACTAGCAGGCGGGGCTCTGCCAAGCCCCGCCTCGCTGTCTGCCCGGGCTATGGCCACAGTGAGGTGACCCGCGCCCAAGCACCCTGGCGCACCTCTCCGTGTGTTAGGCCCTTCGCAGGGCGGGTCACCGAGGCTTAACCGCAGCGCCGAGCCCGTCCGTTTGCGGTACTCTTGCCCCTGGCAAGGGGCGGTAGCTCAGCAGGTCAGAGCAGCGGACTCATAATCTGCCGGTCGTGGGTTCGAGCCCCACCCGCCCCACCACACCTGAACTGCGGTGAAGCCGTTCCCGGCAGACTGTGACTTCGTTGCTCCGTCCCCGCCGACCCCGAGACCCGGCTGGAATGGCAGCGGAGAGCCGCCTCGATCGGCGCCTACCGCGAGCTGTCCGGTTACGCTGACCCCGCCGACCCGATCGGCCCCGAACCCGCCACCAGCAGCCCGGACCTGCGAGCCGCCTGGCACGAGGCCCTCGCCGCCCTCGGCCTGGTCAACGGCCCGGATGTCCGGGGCATGACCGACGGACTGCTGATGCGCCTGCGCGACACTTACCCCCTCGAAACCGCCTGGGCGCCGCCGTGGGTCGGCGACGAGCTCCGCAAGGTACGCACCTGCGCGAGAGACTCCCACCTGGCCTCCCTCCGCGCCACCGCGGAAGCCACCGCGGCCCGACGTGACGGTGAGAACGAGAAAGGCAGTGAGCAGCAGGCATTGGCCTTGAGCTACCAGGCTATGCGCGATATCTACCGAGAACACGAGGCCGTACTCACCACGGCCATGGCGGACAGGGTCGACTGGGAGCGGGCTACGCGGCACCAGCGACAGCTGGCTGCTGCCGCCGACGCCGAACTCCGCCGCCGCCATCCGGAACAACGATGGCCCCCGCTACGCTCCGCCGAACCTCAGCTCGCTGACGAGGTTCAGGCGGAGAGTCCAAATATCGCCTCGGCGCCAGACACCGAGGAACTGGCACAACGCGTCAAGGATCTGGCGGCCAGGCACCGCCAATTCGCCGAAAAGCTCGCTGACCGGCAGAGCTTGATGATTCCCGCCGAAGATCCTGACTTTGAACACGGCGGCCCGGCATTCCCCACCTGGACGACCCCCAGGCGGGACGCGATCCTTCAACCGCCAAAGCCCCAGATCTACCCGTCCGAACGAATACTGGAGCGCGTCGCCGGCCAAGTCCTGGATATGGAAGCTGGCAGCTGACCCGGTAGCTGAGGAGCGTTAGGCGACATTCGCCTTGAGCACCCGACGACACTGGCGGTGTCGGTGACAGGGCTGTGAGCAGCAGCTGTCAGCAAACTGGTGCCAGGCGCCTCTATGCCGTGCTCACACTGGCACCGGAAAGCTCGCCGTGACGGCTCGACCCCGCACATCCCAGACCCAGCCGTCCTTACGGACAGTGCCGACTGAGGCGGGTATCGCGTACAAGATCCGCCGATCTGCTCGACAACCTGATTGTTGAGCTGGCCGCCTGACGCCACGCCGAACCGGGTGATCTGTGTCTGACTACGCCATAGCCCAACTGCCGACCGAGACGCCCACTTCTGCCGAATAGCGCGCGTTGCCCGAACGCATACTCATGCGTTGCTTGACATGTTTCATCGAAGCTTGATGGGCCGCGATGATCGCCAGCTCGACTGCGTTACTCCGTTATCAGAGCAAGCCTCCCTGCCGACTACGCGTGGTCGGGAGAGCGAGCTGAGGTGATCGTTTTGTGGGCTGCGTATCAGGGCGACTTGCCCGGGTTGGTAGGCAGACGTTCGTGGGGACCGCCCACGTCGTCCTAGGCTCGCCCGGCTGATATGGCCGTCGTTCGTGGGGAGCCCGTGAGACTCGCCTAGCTGCCCGGGGGCCTCATCAGCTGACGATGGGGACGGTTGTCGCCGACCGCTCGTTGGACACGAGCGGCACGGCCACTGCGGCCGAAGCCGTGATCGGTGAGCTATGTTGACGTGGGGCGGGTGGTGCGAGACGGACCGGGGTACACCCGAGGCGGAGGGGGTGCAATGATGAGCGGTTCTGTTCCTCAAGAGGCGGTTGACCAGCTGCGGGCGACGATCTCGGGTGAGACCCTCACTCCGGTCGATGCCGCCTACGACGCGGTGCGTCAGGTCCACAACGGCATGATCGACAAGCGCCCGGCCGTCATCGTCCGGTGCCAGAACACCGCCGACATCGCGGATGCCGTGAAGTTCGCGAGAGAGCACGGCCTGGAGATCTCGGTCCGCGGCGGTGGCCACAACGTGGCGGGGCGAGCTGTGACCGACAGTGGCCTCATGATCGACACCCAGACCATGAAGGGCGTTCATGTCGACCCGGCCACTCGGCGCGTGCGGGCCCAGGCTGGGCTGAGCTGGAACGAGTACAACCGGGCTACCGCGGCTTACGGCCTGGCGACGACCGGCGGTGTCGTGTCGACAACCGGCATCGCCGGCCTGACGCTCGGTGGCGGGCTTGGCTGGCTGATGGGCAAGTACGGGATGGCCGTCGACAACGTCCGTTCCGTGGAGCTCGTGGACGCCAACGGTCAGATCCATACGGCCGACGCTGAGCAGAATCCCGACCTGTACTGGGCGCTGCGGGGCGGGGGCGGGAACTTCGGCGTGGCAGCGTCGTTCGAGTACGACGCCCATCCCGTGTCGATGATCTACGGCGGACTGATCGCCTTCGCCCTGGCCGACGCGCCCAAGGTGTGGGAGTTCTTCGGTGACTTCGCCGCGCAGAGCCCTGACGAGCTGGTGCTGATGATGGCGCTCGTGCACGCTCCCGACGGGTCGGGACACAAGATCGCCGCTGTCGCCATGTGCCATTGCGGCGACCTGGCGAAGGGCGAGAAGGCCGCGGCCGCCATCCGGGGGGCCGCGACCCCGCTGATGGACATGCTCGGGCCGCTCCCGTACCCCGTACAGAACACCTTGCTCGACCCGGGGTTCCCCAAGGGTGCCCGCAACTACTGGAAGTCCGCCTACTTCAAGGAGATCACGGCCGCCACCGTGTCCGTCATGGCGGAGCGGTTCGCCCAGACCCCGTCGATCATGACGGGAATGGTCATCGAGCACTTCCACGGCGCTGTCACCCGCGTCCCCCCGACGGCCACCGCGTTCCCGCACCGGGCGCCGGGCTGCAACCTCGTCATCCCCGGCGTATGGCCCGACGCCAGAGACGACGACGCCAACATCGCCTGGGTCAAAGACACCTTCGACGCGCTCGCTCCGTACACGGCCGACTCGGTCTACGTGAACTACCTGGCCGACGACGACACCGCGCGGGTGCGGGCCGCGTACGGGCCTTGCTGGGACCGGCTGCAACAGGTCAAGCGCACATACGACCCCGAGAACGTCTTCCACCTCAACCAAAACGTCACGCCCGCATAGCCGCGCGTGCATTTCGACCGTCGCCTACGCCGACGTCAAGGCAGGATCCGTGAACCGCCCGGGTTCTCTCAACACCTCCTGACCGCGGAAGCGAGGATGTAGAGATTCGCTGCAGGTGTCGCCTGCGAGGCCGACCGCGCGTCGGTGCAGCGAGGCAAAGAAGGCGAGCAGTGGAAAGCCGTGCCAGCCCCGCAAGGCGCTGACGGCCGAGCCGGGTACCGCATGGCGGCCAGAACGACGGCTAGGCGCGCGGTTATCATGAGTTTTTCGTGCGATTCGGCAATCCCGACCACGGCCGCGCAGACAGTGGCGAGGTCGTATTTTTATGCATCGCCAGCGCTCGGCGTGAACGCCGCTTCTGCCGCGATGAGGACGGGGCGCGCCCACGGCATCAGCTAGAACTGGACGTTCTGTGCGCAGCGCCTAGTCCCGCCGTGGCGGCTGTTGACAGGGACAGAGTCGGCGATCTGTGCATCTTGCCTTATCAGCCAATTCCGATTCGGTCACTGACGGTGGTGGTCGTCGGCTCGATGTTGAGACCACGGTGACACGCTAATTCACCAGCAGCGAAGACAACGTCGCTTGTGAACATGAAGCGTCGCTCGCTTCATGACCCGGTTCCGCAGCTCCAGCCGATTAGGCGATGCTGAGCCATTCAGCGGGCTGCCCGGTGACGCTCGCGATGAGGTCGAAGTCCTTGTCGCAGTGCAAGACAGTCAGACCGGCGAGTTCGGCCGTAGCCGCGATGATCAGGTCAGGGACCGAGGGAGCGCGGTGCTGGCCGCGGTCGGCGAGCAGCGTCAGGACTTCCACGGCCCGGTCCTCGATAGCCGGGGTAAGGTACTCCACTGGCATTGCCGAGACGGGCGGCTGACGAAGCCCGGCGCGCAAGTCGGCTCCCGTCCGAGCGGAGTAGCCGACCTCAAGCCGCGTGACGGTGGTGATCCGGACCAGTCCCCGCTCGATCCGGCTGGCCCACTCAGCGGCGTCCGGGCTCGCCCCGACGCGGACCAGAGCAGACTTGTCGATCAGCCAGCTGGTCACTGCCAGGCCTGGGACATTACGTCCGGGTCGGCCAGGTCGCTGAAAGTGTCAGCGAAGCGCGTCAGGTCTGCGGCGCTGACGGGGGAGTCGGAACTGGCCGCGTCCTGGGCAAGCCTGCGGCGAACGTACTCGGTACGCGACAAGCCAAGACGGCGGGCATGAGCTTCAAGTGCCGCGATGACGTCATCGGGCACGTCACGGATCAGCATGTCTGTCATCCAAGCCTCCTTTTGATATCTCATGATATCGCGCTTGAGCGGACGGTGCCATGCGTGAACAGGGCCCTTACCTTCACGCGACTTTGTACCAAGCGGCCACGCCAGAGTTCGTCGGCGCAAGTCCCTAATGCCCTAAAGCTGACACGCCCAGGACGGCGTGGTCAGAAACCGAAGCGAGGTCGCCCTCGACCTGAGGTCGACCTCAGGTCCGCCTAAGCAGCAGCAATCAGACGGCGGCCGACAGGCCCGCCCCGAAGGACGGCACTGCGCGCAGCGCCTCGGCAAAGGTCCCGTCGGCCGCCTGGCCCCGCAACGCCCCGGAACACCCACCAGAGACGGGCATCAGGCGCCGCGAGACTTGCCCGAATTGTAGAAGACAAGGGTTTGCCGCCGTGGAGAAGTAACCCGTCTGCGGGCTAAGATTCCCGGGTCGGCCCGGGGGCGTGCCCAGGCCGGACGCCGCTTGCCGTGCCGCAAGCGCTCACGGCTCCGCGAGGAGGTAGCCCCGATTCCGGCGATCAACGGGCGCCCGGTGATCAGCCGTGCCGACATGGCGTCCCGCGGCATCCCGCCCACCACGGTCAACGGCTGGTACCGGGACCGGGCCAGGACGGGTCACCCGGAGAAGGCCGGGCGGATCGGCCGGACGGACTACTGGTACGAAGACGAATGGACCGCCTGGTATGAAGCCCACCAGCGGGGCAAGGTCGAGTCGCTGACCCAGGTCGACCGGGTCGGCGATCCGGACGACCTGGTCGACGCGGCCGAAGCCGCCCGCATGCTTCGCTACGCCAACCGGTACGTGATCCACGCCAACCGCCGCCTCGGCTACTTCCCCGAGCCCGACGGCTACGGCCCGGCCCGCCGGGGCCGCCAGGCGCCGCTGTGGAAGCGCTCTACGGTCTGGGCCGCGGCCGACCGCCGCCCGGGCACGGGCGGCGGCCACCGACCCGGGACCCCTGGCGCCCCCGCCAAGCCCTACCCGTACGCGGGCGACGAACGGCTCGCCCGGGTCCTGGCCGACCTGCGCTCCGGCGCTCACCCATCAGCGGCGGCGCTCGCGGCGGAGTGGGGAGTCAGCCGGCGAACGGCCGAGCGCATCATCCGCGCGGCTCGGACACTTCTCCAGCAAGAACAAACCGATTTAGCCGAACGGGTCCGTGTGACACCTTGATGCCACCCATAAATGTTAGTAGCTTAGATGGTGTCGCAGAGCGGCAACTCTGGCGGCACCACCGGAACAACACCAGATCGAAAGGGGGCCCATCATGGTTCCTGCACCCCCAGTACGGCGCCGGCTCGCCGGCAGGGCCTTGCGCCGGTACCGCGAAAACATGGGCTTCACGCTGGCCGACGCGGCCGTGATGCTGGAGTGCGATCCGTCGAAGCTCAGCAGGATCGAGACCGGCCAGCGCGGCATCCGAGGCAAGGAACTGCGCGAGCTCCTGGGCGAGTACGGCGTGGGCATGGAACAGCAGGGAATCGTGGCCCTGCTGGCCGACCCGCGCGGCGCGTTCGGCTGGTACCGGGACTACGCCGACGTCCTGTCCGGCGCGTGGCAGGACTACCTGATCACGGAGACAGCCGCCTCGAAGATCTACGGGTACGACGCGCAACGAATCCCGGGACTGCTGCAGACGGCTTCCTACGCACGGGCGCTGGCGGAGACCGACCCGGGCCTAGATGACGATGCCGCGCGGGAGCGGGCGGCTGCGGCGGTCCTGGTGCGCCAGCAGGCGGTCCTCGGCAAGGGCTGGCCGACGGTGCGCCTCGTGATCGGCGAGGCGGCCCTCCACCAACGGGTCGGCAGCAAGGCGGTGATGGAGGAGCAGTTGGCCCACCTGGCTCACGTTGCCGCGGACAGCGGCGCGGTGACCGTGCATGTGCTGCCGTTCGACTCCGGGGCCCACGCCGCGGCCGGGGACGGCTCGCTGGCGATCCTGCGGTTCATTGAGGAACCGGGGCTGGGGCTGGTGCACTTGGGCGGCATCGGCGGCGGGGTGTGCCTGGAGGGTCAGGGCGACGTCGCCGCCTACACGCGGGTCTTCGAGCAGCTTCAGGCGTTCGCGCTCAGCCCGGCCCAGTCCGCGCTGCTGCTGCGCGGCATGGCCGACGCCTGACGCCGCATCCCGCCGGTGCTTCCGCCGCGCGCTAGCTGCGGCGGAAGCATGGGCCTCGCCAGCGGACTGCCGCGCCAGTCACGCGAACTCAGGCAAAGACCGCCGCGTGTACCGAGCAGCCGCCAGGCCGGTCAGAGACCCTGCGTCCCCCGAAGCGAGGGATGAAACTGTGCGTACCGCAACCCCTACTGCCTCCGGGCAGCCCCGCCGCCCCACGCAGCCCGCAGAGGCGCTGACCCGCCGCGCGGTTACCGTGGTCACCATCGCGATCATGGCGATGACGTTCGCGTTCAGCCTGGGCAACGTGACCAGGCTGTGCCTAGATCTCGGCATCACCGCCTGGATCGCGTGGCTGGTCGGGCCCGCGGTCGACCTCAGCGTCGTCGGGCTGCTAACCGGGATGCGGTTCTTGTCCCTGCATGGCTACACCGACGCCCAGCTCGTCAGGCTCCAGCGCATGCTGCGGTTCTGCGGCCTGCTGACCCTGGCGCTGAACACTGCCGGGGCACTCGGGGACCGCGAGTTCGGGACCGCCCTGGTCGATGCGGTTGGCCCGGCGCTGCTGATCGGGTGGAGCGAAGTCGGCCCTTGGATGCTCCGTCAGATCCATGCTGTCTGCCCGCCAGCCGCACCACCACAGCCCGAAGCGAAGCCAGTCGCTGCACCGACGGTGCTCCCGGCCGGGCTACTGGCCCGCACGCGCGAACTCGACGCCGAGCACCGGACGGCGACAGGTCGGCCCATCTCCCGGGACGCCCTGCGCGCCCGGCTGCGGATTAGCCGCGACCGGGCCGGTGCCCTAGTCGCTGTTGTCCGAGCCGAGGCAGCCGCAGCAGCCGGACCCAAGCCGCTACAACAAGCGGTCTGAAGAAGGCCATTGACGCAGGACGCGCCTCGCTAATGGCAGTTGCCAAGCGTGAATATCTCCGTGTACCATCGTCAATGGTCGACTACCAATATCCCGCCTGCGGATGTAGCCGATAGAAGAGTGTCCCGCTCGTCTGGGCAGCGGGCCGGGCCTTTAAGCGCCCCGGCAGGGCCGTCAGCGCCGCTAGGCGCTCGTTCCCCGGTCCTGCCGGGGTTTCTCATGCGTGATTCGCCCCGCCGGAATTCTGCGGATTATCTCACTATGATATATCACCCTGATATTGGGTTAGTCGTGCCTCCCGTCATAACGTCGCTTCACTGCTTCCGAATACAGGAAGGGAAGTGATCCCGTTGACGGGAAATACCAGGCGCGGTGATGACGGGTGGGCAGCCTGATGGCCATCTACCTTGTGATCGCGATAACCGCATTCCTGGCTGGCGCCGTGACCGCCGTATTCACCATGCTAGTGATCGGTATCCGCAAGGCTGACCGGCCCCGTAGCCTGTCCCCGGCCTGCAGCACTCCGCTGGATGCCGTCACCCGAAGTGCGCTGCGTGCTGGTACCTGGCCGGACGGTCCTACTCTCGGCGACCGAAAAGTCGACTGATCAGCACAGTCAGGCTCGCCTTTCGACCCGCCTCCGAGGGACATTAGCCGTCCGAAATCTTCTTTTCTGGAATTAGCGACGGCGCATCATCCTGCTGATTCCAGGGCTCGCGTTCCAACTAACCAGGAGTAATTCTCTCATGCCTGAAATCGCAAGAATTTCTGTCATTCCCGAACACCGGATATTCAAGGAGGCCTGGCAATGACCCCTATCATTCCGGTCGTGCTGCCCGGCCAGGCTACGCCCGCAGCCGCAGCCTCTGCTATTGCGGGCGCGACTACGGCGACTGGGCTCCGGCGCGACGGTCAATGGCGGAACCGGCCGGGTATCTGGCTGTATGCCGCTGCCGTTGGGCTGTGTGTCCTGGCCGGGGCCGCTGCTGCGGTTAGCTTCAGCGCCCAGTACCGGCTGGTCTACGCGGCCCGGCGGCTGGCGGTGGCCGCCGGCCTGGAGGCCGCGATTCCCGATGCCGCCGCCCTGGTGTTCGCCTGTCTGGGGATAGCACTCGCGCTGCACGGCCGCCGGGCGGTCCGGGCCCGTTCGCTGAATGCGGCCTCGGCCGGGGCGAGCGTGTTCATGAACGTGATTGCGGCTGCGCCGGGCTGGCGGGACCTAGCGGTGTGGGCGATGCCGCCGACCGCCTACGCACTGGCCAGCGACACGCTAATCGGCGTCATCCGCACCTGGGCCATCGCCCGTGACCAGGACGCGGGGAGCCTCGCCAGGGAGGTAACGCTCCTGGCGGTGGCAGGCGGGGTGCTGCTGTGGCTGCTGCGGCTGTGCATGGCCCCGGCGTCCACGCTGGCGGGCTTCCGTGCCTGGGTGCTTGAGGAGTGCCCCGTCGCCCCCGGCCGCCCTGCCGGCGCCCGCGTCTCGGTCGTCCTATCTGGGGTCCCGGCGGAAGCCGCATCGCGGGCCGCGACCGCGCCGTCGCGGGGGAGTGCCAGTCGCAGCGAGACGAAGACCTCGCGCTTCCTGGCGCTAGTCGCCGAACGCTACGGGTCGCTGACCGCCGTTCCGCTGGGGTCAGTGGGCCGGATCTCCGCTGCGGTCGCGCCCCAGTCGACCTGAACACCGGGGCGGCGCGGGCCGCCTTGCGCCGGGCGGTCCTGGCCGCTCAGAACGGAAGCCAGCGATGATCACGTACGCGCTCATCCTCGCCGGCGTGCTCATTGTCGCTGCCTTCTGCACGTGGGCGTTCCTGCCCGCCAAGTACCTGCCCGGTAACCGCGTCCGGTCGCTGCAGGTCCGGCTGCACCTGCGACTGCGCCCAGGCAAGGGCTTCGCGAGCATCTTCGCGCTGTGGCTGCGCTGGGGGAGGCTGGCCGCGCTGCGCCGCTCGGCCAGGATTCGCCGGTCCCTGCCCCTGTGGCTGCGGGCGCTGGCGCCGGGGGAGCATTCGGTGTTCCGGGCGCGCGCACTGGCGGCACGGGCTGCGGGTGCCGTTGGAAGAGCATGTGCTGGTGATGGCCCCGCCGCGCACGTTCAAGACCGCGTTCCTGGCCGACGTGATCTTGCGCTATCACGGTCCGGTCATCGCCACCACCACCAAGGCCGACGTGCTCGCCCTGACCGCCGCGGTGCGCGAGCAGCGAGGGCCGGTGCACGTGTTCAACCCGCAGTACATCGGCGGCACCCCGTCCACGTTCTGCTGGTCTCCGGTGGACGGCTGCGAAGACCCGGCGACGGCGATCCGCCGGGCGGACGCGTTCGCTTTCGCAGTCTCTCAGCAGGGTGTCGAGGACGGCTCGTTCTGGTCGGCGAAGGCCAGTGACTACCTACGCGGTTACTTCCATGCCGCTGCCCTGGCCGGCTATGACATGCGGGCAGTAGCCGCCTGGGTGTCCGGCGCCGACGCGCACGTCCCGGAACAGATCCTGGCCGCCGCCGGGGCCCGCCAGTGGGCACTGACTCTGGCCGAGTTGCGCTCCGAGGCGCACAAGACCACCGCCACCGTCCGCATGGTGATGTCGAGGGCGATCTCGTTCATGGCTGACCCGGCACTGGCCGCTAGCGTGCTGCCCATCCCCGGCCAGGGGTTCGACATCAGCTCGTTCCTGCAGGACTGCGGAACGGTGTACATGATCGCGGAGTCGATCGGGGAAGATGCGCCGGTCGCCCCGCTGTTCGCCGCGATGGCCACCGAGATCCACTACGTCGCAGCGCTGGCCGGGCAAGCGTCACCGTCGGGCCGGCTCGACCCGCCGCTGTTAATGGGCCTCGATGAGGTCACCCAGATTTGTCCGGTTCCGCTGCCCGCCTGGCTGTCTGACTCGGGCGGCAAGGGCATCCAGGTGGTCGCGGTCGTGCACGGCGAGGCGCAACTGGCTGGCCGGTGGGACGACCATGGCCGCCAGGTCGTGTGGGACACCTCCTCGGTCAAGGTGTTCCTGCCCGGCATCACCGACACCACCACGCTTGAGGCCGCCAGCCTCTTGTGCGGCCAGGCCCAGTGGAAGGTCCGCGGCGAAGACCACGCCTCTTTGCACGACGTGGCGACCCCGGACATGATCCGCCAGCTCCCTGCCGGGTTCGCGCTGGTGATCCGCGGTGGCTGCGCCCCGGTCATCGCCCGGCTGCCCCGCGCCTGGAACAACGCTGCGTACCGAAGGGCCCGACGCCGCGCTCGGTGTCACCCGGCCCTGGCACACCGCGGCCGCCCGTTCCCGCTGTCGGCTGAGCCGGCAACTGACCCGACCTCGAGCTTGAGCCGGAGCCCTTCCCTGACTACCCGCCGCCCGGCTGGGCCACCGGCCAGGACGACCGCTCGTTCCCGTGGAGCTGACCATGACACCCGATCCGAACCCGCTCATCGCGGCACTGAGCCAGCTCGCCGCCTGCCGCGAGCGTCTCACCGAACTCGACACCCGGGAAGCCGCGCACCACGCTGAACTGGACGGCCAGGTTAACCATCTCGTCAGCATGGTCACTGCGGTCAACCGTGCCCTGGCGGACGACACTGCCGCCCTTACCCGCCTCGACGCCCTCGACCGCCAGGTCACCGAACTGGCAAGGCGTGTCCCCGGCCGCGGGGACGACGGTGAGGGATACCAGCCGCGCCCGGCGCCCAACTGGTGGAAGCTCGCCGCCGATGAACGGCGGGCATCCGTGGCGGAGCTGCGGGACCGGGTCGAGCACGTGTACCGGCCCGGCTACGGCCACTTCGCCAGGACTCTCGGCCCGTGCTGGCCCGAGCACGACCTGTGCCTGTACGGGCTCGACATCGCCAGCCAGCTGTGGTGCGCGCTGTACCTCCAGCCTGAGCGCAGCACCAGTCTGCTCTCCGCCCAGGCCGAGTACCAGATCCGCATCCTCCCGGCGATCGCCGCCCAGTTGGGTGACGAAACCACCGGCTGCGGGCCACAACCCCGCCGCCAGTTCTCTCCGGAGCATGCGGTGAAGAACCGGGTCCTGGACATGGCACTGGCCTGCGTTCAGTGCGGCTGGTTCGTGTTCCCATGCCAGCCCGGGCAGAAAGCCCCTGCCACCCGGCACGGCTATCTCGACGCCACCACCGACCCTGACCAGGTCATCAAATGGTTCGGCGGCCACCTGGAGCGGAACCTGGCCGTCGCCACCGGCGCCCCAGGTCCCGACATCCTCGACATCGACTCCCGCGGCCCCGCCGCCAGCGGTTTCCCCGCCCTGGAGAGGCTCCGCGCAGCTGGCCTGCTGCAAGGGGCCGCCGCCCGGGTCGGCACCCCCAGCGGCGGCCTGCACGTCTACTTCAAAGGCTCCAACCAGCGCACCGCCCACCTGCCTGCCAGCCACATCGACTTCCTCGCCGTCGGCGGCTACGCCCTCATCCCGCCCTCGCAGATCGGTGGCAGACCCTACGAGCACCTCCAGAACCTCGGCGCGTCTGGGCACCTGGACTGGGGCGCTGCTGCCCGGCTGCTGGAACCTGCCCGTGACCACCAGCGCCCGGCGTCCCTGCCCGCCGTGGAACGGATCAGCACGCTGGCCCGCTGGGTTGCCGACCAACGCGAGGGCAATCGGAACGCTGGGCTGTTCTGGGCAGCCAACCGCGCCCTGGAAGTCGACCGGGCCGCCGACCTCAGCCCCCTGGCCACCGCCGCCCGCCAGGCCGGGCTCCCTGACGAGGAGATCATCCGGACCCTCAACTCCGCCCGCCGCACCACCCAGGCGACACCCAGGCAACCGGGCCAACAGGCCGAGGGAGCGACCTGACATGACCACGAACCCCAGGTCGCCTAAAGGGCAGGTACCCGTCGGCCCCGGACCTGGCGAAATCCAAGACCAGCTCCGTCGGCTGCGCGCCGACGGCGGCACCTACCGCTCCATCGCGGCCGCCGCCGGCCTGGCCCCCGCAACCGTTCACAGCCTCGCCACCGGCCGCCGGAACCCTACCCCGTCGACCACCCGCGCCTTGCAAAAGGTCAACAGCGGCACGTTGCGCCGTGCCCGTTTCGACGCCGGCGGCACCCGGCTTCGGCTCCGGGCCCTGCACGTGATGGGCCACGGGTCCGCGCGCATCGCCCGCGCCCTCGGCGTCCGCGAGATGGCAGTCCGCCAGATCGTCCGCGGCGACGCCCCGACCGTCAGCCGCACCCTCCGCGACGCCGTCACCGACCTGTACGACGCCTGGTGGGACAAGCGCGCCCCCGAACGGACCACCGCCGAGCGCGCCGCTGCCACCGCCGCTCGCCGCCGCGCCATCGCCGGCAACTGGTGCGCCGGCGCCGGCCTGGACGACGACCTTCTCGACACCCCCGGCTACAGGCCCGGCACCGGAATAGCCCCCGACATCCACCCGCCCGTAAAACCACGCAAGAACGACCGCCCGTGAACAACCACAGCCTGCAATCCCGCAACCACACCCGAGGGAACCAGCCATGACACTGAACATCAACGACGACCAGATCAGCAGCAACCACACCGCACACACCGCGCACCACCTACCCGGAGCCCAAGACCTGTGGGAAGTGTCCTGGCTGTCCGGCCAGTCCATGGACCGCAGCCATGCCCTCGCCGCTATGGCACTTGCCGACGCGGTCAGGGACGACGAGAAGGTCGGGCACGTCCTGTCGCCTGACATCATCGACCAGGCCTCAGTCTTCTTTTTCTTTGCCGGCAAAAGCGGGGAGCCATCCGACCCCGAGGCGGGCGGATGAACGCACGGCACTCGACATGGGCGAAACCGTGGCGCTGAACATCCTGGACGGCAGCATCACTAGCGACCAGACCGCGCACACAGCCCGCCTCCTAGCGAACGACGAGCATGGC
>Ga0310811_10008012_pt1 | contig 13566 bp, 9 predicted proteins | sample YCmetagenome_FD_207642 | JGI IMG/M metagenome (GOLD analysis project Ga0310811, IMG submission 207642) | Soil microbial communities from experimental microcosm in Duke University, North Carolina, United States - YC | ecosystem: Engineered > Artificial ecosystem > Soil microcosm > Unclassified ... | reverse complement strand
AGCTCCTCGGGTTTGCCGATACGGCGCTGCGGGATGCGCTCAATCAGCTTCTGGCCGCCCGGCGTCTTCCAGAAGGCACTGTTCATCTCGGTCTCGATGTAGCCCGGGCAGATCGCGTTGACGCGGATCTGGTATCGCGCCCATTCCATGGCGAGCGCGCGCGTCAGGTGGATCAGGCCGGCCTTGGAGGCGTTGTAGGGCGCCACCTGGCCGATGGTGCGCAGACCCAGGATCGAGGCGATGTTGACGATGCTGCCCGGCCGCTTTTCGGCGACCCAGCGCTTGGCCGCGCCCTGTGCCACCAGCCAGGCGCCGCGCAGGTTGGTGTCGACCACGGCGTCCCAATCCTTCTCGGGCATCTCGAGCGCCGGCTTCACGATCGAGATGCCGGCATTGTTGACGATGATGTCGAGTGGGCCGGCTGCGTCGAGCGCGGCGGTGATCGACTCGGCCGACTGGACATCGAGGTCGATGCCCTTGGCTGCGATCTTGTCCTTCGCCAGTTCCGCCTGCAGGGATTGCAGCCGGTCGGCGCGCCGCGCCGCGAGCACGACGGAGGCGCCGGCGGCGCCAAGGCAGCGGGCGAAATGGCTGCCGAGTCCGGACGACGCGCCGGTCACCAAGGCCGTCTTGCCGCTTAGATCGAATGTCTTCGGGGTAGCCATATCAGCGTCTCTCTCCGCCTAGCGGGCGCGGTCAAACCTTCGTGAGTCCACCGTCGCTTGGCCGTTCACCGTCTGTCACGACCTCGCGCCGTCAGTCACCCAATAGCACAGCGCGGTTAGGTTCGTGCGCCACACACTCAGTCGTCCGAAGCCCTTGGCCGTCGAAAAGCCAAGGCCTCACGCCACCATGCTCTCAAGTGAACGAACCGCAACTCGCGAGATCGTTTCGAACCGGTTCTCGATCGCGGCCCTATCCGATCACTTCGTCGGCTTGAGCGAGTAACGTCGGCGGCACCTGCAGACCGAATTGCCGTGCAGTTGTTTGGTTCACGACTAACTCAAATTCGGTAGGACCTTGAACGGGCAGATCGGCGGGCTTTGCCCCACGCAAGACCCGGTCGACGTAGGATGCTCCCGCTGCGATGACCTTCTCGATTTTTACCCCGTAGGACATTAGGCCGCCTGTCTCGCAGAAAGCCCGAAACGGATAGATCGCCGGAAGTCTGCACTGGGCGACCAGCGCGCTGATCTGGGCACGCTGAGCATAGGTGATGGCATCCGGCAAAAAAATCAGGCCACTGTTTGGCTTGTTACTGAGCGAGCGAATCAAGCGCTCAATATCGGAGCTATTGCCGCTCGGAGTCTCGATTGACGTGATCCCCACGTTGCTCGCGACTTCGTCAATCGATTTGCGAAATGCAGAAGAATTGTTGCCGGGTTCGGGGTTATAGACGACACCGATATGCTCAACACTCGGTGTCAGTTCCTTCATAAGGGAAACCCATTTGCCGCCGAGAGACGGTTCGAATGGCGTGAACCCAGTGATCTTGCCCCCCGGCTTCGCAAAGCTCTCGACGTAATGCATTTCCACTGAGTTGCTGACCATCGCGAACACAGTTGGAATGCCGGATTGTTCAGCATGCAATGCGGCCATCGAAGTGTTGCTTACTGCGAAAAGCACATCAGGCCGCAAAGCCACCAGTTCCCGTGCATATGTCTGAGAGCGATTGGTGTCGCCACCGGTTATTCGAATTTCAATCCGCAGGTCTCCCCCAAGCTTCCACCCCTTGTCTTTCAGGACCGATTCGAGAACCCTGGTCTGGCCTGGTTCAACAAGAAGAGCACCGACACGACGCGCAGACCCTTGAGCGTTCGCGGGGCCAACGCTGGCGAGCATCGCAAGACCGACAACGCATCTCCGCCTGTACATGCGCCCTCCATCTCCGGTGCGCTCACGGTATCGCGCCGTGGAGTAGGCGGATAGAGACCAATATCGGGCCAAAGGCATGCGCACTTCAGACCATGACGACACAATAGCCGCTGCGCATTGGGGCTTGCGGGGTACTGCGGCCGGGTGAATGTGCCGGGCCTTCGCGCTCGCCATCGCCCTCGTGCGCCATCAAGGGTGATTGACGGATTGTCCGCAACGGAGCTCGGGGTCAGTCGCTCATAATGAAGCGATCTGACAGCTCACGATCCACGCCGCAAGCAGAGATGAATCGACTTGAAGATCGAATGGCTTCATACCCACCTCCTTCGTGGAGGAAACAAGACTGAGTCAATCGCGTACGCCGTGGGACCTGGTCGGCCTGCTCGTGCTGGCCGGCATGATCGCGGCATTCCATGTCGGCAAGGCACCCCCGGCCTTGCCTTCGATCCGCGGAGATCTCGGTGCCAGCCTGAGGCAGGCGGGCTGGCTGCTGTCGATCATCAACCTGGTCACGGCGTGCGGCGGCATGGCGATCGCCCTCACCGCCGACCGGCTGGGGCATCGGCGGCTGATCCTGTTCGGCACCGCCGTCAGCCTGACGGCCAGCCTCGTGGGCGGCGCCGTCTCGTCGGCGGAAGTGCTGCTCGGCCTGCGCGTCCTCGAGGGGCTCGGCTTCATCTGCGTCGTCGTGGCGATTCCGCCACTGCTCGTGCGCATCGCCACGGCCCACGACCAGCGCATCGCCCTCGCCGCCTGGTCGACCTACATGCCGGCGGGCGCCGGTGCGATGATGCTGATCTCGTCTCTCGTCCTGCGCACGCTGTCCTGGCGCTTGGTATGGTGGATCGCCGCCGCCGCCTCGGGAGCCATGCTGCTGGCGCTGCTGCTGCGCACCGCGCGGCGGCACGAGCTCGATCCGGTCGTTGCGTTGCGTCGGCCGATCCTGGCCGAGATGGCTGAGGTCGCGATCAGCGGCGGGCCGCTCGCCATCGCCATCTGCTTCGGCGCCTATTCCTGCTGCTGGTTCACCGTCGTGGGCTTCCTGCCGACCCTGCAGGTCGAGCGCCTTCACTTCACGCCCGGGACTGCTGGCATCGTCACCACGATCGTGGCGACCGTGAATGTCGCCGGCAACCTTGCTGCAGGCTGGCTGCTGCAACGGCGGGTACCGCGCGTCGTCATCATCGTCAGCGCGGCCGTGTCGATGGCGGTCTGCGCCTCGGCCATCTTCATCGATGGCGTGCCGGATCTTCTGCGCCTGGTGCTGGCCGGCGTCTATTCGGCCGTGATCGGTGTCGTGCCGGGCTGTCTCTTCACGGCAATCCCGGTGCACGCGCCGCGCCGGCAACTCGTCGGCGCCGCGACGGGCCTGCTCATGCAGGTATCGAACTTCGGTGCGCTTATCGGACCGCCGATCACGGCGGCGCTGGTCTCGGCCGGCGGCTGGCCGGCGGCGTCGTGGATGACCGCAATCGCATTGGGGATTGCAGCCTTGGCCGGCGTCTTCCTGCACTGGCGTGAAAGGCGTAGACTCGGCGTATCATGATCTACGTCGACATCGTCTCCGACACGATCTGTCCCTGGTGCTACATCGGCAAGCGCCGCTTCGAGCGCGCGCTCGATCTCAGCGGGCGCAACGATATCGCCATCTCGTGGCGGCCGTTCCAGCTCAATCCCGACATGCCGCCCGAGGGCATGACGCGGGACGATTACGTGCGCGCCAAGTTCGGCGGCGGCGACCGGCCGCGCCAGATCTACCAGGCGATCGCCGAATCGGGTCGCGAGGCCGGCATCGAGTTCCAGTTCTCCAAGATCAAGCGCACGCCCAACACCGTGCTGTCGCATCGCCTGGTCTACTGGAGCGCCAAGCAGGAGCGGCAGGACGAGGTCGTCGCCTCGCTGTTCAAGGCCTACTTCGAGGATGGGCTGGATCTCGGCGACCTCGACATCCTGGTCGAGTGCGCGGCGCGCGTCGGCCTGGATCGCGAGGACGCTCGAAAGTTCCTGCAGAGCGACGACGGCCGTCAGGAAGTGGTCGCCTCCGACGTCTATGCCCGGCGGCTCGGCATCAATGGCGTGCCGTGCTTCATCGTGAATCGCAAGTACGCGGTGTCGGGCGCCCAGCCGCCATCGGCCTTCGTCGAGGTGTTCAATCTCGCCGAGCGCGACGCGGCCACCAGCACGGCGCAATCGACCGCCTAGAGGCCGTGCCGTGGCAGCCCAGTCAGAGAACGACGAGTACGCCTCGCCGCCGTGCCAGATGCACGAGCTGGCGCCGTTGACCGACGAGCGCCAGTGGGCCGACGTCCGGCGCTGGCGCAAGGCCGAGCGCGAGCGGCTGCTCGGGCTGCGGCGCGGCGTCGAGCCCGAGAACAAGGATCGGTACGCTCGGAGCATCGGCGGTGAGCTCGATCGGCTGATCGGCGACGTCAGCGGCCGGACCATCAGCGGCTATTGGCCCATCAAGGCCGAGCCGAACCTGATGTTCTGGATGGAAGGCCTCGAGGCCCGCGGCGCCGTCGGCTGCCTGCCGGTGGTGGTCGAGCCGAACACGCCGTTGGTCTTCAAGCAGTGGCGACGGGGCATGAAAATGGTCCCCGGCATCTGGAACATCCCGACGCCGGCGGACAGCCCGATCGTCGTGCCGGATGTCGTGCTGGCGCCTGTCCTGGGGTTCGACGAGGCCTGCTATCGCCTCGGCAACGGCGGCGGCTACTTCGACCGGACGTTGGCGATCCTGCAGCCCCGGCCGCTGGTCGTCGGCGTGGGATACGAGCGCCTCAGGATCAGGACGATCTACCCGCAGCCGCACGACGTCGCGATGGACGTCATCGTCACCGAAGCGGGAACGAGCAAGCCCGTCGGCTGATCAGCCGGCGTTCTGCTGGATCCAGGCGCGCAAGGACTGGGCATCGGACGCGCCGGCTCGCTGGGCGATCATCTGTCCGTTCTTGAACATCATCACGGTCGGGATGCTGCGGATGTTGTACTGCGCCGTGAGCTGCTGCTCGGCGTCGGTGTCGACCTTGAGGAAGCGCACGCCCGGCTCCAACTCGCCCGCCACCCGCTCGAAGGCCGGCGCCATCGCCCGGCACGGACCGCACCAGGCCGCCCAGAAGTCGACGACCACCGGGATGTCGTTGCGGCCGATGTGGGTGGCGAAGCTCTGCGCCGTCGCCTCCGACGGCTTGCCGGTGAACAGCGCGTTCTTGCAGGCGCCGCACTTGGCCTTTTCAGCCGGTTTGTCAGCGGGGACGCGGTTGACCGCCGCGCAATGGGGGCAAACGATCTGCATGGAAGTGAAATGGGGCGACTCGGCAAAGGTTGCAATAGGCCGATGATATGTCGTCGGACATATGGTATGTTAGTCGACAGATCATGCCTCCCAGCCAAGGCCATTCCGCCCGCGTCAGGGCCGAGATCTTCCAGCACGCCGCCCGGCTGTTCCGGCTACGCGGCTATGCCGGCACCAACATCGACGACATCATGCTGGCCGCCGGCCTCACCCGCGGCGCCTTCTATGCCCATTTCAGGTCCAAGGACGACCTGTTCGCCGAGGTGATTGGCGCCGGCCACGGCCTGCTCGCCCGGATGCGCGCCGGTGACGGCAAGGTCCGCGACGTGCTCGACGGCTACCTCGCAAAGGACGGCTTCACCGCGACCCTCCGTGACTGCACCCTGGCGGCGCTGGCGGGTGACGTGGCGCGCGCTCCCCTCGCCGCCCAGCTTGCCTATGCCAACGTCCTGCACGGCCTGATCGGCGAGATGGCGCGCGGCCGCGGCCGCAAGCTCGACGCCGATGCGACGGCGGCGGTGATCCTGGCGGTCGGCGGCCTCGGCCTCGCCCAGGCGAGCGGCGACCGCCGGCTCAGCGACTGGCTGCTGCGGTGCGCGCGGCGGGTGGTGCGGTCTCTGCTGGCGCCGAAGAAGAAGCCGACGAGGAAGCCGGCGCGCCGGCGAGCTTCGCCAAAGCGGAAACGATCCCGGTCACGCCGGAAAGCCGCTGCCGCTCGTCGGCCCAGACGCGCTGCACGATCACGCGGTGATCGGGCCTGAGCTTCACCAGCGGCGAATTCTTCTGGATCCAGCCGATCAGCCGGTCCGGCTTGGGGAACTTGTTCTCGTGGAAGGAGAAGACGACCGCCTTCTCGCCGGCGTCGATCTTCTCGACGTTGGCCTGCCGGCACAGCAGCTTGAGCGCGATCGTCTGCAGCAGGAACTCCGCCTCGGGCGGCGTCTTGCCGAAACGATCGACCAGCTCGGCGGCGAACGAATCGACCTCGGCCTGCGTCGCCAGTCCGCCCAGCCGGCGATAGAGTCCCATGCGCACCGACAGGTCGGCGACGTACTCCTCGGGGATCAGGATCGGAATGCCGAGGTTGATGGTCGGCGACCATTCGGCGCGTTCCGCCTCCTGCGCCCGGCCGCGCGCCGAGGCGACCGCCTCCTCCAGCAGCTGCTGGTAGAGCTCGATGCCGACCTCGCGGATGTGCCCCGACTGCTCCTCGCCCAGGAGGTTGCCGGCGCCGCGGATGTCGAGATCGTGGCTGGCGAGTTGGAAGCCCGCGCCCAGCGTGTCGAGCGTCTGCATCACCTCGAGCCGCTTGGACGCCGCCTCGTTCAGCGCCTTGCCCGGCGGGACCGTTAGGTAAGCATAGGCGCGGGTCTTGCCGCGGCCGATGCGGCCGCGCAGCTGGTAGAGCTGCGCCAGGCCGAACATGTCGGCGCGATGGATGATCATGGTGTTGGCGTTGCGGATGTCGAGGCCCGATTCGACGATGTTGGTCGACAGCAGGACGTCGAACTTGCCGTCGACGAAGTCCTGCATGGTGTTCTCGATCGCAGTCGGCGCCAGGCGGCCGTGCGCCATCGCCATGCGCATCTCCGGCACCAGCTCGCGGATCTCCTCGGCGACGGCGGCGAGATCCTCGATGCGCGGGCAGACATAGAAGCTCTGGCCGCCGCGATACTGCTCGCGCAGCAGGGCCTCGCGGATGGTGACGCCGTCGAACGGCGTCACGAAGGTGCGCACCGCCAGGCGATCGACCGGCGGCGTGGCGATGATGCTCATGTCGCGCACGCCGGTCAGGGCGAGCTGCAGGGTGCGCGGGATCGGCGTGGCGGTGAGCGTCAGCACATGGACGTCGGCGCGCAGCTCCTTCAGCCGCTCCTTGTGGCCGACGCCGAAATGCTGCTCCTCGTCGACGACGAGAAGGCCGAGGTCTTTGAACTCGATGCTCTTGGCCAGCAGCGCATGGGTGCCGACGACGATGTCGACCGTCCCCTCCTTCACCGCCGCCTTGGTCTCCTTCATCTCCTTCGCCGGCACCAGCCGCGACAGCCGGCCGATCCGCACCGGCATGCCCTGGAAACGCTCGACGAAGTTGCGGTGATGCTGGCGGGCCAGCAGCGTGGTCGGCGCGATCACCGCGACCTGCTTGCCCGACATCGCCGCGACGAACGCCGCGCGCAGCGCGACCTCGGTCTTGCCGAAGCCGACATCGCCGCAGATCAGCCGGTCCATCGGCTTGCCCGATGACAGGTCATCCATCACGTCGGCGATCGCCTGTAGCTGGTCGTCGGTCTCGGCATAGGGGAAACGCGCGCAGAACTCCTCGTACAGGCCCTCCTGCGGGCTCATCGTCTCGCCGCGGCGTACCGCACGTTCGGCGGCGATGGCGATCAGCCGGTCGGCCATGTCGGCGATGCGCTGCTTCAGCTTGGCCTTGCGCGACTGCCAGGCGACGCCGCCCAGGCGGTCGAGTGTGGCTTCCTCGTCGCCCGCGCCGTAGCGGCTCAGCACGTCGATGTTCTCGACCGGCACGAACAGCTTGTCGCCGCCCTCGTAGGTGAGCTTGAGGCAGTCGTGGCGGGCGAACTGGATCTCGAGCGTGACCAGGCCCTCGTAGCGGCCGACGCCGTGCTCGCGATGCACCACGAGATCGCCGTCGGATAGCGCTGCCGCCTCGGCGATGAAGCGCTCGGACGGCCGGCGCTTGCGCTGCGGCCGTGACAAGCGGTCGCCGAGAATGTCCTCCTCGCCGATCACCTCCAGCCCATCGAGCACGAAGCCATGCTCCAGCGGCCAGACCGCGACGCCGATCACGCCGGCCGGGAGCTTCAGCACTTCGCCGTAGTCGTGGACGGAAACAGGAGTCGTGGCGCCGTGCTCCTGCAACAGATGCGTGAGACGCGTCGCCGAGCCGTCGGTGAAGCCCGCGACCACGACGCGGCGGCCGGCGGCGTTGGCGGCCTTCACGTGGTCCGACACCTTGTCGAACAGGTTCACGCCCTGCGCGGTGCGCGCCTGGGCAAATCCTTCGTGGCGACGGCCGCCGAGATCGACCGCGTTGGGCGCCTCGGGCGGGGCGTCGAAGCTGGTGAACTGGCCGACGCTATGGCCCTCGAGCAGGTTGTCCCACTGCGACGGCTTGAGGTAGAGCCGGTCGGTCGGCAACGGCTTGTAGTCGGCGCCGCCCGACATGCCGCCCTTGGCGCCGGTCTTCACGCGGGCGTCGTGATAGTCGTCGATCAGCTCCCAGCGGGCGTCGAACGCCTCCTTGATCTGGTGATCGGCGGTGACGATCGCCTCGGGGCAGTAATCGATCAGCGTCTCGAGCCGCTCATGGAACAATGGCAGCCAATGCTCCATGCCGGCATAGCGCTGGCCGGCCGACACCGCCTCGTAGAGCAGGTCGTCGCCCGCGACGTTGCCGAACAGCTCGCGATAGCCGACGCGAAAGCGCTCGATGCTGTCGGGCGTCAGCAGCACCTCGCTGACCGGCAGCAGCACGACCTCGTCGCGCTCGCCGGTGGTGAGCTGGCTCATCGGATCGAACGAGCGGATGGTCTCCAGCACATCGCCGAACAGGTCGAGGCGCAAGGGCTCGTTGGTGCCCGGCGGGTAGAGATCGACCAGGCCGCCGCGCACGGCGTACTCGCCCGGCTCCATCACCGTGTCGGCGCGGCCATACCCGTTCTCGCCGAGATACTTGGTGAGCGCGTTGACGTCGACGTTCTCGCCCTTGCGCAGGACCTTGGCCGCCTCGGCGTAAAGGCTACGCGGCGGCACCTTTTGCAGCGCTGCGCCGACCGAGGCGAGGATGACACGCGCCGGGGCGCCCGGCTTCTTCGGAGTCGCCAGCCGCGCCATCGTCTCGAGCCGCTCGGCAACGATGTCGGGATGCGGCGACAGGCGGTCGTACGGCAGGCAGTCCCACGCCGGGAACACCAGCACCTCGCGCTCGGGCGCGAAGAAGCGCAGGCCATCCTGCAGCCGCTCCAGCCGCTGGCCGTCGCGCGCGACGTGCAGGATGTCCTGCCCGCCGGTCGTCTTGGCGAGCTCGGCCAGCACCATCGCGTCGGCGCCCTCCGGCAACCCGGCGAGGGTCCAGCGTCCGGCCTTGCGGTGCAGGCTGGCGAGGCGGTCGGCGAGGCCTGCCACTAGAACCTCACGCGGAATGCGAGAAGCTTGCGCACGACCATCGTGTCCATGTCCGGCGGCACCGCGACCTTGCCGGTGACCCAGTCGAAGATGTCGTTGTCGCCGGTGGCGAGCAGGCGTTCATACTGGTCGAGCTCCGCGGCGGAGAATTCCGCGATATGGGCGCGCGCGAACTGGCCAAGGAGGATGTCGTTCTCCTTGTTTCCGCGATAGATGCTGCGATAGAGCAAACGTTTCCGCCGCAGCTCCAGTTCACCGTCGTCGCCCATTTTTCCCACAGGCCTGCGCAAAAAGGGGCGTAGCATATAGGCGCGGCGGGGTGCGAAGTCACGTCCCAGAGAACCCATACGCGCCATGCGTCCGCAGAGCCTCACCCCCCTGTTCGCCCAGGTGATGTCGCTGCCCGGAATCGGGCCGCGGCTGGGCAAGCTCGTCGAACGCCTGACAGGCGCGCTGGTGCTCGATCTGCTGTGGCACCTGCCGGTCGGCGTGATCGACCGGCGCAATGCGCCGACAGTGGCCACGGCGCAGGCCGGTACGGTTGCGACCCTCACCGTCACAGTCGACGAGCACATCGTGTCGCACAATCGCCGCGCGCCCTATCGCGTGTGGTGCAGCGACAAGTCGGGCCGGCTCTGCCTCACCTACTTCAACGGTCGCGAGGACTATCTCAAGAAGCTGCTGCCGATCGGCGAGCGGCGCGTCATCAGCGGCAAGGTCGAGCTCTACCAGGGCGACGTGCAGATGACGCATCCCGACCACGTCGTGCCGGTCGAGGAGCTGGAGTCGATCCTGCGCGTCGAGCCGGTCTACGGCCTGACCACCGGCCTGACCCAGCGGCCGCTGCAGAAGGCGATCACCGCGGCGGTCGAGCGCGCGCCCGAGCTGCCGGAATGGCAGGACGCGGCCTATCTCAAGAAGCAGAAATGGCCGGGCTGGAAGGTCGCCCTTACGACGGCGCACGCCCCGGCCGACGAGACCGATCTTTCCCCCACGACGCCGGCCCGCGCGCGCCTCGCGTTCGACGAGCTGCTGGCGAGCCAGCTCGCGATCGCCCTGGTGCGTCATCACAATCGCTCCCTCCCCGGCCGCACCACCAAGGGCGACGGCCGGCTGCAGAAGCGCGCGCTGGCCGCGCTGCCGTTCAAGCTCACGCCCAGCCAGACCTTCGCGACGGCTGAAATCGCCGGCGACATGGCCAAGCCTGAGCGCATGGTGAGGCTGCTGCAGGGCGATGTCGGCAGCGGCAAGACGCTGGTCGCCTTCCTCGCCATGCTGACCTCAGTCGAGGCCGGCGCGCAGGCAGCGCTCATGGCGCCGACCGAGCTGCTGGCCCGCCAGCACTACGCCACCATCGCGCCATTCGCCGAGGCGGCCGGCGTGACCCTCGCCCTGCTGACCGGCCGCGACGGCCAGCGGCAGAAGAAGGAGACGCTGCAGCGCCTGAGCGACGGCACGATCCAGCTCGTGGTTGGCACCCACGCGCTGGTGCAGGAGGAAGTCGAGTTCGCCGATCTGGCGCTCGCCGTGGTCGACGAGCAGCACCGCTTCGGCGTCCACCAGCGCATGGCGCTGTCCTCCAAGAGCCAGGCGGTCGATCTGCTGGTGATGACCGCCACGCCGATCCCGCGCACGCTGATGCTGGCGGCCTACGGCGACCTCGACGTCTCCAAGCTCACCGAAAAGCCGGCCGGCCGGCAGCCGATCGACACCCGCACCCTCCCGCTCGAGCGTATCGGCGAGGTCGCCGACGCGGTCGGCCGCATGGTCGCGACCGGGGCGCGCGTCTACTGGGTGTGTCCGTTGATCGAGGAGTCGGAGGACGTCGACCTTGCCAACGCCGAGGAGCGGCATCGCCTGCTGAGCGCGCGCTTCCCCGGCAAGGTCGGTTTGGTGCACGGCCGGGTGAAGAGCGCCGAGCGCGAGGCGACCATGGCGGCCTTCGCCGACGGCCGCCTGTCGATCCTGGTGGCGACCACGGTGATCGAGGTCGGCGTCGACGTTCCGGCCGCCACGGTGATGATCATCGAGCATGCCGAGCGCTTCGGCCTCGCCCAGCTCCATCAGCTGCGCGGCCGGGTCGGCCGCGGCAGCGCCAAGTCGACCTGCCTGCTGCTCTACGCCCAGCCGCTCGGCGAGACCGCGAAGGCGCGGCTCGCGATCATGCGCGAGACCGAGGACGGCTTCCGCATCGCCGAGGAGGACCTGAAGCTGCGCGGCGCCGGCGAGCTGCTGGGCACGCGCCAGAGCGGCCTTCCCGACATGCGCCTGGCCGATTTGGGCGCGCATGGCGATCTGCTGCAGGCCGCGCAGGACGATGCCCGCCTGATCGTCGACCGAGATCCCGAGCTGCAATCGGACCGCGGCAAGGCGCTGCGCGCCCTGCTCTACCTCTTCCGCCGCGACGACGCCGTCAGGACCCTGCGGGCCGGCTGACTTCCCACGGTTTCCCACCCGTGTGGGAAGCCCAAAACGTTGGCCCGCTTGGGCTTTCAGGCGATTCTTCCCACGTTCCCCCTACGTGTCTTCCGTCATTTCCTGGGGATAACTCTCAACCGAGCTGGCTGACGTAGGTCCGGAGCGCATCGCGGGCGGTCTCGACCGCCTTCTCCGCATCGGTCCGTCGCGTGGCGATCGCCTCGAGGTCGGTCTCCTGCTTGTCGAGCGTGGCGAGATAGCGCCGCTGCAGGTCGCTGTTGGCCGGCACGCGGGCGAGGTTGTCACGCAGGCGCGACTGCTCCTGCACGATCTGCTGTTTGTCGCTGTCGATCTGCGTGACCTTGCGCTGCGCCTCGGCCACCGCCTGTTGCAGCTGCAGGACCTTGGTCAGCGCCTCGCGCGTCTTGGCGTCAAACTCGGTCGCCTGGGCGAACACCTTGACCTGGTCGTCCTTGGCGTCGAGCAGTCGCAGTTGCTGCTGTTGCGTCTGCTCCTGCACGATCTCGGCCACCTGGACGACGTCGCCGCCGGGCAACTGGAACGGGATGCGGTAGTAGCCCTCGCTCAGCTCCATGCCCTTGGCGTCCGGCTTGGTGAGGGTCCAGCCGGGCAACTGGCGTTGCATGATGATGAGCTGGCGCGGCTCCTTGGCCGGACCGTGGATGCGATAGGTCGCGGTCTGGCGCAGCACGCGGCTGTAGTGCAGCACGCCGCCGGCGATCGTGCCGGTCGCCAGCCGCTGGGTCTGCGCGGCTTCACGCTCGATGGTGATCTTTTCGTCGAGGGCATAGGCGATCAGCCGCTTTTCGCCCGTCGGGACATTCGACAGCCGGCCGTCGCCGACATAGGCGACCGCCCCGCCCTTGTCGCGCTCGTAGATCGTCAGGATGCCGGGCGGCAGGCCGGTGTCGCCATCGCTGGTGATGCGCACCGCCGCCATCGGGTTGCGTGCGGTGGTGTCGGACTGGAACAGCGCCAGCCGCTGCGACGGCACTTGGCGATCGACCACCGGGATCGAGAGCGTGCGGCCGTTGGCGACGGTCACCGGGCTGGGGAACTTGAAGGATACTTGCGTCGCGGCATCAGTCGCCTGGACCTGCTCGACATTGCCAGCCTGCGATATCGGCATGCCGGCGCCCATCTCGGACTTTTGCATGGGCATGGCCGGCTTCGGCGCCGCGGGAGGCGGCGGTGGCGCGAATTGGCGCTCCCGCTGGGCCGCGGCGACGGCCACGCCGCCGCGGTCGACATTCGGATTGAGTCTGTCGGCCACTTCGACCGGCACTTCGGGCCGCGTGACGTAATAGGCCTCGTAGAGCGCCTGGTGGAACGCGACCGGCCGACCCGAGACCAGCGTGAGCTCGACGCCCTTCCAGTCCTGGCCACTCAGATTCTCGACGGTGGCCCAGCCCTGCAGATCGGCCTTCTGCGCGTTGGGATCCGCCGGCAGGGTCAGCCGGTAGGAGGCCTTCCACACCGGCGCCGCCACAATGTAGGCCACGCGCACCAGCCGCTTGCCCTTGCCGCGTGCCGACAGCTCGAGCGTGCGGGAGTCCTTGGCGCGGTTGGACTGGATGGCGAGCAGCGCCTGGCCGATCTTGTCGCGCAACGCGGGATCGGCGAACTGCAGGTTCTCGGCATCCTCGAGGATGAACTGCTGGATGCCGTTGTCGGTGAACAGCGCCACACGCGTGCGCTTGGTCGTGGTCTTGCCGTCGTTGAGGGTCTGCGTCTCCTCCTCGACCGAGACGATGCGGCCCGACATGGCGCGCGGTCCGCCGACCGAGATCTGCGCGCCGCGCAGGGCG
>Ga0310811_10008011_pt1 | contig 13566 bp, 8 predicted proteins | sample YCmetagenome_FD_207642 | JGI IMG/M metagenome (GOLD analysis project Ga0310811, IMG submission 207642) | Soil microbial communities from experimental microcosm in Duke University, North Carolina, United States - YC | ecosystem: Engineered > Artificial ecosystem > Soil microcosm > Unclassified ... | reverse complement strand
ATTGCCCATGAATGAGGCGGGGAATAGCGAGCCAGAGTGCGACAATCAATATTACTATTGCCAAAAACTTATCCATAGGGCTATACTACAGTGCTTTTTTATTATTTCAACGCATTTTACATTTATGTCACATATTCCTCGAAAGACCAAGATCGTCGCTACTATCGGTCCTGGTTCTGAATCAAAAGAAAACTTTACCAAGCTCCTTCATGCCGGAGTAGATATTGCTCGTACTAATATGAGTCATGATGACCAGGCTATTCATGAGGCTCGCATTCGCAATATTCGCGAAGCCGCAGCTGAAGCTGGCATGCCTATTGATATTCTCCTTGACCTTTCAGGTCCCAAGATTCGTATCGGTGACTTCGAAGATGTTTCTGTAGAGCTTATTCCAGGCGCTGAATTTATTCTCTCAGGTACCAAGCAGGCAGGTACTGTTCGCAAAGTGTATTTCAACTATCCAAATATTGAACAAGACATTAAGCCGGGCCAGATCCTCATGATTGATGATGGTCGCCGCAAGCTTCGCGTGGAGCGTCTCGAAGGCACTGATATCTACACGACAGTATTGGTAGGAGGGGTCATCAAGAGTCGCCGTGGCGTCAATATTCCGAATGCCTATCTTTCTATCTCTGCTATTACTGATAAAGATAAGAGTGATCTTGAGTTCGGCATTAAGAATGGCGTGGACTTCGTAGCCCTTTCATTCGTTCGCACCGCAAAAGATATTGAAGAGCTTCGCAATTTGATCAAGAGTCATGGCGGCAATCAGCCTATCATTGCAAAGATCGAAACTCCTGAGGCAGTAGAAAAAATCGATGAGATTATCGCTGCCACAGATGCTGTCATGGTTGCTCGTGGAGACTTGGCAGTAGAAATTGGCCATGCCAAAGTGCCAGCAGTACAGCGCATGCTTATTAAGAAGTGTAATGAAGCAGGCAAGCCAGTCATTGTGGCGACACAAATGCTTGAGTCTATGATCAAAGCGCCTGTGCCAACTCGTGCGGAAGTATCAGACATTGCCAATGCTGTGTATTTCGGCGCTGATGCCACTATGCTCTCTGAAGAGAGTTCTCTTGGCGAGTTTGCGGTAGAAGCCGTAAATATCATGCGAGAAGTCATTGAGGAGACTGAGAAGGATCCTTCAGCAGGCGCAGGGCATTCTGCTGTGGTGTGGAAGAAATAATCCCACTCGGTGGTATAATTACTATATGAGCATTAGTATAAAAACCACCCTTATTGAACTCACCCCAGCGTTGTCAGACTATACTGAGAAACGCCTCAGCACCCTTACAAAATACACCGAAAGCGAGCCGTCTATCACTGTTGAAATAGGCAAGACGAGCATGCATCACCGTCATGGCGATGTGTTTCGTGCAGAAGTCAATGTTACCACTGCCTTAGGTAAGCAATACCGAGCAGTGTCAGAAAAAACCGACCTTTACGAAGCGATCGACGATACTCGAGCAGAAATTATTCGTGAATTGAAAGCAGGGAAGGCTCGATCGCAAACACTCTTCCGTCGCGGTGCTACAAAGATCAAAAAATTAATTAAAGGAATGTAAGTAGGTTTCGTAGGATTGGCGCTTGCCATTCTCTGGTATCACTTCTTCAATAACAAATGCGTCGTCTTTGTAGGCGGCGTTTGTTATTTTAACGGTAATAGTCTTGCCGTGATGTTCTGTGCTGAAATGCACCCAGCCACGATCGCCTAATGCGCGGAAGATCTTCCACTTCTGCCAGTCATCCGCAATACCATCAAGAGAACCGTCAGCTTTTACATATTTTTTTGTATGAGTAGAAAGCTCATGATCTTGAACAATAGGAGAGAGACTTCCATCTAAATATGCAGCAATGTTTTCTGTTAAACACTGAGTACCTAACACAGCGCTTTTTTGGGTGAGGGAAGTGACTGTCTCTTCTTCAGGTAGGACGAACGATGCTTGGGTAACAATTGGACCGTGATCCACTTCCCTATCTAACTCCATAATGCTGACACCTGTTTCTGTATCGTCGCTGAGTAATACTGACTCTAGGGGTGATGGTCCGCGATATTTAGGCAAAAGCGATGGGTGTAAATTTAATACTTTGCCATTCACACTATCAAGCAGTGATTGAGGCAAGATTTTGCCGTAGGCGACAACGAAATAAAAATCCCACGGACCGTGCTTTTGAAGCTCAGCGATAAAGTCGGGAGTAATTTTTTCGGGAGTAAGGACAGGAATATTGTGAGCGTGAGCAAATTGGGCTACAGGAGTATCAGTGAGGTGCATGCCGCGGCCTTGCGGGCGCGCTGGCGCCGTCACAATAAGACCTGGCAAGAAATTCTGCTTTTCCAGCTCCTCCAACGTCAGCTCTGCAATATGCGGCGTCCCGAAAAATACGTAGCGGTAGTTCATTAGGTCCATAATAACATAGAAAAAGTAAGAACAGGCTTATTAAACCTTCAGCCCCCATGCTTCGTACATGTTTCCAAAAGTCATCGGTGAACCTCTGATTTTGAAAACATGTAGCTCCGCCCAGCTTTGTGTGGAAGTGTAACTGTACGTGGTATCGGGTTTTAACGTATGGTGTAGTAGGTGGGGTCAGACCCCAGTAGTTCTGCACTGTTCTTAAAGAAACGTCAAACCCCAACACCACAAAGGGTCTGCACTACCACTCAAAGCTGGGCGGAACTAGACAATTTAAAATCCGCGGCTTGTCCAAGGACTTTTAAATTGTCTATGGAGCATGGGTGAGAGAGGTATATATGGCCCTTTACTGTGCTAATTTGTTCTTACTTGTGCTCTTTTTAAATATGCGTATACTTGCGTTGTTGTACCGAATGATCGCTGCAGCAATGCAGAGGAAAGTCCGAACACACAACGATTTAATTCGTATGGGTAGCGGGTAACGCCCGTCTATTGCAAGATACGAGGTGCGAACAGAAACGGCCAACAACGAAAGAAGTTGGATAACCTGTACCCTTGAAAAACTCGTATTAGTTCAGCCGGTTAGCGCTAGGAATATAAAGGGGTAAGAGAAGTCCTAGAATGAAACGGCTAAATCCTTACCTGTGTGCAAGGCCGTGCCCTTTATTGGGAGTGCTGCTATAGGTGGGTGGTAACATCCATCACAGATAAATGATCACTAGAACAGAATTCGGCTTACGAGTACAACAATATGAAAAAAACACCCGAGAGGGTGTTTTTTCTTTTTATGCTTCGCAGCTGACGCAAATGTTTTCTTCGGAAGCCACTACCACTTTCATTTCTTTTGGCTTCTTAGATTCTGTTTCTTGAAGCTTCTTTCTACCGAACTGCTGAGCCGCATTCATACTGTGCTGATAGTAGAGAGTCTTGATTCCCTTCTCCCATGCATACAGATACAGTGCGTTCAAATCTTTTACCGGCATAGTCGGGTCTATCATGATATTCAGCGACTGAGCTTGGTCGATATATTTCTGGCGCGTTGCAGCTTGATCAATGATCGTACGCTGATCTATTTCACTGAATGTTCGGAATACGCGCTTTTCATGTTCTGTCAGACCGTCGAGATGCTGCACTGAGCCGTCATTGTCGCGAATACTGTTCCAAGTATCAGTAGTATTCATTCCTTTTTCTTGGAGCAATGCTTCAAGTGTTGGATTCTTGATAGTGACTTTCATCTTGTCTACATCCTTCACAAATGCATTAGACATCAACGGTTCGATACTCTGAGAGACCTGGCCCAAGATGAATGCTGAAGAAGTAGTAGGAGCAACTGCCAAGAGAGTGGTGTTGCGGCGACCGTATCCTTTCAAGATTTCTGGCTCGCCATATTCTTTTGCCATGTCTTCTGATGCCTTGTATGCGCGGTCTTTGATAACAGAAAAGATCTCTTCATTCAGCAAGGAGGCCTCTACACTATCAAATGGAATATTGTTTTCCTGAAGGAACGTATGCCAGCCCAATACGCCAAGACCGAGCGCGCGATGCTCTTTGGCGAACTTATGAGCACGCTTCATGAATTCAAATGCAGACTGTTTTTGAGGATCTTCACTATCACGGAGGCTTTCGAGGCGTTCTACGAATTCTGTAATAACAGTATCGAGGAACATTGTAAGAGTTTCAACAGCATCGGTGTCTTTCCATTCATGATAATGGCGCATATTTATAGAAGAAAGGCAGCAGACAAAAGAAATGTCGTCCGCGCTTGGCAAGCAGATTTCAGAACAGAGATTGCTTCCGTAAATTTTCATATTCTTGTCCTTGTAGACATCGACAGTATTATTGTTCACATTGTCGCTGAAAAGAATGTATGGGTAACCAATTTCGGTGCGACGCTGAATTATCTTAGCCCAGATCTTTCGCTTTTCCTGATCGCCATCAACCATTTCCTTCAGCCATTTATCCCCTACAGTCACTGCATACGTAGACTCTTGAATAGGATGACCCTCCTTACCAATATCTAAAAATTCTTCAATATCGCCATGTTCAAGCGGAAGATATGGTGCGACGTGTCCGCGACGGACTGAGCCCTGGCTAACAATGTTAATAAGATTATCGAAAAGCTCCATGAAGTGCACAGCACCTGAAGAGTGTCCATTGTCTTTGATGATCGAACCGCGAGGGCGCAATCCGCCAAAGAATACAGATGTTCCGCCGCCATACTTTGTCATCATGCCGACTTCAGCGTGAGTATAGAGAATGCGAGACATATCATCAGCGACATAGCTTCCAAAACAGCTAATAGGAAGCCCGCGTACAAGCCCATAGTTTGACCAAATAGGAGAAGCGAGAGAATAGAAGCCGCGAGACATATAGTCATAGAACTTGTCGGCAAAGCCCGGCTTATTGAGATGCTTTTCTGCAATTTCTGCAATTTCTCGAATACGCTCTTCAGCCGTAATATTCCCTACCAGGTATCCTTTTGATAAAAATTTTCTGCTGTTTTCGTTTAACCAATACATAGGCTTTAATTATTTTAGTCTGCTAATGCGATCTTGACTAGAAGAGATCATCGCTCGTTATACTCTTGCTCTTTTTGTTGTAATTAATCGATTTTTTGTTAAAAAAGTCTCCGTGCTTCGTTGCTATAACCTCATCATAGAACCAATCCGAGTCTTTGAGAAGGGCTTCATCGGTAGTAAAGATCTTTCTAATGCCAATACTCTGCAATGAGTTGTTGAATCGTTGTTTAATAAACTCGGTGACAATGTCTTTTGAGATAAATTCGAGGTCTCCTTGCTCAAATATCCATTCTACTACCTGCTTTTCTGACTCAAACGCTTCTTCGCATATCCGGATGATCTTTTCTTCAAACGATTCATCGAACCACTCCGGATGCTCTTCCTTAATGATATTGATAAGGTCGATCCCAAACAGTCCATGAATCTGCTCTTCTTTTGAGGTGGCTTCCACTGCATTCGATATACCCTTGAAGAGGTTCTTATGCTTATTGAAGGACATCATGACTAGGAATTGAGAGAATAGCGATACGTGCTCTATAAAGAGAGAGAAGAGCAGGATAGATTCGCTATATTCTTGAACATCCTCGCTTCTGGCATTCGTCAGGGCTTTTTCAAGATATTGGACGCGTCTCATCAAGGCAGGAACTTCATTGATAGTGCTGAATACTTCATTGAGTCCTAGCAGTTCGAGCAGGTGAGCATAGGCGTCCGTGTGGCGCACTTCACTTTCTGCGAATGTCGCACCCACGGCACCGATCTCCGGCTTAGGGAGCTTCTTGTACACATCTCCCCAAAATGTCTTCACTGCCACCTCTATCTGCGCAATAGCAAGCATAGCGTTCTTGATGACATTTCGCTCCTTCTCATCGACATTTACCTTGAAGTCTTGAACATCACTGACAAAGTTGAACTCTGTATGAATCCAGTAAGAGTGGCGGATAGCGCTAACGTATTCATAGAGCTCTGGGTATTCATACGGTTTTAGATAGACTCTCTTTTTAAAGATATCTCTTCGGCGCTCTTTATTTCTTTCTTCACGGTACAAAATATAGGCTTTTGCCACTTCAAAGTCCCCTTTTCGAGCAATTTGCTTTTCAACGATATCTTGAATATTTTCAACAGTTGGAAGATCTTTTTCGTCATAATTGTGCTCTAGCACTACGAGAATGCGATCTACCAGTATAGACAGTGTGATCTCATCAATCGGTGTTCCTGCGGCTTCGTATGCCTTTGAGATAGCACTCTCAATACGAGCACGGTCAAAGTCCGCGAGTGATCCACTTCTTTTCTTAATGAGAGTGAGGGCCATAGATATTAGTCAAAATTTATTTTTTAATTATACAAAAAACTTCACCTCAACCATATTATTATCGACAAAAATTTCCTCCATGAAATAAAAGGAACGTATTGTAAAGAGAAACGTTCACGAAGCCTTTAACGAAAGTCTTTTTGAACAGAGGTTCACTAAAAGAAAAATTTTTACTTTTTGAAAGAGAGTTGTTCACCTACAGAGAGGTTGTGACGTGTGGAAAACCCGCTATTCACCTCCAACACATACTGCGCAGGAGATGGTGGATAGTAAATATTTGGATAAGTAGAAGGTCCAACCTCCGGAGTAATGCCGACAATTTTCATATCTTTGCTGATCCAGACGAAATCCAGTGCATAATTCATATCTTTCATCCAAAAGCCGTAATTACCGGGCGTAGGAAAGATAAAAAGCTTACCACTATTAGCTGGAAGAGAGGCTGTATCCGACAATCCTTGCTCGCGCTCGGCATCAGTGTCGGCAATAGAGGTAGGAATAGCAAGGCTCCCCGCCATAAGTGTCTGATTATATATTTGATTGTCACTTATGGCGCGGGAGCTACTAGTCTGATCATTAGTAGTAAAAGTTGTAACACCTTCAGTACCGGGCGCGCCGACGGCGCGCCCGGTGTTATTGGTATTTACACTTCTACTAATACTGTTTATATCCCTTCCCTCTCCTAGTATCGCCGATACGGCGGTTATCCATCTGAAATGCAAAAGGAGCAGGGCTACTATTGCAGCTGCTGCTCCTATTGCTATTGTTATGAAAATTGTACGAATGCGAGTTGTTCTAAACATGTGACACCATTATGCCACCTTTCTTTTGCTCCAGTCTACCTATTCCGTGCTCTATAGATACACACAATAGGATTTTCGCCGCATAACCTAGCGGCAAGGAGTAACTATTAAGTCAGTTACCAAAACCTTTCTCTTGCGAGTATCGATCGTATCAATTCTTCGGCAATGCCTCAGAACTATCTCAATTTGAGTTAATCCACGACCAGCTTCCGCTAGCCGTGCCTTGTTACGACTTATTCCCTGTCACCGATCTTACCGTAGTCCCTCCTTATGGAGAGCCTTCGGGTACTACCGGCTCCCTTGAATTGACGGGCGGTGAGTACAAGACTCGAGAACGTATTCACCGCAGTTTGGCTGACCTGCGATTACTAGCGATTCCAGCTTCAAGCAGTCGAGTTGCAGACTGCTATCCGAACTAGGGCTATCTTTTAGGGTTGGCTCCGGATCGCTCCATTGCATCCCATTGTAATAACCATTGTATTATGTGTGTGGCCCCAGATATCAAAGGGACATGCTGACCTGGCGTCATCCTCTCCTTCCTCCCAGCCCGAAAACTACATCGGACAGGTCCTCAGTGGAGTGAAATAATATAAATACTATTTCACTCCACAGAAGACCCGCTTACTTAGACACTCAGTGGAAGAAACAAAATATAAATACTTCATTTCTTCCGCAGAGTATCCAAGCCCAGGTGCTCGGTGGTAAAAGCAACATATAAATACATTACTTTTACCACTGAACACCCGGTATCATCAGAAGCTCAGTGGTAGAAACAAAATATAAATACTTCATTTCTACCACAGAACCTCTGAGGATATAGTCTTTGGGCTGGGCAGTCTTGCCTGACACTTGTAACAGACAACGAGGGTTGCGCTCGTTAGCCCACTTAAGGGAACAGTTCAAACCACGAGCTGACGACGGCCATGCATCACCTGCGTACCGGTCTTGCGAGGGCCTAGTTTCTTAGGCTTTCCCGTACGCTTCAAATCTGGGTAAGGTTCTTCGTTTACCTACGAATTAAACCACATAATCCACCGCTTGTGCGAGTCCCCGTCTATTCCTTTGAGTTTTAGCCTTGCGGCCGTACTTCCCAGGCGGACAACTTAACGCGTTAGCTTCGCCTCTCAGAGGGTCGATACTCCGAAAAGCTAGTTGTCATCGTTTAGGGCGTGGACTACTGGGGTATCTAATCCCATTCGCTACCCACGCTTTCGTGTTTCAGTGTCAGTAATGTGCCAGTAAGCTGCCTTCGCTTTTGGTGTTCCCCAAGATATCAACGGATTTCACCCCTACACCTTGAGTTCCGCTTACCTCTCACATACTCAAGCATTGCCGTTTCGTTCGCGTCTCCGAGGTTGAGCCCCGGGCTTTCACAAACGACTAACAACGCCACCTACACACCCTTTACGCCCAATGATTCCGGATAACGCTCGGGGCCTCTGTATTACCGCTCCTGCTGGCACAGAGTTAGGAGCCCCTTATTCATGAGGTACCGTCAATATACTTCTTCCCTCATAAAAGATCTTTACGTGGCGAACCACTTCATCAATCACGCGGCGTCGCTCCATCAGACTTTCGTCCATTGTGGAAAGTTCTTGACTGCAGCCACCCGTAGGTGTATGGGCCGTGTCTCAGTCCCATCGGTGGGGGTCCGCCTCTCAGCGCCCCTAGACGTCATAGCCATGGTAAGCCGTTACCTTACCATCTAGCTGATATCTCACAGGCCGTTCCCCGAGCGAAAAACTTTACCTCGGAAGGACTATCGTGTATTAGCACACCTTTCGGTGCGTTATTCACGACTCGGGGGTACGTACCTATGTATTACTACCTCGTCTGCCACTAACCAGCGTCCTTCTTCAAAATATCGCTTTGCTTTGTATTGCTACTCAGCTCTACTTTATCGATCAGAAAGACAAGGTTCGTTCGACTTGCATGCCTTATCCACGCCGCCAGCGTTCATCCTGAGCTAGGATCAAACTCTTCTTAAAAGTCTTCGGCCGAAGCCTCAGACTAGACTGAAGCAAAAGAAAAATGACTTTCTCTTTTGCTACTGGGAATATAATTGGTGTTAATTTATGTTTAGATTTTTGTCCGTCTAGTTTGGAAAAATAGACGGACATGCATTTGTATACAATTTTCAAACAACCCCTCCCAAAATTGAGAGCGACCACTAGTATATAGAAATGAGGAAGGAAGTCAAGTAATAAAAAAGCCCCATTTTAAGGGCTCTTTTCCTCGCAATCGTCCAAAATAATACGGTCTTTTAAACCACCTTCCTTATCAAGCTTTTCCTTGCTTTTTTGTTCGATATATTCGGCTGTCCACCCCCGGTGGTCTGCCCATGCTTCCAATACATGCTTAATATCAATATATTCTTCAATAGCCCCCTTAGACTCTAAAAATTCAGCTATTTCTTCTGGGATCTTAGAAAAGAGCTTCTCTTCAAATTCAAGATTATTGGCAATATGAAAGGTGTGGTATATCTTTAGCCTTTCAAGCTTGGCTATGACTTTGTCACGAACGAGTTTGTTGTAATGTATGATTTTCGGTTCCATACGTGCTTTTTCTCCATCCTATGCCTTTCCTAAGAAAATGCAATAAAAAACTCTTTGGACCCGGTCTAAAGAGTTTTTACTTTGCCACTTTAACAGCTTCGTCAAATTTGATAGAGAGGAGCTTGGAGCCGCCGTCAGAGCCGAGTGTGACGCCGTAGAGTACGGAAGCGCGAGACATGGTCTCACGATTATGGGTCACGACGATAAGCTGGGAGTATTCAGCCAATAGTTCGATCATGTCACCATAACGACGAGAGTTTGCCTCATCAAGGGCTGCATCTGTTTCATCGAGGACAAGGAATGGGGGTGGATTAACTTGAGAGATAGCAAAGAGAAGTGCGATAGACACCAATGAGCGTTCGCCACCGGAGAGCATATTAAGCTCTTTGACTTTCTTTTCAGGAAGGTTTACATGGACCTCGATACCCTTCTCTAACTCTTGTTCCTGTTGCTCTTCAGATTCAATACTACCCATCTCCCCCTCTTCTTCATCATCGCCGGTACGGCGTTTCCTTTTCTTCTCTAAAATAACTGATAACGACGCACTGCCGCCTCCAAACATAGTCTTAAAGAAGTCTCCAAAGCGATCATTGATCACTTTTACCCCTTCACTAAAGCGCTCATCCAGAATCCGTTTTAAATCAATGATCAAAGTCTCAAGATTTTTAATACTTGCTTCAATATCAGTTACCTCTCGCGACAAAAAGGTATCGCGTTCTACTGTGGATTCATATTCGGTCACTACTTCATTGCCAATACCAGCATGCTCATCCAGTCTGATCTTCAAACGATCAATAGCCCGCTTTTGGTCTTGTACATTGAATTCAGGAATAGCCTGAGCCTGCTGCAATTCATGCAAGAAGCTTGGGCCAAAAAGAAAGCCTGCTTCTTTAAGTTCAGTATCAAAATTCTCCCTTCGCTCCAAAAAGCCGCTGCGAGACACCTCTAAGATCTGTAGCTCTGCTTCTGCCTGTTTAATATCACCAATGACCTCGTAGCGCTTCCTGGTGGCCTCCTGAGTAGTAGCAAGCATCGCCTCACGTTCTCGTTCAAACATTTGGAGCTGTCCTTGTGCCTGCTCTTCCTTAGCGACAATGTTTTTCAATTGTCTCTGAAGATCTTCAAGCTCAAGCGCAGTATCGCGAATGCCGGTATCAACAATAGGCTTTTCTTCTACAGAGGTATTCTTACCCTCTTTTTCTTTCAAAGCCGCTAAAATAGTATCCAACCGATGAAGAGACGCTTTTGTTTCCTCTAATGATTGAGCGTTGCGAAGCTGTCCTAGCAAAGACTCGAGGTCTTCAAGTAAGTTTTCATATTCATTTATTTCAAAGCTAACAGATTTCGCTCTGTTTTGAGGATGTTGAGCATGCAACATTTGACGTTGAGCCTCAATCATACCTTCTAGACGGCTAATACGCGTTTCAACACCACGACGCTTCTCTCGAATATCCTGAAGCTCTTGATTGATCTTGGCACGGTCAGCAGCTGAGTGATCTACAGTGTTCTCCGCCGGCAACGTAGCAAGCAATTCTTCTAATTGTTTCTTTTTATGTTCAATAAGATTGCGAGCCTGTGCCAAGCGAACATCTTCCTGAGACAAATAAGACCGTTCTGTTGCTAGATACTGCACCAACAGCTGTTCAAGCTCTTGGCGAATAGCTCTACCCTTCTCTACTTTCTCTACTTGCTTCTTCAAGAAGTTCAAGTGCGGAGCAAGCTCGCGTCGCAATGACTGGACCTCCTTAAGCGTTTCCATTGCCTTACCCAGCTTGCTTTCACTTTCACGGATACGGAAGTGATAGACCTTCAAGCCAAGCGCATCTTCCAAAATTTCGCGACGATCGCGCGGAGAGGCACGCAAAATACCATCGGCTTCGCCCTGAGAAATAATATGGTGCGAAGACGTGCCGATATTAACTGAAGAAAGAAGCTCTACCATCTGCTTCAAACGGATCTCTGTACCATTCATTAAGTATCGGCTGGTGCCATCGGAGTATATTTCGCGAGTAAATGTTACTTCATCGAAAATAAGCGGTGTTTTGGCATTTTCGTCAGCACTGAATTTAAAAACTTTGTCTGTATTGTCGAAAGTAATAGAAACAGAAGCGCGAGAAAGTTTCGGCGCACTATTACCGCCTCGGAAAATAAGATCTGCACCGCTCTTGCCGCGCATACTCTTCATAGATTGTTCACCAAGCACGAAACGAAAGGCTTCTACGACATTACTCTTGCCGGAACCGTTTGGCCCCACGACACTGGTCACAGGCGAAGTAAAAGAAAGGAGCGCCTTTTTTGCAAAAGACTTAAAGCCGGATATTTCTATCTCCTTGAGACGCATAATATAGAAGTATAACAAACAAAAAGGCTTTCCCTATAGGGAAAGCCTTTTTGTTTTAGAGCCAGCCTTTCTTTTCGAGAGCTGCGAGAGCGGCATTTTGCTGAGCTTCTTGTTTGGAGCGGCCTTTGCCTTCAGCAATTTTCTCACTGCCAAAAAAGATGCCGATAGTGAAGAATTTGTCGTGATCCGGACCAGTTTCAGACAAGACTTCGTATGATGGAGTGAAGCCAACGCGCTCTTGTGCGGTTTCTTGGACCTGACTTTTGGCATCCTTCCATGATTTCTGCTTCAAGATATCTTCCAATCGAGGGAGAAGTGTCTCGTGAATGAATTTCTTGCACGGCTCATAGTCTTGATCAAGATAGAGTCCACCCACAAATGATTCGTAGGTATTAGCAAGAATAGTCTGACGAGCACGACCAGTATCCTTCGCTTCGCCTTTTGAAAGCAAGAGATAGTCGTTCATATTAAGTTCTGCTGCAACTTCACCCATGATAACAGCATTCACCAGGGCGGAACGAAAGGCTGTAAGCTCGCCTTCATTATGTGTAGGAAAATTACGAAAAAGATAGTCTGTGACAATAAGTTCAATGACAGCATCACCCAGAAATTCAAAGCGTTCGTTATGTTCAAGGCCGGAGCGAGGGTTTTCATTAATAAAAGAGCGATGCGTGAATGCTCGCTGCAAAAGCGCTTTGTCAGAAAAGACAATGCCGATGGATTGTTCAAATGGTGTGAAGTCTTTCATTGTCTTAGACTCTTTTATTTCTTGGTAATAAGTTCAATCGCCTTAGCAATTACCGGCAATATATCATCATAAATCGTGAGGTCAACCACTTCGTGAAGCTGGAACCATGCTGCCTTGTCCAAACCGCCATTGCTGTGCAAGTCGAGCTCTTGATACTTCGCATATGCCAAATAGAAGGTTACCATCTTTCTGATCTTGCCTTTTTCAGGATGAGAGGCCACATAGTCGATAGCGCCGATCTCTGGACCAAGTCCATCAATAGTAATACCGAGCTTTTCTTCCATTTCGCGCTTACCGCCCTCTTCATTACTCTCCCCTTCCTCTACGCCACCCTTCGGGAGAGTCCAATAGCCGAAGACATCGTGTACAAGCGCAATGTAGTCCACGCCATCATGACGCGCATGCACAATACCGCCGGCTTTCGCTTCTATAACAAGCTTTGAAATATCAATTGGCTCTTCCGGTTCTTTCGGAGCGCGAGGCTTGCTAAGCTGCTCCTTGCCTGGCTCACCGATTTCTTTGTAGACAGCACCGAGTACGCCGTTTACAAACTTACCACTGTTTTCACCACCGAAGTTTTTTGCTAGTTCAATTGATTCATTGATAGCTACTTTTGGAGGAACCTGATCGCGATCGCCGAATAGCAGCTCGGCCAAACCCATGCGAAGAATATTGCGATCAACATTTGAGATCTTTTCAAGCGGCCACTCTGGGGCAGCCTTTATGATGATGTCATCAATAATAGCCTGCTTGCGCTGCACAGTTTCTGCTAGCTCATACATGAAAGCTGCATCGGTATGTCCCGGTGCGAACTCTGCAATGTCACGATCAATAATAGCCTTCAACTCTTCAGGCTTCCCTGAGAAATCCCATTCGAATAGTG
>Ga0310811_10008010_pt1 | contig 13570 bp, 6 predicted proteins | sample YCmetagenome_FD_207642 | JGI IMG/M metagenome (GOLD analysis project Ga0310811, IMG submission 207642) | Soil microbial communities from experimental microcosm in Duke University, North Carolina, United States - YC | ecosystem: Engineered > Artificial ecosystem > Soil microcosm > Unclassified ... | reverse complement strand
GCCGCCGCGACGCTCACGACCTGCCCGATCAGCATCGTCCACCCGGCGAAGTGGCCGACCAGGCCGGTCGACATGCGCCGGGACCACTGGTAGACGCAGCCGGAGAGCGGGTAGCGCGCGGCCAGTTCGGCGAAGCAGAGCGCGACGAGGAACTGCCCGGCGAACACCAGCGGCCAGGTCCAGAAGAAGGCCGGACCGCCGAAACCGTAGCCGAACGAGAACAGCTGGAAGACCGTGGTCAGGATGGAGACGAAGGAGAACCCTGCGGCGAAGGACGCGTAGGAGCCCAGGCCGCGCCGCAGTTGCTGGCTGTATCCGAACTCGGACAGGTCGGCGGAGTCGAGGGTGTCCTCGCCCTCGTACGCCGGAGACACGATGGTTGACACGATTGCCGCCTTTCCGCGCTCTGAACGCGCGCGTCCGCGCGGGCCCAGGGGAGGACGGCCGCACGGCACGAGCCGCCGGCCGTCGGGGTGTGCAGATGCCGGGGCTGCTGAGGGTGGTGCGGAACGAGCTGTCACGGCGCACTCCGGGAGCCGGGCCCGGCCGCGGCCGAGCTCACCTGGCCTCCCGGGCTTTTCTCCCGCCGTGGAACGGAGCCCGCGCGAGGCGGCGGTGCTCCGTCTGCGTCTCTCGGACCAGGCCCGGCAGCCGCCGGCGGAACCCTAGACGCGCCCCGCCTTTCATCTGAGCGGGTCACGAAGAGGACACCGCCCTTGTGTCACCGGCGAGAACCGATCGTGTAAACCGCGCGTCAAGCTCTCCGCATCTCGGTGAACGGCCGTGCGCCCGCCTGCACGACAGGCCGTCCGGCCGGCATACGGCGATCCGGCGCTTGTCTTCCCGATCCACGAAGCGCGATCCACGAAGCGCCTCGGCCCGGTTCCCGTGACCGGGAACCGGCCGCCGCTCAAACACCGCCGAACCCGGCCCACCCTCGGCGGAACGCATGGCGCTTCTCGCGGCCTTGAGCAGCCCTTCATACCAACTCGATCGCCCAGGCGTTCCACCGCTCAGCTGAGGCTGTCTCGCTGTCCAGGCGAGTTCGGTCGACGGCGTCCTACAGCAGCAGGTGCGCTGCCAATGCGTCTGCCTCGGCGACGAGGCCGGCCGCGCGTTCGCTGTGTCCGCTCGCCTCGTAGGCGGCAGCTGCCGCGCGGCGTTCCGAGACCTCGTTCTGCACGATCGCCGCGATTTCAGCCTCGTTCAGCACGCGCCGGCTGGCCTCCGCGGCGCCGACGCCGACCGGACTGGTCTCGATTGCTCCCGCCCGCACGGCGTCCTCGACGTCGACCGCCTCGGCGTTCTCGATGGCCGCGAGAGCGGAGCGCAGCACGGCGACGGTGGCGCGGTCGCGGGCTTTCATCGCGACGGGAACAGCTGCGCGGAGGCGGTCGCGCAGCGGAGCGATCTCCGAGGACATGCCGTGACTGAACCACATGGCGCGCACGAGCTCAAAGGGTTTGTCAGACTGCAGGCTTCAGAACTTCGGGCCGCAGAACATCAGCAGCCGGATTTCCGCGCCTTCAACCGCCCGGGAGGGATCTTGCCGTGGGCGGACGACTTGGGGCACTTGTTTTCTGCGGCTTGATCAGACGGCTCGGTCTGCCGCGACTTCGAGGGTGTCCTCCACGGCTGGCTGGTCACCGTGAGCGGGTCGATGGTGCCGGTGTTGTCGAGCGGGCGTGGGCTCGTCCCGCCGGACGGGGTCGCACCGGTGACGGGCGGGCTCGTTGTAAGGGGTTTGAGGGCGGGCGCGCGGGTGTGGTCGGAGTCGCCGAGGTGAGGGTGGAGAGCAGCGGCGGCGAGCAGGGCGGCGGCGAGGCAGCCCACGAGCACACCGGCGAGGACGAGGCGTCGCGCCTTGCGGGGACGTGTTGCGTCCGCGCGCGCAGATCGGCGGCTGCGCACCGTGGCCGGCTGCTGCGCCGTTCGCTGCTGCTGCGCAGCGCGGAACGCGGCGACGGCGGCTTCTTCGCCTGCTGATACGCCAGCTGACACGCCCGCTGATACGCCTTCTGATACGCCTGCTGACACGCTTGCGGAGTTCGCCGGCGTCGGCGGGTCCGGGCTGGCGGCGGCGCGCAGGAGGCGATTCAGCGGATCTTGCGTGCTTCGGGGTGGTGCGCAGGCAGGGTCGGGCTCGAGTAGGCGCTCCAGGTGTTCGTCCTCGAGGTCGCCGCCCATACGGTCTCCTTCGCGCTGCCGTGCCGGGTTCGCCGCTGCGGCCGAATTCGGCTGCGAGGGGAGGATACGCCCGCAGCGGCGGAGGGGGCATGTGCCGGGATGCCGTGGTGTTTCAGCATTCTGCCGGCGCGGCGCGGGGCGGGGGTCGCCGGGCCGGCGGGGCGATCGCCTGGGCGTGGTTCGGGCCGGCGCCGCGGGTCGGAGCGTCGGCGTGGTCTGACTGGTGCAGTGGGTCGTGGGCGTGGAGGTGCCGGGAAAGGGTGCGCAGTCCGCGGTAGGCGGCGGTGCGCACGGCGCCGCTGCGTTTGCCGAGGATGCGGGCGGCGCTTTCGGCGTCGAGTCCGATGACGACGCGCAGGAGGATCGCCTGCGCCTGGTCGGTGGGCAGCCGCCCGATCAGGTCGAGGGCTTCGGCGGTGGTCAGTGCCTCTTCGGCGAGGTCGGCGGTGTCCTGGCTCGGGGTCTGTTCGGGCAGGTTCTCGTTGGCCAGCGGGGTGACGGGTCTGCGCCGGCGGAGGTGGTCGGTGGCGCGGTGCCGGGCGATGGTGGCGGACCAGCCGAGGAAGCCCTGGCCGTCTCCGTGGAACCGGTCGAGATCGCGGGCGATGCAGGCCCAGGTCTCGGCGGTGACGTCTTCGGCGTCCGTCTCGCCGACCATGGCGCGGGCGTAGTTCAGGAGTCTGGGCTGGACGGCGCGGTACAGGTGACGGAAGGCCTGCTCGTCTCCCTGCCGGGCCTTGCCGATCGCGGCGGTGAGGTCGTCGGGGGGCTGTTCGGGGGTCGGGTTCCGTGCGCGGGTGCGCACGCGATCAGTCATCGACCTGCGCAGCGCCGCCGGTGTGGCAGGTGGCGTGGCCGTTCGGGCCCTGGGCCAGGGAGCTGACGACGCGGCGGCCGTCGACGGCGATGGCGCAGTTCGCCTGCCCGCCGGCGGGGTCGAGCTGCACGGTCAGGGTCAGCCCGTCGGCGCCCAAGGGGGAGTGGAGGTCCTGCTGCCACGGCAGCCGCACGTGCTTCGCGGCTCCGCCGATCCACGTCAGGGTGGCGGATCCGTGCCCGGTGACCTGGAAGGTGACGTCGTGCGGGACCGCGGTGGAGGCGGTCGGCGCGGGCTTGGGTGCGGGGGAGTTCCCGGCGCAGCCGGCGAGGGCGAGACCGGCTGCGAGCAGCACGGCGACCGGCGGAAATGCGTGTGGGTGGGCACGGGTTCTCACGTCGTTGCCTGCCTTCTCGCGGCGTGGTGGGGCGGGTGGTGGGTGCGCTCGGTGGCGTGGGGGCTGCGCCGCGTACGGCCCCGGATGGTTATACAAGTTCACTGCGATTCCGGAAAGAGCGCCGTGGTCGTCGCCGTGCGCCGCGAATCGGCGGACCAACCAGGGGTGATCGTGTCAATGACACGGCGAATCTGTGATATAGATCACAATCCGTATTCGAGGTGTGACGTTCTCGGGGCGCCGTGCGGTGTCAGGGGTGCAGGCTCCGACCGTCGCGTGCTGCCGCGCCGGTCCCGACCGGAGGGGATGTGCACCTCTTATGCGTGTGTGGAGACGTCTGACGGCGTATGGAACGGCGTTCGCCGTGGTTGCCGGGTTGGGGGTGACGCAGGGTGCGGCGACGGCTGCGGCGGCGAGCTCTTCGGGTCGTCCGCTGCTGGCGAGGGGCGACGGGAGTTGGTCGTCGAAGTCGGCGCCGGGTTCCTCGTCGCTCGCGTGGAAGGCGCCGGCTGCGAAGCCGGAGAAGTTGGCGAAGCCGGATCCGCATGCCAAGCGGGTCAAGGAGTTGACGGATCGGCGCACCGCGGATGCGAGCTTCTTCCAGATGTCGGACGGGAGTGTGCAGGAGGAGCTTTCGGCGACTCCGGTGCACTACAAGGACTCGCACGGGAACTGGCAGGACATCGACACGACGGTGAAGCCGGTCTCGCACGACGGGTTCACCGCGGGCAGTGTCGGCGACGGTTTCCAGACGTACTTCTCGCCGAACGCCTCGGGTCTGGTCCGGTTGGAGCAGGGCGGGGCGTCGGTGCAGATCGGCGTGGACGGGGCGAGCACGTCTGCGCCGAAGCTGTCCGGAGACTCGGCGTCGTACCAGAACGCTTATCCGGGCGTGGACCTGTCGTATCAGTCGGGTTCGCAGGGCGTGAAGGAGTCGATCGTTCTGGCCAAGGCGCCGAAGGGCGCGGAGAGCTTCTCCTACACGCTCAAGCTCGGTGATCTGGCGCCGAAACAGTTGGCGGACGGGGCGATCGCGTTCTACGGGAGCGAGTCGCCGGATCCGGTGTTCACGATCCCGGCGCCGTACATGTCGGATGCGAAGCCTGACGCGAACTCGCCCTACGGGCTTGTGTATTCGGGCAAGGTCGCGCAGTCGATGTCCTGGGACGCGAGGTCCGGCACCTTGCACCTGACGGTGACGCCGGATGCGAAGTGGCTGGCGGATCCGCACCGGGTCTATCCGGTCACGATCGATCCGACGATCGTGGTGGCGCCCACTCCGACCGAGGCGCAGAACGTGATGATCTCATCGGACGGCGCGACGACGAACTATGACACGTCCTGGCGTCTGTCGGTGGGCACGACGACGACGGGTGTGGGTCGAGCGTTGATCAAGTTCCCGATGCCGACCGTGCCGGCGGGAACCACGATCACCTCGGCGAACCTCGAGCTGTACTACGACCAGACGTTCACCACGGGCTCGAACACGGTCCCGATGCAGGCGCTGGCGGCGAATACGGCGTGGGATCCGACCACTGCGACGTGGAGCAACGCCTCCTCGATCGGTGGTCCGGTCGCCGGTACGTCGTCGATGGCGGCGAACGCGCTGGACGTGTGGAACACGTACCCGGTGACCTCGACCGTGCAGTCGTGGCTCAACGGGACGACTGCGAACAACGGGTTCGTGGTCAAGGCGACGAACGAGTCGACGCTCGGGCAGGGCGGCCCCCGGTATGAGGGGTCGATCTTCGCGTACGAGGGCGAGGTGGTCAACTACCCGAAGCTGGTGATCACGTACGGGATTCCGGGCGTCGCGCTGAACACCCCGACGGTGATCCACTCGACGGGCGCGGAGCTGTCGTGGCCCGCGTACACGAACACCACCGGCAACTCGGGCAACGACCTGGCGGAGTACCAGATCCACCGCACCGTCTTCCAGACCTTCACGCCCTCGTCCTCGACGGAGATCTCCCCGGTCGCGGCCGGCACCACCAGTTTTGTGGACTCGACGGCGACACCCACGCCGGCGAACAACTCGGATCCATACGGAAATGCCTACTACTACATGGTGGTCGTCAAGACCAAGAACGGGACGCTGATCCCGGGTCCGACCACGCTGGTGCGGCTGCCGGAGGCCGGTCGCACGACGATGATCGTGCCGGTCTCCTCAGCCACGACGCTGTCCTCAACCGAGCCGACGACCGTTCTCAACACCCTGAGTAATGCGGGGATACCGCAGCCGTGGCTGGAGGTCGGCGACAACTCGCCAACGTACGGCAAGACCCGGGCGGTGTTCAACTTCCCGGCGCTCACCTCGGTGCCTGCGGGTTCGACGATCCTCGATGCGCATTTGAAGCTGTGGCAGGAGCAGACCACCACCAACACGAGCGGTGCGGTCTACGAGCTGCACGCGCTCACGAAGCCGTTCACCGGCACCCAGGCGACATGGAACTCGGCCGCGACCGGTACCGCGTGGACGACTGCCGGCGGTGATTTCAACGCCACGGCTGACGGCACGATATCGGGGCTGACGAACGACCCGAACCGGCAGAACCTTGATGCGACCGCGATCGTGCAGGGCTGGGTGAACACCCCGTCGAGCGATGACGGGCTGATGGTGAAGCTTTCGGGTGAGGCCTCGACCTCGCCGCAGGAGCACACGATCTTCGCCGGCCGGGCCACCGCCGAGCCGGCGCTGGCCCCGCAGCTGGTGATCACCTACCTCGATAAATCGACCAGCTCGACCTATTACGCGCCGTCGACTCCGGCGGGGATGAATCAGGGCACGAGCTACACGGTTCCGGTGACGGTCAACAACACCACCGCGAGCACGTGGTCTGCCTCGAACGAGGTGTTGACGTATCACTGGACGCTGCCCGACGGCACGGATGTGACCAACACCTCGAACCAGGTCAAGACGCCGCTGCCGGCGGATATCGTCCCGGCCGGCACGACCACGGTCAACGCGCAGGTCACCCCGCCGACTCCGAGCGACGGCAACGAAGTGGGCGATTACACGCTCGCCTGGGACATGCTCAACACCTCCACGAACACCTACCTGTCCGCGAGCGCGGGGACCTCGGGTATCGGTTCGCTGGATCAGCAGACCGGGGTGAGCGCGACCGGGAACAACCAGCTGGGTCTCGAGCAGTTCTATCCGTACACGAACACGTCGACCGGTTCCGGCTCCTCGCTCTACACGAACGAGGCCTCCGGGAACACGGTGTGGAACGATGACCTGTTCTCCAACCCGTCAGTCGGGTTCCAGACGTTCCTGCGGCTGAACTACAACTCGCTGGACACCTCGGACACCGACACCGGGTTCGGCTGGTCGATTCAGGCCTCGACGCCGACCCGGCTGGGCCAGGGCCTGGGATTCTATCCGCCGGGCAACCCGACCAAGGTCGTGCTCGACGACGGTACCGGCAACAGCCACCAGTGGAACTTCAACTCGAGCACCGGAACCTGGACGAGTCCGCCCGGCGTGCACCTGTATCTGCAGGAGATGGACCCGAGCTGCGGTCCGAAGACCACTGACGCCCGCGCTTGGAAGATGACCAAGCCGGACCGCACGACGTTCTACTACGACTGCAACGGCTACCCCACCTCCGAGGTGGACGCGAACGGCAATACGGCGAACTTCACCTACGCCGATCGCCAGTCGCAGAACAAGCCGCAGGAGTTCCTGCAGTACATCACCGACCCCTCCGGCATCCAGACGCTGAACGTGAGCTACTACGCCAAGGGTTCGACCTACTCCTACATCGACTCGACCGGGACGCTGCAGACCGCGACGAACCTGACCGACCCGAACATCATCGACCACGTCTCGTCGATGACCGATGTGTCCGGTCGCACGGTCGACTTCTACTACACGACCCAGGGGCTGCTGGCCCGGATCGTCGACGGCGCCGGAACCTCGGTCGCGAAGACGTTCAACTTCACCTACGACGCCACGCAGGGGATGAAGAACGTCAAGCTGGTCGCGGTCCAGGACCCGCGCGGCGACACCACGAACATCTCCTACTACCCGCCGTCCTCGCCGACCAAGTGGTGGACCCAGCAGGTCACCGATCGCCTGACCCACACCACCGGGTTCGCCTACGTGCAGCCCGGCACGATCAGCGGATCGGCGACGACCACGACCGTCACCGACGGCAACACGCACAACTGGGTCTACCAGTCCGACACCTCAGGCCGACTGGTCCAGGAGGTCAACCCGCTGCAGCAGAAGACGTCGCTGGCCTGGGACACCGACAACAACGTCACCACGCTGACCGAGAACAACGGCGCGAAGTCGCAGTGGACGTATGACCCGAACACCGGCTACCCGCTCACGTATGAGGACCCGGTCTCATTCGCCAACGGCAGCAACGACGAGACCGCCTACGGCTACGACACGACGGACACCACGGATCCGACGCTCTCCGGGCACATCGCGGATTTGATCTATCAGAGCTCGGCCGCGAACCGCCTGACGACGTACACCTATGACGGCAACGGCAACATGCTCACCACGACCGCCCCTGACGGCAACGCCATAGGCGCCGTGGCCGGGTCGTATACGACCACGTACACCTACGCCCCCAACGGCGAGGTGCTCTCGGTCAAGGACGCCGACAACCACACCACCAACTACGGCTACACGCACGAAGTGGGCCCGGGCCTGTCGGTGGCCGAGCTCACCGGCCAGCCGGACAGCGTCACCGACGCGATGCAGAACACCACCGACTACGCCTACGGCCCCCGCGGCGAGGTCACCTCGGTGGTCGATCCGCTCGATAAGACGAGCACGTACACTTACGACGTCTTTTTGCGCCCGACCGGCTCGCAGGTGCCCAAGGACACGTCTTCGAGCACGTACGTGATCACACCGCCGCCGGTCTACGACGGCGACGACAACGTCGTCCAGGCCGGCGCCCCGTATCTCACCGGGTACCCCACCAACGCGGTCACCACCACGGTGTACGACAAGGACGACGAGCCGTCCGCGGTCACGCTGCCGTCCAACAGCACCACGGCCGTCTCGCGGGTCGATTCGTACACGTACGACAACGTCGGCAACCAGCTGACCTCGACCGAGCCGCTGGGCAACGCCTCCGGCGCCGTCGCGGGCTCGTACACGACCACGTCCGTGTACGACCCGGCCAATGAGCTGACCAAGGTCACCGACGGGGCCGACGACGTCACCCAGTACGGGTACGACGACGTCGGCAACGCCACATCCGTCACCGACCCGCGCAACTTCGTCAGCAAGACCTCGTACGACCTCGATCACCGTCCGGACGGCACCACCGATGCGGCCAACCACACCACCTCGGTCACTTACGACCCGGACGGGTTGAAGACCTCCAGCACCGACCAGAACAACAACACCACCTACTACTCCGAAGACGCCGACGGCCAGCTCACCCAGGCGGAGGTGCCGCACACCGCGGCCGCCGCGTTCGACACCACCCAGTACACCTACGACCAGGTCGGCAACAACACCAGCGTGATCTCCCCGCGCGGCGTGGCGAGCGGCACCTCCGGGGCGTACACGACGTCGTCGGTCTACAACGCCGACAACCAGTTGAGCAAGGCGTTCGGCGCGTACCTGCCCGGCGACAACACCTACGGGCACAACACCCAGCCTGAGACCGACTACAGCTACGACGCCGACGGCCGGATGACCACGATCGACCGGATCACCCAGCCCTCGGCCACCACCCTGTTCGTCGGCCAGAACACGCCGACCGACCATGCGGTCACCCACCTGTCCTACTACGACAACGGGTGGACGAAGAGCTCGACCGACCCGTTCGACATCACCACCGCCTACGACTACAACGGCCTGGGCGAGCAGATCTCGCGCACGCTGACCAGCTCCGACGGGGGCGACGGCAACAGCGCGATCGGCGCCACCGCCCGCTACATGGACTGGGACTACTACCCGGACGGTTCCCTGCAGGACTACACCGACACCGGTTCGCCGGCCGGGTGGCAGGACCAGGTGTTCACCGCGGACTCGGGCACGACCCAGCCCCAGGCGAGCTGGACACAGACGCAGGCGGGCAACGGCTACGACGGCTCGAGCTACTACCAGGGCATCTCGAACTCGTTCGTCTGGAACCTGGCGGTACCGCAGAGCGGCAACTACTCCGTGTACGTGTACTACTCGTCCAGCGGCGACGACGCGGCGAAGTACTCGGTGGCCTACCACGGCGGCAGCCAGAGCAACATCTCCGTGAATCAGACCCAGAACGTGGGTTCGTGGGTGTCGCTGGGCAGCTTCGCGTTCACGGCCGGTACCAGCGATCAGTCGGTGACGCTGACGGCCAGCGGCAGCGGCACGCCCGCGATCGCCGACGCGATCCGGATCGTGCGCGACAACTCGGGCGACACCCAGCCCGCGGCGAACAACCTGGCGTACACCTACGACGTCGACGGCAACCTCGCCGGGGTCAGCGACAATTCACCCAACGCGCAATACGACAACTACACGGCCCAATACGACGGTGTGGACCGGCTCCAGCAATTGAAGGAGCTCTCCGGAACCACGCTCAAGCACACCCTGGCCTACGGCTACGACGGTGACAGCAACCTGACGTCCCAGTCCCAGGACTCGACCAGCGGCGCGTACACCTACAACAACCTCGACCAGCTCACCCAGGTCGTGGACAAGCAGTACACCGGCGATCCCGGCATCACCACCGGGTACACGTACACACCCACCGGTCAGCTCTCGACGGAGACCAAGGGCAACGAGAACGTCGTCACCGACACCTACAACCTCGACGACACGCTGGCCTCCACCTCGGAGGCGACCAGCACCGGCACCACCGTCGAGCGGCACCAGCTGAGCTACGACCCGAACGACGACATCAGCCAGGACGTCGCAACATTGCAGAGCGCTGACACCGGCAGCGCGCTCAACAACACCGCGAACTTCACCTACGACCCCAACGACCAGGTGACCGGTGTCACCAACTCCAACGGGCACGACAACCAGACATATCTCTACGACTCCTCCGGCGACCCGATCGAGCAGAACGTCGGCGGCGCCCAGGCGGACTACACCTACCTGCACGGGCGACCGGAACTCATGGACAACGGCGGCCTCGCCACCGGGACCTACGAGTACGACACGTTCGGCCGGCTGCACGAAGTCGTCAACGGCAACTGGTCCGGGTTCACCGGCACCACCGACCAGACCTACAACTACGACGGCTTCGACGACATCACCTCGGAGACCGCGCTCAACCCGCTGACCAACAGCACGAACACCACCGCCTACACGTACGACTCGCTCGCCCGCCCGCTGACCGAGACGATCAACGGCGACCAGACCGACACGATCGACTACCTCGGCTCCAGCAAGACCGTGGCCGACGAGCAGATCGCAGCGTCCGGCGACACCGTGACCAAGACGTACGACTACTCGCCCGACGGCGAGCGTCTGGCGATGCTCGACGAGGACCCGGAGAACATCCCGAACGTCGACCAGACCGACTACTACTCCTACGACCAGCACCAGAACGTCGAAGCGCTCACCGGGCAGGACGGCTCGACGATCGGCACGTACGGCTACACCGCGTTCGGCGGCGACGACAAGACCAGCGCCGACGACCCAGGGTCCTGGGACACCGGCGTCGACTCGCTCAGCGACCAGAGCGCGGGCTTCCCGTACAACAGCTACCGGTTCAACTCCGGGCGCATCTCCACCACCTCCAACAACCTCGACATGGGGTTCCGGACCTACGACCCCAACACCGACAACTTCCTCAGCCGCGACTCGTACGTCGGCGCGGCCGCGGACGCGGGCCTGGCGGCCGATCCGTACAACGCCGACCGCTACGGCTTCGTCGGCGGCAACCCGATCAGCAACATCGAGCAGGACGGTCACGGCTGGCTGAGCACCGCGGCCGGGATCGCCGGCGGCATCATCGGCTACGGCCTGTGCAACGCCGCCCTCGACGCCGAGACCGCGGGCGCCGGCATCGCGATCTGCGCCGGCATCGTCGGCGGTGCGCTCGGCGGAGCGGCCTCCCAGGGCGTCAGCTGCGCCCAGGGCGGATCCTGCTCCGGCGCGTCCTTCGCCGAGTCCGCCGGCATCGGCGCCGTGTCCGGTCTGGTGACCGCGGGGGCCGCGATGGGCCTCGGCGGGCTGCTGCCGGACGCGCTCAACTCCACCGTCTCCGGTGCGATCGAGGGCGCGGGCGGCGGTGCCGCGGGCGGAGCAGCCGGGTACGGAGCCGGCTGCGCCCTGGGGCAGGGCTGCTCCTGGGCCGGGCTGGCCGCGAGCGTCGGCCTCGGCGCCGGCCTCGGCGGCGCGCTCGGCGCGGCCGGCGGTGCGCTCAGCAAGAGCGGGGCCGGCAGCAGCGAGCCCAGCAACGAGCAGATCATCGATAAAATCACCACCATGCTCAAGGCCCGCACCACACAGGCCGCGAGCGACTACGACTCCGGCACCGCGACACTGACGCCGGGCGAGATCAGGAGTGCGGCCAACCCACGCACGGCCAAGGCCGCCAGGGGTAACTACATCGATCGGACGGTGAAGGAGTACGCCGCCAACGACCCGTTCCTGAGCAGCGTCGTATACATGGCGGAGAACTTCGAACCCCTGCCGGACTTCTTCAACGTCGACCTTGCGCATTGGTGGGACATGACGACCCCGGACCAGTGGGATCAGCACGTCAACGACTACGAGAACGAGTTCGGCACTGGGATACCGTTGTTCACCAGATAACCGCACCGAAGCACAGCCCAGGGCCGGATCGCGGCCCACGGTGAACCGGTCCGCGTGGCCCCCCGCTCTCGCGGGTGGGCCACGCGGCTCGGCGTTCGTACCGTGCATCTTGGAGGTGGCACATGGAGACGAGTCGGTGGAATACGCAGGAGGGCAGGCGGACGGCGGCGGAGGTCGTCGAGCGCCTGCGTCGCAGACGTTCGCTGGACAAGCTCGGCCTCGGCGAAGTGGACGGCCGTGTCGACCTGCGCGGCTTCCCCTGGCCCAGTGCCGGGGTCGTGGAGCGGCAGGTGGGCAAGCGCACCATCGGCGTGGCTGGACGTGATCTTCCGGAGTTGCGCGGCGCGCACCTGGCGGGCCTCGACTTCTCCGGTGCGATGCTCCCGCATCTGCGGCTGCACGCCTCGTCGGTCACCGACTGCCGGTTCGACGGCGCGGTCATGCAGGACATGCGGGCCTGGGCGACCGTGTTCGAGGGCTGTGATCTCTCGCGCGCCGATCTGCGAGGAAGCCTTGTCGGCTCGTGGCACGAGGCGAAGGGAAACGTGTGGCGTGGTTGCCGGTTCGATCGGACGAGGATGGAGAAGGTCGTCGCCCGGGGCGCGCTGTTCGAGGGCTGCGGATTCAGCAGTCCGGGACTCGCCGACGTCGCGATCGACTGCTGCAGCTTCCGTGACGTCCAGTTCAGCGGACGGCTGGTCGACGTCGCCTTTTACGGATACATGAAGCCAGACGGTCCAAAGGGGATGGTTCTCGACGGCCTCGATCTGAGCGCAGCCGAACTGCGGGGGATCATGTTCGTGGGATGCCGGCTCTCCGGTGTGCGCTTCCCGGGCCACGGCGACTTCGCCGTCCTGCCGGGGGCGCGCTCGAGGCTGGAGAACGTTCTTGCGGGCCTGGACGGAGACGGTTCGGCGGACGCGAATTACCTGCGGGTGATCATTCAGGCGACTGTTAAGCAATTCGACGCCGATTCCGATCTGTACGTCAACTACGACGACTTGACGCGAGACGGCGGTGCGGCTTGCGCAGACCTGATGCGGCGACTGGTCCAAGGCTAGTTCCGCCGCGCCGAAGGTGCCGGCGTGCTGCGGTGATGCGGCACGTCGGCACGTCGGCACGTCGGCAGGTGCTGAGCTGACATTCAGTCAGTCTGATGTGTCGGGAAACGTCGAGGCGACCGGCTTCCAGCAGCGGACCATCCGGGCGGCCACGGACGCGCATCGCTCGTGAAGGGTGGGCGCGGCATCATTCGTCGCCGAGCCCTGCCGCCTTGTGCTGGTTCCAGTCCTACGAAGCCTCCTGGAGGCGCCCGGGGACCCGGAAGCGCCGCACCTCCTGCGGCCAGCCGCAGGCCACTGCGATCCTTCCCGCCCACCGTCGCGCCTCCTGCTCGTCGGCCACGTCCACGACCGCGAAGCCGCCGAGGTGCTCCTTG
>Ga0310811_10008009_pt1 | contig 13570 bp, 14 predicted proteins | sample YCmetagenome_FD_207642 | JGI IMG/M metagenome (GOLD analysis project Ga0310811, IMG submission 207642) | Soil microbial communities from experimental microcosm in Duke University, North Carolina, United States - YC | ecosystem: Engineered > Artificial ecosystem > Soil microcosm > Unclassified ... | reverse complement strand
GCTCTCAAATTGCGGCAGTGGTTTTTGTTTCCGAAGCTGCGATCGGACATTCCACGCAGCTTGGCCGACAAATCACGCCTGCATGCCCTATGCAAACAGCTCGAGGTGTCCTGTCCTCAAACAATATTGCCCAAGTCGATTTCAGACGTCTACGAGTTCATTGACACTGCGGCTTTCCCGGTTGTGGTCAAGCCTTCGAGACCATGGCTTAAGCCAAAGATCAGAACGTCCGTCGTTCGCTCCCCTCAGGCACTGCTCGATGTCTACCGCCGATCAGAACGACAGGTTCCTTCCAACCTTCTTATCCAGGAATACATTTCTGGTGACGAAGATTGGTTTTTTACCGGATATTGCAACGCGAAGTCGGAGCGCTTGGCCGCCTTTACGGGCAGAAAACTGCGCTCTTTTCCGCCGCACTTCGGTCCTGCAAGCTTGGGCAGATCTGTCACCAACCCCGTGCTCCTCCGGCAGGCCGAGGGTCTGGTCGAAGCGATTCCTTATGCGGGCATAATGGACATCGACTATCGATTCGATAAACGGGACGGTCAATACAAGCTTCTGGACTTCAACCCGCGTATCGGTGCTGAGTTTCGATTGTTCGAGGATAGCGAGAAAATTGACGTCGCGAGAGCGCTTTATCGCGATCTCACGGGCCAGCCGGTGCAGAGAGCTCTACAGATCGATGGGCGAGTGTTTGTTGTCGAGCCCCATGATTGCCTGACGAGCATGCACCACCTCTTGCGCCGCGAACTCTCGGTCCGAGATTGGTGGCGATCATTCGAGGGGGCCAAGGAATTTGCCTGGTTCAGATGGAATGATCCTATTCCCTTCATCATGATTTGGATACGCCTTGCTATGGCAAGCGTCGCGAAAGCAATGCGCGCGGTAGTTATTTTCCTAAGGTCGCAACCTGAGCGCAGCTAATTCGAAGAACGCACCTCTGTTCGATGACGTGCCGCTTCCATGTAAGATTGGAGCGCTGACGATGATGAATACCCGTTGGATGTCGATCGAGCTTACTGATGGCACCTAGCTGACGCTCAAGCGCGGTCACGGATCTACTACCTGCCAAGCTTTCGTTTTTGGTCGTAGCGTCCGACCAAAAAAGCAAGGCTTTAGTTTTTAGCGTACTGACTTTTTGTTACGCGTAGTGATGGGCGGCGCTACGATCAGTCCCGCTTTACTCAATGCCAATGCCAGTCTCAGTGACAACCTCAGTGATCACGAGATGCATATGCGGAATCTGCATGATTCCGGGTACAATCCAAAGAATGACATGGGTTCTTCCGGCAACATGTCTGATCCTTATAACTGGTAACTCGATGAGATAATCAACCAGTGCAACCTCGGGTTCGCGGCTTGTGGCGATTGTCGCAGCATAGCGACCGGCATCGCCACGGTCGCACATGAACACACCATCGCGCGCGCAGCATGCAGCCCTTCACGGCATAAGCTCGCCGTCGCTGGCAACGTATGGCCCCTGAAGTGCATCTTGTTCAGTCGGCGAATGATCGCAGTCGGCGCGCATGGGCTGGCACTTGCCCGGAAATGAGCGCAACCCGACGGGCAAATCACTTCGCCTAATCAGAAATCATGTCAAGCCCCGCCGGCAAAAATATTTGACTTCCGCTTTTCGGAAATCAATGATTATCCTGTCCGCATCCCGCCTCCACTGGAGGGGCGTATCGCGATCGTCACGGACGTAAGGCGGCGGGATGCGGTGGACGTGAGGGAGCTCAGCGCGCTTTTGGCGCGCCGGCGAAAGCATCCTTGCGGACGGCGAAGGCGTGTGGTCTTGGTCCCCCGATGCTGGGATCAAGTCTCGCGGGTGATGATCCCGCGAGGCGACGGAGGCAATCAAAGCCCGGTCTCCGGAGAGAGCGCGCTATAAGCCGTTAACACCATCGCGCGGGGAATGCCGGTTGTTCCGGCTGAACCTGTGGTGACTGCCGCCTGCTTTCCTATTTGCAGGCGGGCCATGGGTGCGGCCTGCACCCGGCATTCCCTGCGCCCTCTTCGCTTCGAGGGCGACGAATGATGCGTCACTCGGGCACGGAATGTGCCGCGGGAATGCGGAGTCACGACATCTCATCGTCATTGCGAGGAGCGAAGCGACGACGTGTCCGCCGAAGCTCAGCGAGCGAAGGCGGAAGCAATCCACGGTGCCGCAAGTGGCAACATGGATTGCTTCGCGGAGCCTGGCATCGGGCCGCGCTTCGCGCGGACCCGTTGGCTCATGCGGGCTACGATTATCTCACAACCTCGTCGCTCAAGCCGCCGCGCGGTCGTGCCCGTTAGCCAGGCTGCCATTGGCACCCTTGGCGAGCTGGCCATTGAGGCGCTTGCCGTTGCTCTTGCCATTAGCCTTGGCATGGCCGTTGAGCTTCTTCAGCTTCTCCTCGGCCCTGGCGAGCTTCTCGGCAAGGCGCTTCGCCTTGCGCTCGGCCTTTTCACGCTCGCGCTGGCGTTCGACCCTGGCCTCGGCGCGCTTCTTCTTGCGCTTTTTCTCGCAGGCGTCGCATTTGCAGCCGATTGGCTTCAGATAGGCCTTGAAATAATCGGTGCCGTAATCGTAGTTGATCTCCTCGCCCGGCTCGATGTTCTTGATGGCGCGGATATAGACCTTGCGCTTGCGCGGGCGAACGTCGCTTTCCGCGTTCGGCTTGCAGGCATGGTTGATGTAGCGGGCGATGTTCTTGCGGACCGAGCCGTCGATGGTCCAGCGGTTGGTGAGCTCGAAAAGGTATTTGTTCTCGATCTCGTCGTCTTTTTTCTTCTTCGAATCCAGCAGCGGCCCGAAATAGCGGATGATCCGGGTCCCCTTCTTGATCGGTTTGGTGGCGAAGAGGCCGAGCCCGGTGCGGGAACGGCCGATACGGTAAGGTTTGTCTGGGGAAAGTTCAGGCATGATATGTTGATGAACGGACGCACGGTCGAGATGGCGCTCCTTCTAGAACGATTTAATGCCGATGTCAGGCATTTTGCGCTGCGCGCGCCAACCTTCCCCAGTTTGTACAGCTCGAAACCCCATGCCCCATTGGTTCCCCTGCGCTTCGCCTCAACGTCACATTCGCGATTGCCATTGTGACAGCCGTGCCGGCCTTGAGCGGCAGCGCGATCGCCCGTTTGCAACGGCTCGGCGGATTGACAGCGAGGCTTTGGAGGAGCCTCCTAACAGCCAACAAAACATGCCTGTTCCGGCCTTGGGAGGAACGTATGGGTGAGTATTTCGCAGGCGCCGTCGCCGACTACGCCGATGGCGACCGCAAGGTGATCGATTGCGGTGAGTTCGAGGTCGGCGTCTTCAGGATCGGCGACGAATTCTTCGCCTGGCACAACCGCTGTGCCCATCGCGCAGGTCCCGTGTGCCAGGGCCGCGTCATGAAGCGCGTGATCGAGCCGGTCTCAGGCGACCGCACCACGCGGACGCTGGAATATGACCCCACGGAGACCAACATCGTCTGCCCCTGGCATGGCTACGAGTTCAGCATCAAGACCGGCTGCCACCAGGGCTCCAGCCGCTTTCGATTGCGCAAGGCGGAGTTCACGATCCGGGAGGGCGAAATCTATGTTCGAACCTGAACGCGATCGCCAGAGCGACGCTGGCAATCGCAACAACGACGCGTATGGCTGGATCGACCGCATGGCCCCCGAGCTGCTGCGCGCCTCGCGCGAACTGGTCGGGAGCGGTGAAGCGGGGCGCGTCTCGGACGAGGCCGTGGCGCAAATCCTGACCGCGGCGATCCGGCTCTATGTCGCGAAGTCCGACGGCGAGGAACGGACCTTTGCGCCGATCGCGGGCCGCAACGACAGCGAGCTGACGCCAACCGAGCTGTTGTCGGCGGTCTCCGAAATGCTGCGCGCCATGCGCCTCGGACCTATGGAGCTAGCGCTCTGGTACCGGCGGCGCCCGGACGAAGACATTTATTGCGCGGGAGAACGGCAATGAACATTCAGGGCAGGATCGGGCCGCCGTTTTCGGCGATCCAGGAAATCACCGTTCATACCGACACCCGCGACATCCTCGCGCATGCCAAACGCAACGCCATCCGGCGCGGACTACAGGACATGTTCGTGGTCGACATCGACGCCCATCATGTCGAGACCGTCTCCTGGAAGGAGATCGTCACCTATATCGAGGACCCTGTCGTTCGCGACAACGCGATCCGCTTCCAGAACGAGCGTCTCGCCGCTCCGCCCTACGGGCTGAACGGCGACCTTGGCCTGCGTTACCAGTCGGTCGGCGGCCGCATTCCGCACCAGGACGGCCAGCGGGAGACGGTGGAGGAAACCGGCGTGCACCGCGACGTCGTGCTGACGCGGCGGGCGATGGATTCGCTCGGCGTCGACAACATGGTGGTGTTCCCGACCCCGATGCTGTTTCTCGGCATGCATCCGCAGCCGGAAATGGAAGTGTGGCTCGGCAATGCCTATAACCGCTGGCTGATCGAGCGCATCCTTGCCGACGACGATCGCATCAAGTCGCTGATCTATCTGCCCTTCAACACGCCGCAGGAAGCCGAGCGGACGGTGCAGGAATTCGCCGGCAAGAAAGGCGTGATCGGCTTCTGCGTGACGTCGACGCGCAACAAGCCGGTGCATCACAACGACTATATGCGGCTCTACTCGATGATCGAGGAGACCGGCAAGCCGATGGCCTTCCATGCCGGCTATCACTGGCAGGACGCCTCGCTTGCGACCATCAACCGTTTTCTCGGCATGCACGCGCTGGGCTTTGTCTGGTGCAACATGGTGCACATGACCAACTGGATCCTCAACGGAATCCCCGAGCGGTTTCCGAAGCTGAAGACGGTGTGGGTCGAGAGCGGCCTCGCCTGGGTGCCGTTCCTGATGCAGCGGCTCGACGACCAGTTCCTGATGCGCCCCTCCGAGGCGCCGCAGCTCAAGCGGATGCCGAGCGAATACATGAACACCAACTGCTACTACACCACGCAGCCGATGGAGACGACGCATCCGAAGGCGCTGGAGAGCACGCTGGAGATGATCAAGGCCGAGACGCAGCTTCTGTTCTCGTCCGACTGGCCGCATTTCGACTTCGACCTGCCGCAGGAAATCTGCGACCTGCCGTTCCTCTCCGATCAGGCCAAGCGCAATATTCTCGGCCTGAACGCGGCGCGGATCTTCAACCTCGACCCGACGCCGGTGAAGAAGCTGGTGGCTTCCTGATTTGCGCAGCTTCAGGACGCCGGCGACCTCGCGATCGCGACCTTCAGCATCGCATCCAGCAGCGTTTCGACGCTGTTGCCTTCCGGCAATCGGCCAAGGATGTCCTTGAGCCGGCCGTCGAGCATCAGCATGGTGAAACCATGCACCAGCGACCAGGCGCGCGCGATCGCGGCGGCCTGCTCCAGCGTCAGATGCTCCTGCTCGATCGGTTCGTGACGGCTGGCCGCAACCGCATTTGCGAGGCCCGCAAACGCGGCTTCCGCCGCCTCGTCGAGCGAGGGGCGCGAATAATCCAGCCGCTCGGTGCGGAACATCAGCCCGTACATGCCGGGATGTGCCTCCGCATACGCCACATAGGCCTTGGCGCGCGCCATGCCGCGCGCGGGAAAGGGCGTCTCCGGCGCGCAGGCCGCGGCCATCGCCTCGTTGAACTGGCGAAAACCGATCGCGGCAAGCTCGCTGACGAGGCCGGTAAGATCGCGGAAATGATGCGTCGGCGCCGCGTGCGACACGCCGGCTTCGCGCGCCACGGCGCGCAACGTCAGTCCGGCAAGTCCGTCCCGCTCCAGCACCCGTTCGGCCGCCTTGAGCAGGGCGTCGCGCAGCGCGCCGTGGTGATAGGGCGTGCTCTCGGTGGCACTCCGCCGCCCCGATCGCGTCCGTGCCGGGCGCGCGGCCGGCGCGCCGGCACTTCGCTTCGCCAATTTTCGCGTTTGTTCTGCTTTTCTTGCCATCGCGACGTTATACGGTTTCATTTTTACAGTGTAAAGATTTTGCTTGACCGCCATTGGTCGCTACCTTACTGCTATCTTTACGATGTAAAGATAAACCAGAGAGTGTGCGATGCAGCATCAGAGCGCGATCCGTTCCGACTGGCCCAACCGGGCGCCGATCCCGATGGAATGCGACGCCCCGTTTCTGAAGATATCGGGCGAACTGCCGCGCGAGCTGAACGGCACGCTCTACCGCAACGGCCCCAATCCGCAATTCGATGCGCCGGGCGCGCACTGGTTCGTTGGCGACGGCATGCTCCATGCCTTTCATCTCGAGAACGGTGGCGCTTCCTATCGCAACCGCTGGATCCGCACCCCGAAATGGCAGGCCGAGCACGATGCCGGCCGCGCCTTGTTTGGCGGCTTCGGCCGCAAGCTTGCGGACGCGCCGGCCGAGCTCACCGATGGCGGCGTGGCCAACACCAACATCATCTTCCACGGCGGCCGGCTGCTCGCGCTGGAGGAAGCGCATCTGCCGACCGAGATCGAGCCCGGCACGCTGGCGACACGCGGCTACTGCAACTATGCAGGCCGCATCGCCGGCGCCGTCACCGCGCATCCGAAGATCGATCCCGTAACCGGCGAGATGGTGTTCTTCGGCTACAACGCCTCCGGCCCCTTCACGCCCACCCTCTCCTACGGCGCGATCGACGCATCGGGAAAGGTGACGCGCTTTGGCCGGCTCAACGCGCCCTATGCCAGCATGGTGCACGACTTCATCGTCACCGAAAATCACATGCTGTTTCCGGTGCTGCCCATTACCGGCAGCCTACAGCGGGCGATGGCAGGTGCGCCCGCCTATGCCTGGGAGCCGGACAAGGGCACCCATGTCGGCGTGATGAAGCGCAGGGGCTCGGCCGATGACATCGTCTGGTTCCGCGGCGAGAACTGCTACGTCTTCCATGTCATGAACGCCTGGGAGGACGGCAGCCGCATCATCGCCGACGTCATGCAGTTCGAGGAAGCGCCGCTCTTCCCGCATCCCGACGGCAGGCCGACCGATCCGAACAAGTCGCGCGCAAGGTATTGTCGCTGGACCTTCGATCTTGCAGGGAATACCGACCGCTTCGATCAGACCTATCTCGACGACCTCACCGGCGAATTTCCGCGCATCGACGATCGCCGCGCCGGACTGAAGAGCACGCACGGCTGGTACGCCTGCGCCAATCCGGATCTGCCGATCTTCGGCGCATTGTCAGGCATCGCCCATGTCGATGGCACGGGCAAACGGCTTGGCAATTATCACCTGCCCGCGGGCGATACGATCTCCGAGCCGGTCTTCGTCGAGCGCGGCAAGGACGCCAGCGAAGGTGACGGCTGGCTGCTCGCCGTGGTCTACCGCGCGCGCGAACACCGCAGCGACCTCGCGGTGTTCAATGCCACCGATGTCGAGGGTGGGCCCATCGCGCTGGTCCATCTCGCCCATCGCGTGCCTGACGGCTTCCACGGCAATTGGGTGGGGGTTGGCTAGTATCCCGGCTCGCCGTCATTCCGGGGCGCCACAAAGTGGCGAGCCCGGAATCCATAACCACGGCCTTGGGTTATGGATTCCGGGCCCGCGCCTTGCGGCGCGTCCCGGAATGAGGAGTCCATAACCGATTAACCAAGCTTGGATTTCGCACACCAATCAACTAATATTGACGATGTAAAGATTCACCTTGACCGTAACAGCTTTTGTCCTTAACAATCTTTCCAATGTAAAGATTGGCCCGCAGAGGCTAAGGCGATGACAATATTTCTCATCCTTGCGCCCTATGGCGCTTTCAGCGCCCTGATGCTCTTGACCTCGGCGACGGCGAGCCTCGTTGCCGCGACTTTCGTTTGCGCCGGCACCATCGCGTTCGACGCCTGGCGCGGCCGGTCGCTCAAGATGCTGGCAACGGGCTCTGCGATCCTGTTCGCCGCCATTGCCGCCTATCTCAACGTCATCGACGCTGACGTGAGCGACAAGGCCGTCAAGCTCACCGTCGACATCGGCATTTTTGCGATCTCGTTCGGCTCGATGCTGCTCCGCTATCCCTTCACCACGCAATATGCGTTGGAATCGGTCCCCGCCGAGATCGCGGCGATGCCGGGCTTCATGCGCGCCAACTACATCATCACCAGCGCCTGGACCGCGGCCTCGCTGTTGATGATGCTCGCGAATGCCGCCATCCTCTATGTGCCGGGCCTGCCGATCTGGCTCGGGCTCGCGGTGACCCTTGCCGCGCGCAACAGTGCGGTGTTCTTCACCAAATGGTATTCGGCGCACCGCCGCACCCGGTACGCATCGTCCCTGCTGCCCCACGCGTTGCCCAAGGCGCATTGAAAGACTGGAGGAAAGACGATGAAGGACGTGTTCGCCCGCCTTGCCAGCGACTTCTTTTCCACCATCGTCTTCCTCGTCATCTACCTCGCCACCGACAACATCATTCTCGCGACGGGGGTGGCGATCGCCGGCGCCGTCGCGCAGGTGATCCATAGCCGCATCAAGGGTCGCGACCTCGGCTACATGACCTGGGCGAGCCTCGGGCTTGTGATCGTGCTCGGCACGGCGACCATCCTGACCAGCGATCCCCGCTTCGTGCTGGCGAAGCCCGCGATCGCGCATTTCGCGGTCGGCGCGGTCATGCTGAGGCGCGGCTGGATGCTGCGCTACATGCCGCCGCTGGTGGCCGAGACCATTCCGGAATATGTCACCGCCGCGGGCTTTGCCTGGGCCGCACTGATGTTCGTGCTCGGCGCCGGCACCATCGCGATCGCCCTGACCGGCGACCTCAAGCTGTGGACGATCTACGTCTCCGTCGTGGCGCTCGGTGCCAAGATCGCGGCCTTCGCCATCCAGTACGTGGTATTTCGCCTCGTCGTCACCAACCGCATCCGCGCCGCGCGGACGGCGGCCGGCACCTAAACGCGCTCACAAGCGTACCGATTAGGCTTGTGCGGCGAGATGGGCTATACCGCCGCGCACGCCTTTTGGCGCGGAATCGGGAGGGATGAATGGCAGTGGACGGCAATTGGAATCTGGTGATGACGACGCCGATGGGCGATCGCAATGCGACGCTGAGCCTGAAGAGCGCCGGAAACGCGCTCACCGGCACGCAGAGCGCCGATGGCAATTCGACCGAGATTTTCGACGGCGCCGTCGATGGCGACGACGTGGCCTGGAAGGTATCGATCACCAACCCGATGCCGCTGACGCTGGAATTCACCGGCAAGGTCGCGGGCGATGCCATCGCCGGCGAGATGGGCATCGGCTTCATGGGCAATTTCCCGTTCACGGGGAAAAGGGCTTGATGTCGCCCCTGCGAAAGCAGTGATCCATAGTACAGGCAAATGTTCTTCTGTCATTGCGAGGAGCGGTCGCTCGCAATGACGGCCAAAAACCTCGCCCCGTTAGCTCGGCCGCCGCGGCACGATGGCGATCGGATTGAAGGTATAGACCGCCTCGCCGTTCTGATTGTAGGCGGTCCATTTGACGCGGACGACGCCTTGCGGCTTCGACTTCGACGGCATGAGGTCAACCACCTCCCCTTCGAGACGAAGCCTGTCGCCGGGTCGCACCGGCTTCATCCAGCGCAGCTCGTCGACACCGGCGCCGAACAGCGGATGCGGCCCGAACGGCCGGCAGGTGATAGCGAGCTTCATGGCGATCGCCGCCGTGTGCCATCCCGATGCAGCGAGCCCGCCGAGGATGGTGTGTTTGGCCGCCTCTTCATCCAGGTGAAACGGCTGCGGATCGAATTCCGAAGCGAAGCGCAGAATGTCTTCCTTCGACACCGTCACCTCGCCGCTCACAAACCGCATCCCGAACTTCAAATCGTCGAACCATTCAATCATTTCGTTCTCAATTCTCTCTGCAACCGACCTAACTGACACCGAGGATCAAAACCAAATCCGCATCGGCAATTGATACTTGTCGAGTGGCGGCGCGCCCTCGGGCAAGCTGCCCTTTGGATCGCGCGCCGCAATCGCCACCGCGCAGGCATCCAGCACATCGTCGCGCTTTGCACCGGTTCCGATGCGCTCTTTGTCGAGCCAGCGATCTATAACGCGAAATCCCTGCCGCTTGAGCAGCCTGCGGCGAAGTGCATCGCCCTCCTCCGATTTCTTCGCCGGTAAAGGCTTGTTGCCGTTCAGCCGCAAGAATACCAACTCCGGATGAACCTCGCATACGTCGATCAGGGGATGCGCGCGCAAAAAAGCGTCGACCTCCATGATCTTCCGGCCGAGATGCCAGAGCTGTCGCGAGACGCGCGTTTGCCCCCGGCGCGGTGCCTCGCGGTTGGCCTCATCGGGATCGGAAAACTCCTGCCAGAGCCAGCGCCGCGCACCGGTGAAGACGCGTGAAAAATGCGGCCGCAACCTCTCGCGCGCCAGCAGATCGCAAGCGCGCTTGCCATCCTCGGTCATGCCAATGGGAATATCGATCCCGGCCCAATCGAACCTGCCGGACAGCGCCTCAGCAACGTTGGCATGGAAGGAGATCGTCTGCTGGTCGCCGTCGAGCGTGACGGCGACCCAGCCATTGCGGAATCCGTCGAGGCCGATGGCCCTCAACCGAGGTTCAACTCCCTAAAGAAGTCGTTGCCCTTGTCATCGATGATGATGAACGCCGGGAAGTCCACGACCTCGATGCGCCAGATCGCTTCCATGCCGAGCTCGGGATATTCGACGACCTCGACCTTCTTGATGCAGTGTTCGGCGAGATTCGCCGCAGCACCGCCGATCGAGCCGAGATAGAAGCCGCCATGCTTCTTGCAGGCTTCGCGCACGGCCGGCGCGCGGTTGCCCTTGGCCAGCATCACCATCGAGCCGCCGGCCGCCTGGAACTGATCGACAAAGGAGTCCATGCGGCCCGCGGTGGTCGGGCCGAACGCGCCGGAGGCGTAGCCTTCGGGCGTCTTCGCAGGACCTGCGTAATAGATCGGATGGTTCTTGAAATAATCCGGCAGCGGCTCGCCCTTCTCCAGCCGCTCACGCAGCTTGGCATGCGCGGAGTCGCGCGCGACGATCATGGTGCCGGTCAGCGACAACCGCGTCTTGGTCGGATGCTTCGACAGCGTCGCCAGGATATCCTTCATCGGCTGGTTCAGATTGATCGGGACCATTTCGCCGCCGAGTGTCTGCTCGACCTGCGGCAGATACTGCGCGGGGTTATGCTCGAGCTCCTCGAGATAGACGCCGTCTCTGGTGATCTTGCCGAGCACTTGGCGGTCCGCCGAGCAGGATACGCCGAGCCCGATCGGCAGCGAGGCGCCGTGGCGCGACATGCGGATCACGCGCACGTCGTGGCAGAAATATTTTCCACCGAACTGCGCGCCGACGCCGAGCGACTGCGTCATCTTGTGGATCTCCTGCTCCATCTCGACATCGCGGAAGGCGTTGCCGTCCGCCGAGCCATGGGTCGGCAGCGCATCGAGGTAGCGCGCGGAAGCAAGCTTCACCGTCTTCATGCAGAGCTCGGCCGAGGTGCCGCCGATGACGATGGCGAGATGATAAGGCGGGCACGCCGCAGTGCCCAGCGTAAGGATCTTCTCCTTCAGGAACGCCAGCAGCCGATCCTTGGTCAGCACCGAGGGCGTGGCCTGGAACAGGAAGCTCTTGTTGGCGCTGCCGCCACCCTTGGCCATGAACATGAACTTGTAGGCCGAGTCTATTTCTGAAGAGCCGCCCTCTGCGTAGATCTCACACTGCGCCGGCATGTTGTTGGCGGTGTTTTTCTCCTCATACATCGAGAGCGGCGCCACCTGCGAGTAGCGCAGATTGCGGCGCAGATACGCGTCGCGCGCACCTTCCGAGAGCGCGGCCTCGTCCTCGCCGTCGGTGATGACATTGCAGCCCTTCTTGCCCATGATGATCGCAGTGCCGGTGTCCTGGCACATCGGCAGCACGCCGCCAGCCGCGATGTTGGCGTTCTTCAGGAAGTCGAGCGCAACGAACTTGTCGTTGGGGCTCGCCTCCTTGTCATCGAGGATCGAGCGGAGCTGCTTCAGATGGCCGGGGCGCAAATAGTGATTGATCTCGCCGAAGGCCGCCTCCGAGAGCGCCCGCATCGCCTCGCGCGACACCACCAGCATGTCCTTGCCGAGCACCTTCTCGACCCGCACGCCTTCGGCCGTCACCTTCTTGTACGGCGTCGTATCCGGCCCAAGCGGAAACAGCGGCGTGTGCTTATAGGGCGGAACGGGCTTCTGCTGGTCGGGAAAGGCGGTGGGGGCGTTCATGGGCTGACTCGCGGGGTTTGTGGACCGCGCCGGGCGGCCTTGACAGGTCTGATAGACTACCACCGTTGATCAACGCAACACAGCTTTCAGCATGGCGATGGCGGAGACCCCGATGGCTAGTTTCGTCCTGATTCCAGGTGGTTGGCGCGGCGGCTGGACGTTCGCCAATTTCGTTGCGCGGCTCAAGCAGGCGGGCCACGAGGCCTATGCGCCGACCCTGAGCGGCCTGGACGTCGCGCCGGAGCCGTCGGGCGGCAATATCAATCTCGATACCCATATTGCCGATGTCGTCGAGCTTCTCGCGGTCGAGGACCTGTCCGAGGTGATCCTGTGCTCGCACAGCTATGGCGGCATGGTTGCGGCCGGCGTCGCCGATCGCGCGCCCGAGCGGATTGCCGCGCTTGCTTATCTCGATGCTTTCGTGCCGGCGGACGGCCAATCCTGGTGGGATCTCGCAAACGAGCATTTTCGCCAGCTCATCATCGAGAACGCGCGCCACGTCGGGCTGACGGTCGAGCCGCCCGCGGGCCGCGATCCCCGCCGCAGGCCGCATCCGATCGGCTCATTCCTGCAATCGCTCCATCTCACCCGCGCCGAAAAGCCGATGCCACGGATATTCGTCTACGCCACCGGTTGGAGCGCAACGCCGTTCACGGCACAGTATGAGCGCTTGCGCGCTGATCCGGCATGGCAGGTTCACACCCTCGCCTGCGGCCACGACGTCATCAACGAGGCGCCTGACGAGGTGTTCAAGATTCTGACGCGGATGGCGAGCGATCTGTCGTAGGCATAGAGACGTGTGACGCGGTGGCTGATCTGCAACGCCCTTTGCCCCGGCGGCAAGAAGCGGCATTGTACCCTTGCACTCTCGCTCCCCATTCGCTTCAATGACGATAAAGGGGCCTTCACATGACATCACGACGACAGTTTCGCCGACCGGTCCTGCTTGCCGCCGCGCTCGCGTTTATGGCTGCGTTCGCAACCTCGCCCGCCCGCGCTGACCGCTGTGACGATACCGCCAAGCAACTGGCGCAAGCGATCGACGGGCTGAAGGTCAACTTCAAGGCTGCCAACATCATCTATCTGACGCACCCGGCGGCGACCGAGTTGTCGCTGGGCTGTCCGGGCGACCAGTATTCCAACGAGCTCTACGCCAAGGGCGCCCGCAAGCTCAAACCGGAATTCCTCAACCTCGTCGGCTCCGCGGCGGCGGTGATCTTCACTCTGCCCAAGGACGACACCATGACCGGCACCTCGCGCTGCCTGAAGCGCCTGGGCATCCTGCGCGGCAACAAGATCAAGCTGCGCTACAAGCGGCTCGACATGGAATGCGACCGCACCAAGACTGATGCCTCGATCGTGGTCCGGCGTGGGCTCGACCAGTAGCTAGAACGATAAAGCGGG
>Ga0310811_10008008_pt1 | contig 13570 bp, 11 predicted proteins | sample YCmetagenome_FD_207642 | JGI IMG/M metagenome (GOLD analysis project Ga0310811, IMG submission 207642) | Soil microbial communities from experimental microcosm in Duke University, North Carolina, United States - YC | ecosystem: Engineered > Artificial ecosystem > Soil microcosm > Unclassified ... | reverse complement strand
AGCTTCCCTCGGCGTCGCGCGTGCCACAAGCTTCGCTCGTGGCACGTGATTCGTCGCAATTCCGCCGGCCGCTCGACCACGGGCTTCCTCCTGATCACGACGCGTTCGTTGCGGCCGAGCCGCCGACGGGGCGCGTCATCGTCATTGCGCCCACGCGTGCGGCGTGCGAGACGATCGAGATCGCGATCGGTCTGCACTTGGAGACGCTCCTCGAGCGCGAACACGGCGCAGAGATTCGCGAGCTCGCGGGCACCGGCAAAGGATTCGGCATCGTCGCCGGCACCGGCACCGGAAAGACGCTCGCCATCCGCACGATGGCTGAGACGATACTCGGCGCTCCATTGCGTGTGGGGGTCGTCAACCGCGAGCGCGAGGCGACGCCGGACACGCCCACCTGGAACGTCGTGATCGTCACCACCGGCATCGCACGCCGGTGGTTCCAGGACGGCGACATTTTGCAACGGGACACGCTCATCGTCGACGAGATCCACCAGACGTCGGCCGAGCTCGAGCTGTGTCTTGCGTTAGGCAAGCGCGTCGGCTGCCGGTTCATCTGGCTCTCGGCCACAGTCGACCCGACGTTTTACGCGCGCTATCTGTCGTCGCAGACGGTGCTCGAGACGCACGCGTTCGATCCGGAGAGAGCCGCGAAAGTCGTGGTGATCAACAGGCATCCCATCGAGTTTCTGGACGAGCGATTCCTCACGCGCGTGCAACGCGAGCGCCGCGGTGTGGGCGTGTTTCTGCCCACGCGCGCCGCCGTCGAGGATGTGGCCGGCATGGTCCACCGGCGCTCGGCACGCATCGAGAGCGCGTTCTACCACGGCGGCGAGCCGATCCGTGTGATCCGCCCGTTCCTCGATGGCGAGGTTCGCAAGCCGTACGTGCTGGCCATGACCGCAGCGGGCCAGAGCGCGCTCAACGTGCGCGGGCTCGACACGGTCGTGATCGACGACACGCGATTCGCGAATCTCATCGAGCATGGCCGGAACGTGCTCACGCGCGTCCACCTCGGCGCCAACGAGATTCTGCAGATGGCCGGTCGCGTGCACGGGCGCGTGGAAGGCGGGCGCGTGTTCATTCTCAGCGACCGCGACATCGACTTCCGCGCGCTGCGCCCAACGGAACCGGATTTTCAGCTGGCGGGTGACTCCGAGCGCGTGGCGCTCACGTGCGCCGATCTGGGGGTGCGCGCGGACGAGCTCGATCTCCCGGTTCCGTTAGACCGGGTTGCCTACCGCGGCGCCGTGGCGCGACTCGAGCAGCGCGGCATCGTCGAAGGCGGCCGGCTCACGTCGTACGGCAAGTCGGTCGAGGCGCTGCCGGTGGAGCGGCCGTGGGCCGAGCTGCTGGTGCACGCGGACGATGATCTCGTTCCATATATCGCGGTCGCGGCGTCCATCGAGTCGCTGCACCGCATGACGCGCGACGAGCGCGATCTCGACGGGCTGATCGTACCGGGCAGCGATCATCTCACCGCGTACAACCTCTACGCCGAGGCGTATCGGCGGCACGGCTCGGTGGGCGAGGTCTACGGGTTGCCGCGACACGTGTTCGGCGACGCGATCGACGAGTGGGCCGAGCGGCGCGGCGCGCTCGTCAAGGCCATCGAAGACGCAGCGTTAGGCATGGCGAGCATCTATCGGGCGATCGGGCTGCCGCTGCCGTCGCGGATGACGTTGGCCGGCGACGCGGTGTATGGCCGGTTCGCCGACCTGGTCGCGCGCATCATGCCGTTCGACCTGGTGATCGGCGAGCAGACCGCCGACGGCGAGGAAGCGCGCGTGTCGAAGGGCAGCGTGTGCGGCAGCTGGGGCGCGGTCGCCGGCTCGCTGCGGTACTTCGCGGACCGGTCCGGCACGCCGCGCGCGGCCATCGAGGGGACGCAGATCTCGCTCGACCTCGTGCGCCGCTACTCTTCGTTAGGCGAAGCCGAGCTCGTCTACGATCCCGCCCGCAAGCGCTCCGCCCTCGCGGTGACGCGGCGGACGAGGTACCACGGATTCGAGCTCGGGCGCGAGCGCGAGCCGGTGGACACGTTTCCCGAGGCGCTGGCCGCGCAGGCGCGGCACGTGCTTGCCGAGGCCCTCGCGCGCGGCGAGGCGCGGCATCCCGCGGTGCGTCAGAACCATCACGCCGTCGACGAGCTGCGCGACGTGTACCGCCGGTCGGGCGGCCTCACGCCACGGTTAGGCCTGGCGGAGCTGACGGCGCTCTACGAAAGCAAGCTCGCCGGCGTCCGGTCGATGGACGAGTTTCGATCCGCGGATCTGCGACTGGATCCCGACGCCATGGTACCGGCGCCCGAGCGCATGCGTTGGATGGCGCTCCCATCCTCGGCGCCCATTCGCGGACACGAGGTGCCGGTCGAGTACGAGGTCGATGACGAGGGCACCGGCGTGATTCGCCTGCGGTTGCCCGAAAAGCTGGCGCGGACACTCGTGGCCTCCGAGCTGCCGGTGCTCGACCGTCCGGTGCGATTCGTCGTCACGCGCGGGCAGCGCGGCGCGGTTCGCGCGACGACGCTCGAGGAATTGCAGGAATTACTCGACTTGCCGTGGTCCCCGGGCGAGCGCGCACCTGATGGACGCGACCGGCATCGCGGTCCCCCACGCCACCAGCGGCACGACCGCCGCGGGCGGCGCCGCCGCTGACGGCCGGCGCAATCTCGGTTAGGCGCCGGCGGGCGGGTCGTCGATGTCGGTGACGTAGCGCTCTTCGCGGAACGGCACGAAGCCGCGCGCCCGATAGTTAGGCAATGCGCGCGGGCTGTCCAGCGTGCACGTGTGCAGCCAGACGCGTCGCGCGCCGTCGGCCCACGCCTCTCGCACGGCGCGCGTGAGCAGCTGCTTGCCCCAGCCCTGCCCCGTCCGCTCCGGCATGAGCCCAAAGTACACGATTTCCGTGTCGCCGGACTCGCTGCGGCGGAGCTCGAAGTAGCCGGCGGGCGCGCCATCGAGCCACGCCACCCACAACGTCACGCCGGGCGACGCAAGGTAGGTCACGATCTGTGCGTCGCTCCAGTCCAAGCGATCCCGCCAGTAGTGCTTGCGCCCAACTTCGGAATACAGGTAGCGGAAAAACGAGGGTGGGCACGCGTGCACGCGCGCAACCTGCAGCCGCTCGTCGGCTTCGGCGCCGCGAAGTTGGCCGGGCCCGGTGAGCTCCAAATAGGTGCGAGTGACGGTAACGGGAGGCATCGAATGGCCGGAAGGCGAGGTCGGTCCTCAAGATAACGAGCCGCTGGCCGGCCTGTGGGTAGTGGACCGCGCGGTCCACTATTGGTGGTTAGAGAATCGTCAGCGCCTTGTCGTAGATTTGCCAACTATAATGTAACGCATTGTTTACAAAGGATTTAGAGATGCCGCCCCGGAGCCATTGCGTTTAGGACCGATCGGTCTTATCATACGCCACCATGAAAGACCGCCGAATGCAGATCGTGGAAGCCGCGACAGCCGTGATGGGTCGCCAAGGATTCCAGCAAACGTCCGTCGAGGACGTGATTCACGAAGCTGGGCTCTGCGGCAAAGGCCACTTCTATCACTACTTCAAGTCGAAGGAAGAACTCGGCTACGCGGTGTTGCTCCACCAGTTCGATGTGTTCGCCGAAACCGGTCTCGCGGTGCTGCGAGACCCCATGCTGGCTCCGCTTGCCCGGTTAGACGAGTTCATCGACTGGATCGTGGAGAGCCACGCCGAGCGCGGCTGCTGCGAGGGTGTCAGCCCATGCGGCGCGCTGGCAACGGAAATGGCCGAACAGCACGAAGGTTTTCGCAAACACGTCGACGCACTGTTCGAGCGATGGACCGGCCAGTTGCAAGCGCTGTTCTGGGAAGCACGACCGCAGATGGTGGATGATGTCGATACCGAAGCGTTAGCACGATTTATCGTCGCCACCCTCGAGGGCGCGCTGTTCATGTCTCGCGTGAAACGCGACGTCGCTGTGCTCGAGGATGTGGCAACTGGTCTCAGGCGTTTCGTGATGTGCCATGTGCGAGCGGACGAGCGGCGCGATGCAGCCGTCCGAGACTTGGTGGGCACGGAGCGGTCGGTGGGGAAGGAGAGTGGCCGATGATGACAAAAGAGAGAGTGCAGTCGCGCGAGGACATGGCTCCTCTGCGCGCTCGGCCCACCGAGGCCACGGCACCGGTGGTCGAAATAGAGAGCGCACCGACCGATCCGCGCGAGCGTCGCGCGATGTTCGAGGCGGAAGTGCTCTCGCAGTTGGACGCGTTGTTCAGCTTCGCGCTCAAGTTGTCGCACGCGCGGGACGAGGCCGAAGATCTCGTCTCCGAAACGGTGTTGCGGGCGCTCGAGCGGTGGGAGCAGTATCGCCTGGGTACGAACGCGCGCGCGTGGTTGTTCACGATTCTCTACCACGTGTTCGTTAGCCGTCGCCGTCGTGTTACGTCGCGCGAGCTGCCGCTGCCGGAGGAGATCGACGGCTGGTCGGGCAACGAGGTTGTCGGCGACGCGGATCCGGAAGGCCAGTTCTACGATTCGTTCGTGGACGACGAGGTGACGCGCGCCATCGACGCGCTGCCCGAGGAATATCGGACGGCGGTTGTGCTGAGCGACGTGCACGGGCTGCGCTATGCGGAGATCGCGGAGATTCTCGGCGTGCCGGAAGGCACGGTGAAGTCGAGACTGTTCCGCGGGCGGCACATTTTGCAGAAGAAGCTCGTCGATTACGCAACCGAGATGGGCTACATCAAGGGTCGCGGCAAGCAAACGGCAGGCGTCTAAACGAACGATTTCGCGGGAGCCGGCGTCGCGCACGAGCGCGGCGCCGGCTCTCGTCGTTTTTCAGCGACTGACGACGAGGCGGTCTTCGGTGAGTTTGCGGCGATGCCGCGCCGCTTTGGCACGATTGCCGCACGACGACATGTCGCACCAGCGGCGTCGCCCGTTTTTTGTTTCGTCGAAAAACACGCGGGGACAACGCTGATCGGCGCAGCGGCGCACACGCACGAGCTCGCCCAACACGAGCGCATCGGCGGCCGACTCCACCACGGGAATCATCAAGCCGGCGAACGCGTCGCCTACCGGAACGAAGCTGCGCACAAACTCTCCGTCCGGGCGGCTCTCGAGACGGCGAACACCCGCGCTCCGGCCCAACACACGATTGATTTCGCGTACGGCGTTCTGCCGGATGTCATGCACTGTGATGCCACGCTCGGCCAATGCGCGCAGCACCGCGCGGACGCGTCGCGCATCCGCGAGTGCCGCCGTCGCGCCCGCGGGCTGTTGCTGAGCGCGCCGCCGAATTCCAGACGCGCGCTCGGCATCGAGCACGGAGGCGGCTTCGAGCCAGCCGAGGAGCGCGTCGAAATCGCGCAAGGCGTCGGTACGGACGCCGCGGTGCAGATCATCTGTGTTGACGAAATCCAGCCACAGCCGCTCACCGAGGAAAACGAATTGGCGAGCTGAATGTGTGACAGGTCTGGGCATGGCGGGACATGGCGAGCGGGGATTCAAGTCTATCCGCGCCGCTGGCGCGTTGCAAGACGCGCCGTTTTCCACATTGTAAGCCGCGAAAATGTGCTAAGCGAGCACCGCGTCCGACGATGCGAGGAGCGCCGGCAACGAACCTGACGGCGTTTTTACGCACAGCGGTTTCACGATGACGATGCTAAACGTAGAGCCCGCGCCTGGTTCGCTGCGCAGATCGAGCGAGTATCCCATGAGCTGACACAGCGCGCGCGAGATGGCGAGGCCGAGCCCCGTTCCGCCGTATCGGCGCGCAGTGCCGACGTCGGCTTGCTCGAAGGCCTCGAAGATTTTCTCCTGGCGGTCGGCCGGAATGCCGATGCCGGTGTCGATCACGTCGATTCTCGTCGCGCGCGACGTTGCGGCGTCGGCGCGCACGTGGATGCTTACGCTGCCGTGTGCGGTGAACTTGAGCGCGTTGCCGACCAGGTTGATGAGCACCTGGCGCAGCCGTTGGGCATCGGTGTCGAGCGGCAGCAGCCCGGATGGCACGTGCGCGATGAGCTCGACGTCGCGGCCCTGCGTTTGGGCGTCGAACTGCGACAGCGTGCTCGCCACGAGCTCGGCCAGGTCGACGGACGACAGCGAGAGCGTGCCGCGCCCGGCCTCGATCTTCGAGAGGTCGAGCAGGTCGTTGATCAGGCCGAGGAGGTGCGTTCCGTTAGACGAGATGCGCTCGACGTACTCGCGGTCCTGCGTGTTGATAGTGGATCGCTTGGACTTGAGCAGCACGTTCGAGAAGCCGATCACCGAGTTGAGCGGTGTGCGCAGCTCGTGGCTCATGCGCGCGAGGAAGTCGCTCTTGGCACGGTTCGCCGCTTCGGCTGAATCCTTGGCCACGCGCAGCGCATCCTCGATGCGGGAGCGCTCGGCGATTTCCGACTGCAGGTCGGTGACGGCGCGCGAGAGCTCGTTGGTGCGAACGGAGACCAGCACCTCGAGCTGCTCGCGCACCTGGCGCAGCGCGTTCTCGGCACGCTTGCGGTCGTCGATGTCCGTGCAGGTGCCGATCCACTTCACGATGCGTCCATCGCCGTCGCGCACGGCAACGGCACGGCCCAGATGCCATCGGTACACGTCGTCGCTCGCGCGGCGGAAGCGGTACTCGGCGTCGAAGTCGGTGCCGTCGTTGCAGCTCTTGGTCCACCGTTCGGTGACGCGATCCACGTCATCGGGATGGACCGCGGCGTGCCACGCCCAACCGAGGCTTTGCTGTTGCGTTAGGCCCGTGTAGGCGTACCAGTTTTGGTTCAAGTAGTCCGTATAGCCGTCCGGGCGCGCGGTGAACACGATCTGCGGCAGCGCTTCGGCCATCGTGCGGTAGCGCTGTTCGTTCGCCTCGAGCAGCGCGCGCGTCGACTGCTCCTCGAGATGCGCCATGCGCTCCTGCTCGGCGCGTTTGCGCTCGGTGATGCGCTCGGTGATGACGATGATGCCGCCGATGGCGCCATCCTGCTCGCGCCACGGGCGCACCTCCCACCGGAACCAGTCTTCGGTGCCATCGCTGCGGACGACGCGTTCTTCTTCTCGGCGCACGATGGTGCCCGCGAGTGCACGGCGATGGACGGCTTTGGCGTCCGCGCCGACATCGAGGACGAGGTCGTAGTGACAGCGTCCTTCGATTGCTGTTTTCTGCAGCCCGTGCTTGACGCGCCAGTGGCGGCTCGCGAACAGGTAGCGCATGTCGCAGTCGAACATCGCGACAGCGACCGGGATGTCCTCGATCACCTGGCGCATGCGCTCGTCGTCGCGGCGCTGGCGTTCCTCCACCTGCATGCGCGCCGTGATGTCGCTGAGCGTGCCGCCCATGTTGAGTAGCCGGCCGCTCGCGTCGTGGTGTGCGCGCGCGTGCATCTGCACCCAGCGCACGCTTCCGTCGCGTGCCAGCAGGCGGAGCGGTTGGGCGATGGTCTGCTCGGCGCGGCTGGACAGATCGCCCAGACTGCGCAGGAGCTTCTCGGCGTCCGCGGGATGCACGTGTTCGATGGCCGGGCGGCCGAGGCACTCGGCTACCGTTAGGCCGGTGATGCGCATCCACGATGGATTGAGCAGCACCCAGCGGCCGTCGGCGTCGGTTTGGAAGATCACGTCCTGCACGTCGGCCACGAGCACCCGGTATCGATCGTCGCTCTCGGCGAGCGCCGCGAGGGCCGCGCGATGCTGGCGGTTTTCACGCAGGAGGCTGGTGGCGGCGGTGCCGACCGCGACGCACCCGATGAGCGTGAGGGCGACGAGCACGAGCAGCGCGACGTTCACCGACCGTCGGCTGGTCGCCACGCGGACGACGAGCAGCGAGTCTTCTTCGGCGCGCATGGCGGTCGTCACGGTGTTGATCGAGTCGAGCAACGTGGTGTCGGCGGCGGTGAGCGCGCGGGGCGACCGGCCGTTGGTGAGCGCCGCTCGCACGACCGTGTCCAGTTGGGCATGACGCGCGCGGATCAAGCGGCCCAGGCGGATGACGCGCACCTGTTGGGCAGGGTTGTCCGTGGTGACCTCGCGCAGATTGCGCAGCAAGGCGCCAATCTTGATCACCGCGGGCGCGCGGTGCTCGGGCATGGTGTCCCGCGCCGAGAACGCGCGCCGGGCGTGATCCATTTCCAGCACGCCGAGCTGCACGCTCAGCGCGTTGACCATGGATTTCACTTGATACGAGTGCGCGATCCAGCGTTCCTGGGTCGCGACCTCGCGGGTGTGGCGCACGGCGATCGCGCCCACGACGCCGAGGAGCACGACGCACGCGGCGAGCGTACCGACGAGCCTGGCGCGGGGACGCGTCACGCGGCGCTCTTGCCTAACTGGCGGTCGATCGCGTCGAACAGCACCGCCTCGTCGACGATCGGCTTCGTGACGTAATCGTCGAATCCGGCGCGGAGGTACGTCTCGCGGTCGCCGGCCATCGCGTGCGCGGTGAGGGCGACAATGGGGAGCGGTGACGTGCGCATGTCTTCGCGCAGTCGCGTCAGTACTTCGACGCCGTCCATGCCGGGTAACGAGATGTCGAGCAGCACGAGCTCGGCGCCGGCGTCCGCGAGGCCCGCGATGGCGTCGGCGCCGGTCTCGAATTCGACGATGCGGAAGCGCTCGTCGAGCAGCGCGCGCAACAACAACCGGTTGTCGGCGTTGTCTTCGACGACGGCAATGGTTTTCATGACGCGGCCTCACCCGTTGGGCGTGCGGCCGCAAGCATCGGCTGGACCATCGCGAACTCGCGCTCGAGCGCCTCAAGGAGGCCGGCGAGCGCGCCGGGGTTGGTGGCCACCGCCTGCTCGGCCTCGGCGCTCAGGCGACGCATTTGCTCTGCGCCTAACTGTGCGCAGCTCGACACGAGCGAGTGTACGGACAGGCGGACCGGCGCCAGATCGTTGGCGGCCAACGCCTGCCGCGACGCGGCGATGCGCTTTGGGGCGTGCTCGAGGAACAGGTCGATCATGTCGCGCAGCAGCGCGTCGCCACCGAAGCGGCGCAGGCGCTCGAGCGCGCGGTCGAGCTCGACCGCCGACGCATCGGCGGAGGGACTGGTCGGCATGGTTGTGCTCACGCGGCCGCGCGGCGCAGCACAGCACGCACGCGGGCCAGGAATCGGGGAGGGTCGGCCGGCTTGGACAGATAGTCGTCGGCGCCGGCATCGATCACTTCGACTTCGGTGCTGGAGTCGCCCGAGCCCGTGAGCACGACCACCGGGAGCGCGGCAAGGTTAGGCGTGCGACGAATGTGGCTGAGGACAGACCGCCCGTCGACGCGCGGCATGTGGAGGTCGAGCACGACCGCGGCGAAGCGGCGCTCGGACGACAGCAGCTCGATGGCCATGGCGCCGTCGGTCGCCTCGTGCGGCTCGAAGCCTTGCTGAGCGAGCAGCGTGCACGCGAGGTGACGCGCGATCTCATCGTCGTCGGCCACGAGAATGCGGCGCGTCTCCGCCGTTCTCGCAGCCACGGCGGACTGCGGCGCGACGCCGAGAACGCGCTCCGCTTCAGCATGCGTGGTGTGGCCGGCTGCAATCCGTGCGGCGGCGCCATCGTGCATCGAGGGCGATCCCGCGGCGGCCATGTTGCGCTGCAACGCGGACGGCGGTGCACCGTCGGCGATCAGCTCGCGCAGCGGCGGCGTGGCCGCGACGATCTCGAACACCGGCACGCGGCCGCGCAGTCCGCTGCCGCCGCAGGTGGCGCACGTCGACCCGCCGGTCTTGCCGGAGCACGCAGAGCAGACGCGGCGCAGCAGCTGCTGCGCGACGATGCCGTGCAGCGCGGCCGCGATGCGCGTGCGGCCGAGTCCGAGCTCGCCTAACCGATCGATGGCGCCGAGTGCGCTCGAGGCCTGGAGCACCGCCACGACGAGGTGGCCGGTCGTCGCGGCCTGCACTGCGAGGTCCGCGGTCTCGCGGTCGCGCAGCTCGCCCACGAGGATCGCGGCACCGTCGGCAGCCATGGCCTCGCGCGTGAGGGCGGCGACGGTGAGACCCGTGCGCATGTCGACCTGCATCTGCGACAGGCCCGGGACGCAGCTCTCGATGGGATCTTCGATGCTCGTGACCGGCGTGCCGCTTGCCACGATCTCGCGCGCCAGCGCGTACGCGGTGGTGGTGCGGCCCGAGCCCTGGGCACCGCACACGAGCAGGAGGCCCGAGCGCGCCGTGATGAGCTCGCGGACACGCGCCAGATCATCCGGCATCGCATCGAGGTCGGCGAGCGAACGGGCGCTGCCGGGCGCCGGGATGCGGACCGTGGCGCGTTCGCCCTCCCGAGTCGGAATGGTGGCGACGCGAAGCTCGAGTCCGGCCGCGGGACCCGCAGGCAATTTGACCTTGCCTTCTTGCGGACGCGTGCGCACCGCGGTGGCGAGACGCGCCATCGCCTTCACGCGCGCCACGAGGCGCTCGAAGTCCGCCGCATCGAGCTCGGCGTACGGCCTAACGAGGCCGTCGATGCGGAACCGCACGATGCCGCCGGTCTTGGCCGGCTCGAGCTGCACGTCGCTGGCGCCGGCGGCGATGGCGTCGGCGATCAACTTGTCGGCAAGCTGCGCGATGCCGGCGGCGTCGAGCGGCAGTCCGCCCGGCGCGATCGGCCTGGTGCCGTTCACGGGCGTGGTCGACGCGGGCGCGATCGGTTGGCCGGGCACGGCCAGGGCCGCGTGCAACATCGCCGGACTGGCGATCTCGAACATCACGCGGCGGCCTGATGCGAACGCGATAGCCTGCTCGGCTTCGACGTTAGACGGATCGCTCGTCGCGACGACGATGTGCTTGTCGGTCTCGCGCAGCGGGATCACATCCCAGCGGCGCGCGATGCGATCTGGCACGAGGCGGCGTGCGGGCGGGTGGGCGTCGGCGAGGTTCGCGACCACGAGTCCGGTTGCCGCCGCGACCGCGCGCACGAGCTCATCCTCGCCCAGCCCGCAATGCTGCTCCACGCCGGCCCAGGCCATCGGCGTCGACATGTCGGCGGCAATATCCAGGCTCTCGGCGCGCGGTAGACCCGCGCGTTGGGCGATCTGTGCTAACCAATGCATGTCGTGAGCGACTCGTCTAACGGAGGACGGCCGGCATTCCGCAGCGCGGTGCCGAATGGACCCAAGGGATTGCGGCGACCGCCGATACTGCCCGCGGTCACCCAGGAGTATCGGTCCGTTGCCGGCGCCCTTGAGGGCTAAGCGCCGACCCGGCAACGCTCTCCGAGCGTTGCACCGCGGGGCGGTCGAGCGGGCGTCTGGACTAGCGCTGGCAGCCGGCGAGCTGGCCGGATTCGGCGGCGAGGGCTTGCCTGGATGGCGGAGAGCCGAGCAGGGCCTGCTCCATCTCGCTGTACACGCGGACGGCGTTGCGCCGGAGGCGCGAATGCAACGACACCGGACGGTCACGATCGACCGGAGGCAACCGATCGAGCGCCTGGCCCATGCGCACGCCGTCGGCCACGGCCCGGCGCATCGAATCACGCAGGGCAAGCACGTAGCATCGCGTGGTGGCGACGAGACGTGCGGGCTGCGGAGCGAGCCGTCCATGTCCCGGCACGGCGATTCTTGGATTCAGCGAGTCGATGCGCGCCAGAGCGCCCAGCATCGCGGTCGAGCTGCCGTCGACCATCATCGAGACGCCGTCTTCGACGAGGACGTCGCCGGCGAACAGTACGCGATCAACCGGAAGCCAGACCATCAGGTCGCCGGCGGTATGCGCGGGGCCGGGCCGGATGATCTGGATGCGCCGGCCGCCGACGGCGAGGAGCGTATCGTGCCGGACTGCAATGTCCGGCGTGTCGGCGTAAGCGAAACCGCGCATTTGCTCGAGGCCCATCACGCCGGTCCAATCGCTCGCGAGGCGGTCGTCGCCGTCGATGTTGGCCAGCGTGCGGCGATCGGGATGCGCGATGATCCGTGCGCCGGCGCGCTTGAAGACGATGGCGCCAAACGTATGGTCGGGGTGATGGTGCGTGAGCACGAGGTAGCGGACCGGCGCCCGCGTGACCGTGCGGATGGTGCGCATCAGGACGCGGCCCTCGCCCGGGCTCGCGAGCGCGTCGATCACGATGACGCCGGCAGGTGTGACGACGAATCCTGCGTTAGGCCGGCCCTCGACGCCGCGCCCCGTGTCGCCTAACACGGCGTAGACGCCGGGGGCCAGCTCGTGCAGCGGGAACGCGGGCAGCGTGTCCGAGCGGTCGCGCGGATACCGTGTGGCGATCGCCGCGCGCGTGGCCGAGTCGGCGCTCAGCGATTGCGGAACGACGGTCCGTTGGGCGGCCGCGGCGTGGCCCGCGAGCACGGCGATCGCCGCAGCCGTGGTCGCGGCGCGGCACATCACCCGCCGAACGCGATGGCGGCAGTTTGCGTGTAGACGCGGCCCTTGATGTCCGTCCACGCGATATGCAGTGGCCCTTCGTGCGTGGCGCGCAGTGGAAACGCGACGTACGGATCGCGGCTGATTCCGGACGTCCATTGGAAGCGCGCGACGCGATGGCCTCCGTACGTGACGTCGACGGTCTTGATGTAGTACTCGGGGATGAGCGCGCCCTGCTCGTCGCGCGACATGCCCGTGTACATGGGGTGCGCCACGAGCGCACGTACGTAGATCACGGCGTCTTTCTGGATCGCCGGCGGGAGCAGAATCCGTGCGTCGCCGGTGAGCGGGGTCGCGGCCGGTGTCATGTCAGACGCAACCGTTGAGCGTGGTGTACACGAGCTTGTGCGCCCACCACAACTCGCCCGTGTTGGTCTCGACGATCGCGCGCACCTGCGAGCTGCGGCGCATTTTGATGCGCGTGTCGATCGATGCTTTGCCTAACGCAGGCGTGAGCTCGAAGCCGGCCACGTAGATGTCGGGGTTGTGGTCGACGATGAGGTGGATCGCCTTCACGTAGTGGCCGGCATCCATCGGCAGATCGGTCTCGATGAAGATCGGGACCTCGCGGCTGTCGGGCGCGACTTCGGGCAGGTCGAGGCTGACGTGACCATCCTTGATGGTTCGCGTGCCGAAGTGCTCGCGCAGCACTTTCTTGGCGGCGTCGGGCATGTCGTCGCCCGGGCCACGGGCGGCGCCGAGCAGCTCGCGGCCGCTCAGCGAGAGTGCGGCGACGCCGAGGACTGCGGCGCGCAGGAACGAGCGTCTGCCCGTGGATTCTCGATCATCCATTATTGCCTCCACGCGAGCGCACACCGGTATCACGCGCGACCCGCATCGGAATAACTAACGTGCGAGGCGCACACCGGCCAGGCTCGCGTGACACCACCTCGGGCGCGCTCTACATTCATGGTATGTCCAAGACGCCGTTCGTGGTGGCCGAGTACGTCCGTTGGGGCGACATCGATCTCGCGGGCATCATCTGCTACGGTGCGTACATCCGGTTTTACGAGCTCGCGGAGACGGAAATCTTCCGCGCGTGCGGCCTGCCGTTCCGCGAGATGTTCGAGCGCTACGACATCTGGCTGCCGCGCAAGGTCATGCACACGGAGTTCTACCGGCCGGCGCGTCTCGACGACCGGCTCGAGGTGGTGACGTACTTCAGCCGCGTCGGCGAGTCATCGCTCACCATCAATTTCGACGTGCTCGATGCGACTGGTCTGTCGCTGCACGCGGCGGCGTACCAGG
>Ga0310811_10008007_pt1 | contig 13572 bp, 9 predicted proteins | sample YCmetagenome_FD_207642 | JGI IMG/M metagenome (GOLD analysis project Ga0310811, IMG submission 207642) | Soil microbial communities from experimental microcosm in Duke University, North Carolina, United States - YC | ecosystem: Engineered > Artificial ecosystem > Soil microcosm > Unclassified ... | reverse complement strand
CAGCTCGTAGCCCTCGGCACGCACCATTGGTTGGACCGTCACGCCCCGAAAGTGTTCCGCGCCGGCCGCGCGCGTGACCGATTCGCGAATGTTTTGGTACGCGCTTCGGACAGCGGTCTCGTCGGCGAGATTGAGTTGCACGCCGCCCACGTCGGTCTTGTGCGTCACCGTTTCGGAATGGAGTTTGAGCACCACCGGATACTGAATACGGCGAGCCGCCTCCACGGCTTTCTCGGCGCTGGCGGCGATCACGGTTTCGACGGTGGGAATTCCATACGCCGCCAAAAGTCCCTTGGATTCGGCTTCCGTCAGTAAGGTGCGGCCGTTACCCCGCGCCGTCGCGACGGCCTCGGAAGCCTGTGCACGAGCTCCAGCCTTGAGCGCGGCCTCGGGATCCTCGGATTCAAACGCTTCGGGTGTTTCGTACAGCGCTTCTAAGTTGGCGCTATAACGCCACATCGACTGGAACACGCGTGCCGCCGAATCGGGGTAGCTGTAAGTTGGAATGCGCGCGCGATTGAGGACAGCCTCACCCGCGGCGACATCCTGGCCGCCCATCCAGCTCGCGATCACCGGTTTATTCGGGAGCTGCGCGTAGGACGCGAGCTTCTCCGCCACCGCCAACGGATCGGTCACGGCCTGCGGCGCCAGGACCACCAGCAATCCGTCGGTAGAAGGATCCTGCGCGGCGAGACTCACGGCCCGCGCGTAGCGGTCGGGGCTGGCGTCGCCCAGGATATCGACGGGATTCTGATGGCTCCAATGGGAGGGGAGGAATTCGTCCAGCTTGCGAAGAGTCTCGGCGGAAAGTGGCGCGAGCTGGCCGCCCGCGCCCAGCAGCGCGTCCGTGGCGAGCACGGCTGCACCGCCCGCATTGGTCACGATCGTGAGTTTTGGCCCGCGCGGGCGAGGCTGTTTGTCCAGCGCTTCGGATAGATTGAACAGCTCGGCGATGGTGTCGACCCTCAAGACGCCACAACGGCGAAAAGCGGCGTCGAGCACCGCATCCTGGCCGGTCAGAGCTCCAGTATGAGACGCAGCCGCCTTCGCGGCAGCCTCGGTGCGGCCGGGCTTCAGCACGATGATCGGCTTCGAAAGCGCGACTTCGCGCGCGGCGGACAGGAATTTGCCGGCATCGCCGATCGACTCCATGTAGACGATGATGCTGCGCGTTTGGGGATCGTCGCCGAGATACTGGATCAGGTCGCCCCAGCCGCATCGAGCATCGATCCCACCGACACGAACGCGCTGAAGCCGACGTTTTCCCGCTGGCTCCAGTCCAGGATCGCGGTGCAGATGGCGCCGCTCTGGCTGATCAAGCCGAGATGGCCCGGGCGTGCCATGGAACTGGCGAACGTCGCATTCAAGCGCGCGTGTGGATTCATTACACCCAGGCAATTCGGTCCGATGAGCCGGACCTCTCCGAGGAGAGCTTCGCGCAGAACCTCCTGCTCCAGGAGCACTCCGCTTTCACCAATCTCCCGGAAACCCGCGCTGATGATGATGGCGCCCTGGACTCCCGCGGCGGCGCACTGTTTAACGACGCCCGGAACCGTCCGTGCAGGGGTCACGATCACCGCCAGCTCGACTCCGCCGGGAATGGCCGCGATGTCGGGATAGCTGGCCAGGCCCAGCAGCGTAGAGTGCTGGGGATTCACCGGATAAATCGCGCCGGGAAATGCGCCCTGCTGAAGATTGGCCAGGATCGCGCGTCCCACGCTGGCGGGTCTTTCGGTGGCTCCGATGACCGCGATGTTTTGGGGCCGGAAGAACACATCCAGCGGCGAACCGCCGGGCTTCCGCTTGGAAGACATACTCTGATGGTATGCCTCCCTTGCGAGGTTCTTTCTCGGCTCTGGTCCTGTATGACGTAGCGGAACAAATCCGTCTGGACACTTTGCGGTCTCTGGCGGGCATGGAAGCGCCGCACCGGGAGCCGGTGTTCAAACACCCTGTGCCGGACTACGTTCGCTTCGAGCGCCCTCCGGTTGTCGAACACCTCGGAGCGGTGTCCATGAGCGCCGGCGAACCGTTTCAGGCCCGCATCAAGTACTTCGAGTACGGAGTAGTCAGCGTCGAACTGAGGCTGGATTTCGAGGCCGGCTGGGACGATCTGGTGCGATTATCCAGCCGCTGGATGGCGGAGCCGGAAATCGAGAAACGGACTTTGGAGTTAGCCCGAGGACAGCTGGAGCGCCTGCGAGCCGCACTGGTCGATCCCTACGACACCTGGCTGAACGAGGATTACTACATCATTCAGGTACGGGAGGCCCTGGACGATCGGGGCCAGCCCTTGCCCGCTACGGCGTTGCTCGCCGAGTACGGCCGTCAGGTTGCACAAATCGTGCGCGGGGAAGCTTCGCCTTTGGCGCAATCGGAGCAGAATGAAGCTCTGCAAGCGGCTCTCTCCTACTATCCCTGCGATCTGCTGGTGGTTGGGTGGGTGGCGGCGTTCGTGTACGATACGCCGGAAGGCGCAGTGCCTACGATTCAGCTCCTGGAATACGCCAACACTCAATTACTGGAATTTCGCCACTACGACGACGTGCTCACCCGGGTGCTGAACAACGTATACCGAATGCTCGGGCACCGGGGACGCTTTTTGCGCCGCTGGAAAATGGCAGGCGAGGCCGAGCGTCTCAACGCCATGCGCCTGGATGTCCGCGAGCTGGCCGAGCGGACCGACAACGCCATCAAGTTCCTGAGCGATATGTTTTATGCCCGCGCCTACCGCGTGGTGGCCAACCGCGTCGGCGTCCCCGATTACCGCAATCTGGTGGACCAAAAACTCGGGATCGCGGGAGAACTCTACGAAATCATGGTGAACGAGTTTCACCAGGCGCGCGCGTTCGTGCTGGAAGCCATGGTGGTGGCGATTCTGGTCATCGAGCTGATCCACTTATTTGCCTGGCGTTAGCCCAGTTCCTGGAGATCGGTCGCAATGATCCGATCGATCAGCTCCGCGACGCCCGCGCCGTGAGCCCCCTGGGTGACGATATCGGCGCAGTCTTTGGTCCGCTGCAACGCGTTGGCGACCGCAGCCGAGCAGCGGCACGCGCTAAGCATAGCCTCATCGTTTTCCGCATCGCCGACTCCCACCGTCTGGTGCAGGGTAAGTTCGAGTTCCCCCAGGGCCGCTTTGAGCCCCACGGCTTTATCGACGCCAAAGGGAAGCACCATGACTGCGCCTTTGTTGAACACCACCTGCAATTCCAGATCCAGCGCCCGGATGACCTCGCGGGCGGTGGTATGAAACGGTTCCCAGGTCGCGACGATCACCCGTCCCACGGACAGCGGGCGGACCTTCCGCTCCCGCAGCGCGGCGATAAACTCAGCCGGAGGCGGTTCGGCGAGCAGAACCTCTTCGCCAGTGGCAGGCCGGTACAGTAGCGCGCCGTTCTCCGCCACCACGCGCTCGAAACGGCCGCTGTGCGGAAAGACCTGATGCAACTCGCCGAGCTCGCGCCCGGTCACCAGGATGAGCTTCCGGCCGGAGAGCCGGAAGCGATCGAGCGCGTCCAGAGTGTCCTGGTCCACCACGCCGTGCGTGGCCAGAGTTCCGTCGTAATCGCAGGCCAGCGCGTGATAGCGCACGATCGGGAGTGCGTCCTACAGCCTGCAGATCAGCAGTTCGCGCTCGTAGATCATTTCCGGAGGCAGATGGTCATGGAGCGCCAGGAACAGTTCCTCATGGGCCATCACTTCGTTGCGCCAGGCACCGCGGTCAAAGGCCTGCAGTGCGTCGAATTGCTCCCTGGTGAACGAAGTCAAGCCCTCCCACTCGATGTCTTCATAGCGCGGCATCCAGCCGATGGGAGTTTCCTTGGCGAGAGCGCGTCCGTGGGCGCGATCGACGATCCACTTCAGCACCCGCATGTTTTCGCTGAAGCCCGGCCACAGGAACTTGCCGTCGGCGTCCTTACGGAACCAGTTCACGTGGTAGATCCGCGGCGTCTCGCTCAAGGTGCGCTGCATCTTGATCCAGTGCCGGAAGTAATCGCCCATGTGGTAGCCGCAGAACGGCAGCATGGCCATCGGATCGCGGCGAACCTTCCCGACCGTTCCAACGATGGCCGCGGTGGTCTCCGAGCCCATGGTGGCGCCCGTATACACGCCTCCGCTCCAATTGAAGGCTTGATATACCAGCGGCATGGTGGTCGCGCGGCGGCCGCCGAAAATCAGAGCGCTGATGGGCACGCCTTCGGGATCCTCCCAGGCCGGATCGATGGTGGGACACTGCGAAGCCGGCGCGGTGAAGCGCGAGTTGGGGTGCGCCGCCTTGGCCCCGGTTTCCTTGGCGATCTGCGGAGTCCAGCGGTTGCCCTTCCAGTCCAGACACTCGGCGGGAGGCTCGTCCGTCATGCCCTCCCACCACACACCGCCCTCCGGTGTAAGCGCGACGTTGGTGAAGATCGTATTGCGGGCCAGCGTCGACATGGCGTTGGGATTGGTTTTCACCGAGGTTCCCGGCGCAACGCCGAAAAACCCGGCTTCCGGATTGATGGCGCGCAGCCGCCCGTTGGCGTCCGGCTTGATCCAGGCGATGTCATCGCCTACCGTCCAGACCTTCCAGCCCTCGAATCCGCGGGGGGGGATTAGCATGGAAAAGTTGGTCTTGCCGCAGGCGCTGGGGAACGCGGCCGCCACGTAGGTCTTTTCGCCCTGCGGATCCTCGACGCCCAGGATAAGCATGTGCTCGGCCATCCAGCCCTCGTCGCGCGCGATGTTGGAGGCGATACGCAGCGCGAAACACTTTTTGCCTAACAACGCGTTCCCGCCATAACCCGAACCGTACGACCAGATCTCGCGCGTTTCCGGGAAGTGAACGATATACTTTTCCTCGTTGCAGGGCCAGGGCACATCCCGGTCGCCCGGGGCCAGCGGCATCCCCACGGTGTGCATGCACGGCACCACGCGCGTGTCGACCTTGTCGATCTCGGCATAAATCGGTTTGCCGATGCGCGCCATGATCCGCATGTTGACCACTACATAAGGAGAGTCGGTGAGCTGGACGCCGATCTGCGACATCGGCGAGCCGATTGGTCCCATGCTGTAGGGCAGCACGTACATCGTGCGTCCGCGCATGCAGCCGTTGAAGAGCTCTTTGAGCTTCCGGCGCATCTCCACCGGGTTGACCCAGTTGTTGGTGGGCCCGGCATTGTCTTTGGAAAGCGAACAGATGAACGTCCGATCCTCGACACGGGCCACGTCGCTGGCATCCGAGCGGGCGTAGTAGCAGCCCGGCCACAGATCTTCGTTCAGCTTGATAAACGTCCCGCCTTCAATCATTTGCGCGCAGAGTGTATCGTATTCTTCTTGCGAGCCGTCGACCCAATGAATGTTCTCCGGCGTGGTGAGTTCAGCCATCTTTTCCACCCAGCGAAGAAGATGCTTGTTGTCACTCAGAGGCCGGGAGACGTTCCGGGAAGGCTTTGAAGTTATCGTTGACATTCCTTCATTATCGCGCGAACTTCCGTTCGCGGCGCGCACGCGCCTACCGAGTGGACTTGGCCCCCTCCGAGCATGTAGAATCCTCGAATGCCGTCGACGAATATCGTCAACGACTGGAATCCAACCGAATGCGCTTTTTGCGGCAATTTGCGACCTGTACACGAGGCCAGGACCTGGTGGAGTATGTGCTCCTGCTGGCTCTGGCGGTGATCGCCACCACCGCGATGCTGGTGACCGCGGGTGAGTCGTTGAGCGCCGTGTGGAACGCGCCGGTATTAGGATCGGCCGACTCCACGTCGACGACACATTCGCACCGGCGTTAGGTTGAGCTACAGCAGCGGTTCCACCTGACCGGAGCTAGGCGATCATGACTTTGCGCGGGAACTGGGAGTTGTCTTCCAGGAACGTTTTCTTCCGGGACAACTCCGCCGCGGTCGGCTGGACGACGCCGTTCGCGTCCGTGGCTCGCGATACCAGGGTGTGCGGGCCGGGAAGCGCGCCTTCCCACCGATAGGTGAACAGCTTCCAGGAAAACTGGGAGTTGGCAGGATCGAGCGTGGCCTTCTGCCACGGGCCGTTATCGATCTGGACCTCCACCGATTTCAGCGGCGTCCCGTCGTTCAGCACGAATCCCAGAACCTGGTGTGCACCGCCGGTCTTGCGCACGCGGGCGATTACGGATTTGAGCTGCATATGGGTGACTTCGGTTTCCACCCACTGCGTCTCCGGATCGGTATCCTGACCGGTGCCGCCCACTCCGCGCAGCGTCCTGTACCAGCGGGCCTGATAATTGCCCAGATAGCGATCTTCCTGGAGATGCACTTCCGCGAGCCATTTCACGTTGGCCACGCCGTACCACCCGGGCATGACCAGCCGCACTGGGAATCCCTGGTTGAGGGTGAGCGGCTCGCCATTCATCGCGTAAGAGATGAGAGGCTCGGGCTTCATCGCGTGCTCGAGCGTGATGCTGCGGCCAAACTGCTGGTCCAGCTTGTAGGTCTGCTGGCGGAAGGCGATGTCCAGCGGTCCGTGATCGGCGCCGAAGAACACCACCTCGCGGGCCTTGGAGTTGACCCCGAGTTGTTTGAGGACGGAACTCAAGCGGACGCCGGTGAATTTCCCGCACGAAGAGAGTCCCTGGATCGCACGGGGACTGTTTCCGGAGCACTCGAACCCGTGGACCACATCGGTGGACTTCATCGCTTTCAGATCGGCCAGCGTGAATTCGGTCGGTTTATTCACCATGCCAGTGAACTTCAAGCGATACTTGGCCGGATCGATTTCCGGTTTGGTGAAGTGCTGGGTGGTAAAGAACTGATCCTTGGGCGTCAGCATGCCGTCGATCTTGCGGATATCGAGCTGCCGGGTCGCCGCACCCGGTACGCCAGCCGGATTGAAATTGTTAGGAAGGTCGGTAAACGGAACGTCCGTGTCTCCCTGTGCCAGGGCGGGCACCGGCAGATCCTTCAGGAGCGCCAGGAGGCTGGTTGCGGCCAGGCCGCGGCGTAACGATTCTCTACGGCTCATCTGTTCGGGCATTGTGAAGTTCCTCCAGTTCGCTGGAAATCCTATTGATAATACCACCCGGGAAAGTATTTCTATCGCCTGCCTGATATGCTGCCTGAATGGTCGCGAAAAGAGAACACTACCTGCTGGCCTTGCCGATACTGATCGCGTTCGCGTTGGCCATTGTCCTGGGCCAACAACCCGCCGCGGGACCGTACACAGCGGCGCAAGCCGCGGCCGGCCGCGCGGCCTATCAGGAGCGCTGTGCGAGTTGCCATGTGGAGGACTTAGGCGGACGCTTTGAAGCGCCCCAGCTGGCGGGATCGGACTTCATGAACCAGTGGGGCGACCGAACCGCTGGCGAACTGATCTCCTTCATGAAACTGACCATGCCGCCGGCGAATCCGGGAAGCCTGGATGAACAGGCCTATATCGGTATCGCTGCGTTCCTGCTGGACGCCAACGGCGCGCGCGCGGGCACCCAACCTCTGACAGCTGCTTCGAGCGTCGCGATTCGTTCCGTGGCGGCCGGCCGAACGGTATTGGCGAGTCCGCCAGCAGCAGCTCCGAAGCAAGCCGGTAAACAGGCCGGAAAACAACAGCAGGCGCCGGCCGGACCCCGCGGGATCACCGTCGCCGGAGAAGTGAAGAATTTCGTTCCGGTCACCGAGGCGATGCTCAAGAATCCGGATCCAGCCGACTGGCTGATGATCCGGCGCGACTACCAGGCGTCCAGCTACTCGCCTTTGAACCAGGTCACGCGGGATAACGTCCAGGATCTGCGCCTGGTGTGGCAGTGGGCCATGAACGAAGGCGGGACCAATCAGCCGGCTCCGCTGGTTCACGGCGGAATCATCTACCTGAACAATACCGGCAACATCCTGCAGGCGCTGGACGGCCGCACCGGCGACTTGATCTGGGAGCAGCGCTACGGCGGCGCGGCCACGGCTCATTCGATGCGCGGCATCTCGATTTACGGCGATCGGATCTTCGTAGCCGCCAGCGACGGACGCATGCTGGCCTTCGATGCGCGCACGGGCGCCAAGATTTGGGAATCGAACGTGGCCGACGCGTCCAAAGGGCAGCGCTTCAGCGCGAGTAGCGGACCTCTGGTGGTGAACGGCAAGCTGATCGCCGGCTTGGGCCCCAGTTGCATGCGCTACATCGAAGAGAAATGCTTCATCAGCGCCTACGACACCGCTGACGGCAAGCTCCTGTGGAAGTTCTACACCATCGCCAAACAGGGCGAGCCCGGAGGCGATACCTGGGGCAACCTGCCCGATCTGTTCCGCGCGGGCGGCGAGGCCTGGATCACCGGCAGCTACGATCCGGATCTCAACCTGACCTACTGGGGAGTTTCTCAAGCCAAGCCCTGGATGCGCGCCAGCCGCGGATCGGGCAACGGAGCGAATCTCTACGCCAACTCGACCGTGGCGCTGAATCCCGACAACGGAAAACTCTCCTGGTACTACGCGCACGTTCCCGGCGAATCCTTCGACATGGACGAGACCTTCGAGCGCGTGCTTGTGGATGAAGGCGCAGACGACAGCGGCCAGAAGCTGGTGTTTTCCGTGGGCAAGCACGGGATCCTGTGGAAGCTCGATCGGAAAACCGGCAAATATCTGGGCCACAAGGAAACCGTCTTTCAGAATTACTTCGATTCCTTCGATCCGGTGACCGGCGAGCCCCATTACCGCAACGATATTGTCGAGCAGCGTGTGGGCGAGTGGCTGCCCGGCTGTCCTTCGACCGAAGGCGGAAAAAACTGGCAGGCCATGAGTTACCACCGGCCGACCAACAGCCTGATCCTGCCGCTCAGCCAGAGCTGCATGGAATACAACCCGCAGAAGATCGATCAAGTAGCCGGCGGAGGCGGGGGCGGCGCGGGGCGGCGCTTTTTCGAGATGCCGGGGGTCAACGGGAATATCGGCAAGCTGGCCGCCTACGACGTCCGGACCATGCGCGAACTGTGGAAACTGGAGCAGCGGGCGCCCCTATTGACATCGGTTCTGTCGACGGCCGGCGGCGTAGCCTTCGTGGGCGACCTGAATCGCGTCTTCAAAGCGGTCGACGTGAACAACGGGAAGGTGCTGTGGGAAACACGGCTGGCGACTTCGGTGCAGGGATTTCCGGTGTCCTTCAGCGTGGGCGGGAAACAATACATCGCGGTGACCACGGGGCTCGGCGGCGGAAGCCCGCGCCAGGTTCCGGAGATCCTGGCGCCCGAGATTCACTATCCGAACAGCGGCCATACGCTGTACGTTTTCGCCCTAAGCGATAAAAAATAGACGGCTCCGAGCTGTATTAGAACGTGATGCGTGCTACCAGCGTGCCTTGCCGCTCTCCGGAAACAACACCCGTAGTGTTGATGGTTCCGAAACCGCTGGTATAGCGTCCATCGGGAGCGCGTGACACCGTCGCGTTCCGCACGGTGCTGGGATTTACGTAGGTTCCAGCGGTGGTGTTCAGAAACAGCGTCCGGTTGAAAATGTTGTTGAACTCGGCACGGATCTGGAAGGTGGCGCGTTCCTTGATGCGGAATGAGCGCCCGAAGCTCGCCAGTTCCGACGGGCGGCGCTGATAGCGGAAGTCGTTGTAGTAGGCCGCCGAGGGGCTGAACGTCCCGCTGGGCGTGTCCGTCCAGGCCGCCGGATTTAGCACCTGCGTAGTGCTGGGATCGAAGCAGTGGCAGTTCAGATCCTGTAAGAACAACGGTTGTCCCGGCACGCGCGTCGACCAGGAAGCGCCGCGCAGCAGTGTGCTCGAGTTGTTGTTACTGATATTGGCCGGAACCGCGATGGGCAGACCGCTGCCGTACTGCAGCACGGCGCCGACCATCCAGTCTCTGAGGGCATAATTCAGCCAGCGGTTCTCGCCCCACTTGGGGGTCGTGTAATTGACGGCCATGGTCATCCAATTCGGACGGGAAGAGGCCGACAGCTGTTTGTTGTTGTCGCGGTTGAAGACGTCATTGATCGAGCCGCCGCCCAAATCGTTTTCGGCGCCCAACTGGAGCTCTTTCGAACGCGTGTAGGTCCAGGTGAAATCCAAGCCGTGTGAGAAGCGCTTGGTAGCTTTCACTTGAAGCGCGTCATACCAGGTCTTGCCCAGCGGCGCTCCGGTCGCGGCCAGCGTACCGAACTGCGGGAAAGGACGGAGCGATTGCGCCACGGTGGCGGTGGCCGGGAAGCCCGCGTAAGGAAGCTTGTTCTGGAACCGTCCCGCACCCGCGGAGTTCAACTGCGACGAAAGGATCGTGCGATCGGCGGGGTTGCTCCAATCCAGACCGAACGTGCTCAAGAGACCCTGCGGCGTGAGCGCGTTGTAGTCCAGCAACGAGGCCGCTCTCCACCACACGCCGCGGTTGCCGACGTAGCTGGCTTCCACTACCAGATCCCTGGTGACCTCGCGCTGCAGGCCGATGTTCCATTGATACATCCGCGCCGGGCGACCGTAGTTCTGATCCACCACCGACGGGGCTCCCGAAGTAGTTCCTGGAGTCGGGAACAAGCCTGAACGCAAATCCGGCCAAATCGGGGTGAGAGGAATCCCCTGGCTTAGGATCATGGCCGGGTCGCCGAAGTTCGGATTCGTCAGGGACTGATTGGCGCCCGCCGCGCCCTGTCCGCCGCCTTGCGACATCGAATAGCTGATGCCGATCGCGCCGCGCAAGACCGTCTTGGGGCGTACTTGATAGGAGACGCCGACGCGCGGAGCATACGCCCATGGATAGTTATGGGCGAACCGGCAATTGCAAGTGGCCTCATAGATGGTGGCGCCCGGATGTCCGCCCGCCGTGGGGTTGGGCAGACTCGCGGAAAAACCGGGCGAACGTCCGTATTGTTCGCGCGGATAAGTGAACATGTCCCAGCGGATGCCGTAGTCGAGCGTAAGCTTGCGCGTGACCTTCCAGGTGTCTTGCGCGAACCCGGCATAGAAACCACGTCCCCCGCGCGTATTCGCAGGCTGCGCCAGGGTCACACTGTTCACGCTGCCCAACAACAGGCTCGCGTAGGCGAAACCAGTGAAGAGACCACCTTTAGCCTGACCTGCACTAAAGAAAGAATTATCGGTTTGATTCGTGCTGAAGGCGAAGTTGCCGCTAGTATTGGTGGTGGTTGCCGTGGGGTAGCCGTCAAACCGCACCTCGCTGCCGAACTTGTAACTATGGTTTCCCTTCACCCAGCTCAGGCTGAGGTTGCCGGTGGGCCTTTGGAGCAGAGCGCGGACCTGCCCGGTGGCCGGGCCCATCGTTGGCGTGCCGCCCAGGCTGTTAGGCCCAAGAGTGGACTGCCAAACGGGGACGCGGGCTCCGGTGCTTGGCCCAAGCGTCCCGCCCTTGATTCCCAGCACTTTGACCATATCGAAATCGGTGATCGGCGCGGTGTCTCTGAAGTCGTTGACGATGTAGCCTGCGCCAAAGTGCAGCAGCATCGTCGGCGTCACGGTGTAATCCAGGTTCCCGCGCCAGGTGCGCGAATAGATGTACGTGCCGCGCGTCTGAGTGATGGTATCCGGAAAACCTTCGGAAAGGGCGAATCCACCCGGAGAGTACTCCACCTCAGTCGTGGTGGAGGACCAATAGCCGGATATCTTGAACTTCGGGCTGAAGGAGTGATCGATTTTGAGGGACGGAATCGGCGTAACCCGGTTGCTGGGGAACGGATTGACGAAGTTGTTGGTCAATTGTGTCGCGGGACCCAGGTTGGGCAGCGGTATCAGGTTCTGCAACTTGACTGCGGACGGATCCATACTGCTGACCGGAATCTGATTGCCCCCGAATTGCAGGCGTGCACGCGTTCCGTTGGGAGCCAGGGTCTCGGTCTTCGGATCGAAGATCATCCCCTCAAACATCTTGTTGCCCAATCCGTCGGTTGCGACGGCGCCGGTAAAGGCGCGCCCATCCAGCAGGTTGGCGAAGTTGCCCGCGCGGTAGGCCGCTGTGGGGACCGTGGTCACCTGGTTGGTGACAATGGTGGATTCGCGGAACTGTTCGTAGTTAAAGAAGAAGAACGTCTTGTCCTTACCGTTGTAGATCTTGGGGATGCGGATCGGGCCGCCGAGGGTGCCACCGAAATCATTGCGCCGGTTGCGGTTGCGCAGATGATCGAAGGATTGGTGGGAATACAGCGCCTCATTGACGAAATAGTCGTAGGCCGAACCGTGGAAGCTATTGGTGCCGGACTTGGTGGTGTACTGGATCAGGCCGGATCCCGCCTGGCCGAACTCGGCGGAATAGTTGGAGGCCTGGATGGCCACTTCTTCCAGAGCGTCCACGCTGGGCTGGGTCTGCGCCTGAGACGTCGAGGTGTTCACGCCGTTGGTGATGTCCTGGCCGTCCAGCTTGATGCCGAACGTGTTGGTGGGCGCGCCGTTGACGCGCATGGACGTATTGGGGACCCAAAACACGCCTGCCGCCAGCACCGAGGAGGCCAAGGGGTTGCGCACGCCGTGGGTGCTGGAAGTCGCCGGCCCAACACCCAGAATCGGCAGCTCATTCATACGATCGGTGGTCACGTTGGCGCTCACCGCGCCGCTCTCGGTGGTCAGCATCGAGGCCTGCGCCGATACGGTGACCGATTCTGTCGACGTGCCTACTTCGAGAACCACGTCGACGCGGACGGTCTGGGCCGTCTGGAGACCCAGGTTCTGTCGGACGTGGGTCTTGAATCCCGGCACGTTAACGGTCAGCGTATAGGTGCCTACCGGCAGTTGGGAGAAGGTGTAGTTGCCCGTGGAGCTGGAGGCGGTCTGGTACACCGTGCCCGATTCACTGTTCTTCAGCTCGAGAGGGGCATTCGCGACCACCGCCCCGGCCGGGTCGGAAAGGGTCCCAGTAATGGTGCCGGTGGCAGTTTGAGCAAACGCCGCCGCGGAGCACAGCAATAGAGCGAAAAACAGACACCAGTAGCGCATTCTTATTCCCCCTGCTTGCATACACTTCGATCCCTTTCGGGGACGAGACCAGTCTACGGAATCGTATGCGATTGGTGAAGTATTGTCAATCCTCGCTCGCCGGCTCGACCTCCAGGCTTCGAGTCGATTCGCTGCCCCGCGGCAAAATAGTTCGAAACGCAATCGGCCCTAGGGTAATCCCCAGGGTAAGATGTCGGCAGCCGGTTCCGTCCGTCAACTCGAGATTTTGTTGGCGGAGGACAACGAGTTCGACGTTCACCTGACGGCCACAGCATTCAGGGACGCAAGAGTTCCCAATCGCCTGCACTGCGTTTCCGATGGTGAAGCCGCGATGGCCTTCCTGAACCGCACCGGCGAGCATAGCGACGCTCCTCGCCCCGACTTGATCCTGCTGGATCTAAACCTGCCGAAGATCGACGGCCTGCACGTCCTGGAGGCCATAAAAGCGGATCCTCACTTGAAGAACATTCCAGTGGTGGTGGTGAGCGGCAATATCAACGACGGAGACATACGCCGAGCCTATGAGCTTCAGGCTTCGGCCTTTGTCATGAAGCCGGCGGAGGTCGACGAGTACTTCGCGGCAATCCGTTCGCTCAAGGAACTCTGGTTTCACGCCGCTTCGATGGCGCCTGAACCGGACTCCCCGGCCTAGAGGAATTGCGAGAACTCCTCCTCACTCAGTCCAGCCTGCTTCAAGAC
>Ga0310811_10008005_pt1 | contig 13573 bp, 11 predicted proteins | sample YCmetagenome_FD_207642 | JGI IMG/M metagenome (GOLD analysis project Ga0310811, IMG submission 207642) | Soil microbial communities from experimental microcosm in Duke University, North Carolina, United States - YC | ecosystem: Engineered > Artificial ecosystem > Soil microcosm > Unclassified ... | reverse complement strand
CGCGGGTGCGGGGTGCGGGGGCGGAGTGCGGGCGCGGGGGCAGCGGCGGGAGGTTTACTCGTAGTGCTTGAATTGGGGCCACAGTTCGGGAAGCGGTGGATGCATCCGCCGGCAGATGTAGATGCCGATGTGGTTCTCGTAGGGCATGCAGTCGCCACACTCGGTTTCGCCGGCCTTGTCCACCTGCGCGAACAGGCGCTGCAGACGTTCGGGATGACGGCTCAGCACGATCAAGACGTCACCCGTTCGTCCGCGCACTCCCCAGAGCCAGTAGTTGTTGTGCCCGCTGATGGCGGTCATCGCCGGCGCGAGCCGCTCGATCGCGCCTGCCTCGCCGTAGTTGCCCGTCAGAACCGCGGCGCGCACGCGGTCATCTGACGGGAGCGAATTCCAGACGCTCGAGATTTGTGCGACGAACGGCTCCCATCCCTGACGATCCGCAAAGAACTGCGGCAGCCGGCCGACATCCTTCTTTTCTTCCGTCGACGGCGCAACGCCGAGCGCTCGGCTGTATCGCACGTACGCATCGACGGGCAGGAGCGGCACTGCGAGCGGCATCGTCAGCGCGCCGCCGGCCATGAGCAGCACGACGACAGCCGCGCGCAGCGCGCGGCTGCGGATCACGCCTTCCCAGAACACTCCGCCTGCGGCGAGGAGCGCGGGATAGGCGAGCGCGAGATAGCCGGAGCGGCTCGTGCGGTTCACGATGAGAATGGCCGCGACCGTCAAATAGATGATCGCGAGGGCGCGATATTGCCGGAGCCGCGCCTGAACGAGCAGCGCCGCGAGGCCCGCTGTCCAGAGCGGCAGCGCGAAGGGGTGCTGATTCGTGATCTGGTCGCCCAGAAACGCCCACGGCGTGTTCTGTACCATTTTCTCGGCGCCGGCATTCCTGATGAACTCCAGCGTCGGCCATCCGTTCGCGATCTGCCACAGCACATGAGGCACGAACATCACGCCCGCGATGACCGCCGCGACGTAGGGTCCAGGCGTCAGCAGCTCTCTCCGCCCGCGCGTCAGCAGCAACGCCGCGAAAATGCCACCGCCAAGCCAGAGCACGCTGATCTTGTTGAGCAGTCCCAGTCCGAGCACGACGCCGAGCAGCGACCAGCGGGACAATGACGGCGCGTCGAGCACGTCGACGAACAGGCGGAACGCGATCGACCATATGAGCAGGTCGAACACGTTCATCGAGTAATAGCCCGCGGTCCCAAGGAACTCCGGCGCGATCGCCACGCCGATCATTGCCAGCAGCTCGGCAAACGATCCGCCCCCGAGGCGGCGCGCGAGGCCTGCCGTCACAATCAGGAGGGCTGCAAAGACGAGCGCGCTGACCATCCGGATGACGATCAGCGATTCGCCGAACGTGTGGCGCACGACCCAGAGCACCGCTATCGACAGCGGCGGCTGATCGACGTAGCCCCAGGCGAGGTGATGGCTGCAGGCCAGGTAGTAGAACTCGTCGCGAAAGTAGTGGTCGCGCGCAGCGACGACGAGAAGCACCATGAGCACGGCCGCGGAAACGACCATGCGGGACGGACTCTTCACGCAGGAATACTAAGCTGAAAAGTGTGGTCGCCGACTCGTGTAGTTACGGGGAAACCGCGTGAGGCTATTCGCTCGTGACTTTGCGCAGCAGCGGCAGGTCCGTGAGGATCTTTCCGGCGCCGACGACGACTGAGGTCAACGGATTCTCCGCGACGAGGACCGGGAGTCCCGTCTCTTCACGGAGCCGCTTGTCGAGGTTCCTGAGCAGCGCGCCGCCGCCGGTGAGGACGATGCCGCGATCGTAGATATCGGCGGACAGCTCCGGCGGAATCTTCTCGAGCGCGTCGCGGACGGCCTGAACGATCAGGCGGAGGGGCTCAGCGAGTGCGTCCCGCACGTCGCGGTCGGTGATCGGAACGATCTTGGGAACGCCTTCGGTGAGATGGCGGCCGCGCACTTCCATCGAGAGCTCCTCGTCCAGCGGTGCGGCCGACGCCAGCTCGAACTTGATCTGTTCGGCGGTCCGTTCGCCGATGAGCAGATTGAACGCCTTGCGCATGTACACCATGATCGCTTCGTCGAAGGCATTGCCCGCGACGCGCAGCGATCGCCCGTAGACCGTTCCCGCCATCGAAATCACGGCGATGTCGGTGGTCCCGCCGCCGATGTCGACGATCATGTTCCCCGCCGGATCCGTCACGGGCAGCCCCGATCCGATCGCGGCGGCCATCGGCTCGTCCACGAGGTGAACTTCGCTCGCCTTCACCCGGAACCCGCTGTCCTTCACCGCACGGCGCTCGACCTGCGTGATCTCCGGCGGGACGCCGATGATGAGGCGCGGACGCAGCACCGGCCGCCGGCCGTGCGCTTTTTTCACGAAGTGCATCAGCATCTTCTCGGCGGCCTCGAAGTCCGCGATCACTCCGTCCTTGAGGGGGCGCACCGCCTTGATATTCGGCGGGGTGCGGCCGAGCATCTGCTGGGCCTCGGTGCCCACGGCCTCGATCTGTCCGTTGGCAGTGTTGAACGCGACGATGGAGGGTTCGTTCAACACGATGCCGCGGCCGCGCGCGTACACGCAGGTGTTCGCGGTGCCCAGATCGATAGCCATCTCGCTCGCAACAGCAGAGAACAGGTTCATGCAGGTCCCCGAAAGCGATGGCGCGCCGGGTGGCCCCGGCGCGCCATCTTTGTGGAAGGAGGAACGACGCCCCCCCATAGGCATGTTGCGTTCCCGCTTTTTGGGCGCGCCGCGGACATTTCTGCTCCGAAATTGACGCGAAATCCTGCGTTTGCCGGAATGGCGGAGCCGTCGCCGGTTTCAGATTTGCAATCGATTCACAAGATTGTGAGCCGCTAAGGACTCACATCTCTACCAAACGGCAACCACGATCAAGGAGGTTTCGAGTGACGGATCAGTTACGCGGGAAACGGGTGGCAGCGCTCGTCGACAACGGTTTCGAACAATCGGAGCTCCTCGAGCCGAAAAAGGCGCTCGAGGCAGCCGGCGCACGCGTCGATGTCGTCTCGCCGCAGGAGAACAGCGTCAAGGGATGGCAGCACACCAACTGGGGTCAGGCAGTCCAGGTCGATCGAACACTGGGGGACGCGCGCGCGGACGAGTACGACGCGCTGCTGCTTCCGGGAGGCGTGATGAGTCCGGACAAGCTCCGTATGAATCCCGCCGCCGTGGCATTCGTGAGAGGTTTCGTGAACGCTTCGAAGCCAATCGCGGCGATCTGCCACGGTCCGTGGACGCTCATCGAGGCTGGCGCCGTCAACGGCCGCCGCATGACGTCGTGGCCTTCGCTGCAGACGGATCTGAAGAATGCGGGCGCCCGCTGGATCAACGAACCGTGCGTCGTCGACAACGGCCTGGTCACGTCGCGCAAGCCGGACGACATTCCGGCATTCAACGAGAAGATGATCGAGGAGTTCGCGGAAGGACGGCACGACCGCGCAAAGGCAGGCACCGGCGTTAATATGGCCGGATGAAACTGAACGAAATGTTCCTTGCCGAGGTCGATCGGGAAGGCACGCTCACGGCCCGCGTGCTCGAGAACGTCCCGATCGGCCGCAACGAGTGGCAGCCGCACCCGAAATCCATGCCGCTCGGCCGCCTCGCATCGCTCGTCGCGCTCATGCCCGAGTGGCTGACGATGATGATCGACCGTGACGAGTTCGACCTGAATCCGCCGGAGCCGAAACCCGCCGACCGGTCCTCATTCGGGAGGACGTTCAACACGCCCGCCGAGCTGGTCGCAGCACTGCAGAACGGGATCGAGGCGGCGAAGAAGAAACTCGCGGCAACCACAGACGATCACTTGCTGAAGAACTGGCAGCTCAAGTTCGGAGGCAAAACGGTGTCTGAACGACCGAGGTACGTATTCCTCCGCGAAACGATCAACCACCTTGCGCATCATCGAGGTCAATTGACCGTATACCTGCGGCTGAACGACGCGAAGGTACCGGCCGTATATGGTCCGTCGGCGGACGAGCAGCGATTCGATTGAGGCGTGGGGCGCGAGAAGCAGTCACCGCTTCCGCGCCCACGATTTCGCCGCGGTTTCGCTCTTGACGTGCTGGCGTTCCGCGCGCATATTGTCGTCAGGAACGCCTCTCACAAAGGAGGCCATGCGTGGAGTTCCCGCCGGGCGACCGTTCGGGGTCCACGAGATTCAGTCGCACGAACGCCGCGGTCGTCCGCAAAACCGGACGCGCGGGCCCATCAAGCGGTGCGACGACTCTCTTGGACCCCTTTTTATTTGCCTGACGCCTGACGCGAATCGCCGATTCGGCATCCTTGATGAGGATGGATTGAGAACCGGAGATTCACTCCCTTTCTACGGTACCCGCCCGAGCAGAATCACCGCGACCCCCGCTTCTTCGGTTGTCACGCAGAGCTGCTGCACGAAATCCAGCAGCGCGGTCTGGCCCCGAGCCTGAAGGACCGCCCGGATGTCCACGAGCACTCGATCGCCGTCGAGCCGCACGCCGGCCGGCATCGGCATCGCCGTGCGGAACGTCGAGGTCGCGAGCTTCAACAGCGAGCCGGCGCCGCCCGTCAACCGCAGCGCGAGCACCGGATCATGCGGCAGCGTCGGCTGACGATCGATGGCGAATTCCACGCTGATTGGCGGAAGAAACGACGGCCGGGAGAGCGTCACCTTCGCGTCGAGCCAGTTGCCTTCACGCGACCGCACTGACACCGCACGTACGACGCCATCGGGGGGAAGCGCCATCTCGATGCACTGATTCAGCAGGCGGTCCGAAATCCGGATCGTTCCGCCGTACTCAGACCCGGACAGGCCCCGGAAGCGTGCGCGCCGTTGTTCCGCGAAGATGCGCTCGAACCGCGGATCCACCGGCGCAGTGTAATGCGGATCTGCTGCCGCGTGGCACACTGGACGGATGGTACGCGTCTCGGTTCTCGATCTCGCGCCGATCGCTCAGGGTTCGAACGCCTCGACGTCGTTCGCGCATTCGGCAGATCTCGCCCGTCACGCCGAGCAGTGGGGCTATACGCGCTACTGGATCGCTGAGCATCACAACATGCCCGGCATCGCCAGCGCCGCCACGGCCGTCGTGATCGCGCATGTCGCCGCCGCAACCGCCTCCATTCGTGTGGGTGCGGGCGGCATCATGCTGCCCAATCATGCGCCGCTCATCGTCGCCGAGCAGTTCGGGACGCTCGAATCGTTGTTCCCCGGACGGATCGATCTCGGCCTCGGTCGCGCGCCGGGCACGGATCACACGACGGCTGTCGCCCTCCGGCGGACGCTCGCAACCAGTCCGGACGCTTTTCCGCAGGACGTCCTCGAGCTGATGTCGTATTTCCATCCAGAGGATGGTCAGCCGGTGCGTGCGGTCCCCGGTGCCGGACTCACCGTCCCGATTTACATTCTGGGGTCGAGCCTGTTCGGCGCGCAGGTGGCGGCGCTGTTCGGGCTGCCGTTCGCGTTCGCGTCGCATTTCGCCGCGCAGCAGATGATTCCCGCCGTCGACATGTATCGCTCGAAGTTCCGGAGCGGCGGCGGGCTCACGTCGCCGTACGTGATCCTCGGCGTCAACATCGTCGCGGCAGCCTCGGACGAAGAGGCAAGATGGCTGGCGTCTTCCGGCAGACAAGCAGTCGCCAGCCTGCGCATGGGGCGGCCGATCCAGCTGCCGCCCCCCAGCCACGAGTGGGAGAAGGACGTGGTCCCGTTCGACGCGTCGGCGATCGCGATGCTGCAAAGCATTTCGATCGTCGGCGGCCCGGAAACCGTACGCCGTGGAGTGGAAGCGTTCCTCGCGCGCATGCGCCCCGACGAACTGATCGTCGTGTCGCACATCTTCGATCACGCCGCTCGCCTGCGGTCGTACGCGATTGTGGCGGACGTGTGTAAGTCGGCGACCGGGGTCTGACCCCGGCTCGTGGCTTACTTACGCGCCAGCGTAAATGTGGCGGAAGACGAGGATGCGGAGCGCGCGCGCTCGACGCCGAGCGACGCGAAGAACAGGACGACGAGAACGAGTCCGATCGCGGCGCCAATCGTGCGTGTCATGGGTCCCTCCTGAGTATCGGGACCACCAAGGCAACGACGGTACCGCTGCGACGGGAAGCGTAAACGCTTGAATGGATGGGAGTTGACGAATCGGGGCGGCCTCCACGCCCCGCGCTCGATTACCGATTTGAAATCGGCGACACAGGACCGTGCTGGCCGAGCGCGATCTTCTCGCTCGGATCGCCGCACGTATTCACGGGGATCGCAGGGGTCTACGTCAGGTACTCGCGCTTGTACATCACAGGCGCTACTCCCCCATTTCCGATGGCGGCCGCGTAGAATTGTGGCGTGGATGAGACCACGCGCCTCGGTCCGGCGGGCTCCGCTGCCCTGACGCGGCCTGCGTCCGACAGCGGGTGGCTCACCTCCTCGGGCAGCATCGACCATGGCCGTTTCGGGCCCGGCACGATCCTCGACAGCCGCTATCGGATTCTCGGACTGCTGGGACGGGGCGGAATGGGCGAGGTCTACCGGGCAGACGACCTGCGTCTCGGCCAGCCCGTCGCGCTCAAGTTCCTGCCGGCGGCGCTCTCCGCCGATCCCGGCCGCCTCGCGCAGTTCCACAACGAGGTGCGAACCGCGCGCCAGGTGTCGCACCCGAACGTCTGTCGTGTCTATGACATCGGCGAGATCGAAGGACAGCTGTTCATCACGATGGAGTACGTCGACGGCGAGGATCTCGCCGCCCTGCTCCGTCGCATCGGGCGCCTTCCGGAAGACAAGGCGATCGAAATCGCGCGGCAGATCTGTGCGGGACTCTCCGCCGCGCACGAACGCGGCGTCCTCCATCGCGATCTGAAACCGGCGAACATCATGCTCGACGGCGCCGGCAGGGTTCGATTGATGGACTTCAGCCTGGCCGCCGCAGGAACGGTGACCGACATCCGGGCGGGAACGCCGGCGTACATGGCGCCCGAGCAACTGGCCGGCCACGAGGTGACGATCCGCAGCGACATCTACGCGCTCGGACTCGTCCTCTACGAGATCTTCACCGGCCGCCGCGCGTACGAAGCCAAGACGCTCAACGAACTGCTCGAGCAACACCAGGCCGGCACGCTCACGGCGCCGACCACGATCGTGAAATCGCTCGACCCGGCGATCGAGTCGGCGATCGTCCGGTGTCTCGACCCGGTTCCGTCACGCAGGCCCGTGTCGGCGATCGCGGTGTCTGCAGCGCTGCCGGGAGGCGATCCGCTCGCCGCAGCGCTCGCGGCCGGCGAAACGCCGTCGCCGGAAATGGTCGCCGCGGCGGGCGGGGACGCCGCTGCGCTCAGCCCCGCGGCGGGTGCTGCCTGGCTTCTCGTCGCCGCCGCCGGCGTCATCGCCACGGCCGTCATCATGGCGCGGTACTCCGTCCTGAATCACGTGCCGTTGAACAAGCCTGCCGCGGTGCTGGCGGATCGCGCCGACCAGATTCGCTCGTCACTCGGCTACACCGATCGATCGAAGGATCACGCGTCGAGCTTCAAGTACGAACTGGGGTATTTCCGGTGGAGCGACGCGCAGGGGCGCGGCGCGGATTTCTGGTCCCAGATTTCGACGGGGCGTCCGGCCGTCGTCCAGTACTGGTACCGCTCGAGTCCCGTTCCGCTCGTGCCGGTGAACGCGCTCGAGCCCGTTACGCCAGATGATCCACCGCCTGCGATCGCCGGAATGACGGGCGTCACGGTCGATGCCGAAGGGAAACTCCTGCGGTTCGAGGCGGCGCCGCCACAGATCGAGACGCCGTCGAATGCGACTCCGCGGGCCGCCGACTGGGCCGTCGCGTTTGCCGCCGCCGGACTCGACCCTGCGCAATTCAAGGAGTCGGCTCCGTCGCAGACGCCGCCGGTGTTTGCAGACGAGCGGCGGGCGTGGACCGGTACGCTTCCCGGCACGACAATCCCGATCACGATCGAGGCGGCAGCCTATCGCGGCCGGCCCGTGTTCTTCGATGTGGTGACACCATGGAGGAAGCCGGTCCGGGAACCGGCGTCGCACCAGGACTCGTCGGGGCCTCAGTGGATCATGATCTGGCTGCTGCTTGGCGCCGCGGCGTTCACCGCATGGCGCAACCTTCGGGAGGGGCGCGCCGATCGGCGCGGTGCGTTCCGTCTGGCCGCGTTCATGACGATCCTCGTCTCGGCGCTGTGGCTGTTCGAGCCGCACGTGGCCGACGGAGCGGCTGAACAGCAGCGCTTCTTCGCGCGCGTCGGCATCGCGCTCTTCCTGGGCGGCGCGATGTACATCGTCTATCTCGGATTCGAGCCGTTCGTCCGCCGGCTGTGGCCGTCGATGCTGGTGGGGTGGTCGCGCGCGCTGAGCGGCCGGTTCAAGGATCCGCTGATCGGGCACGACATGGTCGTGGGCGTCGCGAGCGGCGCGGCGCTCGCGCTGCTCGGGTTCGTCGTAGACACCGTGCTGCCGATGCGTCTCGGGTACGCGCATCCCTCGCTCAACACGCCGGAGGTGATCGCGCTGAACGGCATCGGAGGGCTGCTCACGGTCATCGTCGGTGCCATCAACAACGGCATGCAGAGCTGTCTGTTGACGGTGTTCGAGTATTCGGCATTTCGCGCGGTCTTCGAATGGGTGACGCGGACGCCAATCGGGCAATCGGGATGGACGATCGCGGGCAGGCTGCGCATCAGCCCCCGGGGATCCGACAAGGTCTTCGTCGCGCTCGCCTTACTGGTCGCGGTCGTGACGAGCGTCGGACACAGCGGCGCGTTCATGCAGCGGACGCTTCCGGCCGAGGAGCAGGCGGTCGCAACGCTCCTCATACTGATCGTGCTGCTTCGCGCCGGTATTCTCGCCTCGGTGATGATGTTCTTCACCAACTCGATGCTGGGGCGCATCCCGATGGCGTTCGACACGTCGTCTTTGCAGACCGCGAGCACGTGGATTGCGCTCGCGGTCCTGCTGGGCATCGCGGCGATCGGATTCCGGACCGCCACGCACGCGCGCGGCCCTTACGCCGCGTTCCGCTGACCGCAGTTATTTGTGGGGATCGATTTCAAGTCGCGGATCGACTTGCGTCGAGTGGTCCACTTGAAGCGCGTAATCGTAGCGGTCAGGGATCGCGTCGACGACCAGGCTGAGCGTGCACGGCTGCGTGGGATTCTGTCCCTTGGTGGCGTCTTCGCAGCTCAGGAACGTCGTCGAACCAGGCGTCGCTCTCTTGAAGGCGATCCCGATCTGGTGCGTGCCGGAGCAATGGTACGACACCGGCCACTCTATCGTATCTCCGCGGTAGCCGCGGACTTCGTCGGCGCCGTAGACCCGGCATTCGGGACTCCCCGGCTCCTGCAGCAGGACGAGCGGCGACTTCCGCGTCCGAGGCTGGTCCGGCGGTTCTCTCTTTCCGCACGCCGCGAGTGCGACCCCGAGCACGACGGCGAGCACGGTCATGCGCCTCATCTGCCCCTCCTTGACGCTGCAGGTTCGCGGGTCAGCGTCTGAAAACGTGGATCGTGCGTGAGCGGCGCGACGTCCGCGTCGCCCTTCAGCAGCTCCAGGCTGTAGCCGGCGGCGGCTGCGCGCACGGCCGACTGCAGCGCCTCGCCGCGGCGGCCTGCCGCGAGCAGCACGAGCGTCCGCTCGTACAGAACGTCAGGATTGTCGGGTGCGAGGCGCGCCGCACGTTCGCTGTCGGCGAGTGCTTCGCTGAGCTGTCCCGCTCGCGCACGACACGTCGCGCGCGTCGCGATCGCGACGGCGTCTTTCGGGTTGACCGTCAGATCGGCGTCGTACAAACGGACCGCGTCGGCGTACGCGCCGCGTGCCTCGTCTGCACGGTGCAACTGCCGAAGCGCATCTCCGAGATTGCGGTGCGTCAACGCGTTGTTCGGTCGCCTCGCGATCGCTTCGCGATACGCGATCGCGGCATCGGCGAACCGGCCCTGCAGATAGTAGACGGTTCCGAGCGTCGAGTACGTGGCGGGTGAACCGCCGCGTTTGATGCTCTCTTCGAAATTGCGGGTCGCAGCCGGAAGGTCGCCCTTCGCCGCGTCGATTGTGCCGACGACCTGATAGCCGATGGGAGACTGCGGCTGGAGTTCCGTGATTTTCTGCGCCGCGGCACGTGCCTCGTCGTACCGGCCGGCATCGAGCTGCGCCTGCGCGATGGATCTGTATGTCACCCAGTAGTCCGGGCGCACGGTCAACGCCTTCCGGTACTGCGCGATGGCATCGTCCCGGCGGCCCTGCGAGCGGTATACGTCGCCCAGCGTGCGCTGGGCGTCCTCATTGGTGGGCTGCTGGTCGAGGACCGCTTTCAGTTCGACGGTGGCGTCTTCAGCGCGTCCGCTGCCTTGATAAATCGTGGCGAGCGCGTATCGGACCTCGGTCTGCTGCGGTGCCATCCGGCTGGCGCGCTGCGCTTCCTCCACGGCCGTACGGGCGAAGGCTGCATCGCGGGTCTCGAGATACTTGCTCCAATAGGCTTCGGCAAGACCGGCCACCCCTTCCGCGTAGTGGTCGTCTGCCGCCACCGCAGCCTTGAAGGCGGCGATCGCCTCGTCCACGTGCTGTCCCCCCGGCATCTCGAGCAACTTCCGCCCGCGATAGTAATCTGCCAGCGCCTGGACGTTCGTGGTGGGCGAGGCCGAGAGCTGCGCGCGGTCCTCGTCCGACACGCTGCCCAGCATCCGCGCCGCGAGGCGCTCCGCGATGCGTTCCTGCAACGCGAAGATGTTTGCGGTCATGTCTTCGAAGACTTCGCCGGCGGCGATCGTCCTGGCGTCGCCGGTGAGAAGGTTCACGCTAATCTGGATCCGGTCCGCCGTCTCCTGCACTCCTCCCGTGATGAGCCACGTGGCGCCGAGCGCCCGCATCAGCGACGCCGGGTCCGTCTGTCGCTTCTGTGCGTCGGCAATCTCGGTGCGCGAAACGACAGCCAGGCCATGGACGCCGGCAAGCTTCGTCCTCAACGTGTCCGCGAGCCCCGCTCCGAGGTACTGAATGTTGGGATCGCCGCTGAGGATGTCGAGCGGCAGCACCGCGACCACGGGCGCGGCACCGGCCACGATCGTCGTCACGGATGGACTGACGTGGCGCTGCCGCCATATCGGTATTCCAATGGCGAGTGCCGCGACGACGGCGGCCGCAGTCAGGATGCGGGGATCGCGCCATCGCGTCCGCTTCGCGTTCGGCCGAGGAACCGTCACCGCAACTGTCGTCTTCGTCTGGATGCGCTCCTGGACGTGGCGGAGATCGGTAGCCAGCCTCGCGGCCGATTCGCAGCGCCGGGCCGGATCGGGCTCGAGGGCTCGCGCAACGACATCGGCGAGATCGTGGGGCACATCGCTGGTGACCGCGTCCAGACGCGGCGGCGGAGAGAGCAGCGAGACGCTCTCTACGTCGACGCCTTCCCAGGGGGTTCGCCCGCCGATGAGTTCGAACAGAATCGCCCCGGCGCTGTAGACGTCGCTTCGAGCGGTCGCGGGGCGGCCAAGAAGCTGTTCGGGCGCGACGAAACCCGGGGTACCGAGCACGCGGCCTGGCGTCGTGATGGTCGTCAAGGTGTCGCCGCCCGGCGACTTGGCCAGCCCGAAGTCCAGCACCTTCAGGCCGCCCGACGGCGTGATCATCAGGTTGCCGGGCTTGAGGTCGCGGTGCACGACGCCGGCGGCGTGCGCCGCGGACAACGCTTCGCACAGGGACGCGCCTATGGCAAGCGCGCGCTCCAGCGGCAGCCGGCCGCGGGCGAGCAGCGCTGCGAGTGATTCCCCCTCGACGTACTCCATGACGATGAACGGACGGCCATCGGCTTCGAAGACGTCGTAAACGGCGGCGATGTTGGGATGGGTCAGGCGCGCGGCCGCTCGCGCCTCACGCTGCAGGCGCGGGTGCGCTTCTGGATCCGCAAGCCATGCGTCGGACGGGCTCTTGAGCGCGACGCGGCGATCGAGCCTGGCGTCGTAGGCGAGATACACCTCTCCCATACCGCCGGCCCCGAGTCTGGAAAGCACCTGATACGGGCCGAGAGTGGTGCCAAGCATTTTTTCTCGGGGGCCTTGCCCCGAACGCCCCCCTGCACGCTCTCTCGCGGGGGCCCTTCGCTCCCCGCGCCGTTCGCGGGACGCGCGTGCTTGCACGTGCGCGTGTCGCGACCGGGCGCAGTCTAGCACGACCGGGCTCGCTGACCCGGCTCGGATGCGGCGATTACAGTCGGGACACGTCGGGGACGTCGATACCGAGCGCGGTTGCCAGGTCGTTCTGGTGTTCCTGCTCGTCGCGGAGGATTTCGCGCAGATCTTCGGCAATCGCGAACTCGCCGAGGCTCTCGGCCTGGCGCACGCGTTCGCGGTAGTTCTTCACGGTCACGTTCTCGTTGTCGAGGTCGAATCGCAGCATCTCTTCCGCCTTGTCGGAGACCTTCACCGGCTTCGGCGTCACCGACGGCGTGCCGCCGAGATAGTCGATGTGGTACGACACCTTGAGCGCATGCGCCAGCTCCTCTTTCGCGTGCGACTCGAGTTCCTCGGCGATGTTCATGTAGGCCGCGCCCTTGATCGTCTGCGAATACACGACGTACGCGATGATGGCCTGGTATTCGCGGGAGAGATCTTCGTTGAGCGCCGTGATCAAGTCTTCGCGTGTGAATCCCCGGGACGTCTGTGACTGGGCATCGCCCTGCGATTGCTTCGATTGTGCTTTCTGCGGTTGCTGCTTCGCCATATTCCCGAGTCTAGTGCACGTTACACGCCACTCGTGAACCATGGCTGAGTTAACGACGCGTCTCCTGCCGCCGCGCGGCTTCCGAATTTCTCTATCTCACGCTTGCGCACGCTACCCGGGGAACTTTAGCAGGTACAGATGAGAAAGCTGTCGCGTCATGCTGTACGCGTAGTGATCTCCATCTGCTGCGACGACAAGGTCGCCGAACTCGACGAAACCAGCCCTGTCGGCGCTCTCGATCGTGGAGACGAGCGATCGAGCTCCCGTCGTGATGTCGATTCGGAATAGTTGGAGCTTCTGATCCTGGACCTTGGACACGAGCACGGCGCGCGAATCCGCGGTCCAGCCGGCGTGCTTGTCACCCTGTTCGCCGCCTTTCAGCGGGACCGTCGCCTTCGTCTGAAGGTTGTATAAGACTCTGTCGGACCGCATCCCTCCTGCGAGCCATCGCCCGTCGGGCGACGAGTACGGCACGCGAATACGTTCCTCCGTCAATGGCGTAACGGCACCGTTCGCGGTATCCACGACGTAAGTACGGGGAGGTTTCCCTTGTTGCGTCGCGACGAGTGCCAACCGGCGATTGTCGGGGAACCAGTCGAACGCCCACACGCTGTAGGTCGCGATATCGATTGAACGCGTTGTTCCCGGACCAGTTGGCGCGATCAGCATTGTCTTGCCCGAAGGGCCGGCGACGATGGCTATTTTCGTCCCGTCGCGCGACAGCGCACTGCTTGCGCCGTCGGCGATCCGCACGGCGGGATCACCGTTCGTCGGGCGGACGAAGACGCCGTATTTGTCCGCGGCCCCTTCGCCGCTTTCGGTGAAACTCATGAGTGCGCCGTCCGCCGAGAGGCTCGCACCTGTCGAAAAGTCGAACC
>Ga0310811_10008001_pt1 | contig 13577 bp, 9 predicted proteins | sample YCmetagenome_FD_207642 | JGI IMG/M metagenome (GOLD analysis project Ga0310811, IMG submission 207642) | Soil microbial communities from experimental microcosm in Duke University, North Carolina, United States - YC | ecosystem: Engineered > Artificial ecosystem > Soil microcosm > Unclassified ... | reverse complement strand
CACCAGGGCAAAGAGCAGGCAAGGGCCGAACGCCACCCACGGGACTGAAGCTGTCACAGAAACGCGATCCGGCAGCGTCAGCCCGGCAAACTTCCGGGCCACATCCCACGCCGGACTGGCGAATTCGGCACCGATTCCGGGCCAGATCTGAAATACCGCCAACGCGCAGGTGAATAGCAGGATGATGATCGTCGAGCCCAGGATCCAGAGATCTCCGCGACACAGGCGCGACAGGTCAGCTGTCATGAGGCTGACAACCAGGAGCGCGGTCCATATCCAGACCCAGATCAGATCGACAGAGCCGAATGGCAGCGGCGCCACCAAGACAACAAAAAGCGCAATAAACTGAGATATCCGGTGCACAGCAGCAGTTTCCATTTGGACGCCAGACGAACGACCGTCAGCCGGTTGGGCCTGCCGCGCGGAATGAACAAAATCGACGCCATGTGCCACCTTGTGCCCCAGACACTTCCGTCGTTGAAGACACAAAGCATTTAACGGAAGCCTTCTCGATGGATCAACCGACGTCGCCTCTCGAAGACCAAAAGACGATGCCTGCGCTCTGGACGCTTCCAACCCTGGAAGGTCTCGCGGTCATCCTCTATTTCGGGCGTGACGCCTTCGCCGGCGTGGTTCGGTACTACGCAAGCCTTACCCATCTCGACCCGCTGTGGTTCGTCCCGGACATCTTCGCATTCGCCTGCATCGGCGCCTTCACCTACAGGTACGCCTTCAAGCAAGCGAACGTTCTTGCAATTCTCTTTCTCCTATATGTGCTGTTTGCGCTGTTTCTGGGTTACGTCTTCCTCGGCGAGGTCAAGGGACTGGCTTCGTCCATCAAGATGATTGCGCCGGCCTTCGTTGGATTCTGCTTCTGCGGCCGCGAGTTCAAGGATCAGAAACTCCTCCTGAGGGTGATCTACTTTCTCTTTTTCGCCTCCATGATCGGCATCCTGTGGTCTGCCCATACCCGCTTGCCGTGGGTCGCCTTCTCGTACGAGTCCTTCGGCGCGACACGAACTGCCGCGCGGCTTTGGTGGACCGGCGGCGAAAGCCGCGTCTCCGGGTTCGCCGCCGACAGCACCATGGCGGCCTACTTCGTCTTGATCACTTACGTCTTCACCTCGGTTCGAAAAAGCGTGCTGTGGTGCCTGGTGTGGGCGGGACCCGCCTTCTATGCGATCCATCTTTCGACGAACAAGACGGCGATCGGCGTCCTTGCGATCTATCTCGCAGCCCTGCTGTTCGTCCGCGCATTCAACGAAAGACATCGGTTTTCGGCCCTTCGATCGATCAGTCTCTGGTCGTTTGCCTGCATTCTGATCCCCGGCGCGCTGATGCTGATGTTCAGCGGCACGAACCTGGCGAGTGTCGCAAAAGGCCTCTACAGCTTGCAGGACCGCATCAACAACAGCTGGCAACTGCCCTTCGTCTACATGAACGACCTCATGCCACTCGGCTATTTCACGGGCTGCGGATTGGGCTGCTTCAACTACCCGCAGCAGCTGTTCTCAAACAAGGTCAGCTACTACGTGCCCGTCGACAATTTCTACATCGGTACGTACCTGATGTTCGGTCCGATCTTCGCGCTTTTCATGATCTTCGTCATGCTGGCAGTGGCGAGGACACGGGACATCTACAAGCTCACCGTGGTCTTCGTGATGAACTTCTACACCATCACGGTTCTGGGCTACGGACCCGCCAGCGGCCTCCTGGTCATCACCATGGGCTTCAGCGAGGTATTCGGCGCGAAACTGAAGTCACGTCCGTTTAGCGCCGAATCCAAGGCCATCGGACGGCAGCCGCTTCTGGGGACAGCGAGCGGGTGATGAGATTTTCCAGAGCCGACGAGCGGGCAGCTCCCGTCACGACGACATTTCCCGAGGGGGCCCATCGCGCCCGCGCGACGCAATTCGAACCCTCGATTCAAGGCTTGCGCGGGCTCGCAGCCTTGAGCGTATTGCTCGTTCACCTCTATGACATGCCGATGCTGGCCGGATTCCTTCCCGCCGTGCCGTCGTGGCTGAACGCGATCGTGGGAACCTTCGGCCGCGGGGTCGAGGTGTTCTTCATGATCAGCGGCTACCTCATTCCGGCGAGCCTGGTTCGGCACAAGCTGATCTCAAAATTCTTCTATGACCGGTGCCTGCGCATTCTTCCGGTGTTCGTGACCTTCCACCTCATCCTGTTCGCCATTGGCCCCTTGGTCGGATACAAATTCTTCAAGGACATCGACGCGCTGAACTATCTGAAGATCTTCTTCGCCAACCTGCTGTTCCTTCCTGACATCCTCAATCTCCCTCTTGGCCAGCAGAATGCCTGGACGCTTACCTATGAGTGGGCCTTCTACATCTGGTTTGCGGTTGCGTTCTATTTCGCTTCGCGCTCGCGGCCGATCACGGCGCTCGTGGTCGTCGCCGGCTGCGCTGCCATGTTCTATTTCCCGATCACCGCCTATTTCCTGATCGGTCTCGTCTTGGGGGCGATCGAGCTGCGCATCAGGGCACGGGGCCTGCCCGGGCTGATCTTCAGCGTCGCCTGTCTGGCATTGATGTATGGGATGATGGAGTATGTACACCCGTTCGCAGGACTGATCCCGGCATTCTTCCTGTTTTCAACGGTGTTGAATCCGGCCTCGGCCATCGCGCAGTTGCTGTCGAAGGCTGCGCCGCAATTTGTCGGCAAGATCAGCTACAGCCTCTACCTCGTTCATCCCTTTGCGCTCTATCCGCTGCAGGTCATCGGGAGCAAGCTGGTCGCGCATGGATATTCACCGTGGGCGGTCTGGCCGATGTTCGTGATCGTCGGCCTGCCGCTCTCGTTCGTGGCATCGACCATGACGTACGAACTGATCGAGGTTCGAATGAGACATGCCATCGCGGCATTGCTTGGAAATTCCAAGCGAGGATCCCTCGCCGAAGCGCGGAATGACTAGCCGCGCGAACGAAATTCCGGCGGCGTCACGTCTGCAACGTTCGTCGCCTCCTCTCCTTTGACAGGCATTGCACGATATGCTTCGCCTTCGCGATCGCGGATGATGACGGTCCTGACAATGCGTATTCCCCGGAAACTGATTGCCCTGACGAATGTCCTCATTCGATCCGCAACGCTGGGGCTCCGTTTCCTACTCTCGTTCTACATCATCAAATATCTCGGTTACGACGCGGCCGGCGTCTACGGGCTCACGGTCGGCGTGACGGGGATTACGCCGGCGCTGATCGGCTGGGGGCTGAACTATTTCGTCGCCCGCGAGGTGGTCGGCATGTCTCCGTCCCAGGCAGCCCTGCGGATTCGAAATCGCCTGTTCATCACGATCGTCTCGCTGGCATTGGCAACAGTTGCGATGATCCTGTTCTCCCTCTTCACGCAACGAACCAGCGCCACTCTCGTTGTTTTGATCGCCATCCTTGCCTGGCTCGAAACAATTGCTCTCGACCTGCACCTGCCGCTGATCGGCCTGGGCAAGGCGGTGGAAGCGAACGTTCTCGTCTTCATACGGTCCGCCGCCTGGGTCCCCTTCATCGTCGGCCTCGGCCTGGCCTTCCCGCAATTCCGCTCGATGGAGGCGCTGCTGTCGGCCTGGATTATCGCCGACGTGCTGGCGCTTGTCCTGCTCGGATTCATGGCGCGGCAATGGGGTGTGGGCGGGATACTCAACTCAAAAATCGATTTCGACTGGATCGTCAACCGGCTTCGACGATCCTGGCATATCTATATCAGCGACGTCAGTCTGGTGGGATTGATGTACCTTGATCGATATATCGTTGGAATTTTCCTCGGGTTGTCGGCGACCGGCATCTACACCTTCTTCTGGTCGCTCAGCAATTCGCTGCAGACGCTGGTCTCGACCGCGGTGGTCCAGACAGCCTTGCCAACCCTGGTGAAAGCCTTCTCGAGTGAAGATCGCTACGCCTGGAAAAATGCCATCACGATCGAGTTCTACAAGGTGATCTCGATTTCCGTCGGAATGGCACTGGTGATCTTCGCGGCGAGCGAAGTCGCGCTGCGCTACATGTCGATGCAGGGCCTGAGCGAGCACCACGGGCTCTTCCTGCTGCTTCTCGCCGCGTCCGTTCTACGTGCGTGTTCGGATCTGGGAAATGTCGCAATGCTGAGCACGCAAAAAGATACGTCATATGCCGCCATCAACATCATCGGGGTCTTTCTCTCGACCGCCATGACCTGTCTCGGCGTCGCATTCTATGGCCTCTCCGGCGCAGGCGTGGCGATTTTCACCACCGCGGTCATCCTGCTGATGATGCGGATCTGGCTGCTCTCCGGCCTGCTTCGGCCCGCCGCATCGCCCGGCTCCGGCGGCAATGCCTGACGCCGGCCGAACGGCCTTGCGCTGCAAACGAAAGACCCTAAGGTTGCCGGCAGCCAGTGCCGCATCGCGGAGCAACTCCCCATGACTCGAACGACGACAATTACCGACAAGATCAGGGAGGATCTTGCCCATTACGCCCTGCGGGAACACACCCGTGTCAGTCCGGCCTTTGTCGCACGCATGTTCCTGGTGACCCCGGGATTCCAGTTCGTGCTGGCGTTGCGCATCCAGGAGGCGCTGGTTCGGATACCGCTCGTCGGCAGGCTCCTGCGCCGCATCGCCTGGTGGGCCTCTTGCCTCCTCTTCGGATCAGAGATCGCGATGGCTGCGAGCGTGGATGGAGGACTTTACGTCCCGCATCCGTACGGAATCGTCGTCGGCGCCTGCGACATCGAAAAGCGCGTCACGTTGCTGCAGCACATCACGATCGGCCGAAAGGACCACACGGATCGAGGGCGCCCCCGGATCTGCGACGGAGCCTCCTTGATGGCGGGCTGCGTCGTGGTTGGGGACATCACGATCGGCAGCGGCGCAACCATCGGCGCCAATTCCGTCGTCCTGAAGGATGTCCCGCCAGATTCCGTCGCGATCGGCGCTCCGGCCAAAATACTGCGGCGCGCCGACGCTCCGATCGGCGCCAAGGACGAATTGCAGGACGCCAAATCGCAGGTCGCTTAGGATTGCGAGACGCGCGAAACGCGGCTCAACCGGCCTTGGCCGCCGATTTGTCCGCGCCGACGATCCGCGCGGGAGCTCCTGCCGCGCACGCATGATCGGGGACATCGATCAGAACGACGGAATGGGCCGCAACGACCGCGTTACGTCCAATCCTGATCCCACCCAGCACCGTTGCCCCCGTGTAGATCACCGCGCCGTCTTCGATCGTCGGGTATGCCGCGACGTCTTGCGAAATGCGGCCAAGCGTCACGCCCTGATAGATCGTCACGTCGTTCCCGATCACGCTCCCTTCACCTATGACGACGCCAATCGGATGCGGCAGACATAGTCCGGAACCCAAGCGGCCCGTGACTGCAATGTAACATCCATATGACGTGACCGTCCCTCGCCAAACGAGCCGCGACAACACCCTCGCGATCTTGCCGCCGCGATTCAGCCGAAACGCGAGCCGCGCGCGCATGACGACGCAGAAACCCGGCGACGTGACGAGCGCGATCGCCGCTCCCAGCCAGCCCTCGCGCCCGGCGTTTCGCGAGAGATCTCGCCTCCAAGTGCTCATTCTTAGCCTCATATTGTTCGGTCGACGGGCGTCACGGGTTCCTGATCGCTCTTAACACGCAGCAACCGGTCACGAGTACCCTGTAGCATTGTCGCTTGCCATGTTTGTAGCGTAGCTCGGAACCATTCCGCGGCTGGGCGATGGTCGCGTTTCGCGGGTCCGACCAGAGCGCTCTAAACGACTCGTTAGTCATCGCGATCCGTCTCCCGACGACGATCTCCGGCGGCATGGTTCGCGAAGAGCTGGCGATGTGCGTCCATCGACCACGTGCTGCGCAATTCAGCCGAAACAGACGAATGCATCCGGAGTTTTACGGAGCATTCGAACGCGCGACTACGCAAATTTTAGATTGTGAACGCACGGAAAATTCCGACTTGCGTGAGACATAACGCGAAACACTCGAATTTGGAATTTCGCCACGATGGCAACATCCAGCACATCCTCCACCGTCCTCTCCGCTCAAGCCTTTGTCGCTTCGATCGCCGTCAACGCTCACTCGGCCTATTCGAGCTCATCTGCCTACGCGTCCTACGGCAACTCGAGCTTGATCCTCGACGACCTGCACTATCTCGGCGTCACCACGATCCGTGACGCCCTGCCGACGGATCCGAACGCAACCCCCGTGGTCAATGCGCTTGCCGCCGCCGGCGTGACGTTCGACTTCGTGGTCTCGTCCGATCTGCCCGCCTCCGGTGCGGCCGGGATTGCGCAATTCATCGCATCGCTCGACAGCTTCGTCGCGAAATACCCGAGCAGCATCGTCGCAATCGAGGGGCTCAACGAAGCGAATATCCAGGCGTTCAGCTACCACGGCAGCTCGTCGATGGCGGCGGCGGCCCAGTTCCAAAAGGATCTCTACACGGCGATCAAGGCCGACGCACATCTCGGCGGCGTCTCTGTTTACAATCTGACCCTGGGTCTGAACGACTCGGCTGCCTACGCGCAGCTCGGCGACCTCTCCAAATACTCCGACTATTCGACGTCCCACGCGTATGTCGCAACCTCGACGCCGGAGAACTACGGCATTCAGTATGGCGTTGACGTTGCCGCAAGCAGCTCGCCCGGCAAACCCTCCGTCATCACCGAGACCGGCTACACCACGCTTGCGAATTACTCGGGCCTCGGCGTTGACCAGCTCGTTCAGGCCAAGTCGATCCTGAATTCCCTGGTCGATGCGTTCAAGGATGGTGTCAGCAAGACCTATCTCTACGAGCTGCTCGACCATGGCGGCAATTCCGACCCGGAAGGACATTTCGGCCTGTTCAACGCCGACGGCACCCCGAAACTGGCGGCAGCAGCGGTTCACAATCTCACGACCATTCTCGCCGACGACGGGAGCGGCGGCCGGACGCCGACAACACCGCTCGCCTACACGATCGACAACCTGCCGACGAGCGGCAACAGCATGGTTCTTGCCAAGAGCAACGGCGCTTACGAGCTTGTGGTCTGGGCCGAGCCCCAACTCTGGAACGACGCCAAGGACGCGGAAATCTCCAACCCGACGACGCAGGCCAAGGTGCACCTCGGCAGCGTGCACGAGACCGTCACGATTTACGATCCACTGGACACCAGCAAACCCATTGCGACCTATAGCAACGTCCAGGATTTTACGCTCCCCGTCAGCGACCACCCACTCATCATCGAGATCGACGCGCCGACCGCGTCGACAACCACGCCTGTCGGCGCAACCGAAGTCGTCGCCACCTCGGCGGCGGTCGTGGCCGACCTGTCGGACCTCAATGCGGCCGGACTCGTCACGTCCATCACGCTGACCGACACGCACGTCCTGACGGTGTCGTCGAAGGCAACCATGGATTACATGATCTCGCACTATGCGGGCGTCCTCTCCACGATCAAGGGCGGCTATTCGTTCGCCGTGACGACCTCGGCTTCCACCTGGAGCCTGACCGAGAACTACGACTCGACCGGCAAGCTCACGTCGACCGACCAGACCGCCTACCAGAACGGCCTGACCGCGTACGACCTGGTCACTTATGCCGACGGCACGACGGCTGCCTCGAACTTTGCCAACGGCGTCAAGACGCAGACCACGGTCACCCACACTGATGGTTCCAAGGACGTCACCGTTTACGGGATCACCGGAAAATCCTACGTCACGATGATCACGTCCACGAACGCATCCGGGATCGTCGTCGAAAAGACGTATATCAGCACCGATGGAAGCACGATCGACGATCGCTTCAATTCTTCGGGTACACTTGTCTCGGAAACAAAGACCAGCGCGGACGGCTCATCGAGCACGACGCTGTTCACGAACGGCGTGAAGACGGCGGCCTTTGTCACCAACGCCGATCACAGCAATGACAACTCGTTCTACGACATCAAGGGGCAGAGCTACGCATCTGAAGTCCAACACGTGGATGCCACCGGCTCGGTCTCGTCGGTGGTCCGCAACTACGCCGACGGAACGCTGGCCTACACCGAGACCCACAACCCGGATGGCACCATCACCTCGACGAACTACGACGCGAAGGGCGCAAAGGTCGCGCAGGCAGTCACGCACGGCAACGGAACGAAGGACATCTACGCACTGAATATCCAGCAGAAGTCCTATGCGTCCGAGCACAGCCACTTTGACGCCGCGGGCAACCTCACGCTGTTCGAACGCTTTCACACCAATGGAAGCTACGCCGAAAAATCCACGATGCTCGGCGGCACGACCGTGACTGATAACTACGACTCGAACGGCGCGCTCGTCAGCGAACTGGTCGTTGGCGCCGATGGCTCCACGTCGACGTCGCTGTTCTCCGGCGACGTCAAGACGAAGATGTACGTCGCCCACGCCGATCACAGCCAGGATAACTACGCCTACAACGTGACCGGGCAAGCCTACGCCAACATCGTGCAGCACGTCAGTGCCTCGGGCCAGCTGACCTCGATCATTCGTACGCATGCCGACGGCTCGCTGGAATACACTCAGGTCGTTGGTGCGGACGGAACGAGGACCAGCACTCAATATGACGCGCATGGGACGAAGCTCGCTCAGACGATCACCCATTCCGACGGCTCGACGATCAGCGACACCTTCAATCCCGCCGGTCAGCTCACGCAGGACGTCGTCAAGAACGCCGACGGCTCCTCTTCGACGTCCCTGTTCGTGGATGGCGTGAAAACGAAGATGTACGTCCTGAATGCGGATCACAGTCAGGACAGTTACGCTTACGGCGTGGTCGGACAATCATACGTCAATATCGTCCAGCACGCTGACGCTGCCGGGACGCTCACGTCGGCGACGCGCACCCACGCTGACGGCACGCTGGACTACACCTTTACGACCGGCTTGGACGGCACCACGACTGCGACATATTACGACGCGAAAGGCGTCATGGGATCGAAAGTGGTGACAGAGAGCACCGGAGCCAAGGACGTCTTCACGTTCCTGTCGACCGGCGTACAGGACAAGACCTACTCAGCATCAGGCGTGCTGCAGAAGACGGACCTGCTCAAAACCGACGGCACCCATGTCGAGACGGCAAATGCTGCCGGCGTGACACTTCGGGGCGGGAGCGGAAGCGACTTGTTTGCGTCAGCCGGCTCAACCACCTTTGTGTTTGACCGGGGCAACGACCAGATTCAAAACTTTCACGCAGGCGCGACAGCGGATCACGATGTCATCAAGATCTCTCAGTCGCTGGCGGCGGATTACAGCCATTTGAGCGTCACTCAGGCCGGAGCCGACGCATTGGTTCATCTGGGCGACGCTGGATCGATCCTGCTCGCGCACATCAATGCGGCTCAGCTAACGCACGACAACTTCCTGTTCGTGTAAACTGAACACGGCGCAGGCTTCGCCTGCGCTTTCGCCCGCGTATTCCAAGGTCCACCGCCGCGAGACCCGGCGCCCATATCCGCATTGCGGGCAAAATATGGGCGCCGCCTGCCGCGAGACGACGCACCTTCGCGCGCCCGCTTCATGACAATTTCGCCACGGGCGAGGAAAAGCGGCCCACGGAAAATCCGTCGTGGCCATGAATTGCCACAAATTTCAATCTTAGTTGGGCCCGGCAACAAGCCGTTCGCGCTATCGCCTTGCGTGTGAACGCAAATGCGGAATATGGTCGAAAACAGAGTGTTATGTGGATTAGTATGTCTCTATCAAGCCACTTTTCGAATGACGCATGATTTCTCGGGGCTGAGAATAGTCCATATAGCCGAGACAGTTCGCGGCGGTATCGCAACTTATTTCAATGAATTGCACTCCCTGCAATGCCAGACCTTCGGTCAGGAGAACGTGCATTATCTCGTTCCATCGGATCACAGGGACGATCTGATCGGAATCTCGGACGCGAACATCGTCCCATTCGATCGCTCGGGTCGCAACCTGGCCAGCCTGTTGCGGCTCGCTCTCGAGACAATGCAACAAGTGCGCGCCACGCGACCGGACATCGTGCACGTTCACTCCACGCTGGCCGGCATAATCGTACGCATCATGTTGATGCTCGTTCGGAACCGGCCGGCGGTGGTCTACTGTTCTCACGGCTGGGCATTCTCGCGCGACACGTCGCGGCTGAGCAATTATGTCGCCAAGTTGGCAGAATGGTTGCTCGCCAAGGTCACAGACCGGATCATCTGCATATCGAGGAATGAATACTCGGCAGCGCGGGACGCAGGCATTCCGGAGGAGAAACTCAACCTCGTTCTCAGCGGCATGCGCAACGAGCGCCTGAGTGCGGATCCCACGACACCGAGCTGGAACACACCGAAATTGAAGGTGCTCTTCATTGGGCGCCTTGATCGCCAGAAGGGCTATGACTTCCTCATCGAAGCCGCGCAGGAACTCGATAGCACGATCGACGTCCGAATGATCGGATCCGCTGTCGTCAATGAGGCAGGAGACCATACCCTTCCTCCAAACGTCACATTGCTGGGATGGCTCGCGCGCACGAGCATCGAGGCGCAGCTCAACCTGGCGGATATCGTCGTCATTCCGTCACGTTGGGAGGCCTTTGGCTTTGTCGCGCTCGAAGCGATGCGAGCGCACAAGCCAATTTTGGCATTTCGCGCCGGAGCCCTGCCGGAAATCGTCGACAATGGAACCACCGGCTTGATTTGCGATCCTGTTGGGCCCCAAGCCCTCGTTACAGGATTGAAGGAAGCTGCACGAATTGATCTGCCCGCGCTTGGCGAGGCGGGCTACGAGCGTTTCGTTTCCATGTTCAGCGTGAGCCGAACGCATGAACAGCTGCTCAAGGTTTATGCAAACATACTTAGGTTAACTTCGAAGCGACTGACAAAATTGGCGCTCTGATCAGCGACGACGTGGCGCAAAAGCAACAACGTCGGTCGAATCTACTTGGCCGACATGCCCGAGCGTTGGTCCGAATTCTCGCAGCTGCTAAGAAGTAGTTGGGCGGGGATTAAGAGTAGGATGCGCTTTGTTGCAGTCATTTCTAAGAGTATCACCCGCGCTTCTTGTCTCAACCTTCTGCCTCGCAGGTTGTGGCGGATTCACGCCGCAAGATGCACCAAATAGCGCCGCAATTGTTTCCAATGCAGCGCTGACGGTGGCGCCGAGCCCGCCGCTCCCATACGCCGTTCTTGCCGTTGATCCCGCGATTTTGAAGTGGGCGAATTCCATCACTGATCGCGGCGGCGGCTCGTTCAGCAAATTGCCGGGCGGCAACTACAAGGACATCACGATCGGTGTGGGCGACATCGTTGCCGTGACGATCTTCGAGGCGCAATCCGGGGGATTGTTCATTCCCAGGGAAGCCAGCGTAAGACCGGGCAACTTCGTTGACGTACCTCGTCAGCAGGTCGATCAGTCCGGAAACATCACAATTCCTTATGCGGGCTCGATCAAGGTGGCAGGGCTCACCGCTCGCGCCGTCGGGGATATCATACGCGAGCGCATCAAGAACCGCGCCATCGATCCGCAGGCCGTCGTCTCTGTGGTCGAACAGCGAGGAAATCAGATCAGCGTTCTCGGCGAAGCCAATGCACCATTGCGTTTCCCGGTCGATCCGGGCGGCATTCGCGTTCTGGGGGCGATCGCGCGCGCTGGCGGTCCGAAAAATCCTGCGTGGGAAACGAAGGTCAGAATCAAGCGTGGAGGCCGAACCTACGTCGAGACGATGAGCTCAATCGTCCGGCATCCCGAGGAAGACGCGTTCCTTGCGCCCGGTGATGTCGTCTATCTGTCGCGCGAGCCCCGAATTTTCATGGTTTTCGGATCTACCCCCTCGCCCGGCTCCATCGGCGGCACGAACAACCGCAGGTTTACGTTCGAAAACGACACCATGACCCTTGCCGAAGCGATCGCAAAGGCAGGCGGCCTGGACGGAAGCCGGGCAAACTCGCCGTCTGTGTATGTCTTGCGGCTTGAGCCCAGAAATGTCCTGAAGTCGGCAGGTATCGACGTCGCGCGGTTCGGCGGCGAACTGGTGCCGACCGTGTACAATTTCGATTGGAGCAAGCCGGACGGAATGTTCTTCGCCGACTCGTTCCAGATTCGGGACCATGACGCGATTGTCGTATCGGAATCTCCGAGCACCGAGTTGCTCAAATTCTTCAGTCTGATGATCGCTGGAACCGATACAGCTGTGAACATCCAGACACTGACGCGATAACGCGCGTTCACACTGGGTGAAACCGGCACGCAGCGCTGCACTTTGCAGCGCTGCCCATAACTTCAACATCCTTTGAGTTGTGCCGCGGCCTTCCTGCCGCGGTTTCGTTTTGACTTGGCGGCATGCCGGGTATTGGCCTGGATACTGCAAGATGGCCCGCGCACGTCATAAAAAGGCGCTGTGTCGGCCGCTAAACGAGCCAGATCCTTGGTCATTTGGAGCTTGAGAGTATGCGCATTTTGGTCGTCTCGGCCATGTTCCCTCCGAACGTGCTCGGCGGTGCTGAAATTTCCGCATTCAACCTCTCATCCTGGCTGCAGAAGCAGGGACATGAAATCGGCGTACTCACCGCTGCAAAGTCGCGCGCAGAGGAGAAGTTTGGCGAGATCGTCGACGGCATGAGAATCTGGAGCATCTACATGCCGCGTCCATATCCGATATTCGCGCAAGGCGCGGGTCAGCCAAGCTATCTCAAGCCCATCTGGCATCTTCAGGATCATCTCGATCCCCGCAACCGAAGCACGGTCGCCAAGGTGGTCGAGGAATTCAGACCTGACTTCTGCAACGTCCATTATCTCACGGGGATCGGCCACAATGTGCTGTCCGAGCTCGGCAAGCGCGATATTCCCGTGATGTATGTGATGCCGGATCTCGCCTTATCCTGCGTGCGCCTGACCATGTTTCGCGATGGAAAGACATGCGAACGACAATGTTCGCCTTGCAGGATATCGGCGGCCTTGAAGCGCAGCGACTTTCGCTCGGTTCGACGCATCGGATTTTGTGCGCCGTCGCGTGCAAACCTGGAACGCAATGCCCGCTTCCAGGCGCTCGACGCCTATCCAACCGCTCATATCCTGAACGCGAACAAATATCCGGCGCCAACCGTTGCAAGGACACCATCCGCCACGGTGCGTTTCATCTACGTTGGGCGGCTGCACGCGGCCAAGGGCGTCGACATGCTGATACAGGCCACCGATGCGATTCAAGATCTGGACTTTTCTCTGACGATCGTCGGCGGTGGCGCGGAGGAAGAGGTCTTACGGCAGAAATACGGTCACCGCCCGCGCATCGAGTTCACGGGACATGTGCCGCTCCAGGAGGCCATCAATCGCATCGCCGGGAGCGACGTCCTCTGCATTCCGTCGATATGGCTGGAGAATTCTCCTGGCGTCGTCATCCAGGCACTCGGCATGGGCGTCCCCGTCATCGGCAGCGATGTCGGAGGCATCCCCGAATTGGTTCAGCACGATAAGACGGGCCTGCTGGTCGCGCCAGGGGACATCGCGGCATGGAGCAACGCCCTTAAACTGCTGGTCGCGGACCGCAAGCGCCTCAGTCAATTTCAGCAGAATGCCGCGACTCGCGCCAACGAGTTCGATCAGGATTTCATCGGCAAACGCTATGCCGCATTCATGGATCGGAT
>Ga0310811_10008000_pt1 | contig 13577 bp, 18 predicted proteins | sample YCmetagenome_FD_207642 | JGI IMG/M metagenome (GOLD analysis project Ga0310811, IMG submission 207642) | Soil microbial communities from experimental microcosm in Duke University, North Carolina, United States - YC | ecosystem: Engineered > Artificial ecosystem > Soil microcosm > Unclassified ... | reverse complement strand
CGGGAAATGGGCCCACGGTGATGTTCATGCTCGGGCTGAGCGTCGGCGCCTCAAAGCCCAGGCCGCTCACCGTCCAGCGCGCGCCGTTGGTGAAGGGCTGCTCCACCGCAAAGTCGTGAAGCTCCTCGCAGGCCGGACACCAGTGCGCGTGCGTCCAGGCTCCGACTGGAAAGTGGTAGCCGCAGCGCCGGATCATCTTGGCGCTGAGGCGCTGGAAGCGCTGCACTGGCTCCTCCATTGCGTTCACCGGAAAACCTCCTCGGTCAGCTTCGCCAGCACGGTCTCGGGTATCTCCGGCATCGGCACCGCGTCGCCGCGCTTGTGCCAGCTATCGGGGCAGAATTGAATGACGCCCGCGGTAATGATATAGTGGCAATTACCCTCGGGTCTGGCGTCGTACTGCAGGAAGCTCGGCGAATAGCTCGGCGCCTCATCCGGCCCGCTGCGACTCCAGCTGTCTGGCAGGACGTGCAGCTTTTCGCAGGCCGGGCACCAGTGGTAAGTGTGCTGCCCGTGCTCGGCCTTTGTCGGCCACTTGACCAGTTTCATCGGCTTCCCATCATCTTTTTCTCATTGGGCACGAAGTCGCTGCCCAGGTAAGCCGGCTTGGAATAGTGCCGTGCCCGCACGCGGGCCCAGGCGTCGTCCGTGGAGTGAACCACCTTGGGCACGAACACGATCGGCTCGGCAACGGCCGGCGGTATCTTGCCGGGGACGGGCCGCTCGTCCAGAATGTTCTCCAGGCGCTTGATCATCGCCTTATCCGCCCGCTCCGCCATCCGCACCAGGCGGTTCTGCTCGCGCTCCTTGGCGCGCTGCGTTTCCCGCTGCAGGCGCTCCAGCAGGCGCTGCTGCATTGCGGCCTCGCGCTTGGCCAGCTTCTCCGACCGTACCTTGTCGGCCTTGGCCCGACGCTCGGCGGTTTTGGTGATCACCATCACCGCATGCTCGTCCGCCACCTCGCGCTTGGCGAGCTCCAGGCGAACAAAGGCCAGCGTCGGCCGCCACTCGTTGCAGCTGGTCTGCTCCAACATGTTCTCGCTCTTGAGCTGCTCCAGCACCACGTCCAGCGTGGGGTAGGCGATGTTCAGGACACCCGAGAGCGCAACGCGCGAGACCGGCCGGCGCGTGGGATACTGCTTGAAGAAGTTCAGTATCTGTTCGCGCGGTCTCATGCGCTACCCCTCACCTCGGCGTGGTAGAGTTTAAACATGCCGCCCTGCAGCGCATCGCGGACCCGCTCGGTCTCATCCGCACTGAGCGGCTTGCCGCGCACCAGGTATCTGCCCTCCATCTCGGTGAAGCCGAGCGAGGTGGCAAGCGCAACAAACTGCGTGTCGTTGGCGTCCAGTTTCAACGTGCTCATGAAAACCCTGGAATGATGGACCTGGAAATACACCGGCAGTTGATAAGCTCGCCGGGAAAGATGTAGGCGCCGTTGCCCTTGCCGTTGGCGTCGGGGTCGTACCAGCCCTTGGTGATGTCGTAGGCGTTGCCGTCGTTGGCCAGGTGCGTCGGCCGCGGCACCTTTCCGGCGTGACTATGCACCCAGATGGCCTTCTTCACGCCGAGCTCGCCCTGGCGAGTGCGTGTCAAGAAGGCCGTAGCCTTGTTGTTCTGGTCGCGAGCAATCAATGCCGCCCGCTTCTTGGTCTTGCCGTACTGCTTCTCCAGCTGCTTGCTCAGCGTGTGAAGATCGCGGCCGGCCTGGACCGAGCGCATCACCATGCCCTCGATGTCGGTAAAGTGCTTCTGCGGGATGGACCGGATCAGCGACACGTTCTCGGTGATGTTGGCCCGAATGCCGTCGGCCTGCTTGGAGGTCATCGTGAACTCCACCGAAAAGCCGGCCTCCTTCAAGATGTCCTGCAGCTGCTTCTTGCTGCGGTCGTCCACCTGCTGGGTGAAATACTTCGCCAGCTTGGGCGCCGCCTCATCAAAGTTCTTTTGCCAGCGCCGGCGCAGCTTGTTCAGCGCGCGACTGAGCTGCTTGGCGGGCAGCTCATCCATTGCCACGATCTGGTCCTGGCGGCTGGCGTAGGAGCGCTCCAGCCAGAAGGCAATCGACGCATTCATTTCATCAATCATCTGGTCCAGCTTGCGCTTGTACCAGGCGTCAATGGCCGCGGAGGGCCGAACCGGCTTGAGGAGCTTGGGCTTGGCGTTCTTCACCATGCCTACTTCTTCGCGTGCTTTTCAGCATGCTCCTTTAAATAAGCCGCCAGGTCCTCATGGTTCTTACCCGCGCGCAGCACCTTGTCGGGTGTTCCCGCCGTGTACTGCTCATGATGACTCCACTCACCCCCTGGCTCAACGCTCAGGCGACTGGCGGTTGCGCCCTCGCCCTTGTGCTTGCCGTGATAGTTCCGCAGGCTACCTTGCCGACCCAAATGATTTGGAGCACCTTCGGTAAAATCGGACTCATGCAGCGATTTGTGCGCATGACCCTGTGCCTCGCTCTTACTCCCAATGGAGCTGTGCGCGCTGGTCGCCGAGCCAAACTGCCCGTTATCGGAACGGGGATGATCGCTCTCGTTCCAGCCATCAAAGGCCAGGCCCGTGGCAAGTGCCGCGGCATTGGCGTGCAACGGTGAGACGTGCGCGACGGCATGCGCGTTCGCCGCCCGAGTGTGAATGACAAAGCCCTCGAGAGAGCCGGCGGCCTTGGCCTTCTGCGCCAGCTCCTGGTGGCGTGCTACCATGTTGGTCATTTATTCAGCCCTTCTGGAATTTCACCCTTGCCGCCCGGGCCTTCCTCGTCGAAGCCCTCCTCGCGGCCAAACGGGTCCTCACCACCCGGCGGCATCGGCGGCTCGGGGACGTTGTTCACGTCGATGCCGGCATACGGTCCGGAATCTTCCTGGCTCAGCCGCGCGCGGACTTCCTCCGCGTGGAGCACGCCGGCATCGATCAGCACCTTGTCGCGATCGGCCTCGGACTTCTCCATGTCGCCGCGATCCTTCTCGCTCAGCTCCTGGAGCGGCAAGAACTCGTAATACAGGTCCGGGTCCACGGCACCCCAGAGATTAATCTGGGCCATGTGGAATACCCGCGTCAGGTTTGGCGCAAAGAACCACATCTGATAGGCGCGCACCCAGTCGTAGAAGACCTGAATTTCGAACTCGCTCGTGGCGTTGAGGCCACTGGGCGAAATGCCGGTGTACTTGACCAGGGGGAGGCCGGACAGCGAGCAGATGTGCTCCTGCGCTTGGGCCTGGAGCTTGTCCAATGAGCCAAGCGGCGCGGAGACGTTGGCAAAGTCCTCCGTCTCCTTGTCCACCATCATCACGCCGCGATTACTGCGCGTGGCGTTGAAGTAATCGGCGCGGCGCGTTACCTGGTCGCCATCCTCCATCATCAGCGTGGCCAGGTTGGTCTTCAGTACGAAAACCGTAAAGGCCTTGATGATATCGGCGACGCTCTGGCGCACGTTCAGCCAGTTGTCGACCACCGGCTTTATCATCTGCGAGAGCGATAGGCCCCCGAACGAGTAGGCCGGCTTCAGCATGTCCGGCACCTCGCGCCCGACGAAGGTCAGCAGGCGAGATGAATGAACTTCCTTGCCCTGGACGAACCAGGAGCACGGCCGATACCAGTCTGACTTGAGCGGGTCAAAGCTGTCGTAGTTGGCCGGATAGCACCAGATGGCCTCAACGGTCTTGAGCGCCTTGATGCTGCCGACCTGGAGCTTGGCCATTGACACCTGGTCCTGGCCGTCGCCGATGGGCATCTTGAGCTCGGGCAGGTTGTCGGTGTGGCCCGTGTCGATGTAGAGATGGGCGCGGCCAAAGAAGCCATCCTGCTCGGCGATGCTCTTGAAGATGGCCTGGACGTTTAAACGTTCCAGCTCCTCGTTCAGCTCCTTGATCTTGGCCGTCTTGTCCGGTGCTGATGGCTGGCTCTCCGCCACCGCGCCGTCCACGTCAATGTCCGCCTCGCCGTCCGCCTCGATGTTGGCGTTGGGATCGGTGGGCGCCTCGCCGTTCTGCTGCTGCGCCGGCTCAGCCTGCAGGCTCGCGGCCATCTGCTCGGCCTGCTGCTCGGTGTCGGCCCAGGCCACTGGCGCCTTGTCGTTGGCCGTCTCGTCATCGTACTGGAAGCTGGGATCATTGCCCTCGAGCTCGTCCGCCTCCTCGGGCCCGCCGGCGTTGAGGTCCTCCTCCTCGGTGTCCTGGCCCTCCGTCTCGGCCAGCGTTACCTGGAGCTTCTGCGCGCTGTGGGCCTTGACCTCGATCCACTTGCGCGTCATCTCGGTGGCGATAACTTCGCTCACACGCCGATACTCGCCGCGCTGCGCGAGCTCGGCGAGATATGGATAGCCCAGGAAGGTCACGCCCTGCTGGAACGCACCGTTGTAGATGCTCTGCGCGGCCCAGGCGGTGAACAGCGAAATGTTCTCGTCCATGGCCAGCAGGGCCTTGGTGTTGTCCTTTGGGATCACCGTCGGCAATGGCTTCGCGGCCGCAAAGATGCGCCGCGCCAGCTCCACGCTGCCGGCCGTGCTGCCCTTGGCGTTCATCAGCATCTGATCGGTGATGCGGAATAGGCGCTTGCCCTTCAGCTCCTTGCGGCCCTGCTTCTTCAGCTCGCGCTGAATGCCGGTGAACTGCGAAAGCTGGTCGGCTCCCAGGCCGGTCTCGCGCAGGCGCGGTCCCGGCTTGGCCTTGGCCTTCACTGGATGCTTGGCGATCGCCGGCCGCTTCTTCGCGGGCGCGGGTTGCCGGCGCTTGCGCCGGGTATATTCGCCGGGCTTGTGGGGCTTCACCGGAACTGCGATACCTGATCTTGCTGGGACTGGCCGCCTCTGATCTTCATCGGAGTCGGCTGGCCCATGCTGCGCAGGTGCTGGTCGGTGACGACCATCGCGCCCTGGAGCGGGAAGTAATCCATCATTACGCTATCTCCAAGGTTGGGCGACTTCGCGCCGTCTGGTTTCTTGTCCACCATGATTCTCATGGCGCCATCATATTTGATCGTGGGCTGCGAGAGCTCACGCTTGAGCTGCGGCAGCCGCGGCAACGTGCTCGGCAGTGAAATGAGCTCGTTGAATTTGTACTGGTAGATATACGGCTCGGTGACCATCTGGAAGGTCTTCTCGAACCGCCGGCGCAACTCCCACCAGCCCTGCGCCTTCAAATTCTTGTAGAAGTCCTCATTCAGTGGTGAGGTCTTGTCACCCGGCACCACGCGCTCCTTGGGCCGCAGCACGCTCTGGCCCGCATCCCAGGCGATGACCTGGAAACCATGCGGCAGCTTCTTCTCCTTGCGCAGCCTGGCGGCCTCGGTCTTCACGCCGGCGCCAATGCCGCAGCAATCATATTGCAGGTTGAAGCAGCCACGCTGGTGCAGCTCGCCGATGGCATAGCGCGCGCTCTTGCCCACGCCCTCCTCATCACCGGCGAAGTCCTCCGCCATCTGCAATATCACGCCCTTGCGCAGAGTCAGTGCGTTCAGATCACCACCCTCATCGGCCACGTCCAGTGCTCCCACCAGGTTGCCAGTCGCGCCGAAGCCCAGCTTTACATGGGCGTCCACCGCGGCGTTGACCCACTCGGGCGGGATGATGACGCCGACGAGCGAGGCCGCCGGGTTGCGGTCCACTTCCTGGCGAAAGATGTGGATGAGGCCTTCGCGCTTCATCTTGGCCTGCCGCTCATCATACCAGGCCTGCGTCTTGGCCGGATGATGTGACCAGTCCATCACGAGCATCTGCGTGAAACCGGGCTTCATCTTGTCACCCGGCTTCCACTCGATCGCGCTTTCCTTCTTGCGATCGTAGACGGTGCCAATGCCATTCGGCGTTGAGATGTCTACCTGGACGCGGGTGTTGTCGCCCAGTGCCGCCTCGATGAGCTCGGGGTGCTCATAGTGGGCGCTCTCATCCTTGAAGTAAAACGATTTGCGGCCGCCACGACCGATGTTATCGCCGACCTCGCCTGTGATGCTGGCGTTGGTCTCGGGATTCAATATCCGCTCAAAGCTCAGATGGCGCGCGTAGGCAAAGCCATGCGGCAAGAACTCGCGCGGCAAGCCGCGAATGAGTTGGCGCAGCTTCTCAAAGATGCTGTCCATGTCGCCGAGCTTGTCGACCAGCTCCTGCTTGCGCGAGCCCCAGCCGATCGAAACGCCGGGAATGAACAACCAGGCCCACACGCTGTAGGCACAGCAGAGCCAGGTTGCACCCATGTCGCGGCTCTTGTCGATGAGCCCATTCTGCTGGTTCTTGACCAGACTATTGAGAAAATCGACGAGCTCGGCCTGCTTCTCAAACAGAATCAGTGGCAGGCGCGTCGGCAGGTTGGAGCCGGCATTGCGCGGGTCGTAGGTGTCAACCCAGTGGCAGATGAACTCGGCTGCGTGCTCGGGCATCGCATAGTAGGCCAACGCTGCCTCAAGCATCTTCTGATCTTTTCGAAAGATCATCAGCTGTTGCTGGCGCCATTTGTGCACCGCCATGTAATCGGGCGGCCAACTGCTCTTGCCCAGAACTACGGGCGGCTTATACTGCAGTTTCACGATAGGTGCCGGCTAGCATGCTCGCGTAGGCGTCCGCCGCCTGCTGCGCCGTCTTCTGCTCGGTCAAGGTCAACAGCGGCTTCTGGGAATCGCCATTGTCCACCTTCACCGCGATCGCGGTCAAGCGCGGATGAACATAGGGTGCCGCATCCACGGCGCACTGTTGCGCCTTCATGCGAAACTCGCCGATCTTGGCGACGAGCTTCAAAACGTTCATGACCTCTTCACCGCCCTTGACGATCTGCTCCGCCGTCATGGTCTCGGCGATAGCTTCCAACTTCTTGTCGAAGTCAACGGCACGCTCATGGTAATAGCGCATATTGCCGAGCATCACATCGATGGGGCGAACGCCCTCCTCAGCCGCTTCCGCCGCATAGGCCCGAGCCTTCTCACCCAGGCCACCCGGCTTTCGGCCCGCATTCGGGCGGGCGCCGCCGTGACCATTTGTTTTTGCTACTGCTTTGCCGGCCATCGTTTGAATTGTTCTTGGTTTAAATCAAGAGGTCATAGCTGCCGCACTCAGCCTCAAGCTGCTTTGGGCGACGCGGGTCGGACCTGGTGGGCCGGAACTGGAATTTCGAATGGACGGTTGAACAGTACCAGAGAAAGGTTTATAAATCCTTTCTTTCGTCGAACAAAATTGCCAACATGACCCTCCCACGGTCCCGAAGTCACCAGCGCCGGCTCCTGCGGCGAGTAGGCATAGACCAATTCCGCCGCGGCCCGCTCATCAAAATCCCCGCTACCCAGCCGCTTTCGCAATTCCCGCATGAACGTTTCTGGAAGTGGCAGGGGGGTGGCAGTGCCGATGGGCAGAAGCCGGCTCACTCCTCGCACTGAATTGATTGGCTCCCAATAATCCTCGTCAAGATCAATCTCAATGAAGATATATGGCCCGAATACCGATCGCCCCTTTCCATCCATTATCAGCAGCGTTTGAAATGCCGGCCTATCGCCGTAGCTCTTTTGCAGCTCACGCTCCGCGATGATCCCGAGACCCGGTTGGGTTCTCGCCACGTACCATCGCTTCATGCATCGCCTCCCAGATGTCCCCGCATCCTTCTCCACAAATCCTTAAAACTTCGTCTCTGCTGATCTTCTCCCCAGGCCACCGCGTCCTCCCGCGCGCCCGCGTATACGCGCACGGAGATTTTAAACTGAAGACAAACCTAAAAAATACAAGTTAGTATTTCTTAGTATAGAGGTCAACTTAAAATCCCCACCGATACTTATTAGACCAGGAGGAGACGCTGAACCAAATTCCAGGCAAAACCCCCTGTTTTTCTCTCTAACTCCCTGAAAGGAAACACAATATGGGCGGTCCAGGCTCCGGACGCACCTACAACAACCTAGATGCCTTCTCCACCTCGGTCCTTCGCTCCGACGAGGACGAGGCCCTCGGCCCGACCTGGCCCGACAGCGAGTTGTTCTTTTCTCCGGTGCGGCAATTTATCACAGAATGGCGACCCGAGCAGCGCGAGGATTTGCGCCGCGCCCAGGTGGCCCTGCGCCGATTGGGCATCGCCCTGAACGAGCGACCAGTGGAGGAAGGTGGCATCCTAAAGAATCAGCGGCACACATGGGTGCGCGTCAGCAAGATGGAGATAATCCGTACGCTGCACGTTGATCGGCCCATCTCCGTGGACAATGTCGCCGCCCTCTTCATGAAGGATATGCCCGACACCAAATTCAACCAGAAGCACGCCCGCACCAAGGCCCTTGTTGCGCTGTGGAAGCTCAAGGAGGAGGGCCTCGTAAAGAAGGCCTTTACCCCGGAGGGTAGGATTGCCTACCAGCTCACCTCCACCGACGCCTACGACGTCTAAAATAATTTTCGCTCACCTATGGACACCATTTTACTCCTTCTCTTAGCGTCCTGCCTCTGGGCGAGGAGCCGGGGCCTATCACCGTGAACCAATGATCTAAACGAGTAGCGCGACCCGCGCTTCTCGCCCGCGTGACTATTACTTGAACCGATTACACAGAGCCTTGGAGACTATTCGGTGAACGTGGACGAATATCTGGCGTCAGCGCCATTGCCCGATCGCACCCGCTGGGACCACCAGGTGGAGGGCTTCGCCCGATCGCACGATCGCACGGGCTTCTACCTCTCCATGGAGCAGCGCACCGGCAAGACCCAGGTGGTGCTGGATACCGCGGGCCTCAACTTCCTCAACCGCCGCATCAATGGCCTGGTGATCGCGGCCATGCCGAGCGGCGCGCCGCGCAACTGGCTGGACGAGATCAACGCCCTCATGCTGCCGGCCTTCATCGAGCGGCGCACCCTGCTGTGGGACCCGACCAAATCGGGCAAGACCAAGAAGCGCGATCCGAACCGTCCCGGCCGCTTCAAGGTCAAGAACCTCACCCATACCGAGCTCCTCAAGGACCTGCTCACCTACGAGGGCCTGGCCATCATCTGCATCAACGGCGAAAGCACCAACACGCCCGCCTTCTGCGATTACATGCTCAACCACTTCCTGGTGAAGCGCAAGACCCTGCTGGTCGGCGACGAGGGCACGCTGCTCATGAAGTCTCCCGACGCGGCGCGCACCAAGTCGCTGCACTGGATGAGCAAGAAGGCGGAGATGCGGCGCGTGCTGGACGGCACGCCCACGGGTGAAGGTCCCTTTGACCTGTTCGCCCAGTATCGCTTCCTCAGCGAGCACATTCTCGGCTCCAACGCCACCGCCTTCCGCGCCGAATATTCCGAGCAGCAGGTGATGCAGTACGGCAAGAATGCCAAGGCGTTTAAACAGATCAAGAAGGACGACCAGGGCCAGCCCATCTATCGCAACCTCGACAAGCTGCAGCGCCTCATTGCGCCGCACACTTATAGAGTGCGCTTCAAGGAGGTCTTTGCCAATGTCCCCGATCCCATCTATCAGAAGCGCTACGTGGAGTTGACCGATGAGCAGCGAGCCGCATACGAGAAGCTGTCCACCGAGTACGAGCTGGAGCTCCAGCACCTCGGCAAGGTTACGGTCGCCAACGTTCTCACTCGCTACCTGCGCCTTCAGCAGCTTACCAGCGGATTTTGGCCCAACGCGAAGGCTGCCGAGGTGTGCGAGCTATGCTCCGGCGAGGGCGACGGCTGCGCCGCTTGTGACGGTCTTGGAGTTATTGAAACCCAAATCCCCCTTCAGCGCATTGTTCCGGTGGATCGAAACCCAAAGCTTCTTGGCCTTGCCGCCGAGTTCAAGGCCGCTCCCCAACCGGCAATCATCTGGTGCCGCTTCAACCAGGATATCGACGACGTTCTTGAACTCAGTCGCCAACTAGGCCGCCGGCCCGTCCGCTACGACGGCCAGGTGGACGACGAGACCAAGCACCGCAACAAGGCCGCGTTCCAGGCCGGGGACGCTGATACATTCGTGGCGAAGACTCGTTCTGCCGGCAGAGCTGTGAATGTATCAGCGGCCGAGTGGATGATGTACTACTCCTCTGAATTCGGATTGAACCAGAGGCTTCAATCCGAAGTCAGAGCGCAAACGGGATTGAGGACAATCGCCACCGGCATCATCGACCTCATCGCCGCGGAGACCAAGGACGAGGACATCGTGCGCTCGCACCGGGCGCGCCGCAAGCTGAGCGACCTGATCTTGAACGAGCATTCGGGGAAGTGGATATGAGAGCGGCTATAATTATCACCAGCGTTTTTATAAGCAACGCCGCGATTATCATGGTCGTGATAGCCTTTACCGAGGCTTCCCCCACGCTGCGAAGCGATAGCCGGGAGAAGCTCAACGCTGCCTATCGCGCCGCGAGCCAGGCCTGCTATCTCAATGGCTATTGGCACGGCCGCCTGGTGGAGGCGCGCTCTCCCAATACCATCCTGCAGGACCCCGTGAATATTCCATCGGAGTGTCGCAAGTGAACCCCGATCCCAACAACAAGGCCCAGGTCTATCTGCGCCAGCGGGCTCGCGGGGTGCCACCCGGCGCGGTGGTGTGGGTTGATCCGGGCCTGCTCCTGCGCGCCACCCAGCAATACCGCTCCATTCTGCTGATCGGTGGCGTCTACTTCAAGCCCTTTGAGCTCCAGGACCCGGAAGGAACGCCCATATGATCGTGCAGATGGAAAACGGCGAAGTGGCCATGATCGCGCTCAACCCGCACTTCCTGGTGAGCACGGTGCCCTTTGGGGAAACCCAGGCGCCACTGCTGCGGCTCGGTCATCCCATCCACGGCTTCCTGGACTTCCTGTTCACCCCGGAGAATGCGGGGCGGCTGGTTGCCGAGATGAACATGCACGCCGCCCAGATGACCGGCGTACACAGCGCCATCGGCCGCATCACCGCCGTACTGGATAACATCGATTATACCACCCTCACCCCCGCTGAAATTGCCGAGAAGGTGATTGCGGCCATCCTGAGCCCGGAGTCATAATGCCCAAGGTCTTTGTCGTCAACGAACCTCTCAAGCGCATTCCCGGCTCGAGCGCCTATGGTCGCGCCATTGACCTGCGGCCGGCCGAGGTGTTCGGCGAGCTCGTCTATCTCGCGCCCGCCGGCGAGCCGCCATTGGACCCGTTCGGCTGGTGGCCGGAGATGGCCAAGAAGCTGCTGGACTTCAATCCGGCCGAGGACTTCCTGCTTCCCGTCGGCCATCCCGCGCTCATCACCGCGGCCGCTTCCATCATCGGCGCCTATTGCGGCACCACGCAAAAATACTGCATCAATATCCTGGTGTGGCGTGGTCGCGAGCTCGGCTACGTCGCCTGCCAAATCCCCCTGCTTCCCAACCCAGAGCCCCAAGGAGAATCCCATGCCCAAGAAGCCTGAAAAGAAATCCGTCAAGCACATGCATCCCGGCCCCGGCGTGGATTGCGCCGAGTGCGTCATGGGCGCAGCCACCTACACGCCATGCCGGCAGCCCGCAACCTTCGTGGTGATGGGCACCGATAAGGTTTGCCTGCCGATGTGCGGGCTGTGCGCCGATCACAACGTCAGCAACCGCGGCGCGCGATACGTCCAGCAGGGTGAGGAGGTGCAAATCATCACCGCTGACCAGGTGCTGGCGAGCTTCAAGAACCCGATGCCGCTCGAGGTGGAGGCCGATGAGGAGACCGGCCCGAGTGAAGCGCAGGTCAAGAACCTCGCCGCGCTGGTGAGCAGGGGGCTGAAGCTGCAGGAGATACTCATTCCCGAGGCCGAGGCCGAGCTCGCCAAGCTCCAGAAGGAGCTGAAGGAGCTAACGGAAATCACGCTGCCCAACGTCATGACCGACGCGCGCGTCAGCGGCTGGGTCTACAAGGATCGCAACGACGGCGAGTGGGAAACGGACCTGGTGGAGGACGTCAAGTTCTCCGTCAAGAAGGAAAACCTTCCCGGCTTCATTGGCTGGCTGGAAAAGAAGAAGGACGACGCGATCGTCAAGCGCACCATCGTGATCAAGTTCGGCCGCGACCAGGTGAAGGCCGCCAAGAAATTCCTCGCCGACCTGGCCAAGCGCAAGGTTGATCTTGAGCCGGAGGTAAAGGAGGAAATCCACTACCAGACCCTGCAGAGCTACTGCCGCGAGGAGCGCGAGAAGCTCATCAAGGCCGGCCGCAACCCCGATGAGGCCCTGCCCAAGCAGGTGGACCAGTTCAAGCTGCGCTTCGCCGTGTTCAGCAAGAAGGAGCGCAAGAAGGGAGTGGCGGCGTTCGATGGCTAATGGATACAAGCCCCACGAGGGAGACGGGCGCCCCTGCAACGCGCAGGCCTTCGTGGCCGTGCGGCATCGCGATGGAAGCGAGCGGCTGCGCATTCGCGCGGCCAGCCTCTCCTGGTACCACGATCACCGCGACCCCGACAACGACATAACCCATTGGAGATACGCCAGTGACAAAGACTGACTTTATCTGCGTCACCGTTACCGTGCTCATGATCGTGGGTTATATGCTCTACGTCGCCAGCCAGCACGCGCCACCCAATTGATTTTGTTCGTACACATCTAATTGATGCGTACGAACAGAAGCCGCGGTTAGCCCGTTGCCGCTAGAAAGTTCGGGCATATTGAAGAGGTAAGTTAGACATGTCGAAAGCACAAGCATCCAAAGTTGAAGAGCCCAAGACCGAAGACAAGAACCTTCCGGCCGCGGCCGGCACCGGCACCGCCGTCCAGACCTACGACTTTGGCGACGACGCCGGCGCGGGCCTGGAGGACGTCTCCAGCGCCGAGCTCAAGATTCCCTTCCTGAACCTGCTGCAGCCGCTCTCGCCGCAGGTCAAGCCCGTGGCCAATGGTGGAATGCCCGGCGCCGTTGCCGGCATGCTGCTCAATGGTGCTACTGGTGAGCTCTACAAGATCGATGAGGCCCCGATGGAGTTCATCCCGGTCTATCGCGATCACAAGTTCCTGGAGTTCACTCCTCGCGCTCTCGGCGGCGGCCTGGTTGCCGTCTACGAGCCCACCGATCCCATCGTGCTCCAGCTCCAGCAGCAGCACGGCAAGTTCGGTCGCCTGCCTCGCGGCGTTACGAAGCGCAACGACAAGGGCGAAGCGCTGGACGGCACGGAAATCACCGAGGTCTTCTCGCTGTTCGGTATCTTCAAGGACCCGAGCAGCGGCCAGTGGTTCCGGGCCGTGGTGAGCTTCAAGTCCACGCAGATCAAGAAGTACCAGGGCTTCATGGGCCGTGTGACCAGCTTCAAGTATCCCAATCCCCGGTCCACGGAAAACAACAAGCTGCCGGACGTGACGCCGCCGATGTGGGCCCATCGCTGGACCCTCAAGACGGTGTTCGAGAGCAACAAGCAGGGCGACTTCTATGGCCTGACCCTCACGCTGGCCGTCAAGCGCGAGGACGGCAGCGAGGACGCCTATCAGAAAAGCCTGCTGCCCCTGAGTGACAATCTGTACCAGGAGGCGAAGGCCTTCCACGTCATGCTCAAGGAGGGCAAGGCCAAGGCCGATACCAGCACCGACCAGACCGGCACGGGCGACATCGCGGTCAAGGGTTCCGATACTCCTCCCATGTAAGTGAATAACCGTGGTGCTTGCGGCGCCGCGGATATGAGGGGCGGGGTGATGAGTTACGAGAGATCATCACCCCGTCTGCTTTCACAAGAATAACAT
>Ga0310811_10007999_pt1 | contig 13577 bp, 10 predicted proteins | sample YCmetagenome_FD_207642 | JGI IMG/M metagenome (GOLD analysis project Ga0310811, IMG submission 207642) | Soil microbial communities from experimental microcosm in Duke University, North Carolina, United States - YC | ecosystem: Engineered > Artificial ecosystem > Soil microcosm > Unclassified ... | reverse complement strand
AGAACTACATTGGCGGCAACTGCACCAACTCCATCCTGTTGATGGGCGTCGGTGGCCTGTTTCATGCAGGCCTGGTCGAATGGGTCAGTTCGATGACCTATCAGGCCGCGTCCGGCGGCGGCGCCAACCACATGCGCGAACTGCTGTCCGGCATGGGCGTGGTGCATGGCGCGGTGGCCGATGAGTTGAAGACGCCGTCGTCGGCGATTCTCGACATCGATCGCAAGGTCGCGCAGGCGATTCGTTCCGATGTGCCGACCGAATTCTTCGGTGCGCCGCTGGCTGGCGGCCTGATCCCGTGGATCGACGCGCAGCTGGACAACGGCCAGTCGAAGGAAGAGTGGAAGGGCCAGGCCGAGGTCAACAAGATCCTCGGCAACCAGCAGCCGATTCCGGTCGACGGCCTGTGCGTGCGCATCGGCGCGATGCGTTGCCACAGCCTCGCATTGACGATCAAGCTGAAGAAGGATGTGCCGCTGAATGAGATCGAATCGATTATCCGCGCCGGCAATCCCTGGGTGAAATGGGTGCCGAACGAGCGCGCCGTCACGGTCAAGGAATTGACGCCGGCGGCTATCACCGGCGGCTTGCAGATCGGTGTCGGCCGCGTGCGCAAGCTGAATCAGGGGCCGGAGTATATTTCGGCATTCGTGATCGGCGACCAATTGCTGTGGGGCGCGGCCGAACCGCTGCGTCGCATGCTGCGCATCATTCTCGGCAAGTAAGCCAGGCATTACCGGATAGCGACGTTGTCCGGGCGCAACAAAAACCCGCCAAATCGTGTTGTTTCGCAACCGATAGGCGGGTTTTAAATTATCTGCCAAGATGCTTGCGCTTGCGCGTGTAAGTCCATGATGCTAAGGTGAAAGTTCTTAAAAAAACGATAAAAGCGTTGCTTGCGAGTCCACTCAACGTTTGCCCACGGAAACTTCCATGTCACGAAAATTGCGGTCTTCCTCAGGTTCGACTTTTCCCTCGTTCAAATTGAAAACGCTCAGTGCCGCTTTTATTTCCGCATTGGTGCTGACCAGTGCGCATGCGGCTGGACTGGGGAAATTGACGGTGCTGTCGTCGCTCGGACAGCCCTTGCGCGCGGAGATCGAACTGACCTCGGTCGCATCCGACGAAGCCGGCTCGCTGGTGCCGCGCCTGGCTTCGGCCGCCGCCTTCCGCCAGGCCAATATCGAATTGAACCCGACCTTGCTTTCGCTGCGTTTCGCCGTCGAGCAGCGCAGCGGCGGTCCGGTCATCCGCGTGACTTCCGCGCAGCCGATCAACGAGCCCTATGTCGACATGCTGCTTGAACTGGGCGGCAGCAAGGGCAGCTTCATCCGCGAATACACCTTCCTGCTGGATCCGCCTGAATTGCGCATGCAGCAGCCGGCGCAAATCGGTTCCGGCGTCAGCGCGCGTACGCTGCCGGCGCCGGTAACTGCGGCAACGACGACAGCGCCAGAACCGGCCGCAGAAACCTCGCGTCCGATGCCGGCACGCCCGATGCCGGCACGTCCGGCAAAAGCAGAACCGGCCGCCGCGGTGCCGAAACCGGAGTCCGGCGAAGCAAATGCATACAAGGTCAAGAAGGGCGACACGCTGGCGAAAATCGCCGACCAGTATCATGCCGACGGCGTTTCGCTGGACCAGATGCTGGTGGCGCTGTATCGCGCCAATCCGGACGCTTTCGTCGGCAAGAATATGAACCGCCTGCGCGCCGGCGCGATTCTATCGGTGCCGAGCGCGGACGCAGCCAAGTCTGTCGGCGGTTCCGAAGCGCATGGCGTGGTGCGTGCGCAGGCGACGGATTTCAATGCCTATCGCGCCAAGCTGGCCAACCAGGTCGCAAGCGCGGCGCCGAAGGAATCGGATGAATCGCGCCAGGCCGCCAGCGGCAAAATCACCGCCAAGGTGCAGGATGAAGCGGGCAGCACAGGCGCGTCCAAGGACAAGCTCAAGCTGTCCAAGTCCGGCACCGGTGCTGCCGGCGCCGACAAGTCGGGCGCCAGCGCCGAAGACTTGATCGCGAAGGACAAGGCAATCGAGGAAGCCAATGCGCGCGTGAAGGCGCTCGAGAAAAACCTCAACGAACTGCAGCAACTGCTTGAAGTCAAGAATCGCGAGCTGGCCGCGCAGCAAAAGCAGGCGGAAGCCAACAAGACAGCACCGGCAACGGTAGCGACCCCGGCTGCGTCGCCGACGCCTGCTTCTTCGACGGCGGAAACGGCAGCGCCTGCGGCATCTTCGGTTGCAGCAAGCGCGCCGGCTTCATCGACGGTGGCGACGCCGGCTTCGGCAGTGGCCGCTGCGCCAGTCACGCCGCCGGTGACCAAGCCCAAGCACCGCGTCATCGCACCGCCGCCACCGCCGGCGCCTACCGGATTCTTCGAGGACCTGAGCAGCAACGCCTTGTTCCTGCCGGGCGCCGCCACCTTGCTGGCGCTGCTGGCCGGCCTGGGCATCTACAGCGCGCGCCGCCGCAAGCAGCCGGCGAAATCCTTCGAGGACAGCATCATCACCGACTCCACGCTGAAGTCGAATTCGCTGTTCGGCTCGACCGGCGGTCAGAGCGTGGATACCAATAACAGCGTGTTCAATTCCAATTTCGTGCCGTCGGCCAGCCAGTTGGATACCAACGAGGTCGACCCGATTGCAGAAGCCGACGTCTACATCGCCTACGGCCGTGATGCCCAGGCCGAGGAAATCCTGAAGGAAGCGCTGCGCAACCAGCCGGACCGCCACGCGGTGCGCGTCAAGCTGCTGGAAATCTACGCCAATCGCAAGGACGTGCGTTCGTTTGAAATCCTGGCCACCGAGTTGTACAGCATGACCAAGGGCGAAGGCGAAGACTGGCAGCAGGCCGCGAGCCTGGGCGCGATTCTCGATCCGGGCAATCCCCTTTATGCATCGGGCGCGGCAGACGTCAGCTCGCACACGGCCAGCCTGAATACCCAGACTCGTCCGCTGGACGAATCAACAATGGATGCGCTGCTTGAGACGACACACGTCAAACCGGGCTCGGTTGGCGCGGATACGATTGAAACTTCGCCGTATTTCGGCAGCACGACTTTGCTGGCCGACGACGCGCTGAACTTCCCGACTACCTTGCCGAAGCCGGCGGCACCGGCGACGCCGCCCGAAATCGAAGACCTGGATTTCGATCTGGAAGGGCTGGAACTGAACGCGGAAGACAAGAAGCCTGAAGCGGAAGCGGCGCCGGAGATGCCGGCCGATATCGCCTCGCTCGATCTCGATTTCCTCGACAAGAAGCCGGAGCAATCCAGCGCAACGGCATCGCCGGAAATCGCCGATTTGTCCTTCGATCTGAATGAGGAACCGGTTGCGCCGCCAGCCACGGCTGCGGCACCGGAAGTCCTGGTGCCGGAAGCAATGGGAGACGATTTCCCTGCGCCAGCACCGGCGCCGGCCGAAGCAGCCAAACCATCCGAACCGCAAGCGCCTGCACTGGATTTGCCGCCGCTGGAAGACTTGTCCGACGACGAGCAATACTCGAGCAGCGCGGAGATGGCGACCAAGCTGGACCTGGCGATCGCCTACCAGGAGATCGGCGACAAGGAAGGCGCGCGCGAGTTGCTGGAAGAAGTGGTGAAGGGCGGCAATCCGGAGCAGGCGGACAAGGCGAAGAATCTGCTCGCCAAACTGGTCTGACGATTTAATTCCTCACCTCGAAACGGGCGCAATGCTATGCTTGCGCCCGTTTTCATTTCCGGCCGCGGCCGCTGACATATTTCACCATGACCGCTGAATCCAAACGCATCGTGCTCGGCGTCCAGTATGACGGCGCGCCGTGGCAGGGCTGGCAGACGCAGCCGGGCGGATTGACGGTGCAGGACATGCTGGAGCGCGCGATCCGGCAATTTACCGGCAGCGAGATCGGCACCACCTGCGCCGGCCGCACCGATGCCGGCGTGCATGCGCTGCAGCAGGTCGTGCATTTCGATACCGTGCTGGAACGCGAAATGACATCCTGGGTGCGCGGCGTGAATACCTTCCTGCCGCCATCGATCGCGGTGCGCTGGGCGACCGCGGTGCCGCACGATGCAGAACAACCGTTTCACGCGCGGTTCAGTGCGCATGCGCGGCAGTACCAGTACTTGCTCTATAACCATCCGGTGCGTTCGCCTTTGCTGACCGGCAAGGTGGGCTGGGCTTTCCGTCCGCTCGATATCGATGCGATGCGCGTCGCGGCGGCGCAACTGGTCGGCGAGCACGATTTTTCCGCGTTCCGCTCGGTGCAATGCCAGGCCAAGACGCCGGTCAAGCACATGCATGAAATCCGTATCGAACGGCGCGGCGACCTGTGGCGCTTTACCTTGCATGCGAACGCCTTCCTGCATCACATGGTGCGCAATATCGTCGGTTCGCTGCTGGTGGTGGGCAATGGATCGCGTTCGCTTGCGTGGCTGCAGGAGGTGCGCGACGGCAAGGATCGCAAGCATGCGGCGCCGACTTTCATGCCCGACGGCTTGTACCTTGCAAAAATCGATTACGATCCGAAATGGAAGTTACCGCAGGAGCCGGTCCGGCATTTCCTGTGGCCGGAGGACAACGAACCCGCATGACACACCGTACACGCATCAAGATCTGCGGCCTGACCCGGCCGGAAGACCTGCGCGCCGCTGTCGCCGCCGGCGCGGACGCCGTCGGCTTCGTTTTTTATGCAGGCAGCCCGCGCAATATCGCGCCCGCCGCCGCCGCCGCGTTGATGGCCGGCCTGCCGCCGTTTGTGACGACCACCGGCCTGCTGGTGAATGCAAGTCTGGCGGACGTGCAGCAGATTCTCGCGGTCGCGCCGCTTGCGATGCTGCAATTTCACGGCGATGAAACGGCGGCCGAATGCGCGGCGATTGCCGACGCCGTGCATCGGCCGTTCATGCGCGCGCTGCGCATCAAACCGGAAATGACAGCCGGCGATTTGCTAGAATACGAGTCCGAATATCGCGCCGCCAGCTCCTTGTTCGCGGGCTTGCTGCTCGACACTTTTGTCGACAGTTACGGCGGCAGTGGAAAGGTCTTCGATTGGTCCGTCATTCCCGCAAACCTCGCGCCTCGGGTCGTTTTAAGTGGTGGCTTGAGCGCACAAAACGTCGCTGACGCGGTGACGCGCGTGCGCCCGCACGCAGTCGACGTCAGCAGCGGGGTCGAGCAAGCCAAGGGCATCAAGGACATCGCGAAAATTCGCGCCTTCATCGATGCAGTCCGCGCGGCGGATACGTTGCAGTCGCAGCCCGATCTGCCGCCCAATCTGCAGCCAGAATCAAACGCAAAGAGAACACCATGAAAGAATTTGACGCGCTCGGCACCCATGCCGAACGGCAGCCGGTCCGCGAGACCGCAATCCAGCAAACCGCGCCGTACAACCTGCCTGACGCAAAGGGACATTTCGGCCCTTACGGCGGCAGCTTCGTCTCCGAAACCTTGAGTCATGCGCTGGCCGAACTGAAGGCCGCCTATGCGCATTACAGCAAGGACCCAAGCTTCCTGGCGGAATTCCACGACGACCTGAATCACTTCGTCGGCCGTCCCAGCCCGATTTATCACGCCAAGCGCTGGTCCGAAAAAGCGGGCGGCGCGCAAATCTATTTCAAGCGCGAAGACCTGAATCACACCGGCGCGCACAAGATCAACAACGTGATCGGCCAGGCGCTGCTCGCCAAGCGCATGGGCAAGCCGCGCATCATCGCTGAAACCGGCGCCGGCCAGCATGGCGTGGCGACGGCCACGATCTGCGCGCGCTTCGGTCTCGAATGCGTGGTCTACATGGGTAGCGAGGACGTCAAGCGCCAGGCGCAGAACGTGTATCGCATGAAGCTGCTTGGCGCCACCGTGGTGCCGGTCGAATCCGGCTCCAAGACGCTGAAGGATGCGCTGAACGAAGCGATGCGCGACTGGGTCACCAATGTCGAAAACACCTTCTACATCATCGGCACCGTCGCCGGCCCGCATCCTTACCCGATGATGGTGCGCGATTTCCAGTCGGTGATCGGCAACGAATGCCTGGAGCAGATGCCGGAAATGACCGGCCGCCAGCCGGATTATGTGGTGGCTGCCATTGGCGGCGGCTCCAATGCGATGGGCATCTTCCATCCGTATATCGAACACAAGGACGTGCAATTGATCGGCGTCGAAGCGGCCGGCGAAGGACTGGACACCGGCAAGCATTCGGCGTCGCTGACGGCCGGCTCGCCCGGCGTATTGCACGGCAACCGCACCTATCTGCTGCAGGACGCGAACGGCCAGATCATCGAGACGCATTCGGTTTCGGCCGGCCTCGATTATCCGGGTGTCGGCCCCGAGCATGCATGGCTGAAGGATTCCGGCCGCGCGCAATACGTGTCGGTGACCGACGAGGAAGCGCTGCAGGCTTTCCACGATTGCTGTCATCTGGAAGGCATCATCCCTGCGCTTGAATCGAGCCACGCGCTCAGTTACGCCGCCAAGCTCGCCGCGACGCTGCCGAAAGACAAGATCGTGCTGGCGAATCTGTCCGGCCGCGGCGACAAGGATATGCACACCGTCGCGCAGCGCATGGGCTTGAATTTCGGCTGACGCATCGGAAACGGCAATGATTTTTTCATTGCCGCTTTTTTTCACGCGCGATCCGCGTCGCGTTATTCGTACAAAGATAAAAACCAAGATGTCCAGAATCCAAGCTAGCTTGTCCGCGCTGTCGGCAAAAAACCGTAAGGGCCTGATTCCTTTCATTACCGCCGGCGATCCGGCGCCCGAACTGACGGTGCCGCTGATGCATGCACTGGTCGAAGGCGGCGCCGATATCCTTGAGCTGGGCGTGCCGTTTTCCGACCCGATGGCGGAAGGCCCGGTGATTCAGCGCGCCTGCGAGCGCGCGCTCAAGTTCAACATCGGCATCAAGGACGTGCTGGGTTTCGTGCGCGAATTCCGTACGAAGAATACGAGCACGCCGATCGTGCTGATGGGCTACGCCAATCCGATCGAACGCATGGGCCAGGCCGCCTTCGTCGCCGCAGCCAAGGAAGCCGGCGTCGACGGCACCATCGTGGTCGACTATCCGCCGGAAGAGTGCGAGGAATTTGCTGCGCTGCTGAAAGCCAACGGCATGGACGCGATTTTCCTGCTGGCGCCGACCTCGACCGAAGAACGCATCCAGCAGGTTGCGGCGCAGGGCAGCGGCTTCAGCTATTACGTCTCGCTCAAGGGCGTCACCGGTGCCGCAAACATCGATACGCAGGAAGTGGCGCAACGCATCGCCGCCATTCGCAAACATGTGAAGCTGCCGATCGGCGTCGGCTTCGGCATCCGCGACGCGGCCACGGCCAAGGCGGTGGCGGCGGTATCGGACGCGGTCGTGATCGGCAGCCGCATCATCCAGGAACTGGAAAATACGCCGCGCGAGCAGGCGGTCGATGCGGTGCGCAGCTTCGTTGCCGGCATCCGTAAGGCGCTGGACGAGTAGAGCGAATCGCGCCCGGCAAGTACAATATCGGCCCTGCGATGCAAGGCATGCAACACAACAGGTAATTGTGGCGAAGGTCCGTGCAAACGGTACAATTCGGCAACTCAAACGAAAGAGGTCACCATGAGCTGGCTAGAAAAACTGCTCCCCCCGCGCATCCAGCGCTCCGACAGCGCGCCGCGTAAATCGGTGCCGGAAGGCCTGTGGGTCAAATGCCCGTCCTGCGAATCGGTGCTGTATCGCACCGATCTGGAATCCAATATCCACGTCTGCCCGAAATGCAGCCACCACATGCGCATCGGCGCGCGCGCGCGCCTGGATGCACTGCTGGACGCCGGCGGCCGCTACGACATCGGCCAGGAAACGCTGCCGATCGACACGCTGAAATTCAAGGACAGCAAGAAATATCCGGACCGCCTGAAGTCGGCGCTGGAAGCCACCGGCGAAACCGATGCGCTGGTCGTCATGGGCGGCGCCATCATGTCGCTGCCGGTGGTGGTCGCCTGCTTTGAATTCGAATTCATGGGCGGCTCGATGGGTTCCGTGGTCGGCGAGCGTTTCGCGCGCGGCGCGCAGACCGCGCTGGAACAGAAGGTGCCCTTCATCTGCATTACCGCCACCGGCGGCGCGCGCATGCAGGAAGGTCTGCTGTCGCTGATGCAGATGGCGAAAACCACCGCGATGCTGACCAAGCTGGCGGAAAAGAAATTGCCGTTCATCTCCGTGCTGACCGATCCGACGATGGGCGGCGTGTCGGCATCCTTCGCCTTCATGGGCGATGTGGTGATTGCCGAGCCGAAGGCGCTGATCGGTTTTGCCGGTCCGCGCGTGATCGAGAACACGGTGCGCGAAAAACTGCCGGAAGGTTTCCAGCGCGCCGAATTCCTGCTGCAGAAGGGCGCAGTCGACATGATCGTCGATCGCCGCAAGATGCGCGAGGAAATCGCGCGCCTGCTGGCCCTGCTGCAAAACCAGCCTGCCGAAGTGCTCGCCTGATCTTCATGCCAACATGCCAAGCCCGAACCTTGAACGGTTCGGGCTTTTTATTTGCGCTGTTCCCTATCGACCATTTACTGTTGCCGCTACATGAGTATGCTTCCCGCCACGCTGACTGATTGGCTCGCCCGCCTCGAATCCTCGCATCCGAAGGCGATCGACATGGGACTGGAGCGGGTGCGGGCGGTCGCGAAGAAAATGGGCATCGCATTCGCGTGCCCGGTGATCATCGTCGGCGGCACCAACGGCAAGGGCTCGACCTGCGCGATGCTGGAATCCATCCTGTTGCAGGCCGGCTATCGCGTCGGCCTGTACACCTCGCCGCACCTGCTGCATTTCAATGAACGCATGCGCATCGATGGCGCCTCGGCCAGCGATGCGGCGCTGATCGCCAGCTTCGACAAGATCGAGGCGGCGCGCGGCGAAGTGTCGCTGTCGTATTTCGAATTCACCACGCTGGCGGCGATGCAGATGTTTGCCGATGCCGGACTCGATGCGGTCATTTTCGAAGTCGGCCTGGGCGGCCGGCTGGACGCGGTGAACGTGCTGGATGCCGATGTGGCTATCGTCACCAGCGTCGATATCGATCACACCGAATACCTGGGCGATACGCGCGAGAAAATCGGCTTCGAGAAGGCCGGTATTTATCGCGGCGGCAAGACCGCCATCTGCGGCGACCCGGTGCCGCCGCAATCGCTGGTGCAGCATGCCGAAGCCATCGGTGCCGACCTCTGGCTGTTCGGGCGCGATTTCAATTATCAGGGCGACCAGCAGCAGTGGAGTTTCAGCGCGCGCAGCCAGCGCCGCAATGCGCTGGCTTATCCGGCGCTGCGCGGCGCCAATCAGTTATTGAACGCGTCGGCCGTGCTGGCTGCGCTGGACGCCTTGCGCCTGCGCCTGCCGGTCAGCGCGCAGGATGTGCGCAACGGCCTGGCAACGGTCGAATTGCCGGGGCGCTTCCAGGTATTGCCGGGACGGCCGACCGTCATTCTCGATGTCGCGCACAATCCGCATGCCGCCGCCGTGCTGGCGCAAAACCTGGGGAATATGGGATTCCATCCTTATACCTATGCGGTATTCGGCGCGATGCAGGACAAGGATATCGATGGCGTGATCGCGCATCTGAAACCGCACATCGATCATTGGTGCGTGAGCGACTTGCCGCTGCCGCGCGCGGCACGCGCCGAGGAGATCGCTGAAAAATTGCGCCGCGCGTATGGCGACGCATTATCTGTTGCGGATGCAGAACGCAGCGTGCGGACATACACGTCGCCAGCGGAAGCTTTTGCAAACGCGCTCAGCCGGGCGGGTGAAAATGATAGAATAGCGGTCTTCGGATCGTTCCTGACCGTTGCCGGTGTGATGGAATACCGCGACGCCGGACATCACTGACGTATTTGACACTTATCGTATGAGCTTGCTCTCGGTTTTTCGCAAAAATAAGCAGGAGTCATCCGCCGGCAACAGCGAATTCTATTCGCTGGCGGACGAAGAAAAACCGCCGCGCAAGCGCCGCGCGAGCGCCAAGCGCGACGAGCCGGTCGACCCCGTATTGCCTGAAAAGAAACGCGCACGCCGACGTCTGGTCGGTGCGATCGCGCTGGTGCTGGCCGCCGTGATCGGCCTGCCGATGATCCTCGATTCCGAACCCAAGCCGCTGTCCGACAATATCGCAATCCAGATTCCTTCCCGCGACGGCGTGGCGCCGTTGCCCGCCGCGAAGCCGGCCGCGACCAAGCATGCCGAAGCTGCAGCGACCGATGCGCTGGAAGCCAACGAGGAAATCGTGCAGCCGTCGAAGCCCGCCGTTGCACCGGCAGCGCCAGCCGCTGCGCCGAGTGCAGCCAGCAAGGCGCCTGCGGCCGACAAGCCGGAAGCGGACAGCAAGCCGCACGCCGCGGCAAAAACCGAAACCATAGAACCAAAACCGAGCGCAACGCCTCCAAGCCGGGCGGATGCCGATGCCGCGCGCGCACGCGCGATCCTGGAAGGCAAGACGTCCGCCGCCGCAAGTGCGCAGGCCAAATCATCCGGCAAGGTCGCGGTGCAGGTCGCCGCGCTGGCGACCGAAGACAAGGTCAGGGAATTGCAGAAGAAATTGCAGGGCGCAGGATTGAAGTCGTATACGCAGAAAGTGGCGACGCAATCCGGTGGACACGTGATCCGGGTGCGCGTGGGCCCGTTCGCCAATGATGCGGAAGCCGAAAAGGCGCGTGCCAAATTGATCAAGATCGGCCTGAACGGCAAGCTGGTGCCGGCGTAGTGCAATTTCGTTCCGGACTATCGTGACGATTTTCGATTACCTGGTTTTATTCGTATTGATTTGTTCGGTGTTGATCAGCACCTTGCGCGGCTTGATCAAGGAAGTGTTGTCGCTGGTTGGCTGGATCGTCGCTTTCGTGATCGCCAACGCCTACGGCGAAGCGCTGGCGCCGATGCTGGAACATGTGATCCCCGGCGCGACGACGCGCCTGATTGTCGCCTTCGCTGCCTTGTTCATCGGCGTGCGCATATTGGTGGGACTGCTGTCGATGACGCTGGATGCGCTGGTCAAGGCAAGCGGCATGACCCTGGCGGATCGCGGTCTGGGCGGCCTGTTCGGTCTGGCGCGCGGACTGGTAATCATCATGGCGGCGGTGCTGTTGTGCGGCATGACCGGCATTCCGCAGCAGCCGTTCTGGAAGAATGCCTTGCTCAGCCCGCTGGCGGAAACCGCTGCGCTGACCGTACTGCCCTTGTTGCCCGGCGAGTTTGCGCAGCGCATCCGGTTTTAGGTTTTTTGCAGTTTCGATTTTGTTGTTTTTGTTGAGGAGTCCACCATGTGTGGCGTTATCGGCGTTGTCTCTCACACCCCCGTCAATCAACTCATTTACGATGCCTTGCTGCTGTTGCAACATCGTGGCCAGGACGCAGCGGGGATTGCCACCGACAGCGGCCAGGCGTTTGCAATGCACAAGGCCAATGGCCTGGTGCGGGACGTATTCCGCACCCGCAACATGCGCTCGCTGCCGGGCAACTCTGGCGTGGGCCAGGTGCGTTACCCGACTGCCGGCTCCTCCAGCGAAGCGGAAGCCCAGCCGTTCTACGTCAATGCGCCGTTCGGCATCATCATGGCGCACAACGGCAATCTGACCAACTGGGAACAGTTGAAGATCGAGATGTTCAAGAACGATCGCCGCCACATCAACACGACCTCCGATTCGGAAGTGCTGCTGAACGTGCTGGCGCATGAAATCCAGCAGGCGACCACCGGCTATTCGCTCGACCCGGCGGCGCTGTTCAAGGCGGTCTCGGTGCTGCACAAGCGCGTGCGCGGTTCGTATGCGGTGACCGCGCAGATCGCCGGCTACGGCTTGCTGGCCTTCCGCGACCCGTGGGGCATCCGCCCGCTGTGCATCGGCTTCAACGAAACCGACAAGGGCCCGGAATACCTGATCGCGAGCGAATCGGTGGCACTGGAAGGTCTGGGTTTCCGCTTCCTGCGCGACGTGTTGCCGGGCGAAGCGATCTTCATCGACACCGACGGCAAGCTGTACAACCAGCAGTGCGCGGAGAATCCATCGCTGAATCCTTGCGCGTTCGAATATGTGTATTTCGCCCGTCCGGATTCCATCATCGACGGCGCCTCGGTGTACGCGACGCGCCTGAAGATGGGCGAATACCTGGCGGAAAAAGTCAGGCGCGAAATGCCGCTTGGCGATATCGACGTCGTGATGCCGATTCCCGATTCCTCGCGTCCGGCCGCGATGCAGTTGGCGCTCAAGCTCGGCATCGAGTACCGCGAAGGCTTCATCAAGAACCGCTACATCGGCCGCACCTTCATCATGCCGGGGCAGGGCACGCGCCGGAAATCAGTGCGCCAGAAGCTGAACGCGATCGGCGCCGAGTTCAAGGGCAAGAACGTGCTGCTGGTGGACGATTCCATCGTGCGCGGCACCACCAGCCGCGAGATCGTGCAGATGGCGCGCGAATCCGGCGCCAAGAAGGTGATGTTCGCGTCGGCCGCGCCGCCGGTCAAATATCCGAACGTGTACGGCATCGACATGCCGACCCGCGCGGAACTGATCGCCTACGGCCGCACCGACGAGGAAGTCTGCCGCGAGATCACGGCCGATGCCTTGATCTACCAGGATCTGGACGCCCTGAAGCACTCGATCTCCGACGTCAATCCGGCGCTGAAGAGCCTGGAAGCCTCGTGTTTCGACGGCGTGTATGTGACGGGCGACATTTCGCGCGATTATCTGGATCGCATCGAATTTGCGCGTCACAATATGCGAAACCAGGCAGAAGAGGTCGCCCGTTCGCAACTGAACCTGAACCTGGCACAAGTCGACTAAGCTCGCGCTGCTGCTATCAATGCCTGATTGCGCGCGCGTGCAATCAGGCATTTTTTCTTGAGTCATCATGAACCAACAAAAAAAATACGGCTTCACCACCACGACCCTGCACAGCGACCGCCGCAAGCCTATCGAGCACGGTTCCCTGCACAAGCCCATCCACACCTCGGTGACCTTCGGTTACGAGGACGCGCGCGAACTGGCGACGGTATTCCAGGGCAAGCAGCCCGGTTACCGCTACGGTCGCCAAGGCAATCCGACGGTTTCCGCGCTGGAAGACAAGGTCACGCTGATGGAAGACGGTCGCGCCACGATCTGCTTTGCCACCGGCATGGCGGCGATCGGCGCGCTGGTGCAGGCGCTGTTGCGCGAGGGCGACCAGGTGGTGTCCTCGTCCTTCCTGTTCGGTAACACGAACAGCCTGTGGCAGACCGCCAGCCTGCAGGGCATCGATGTCGCGATGGTGGATGCGACCGACGTCAAAAATGTGGAAGCGGCGCTCACGCCGGCCACGCGCCTGGTGTTCGTCGAAACGATCGCCAATCCGCGCACCCAGGTCGCCGACCTGGCGCGTATCGGCAAGCTATGCGCGGAGCGCGGCATTCTGTACGTGGTCGACAACACGATGACCTCGCCCTATCTGTTCCGGCCGAAGGCTGTCGGCGCTGGCATTGTCATCAATGCGCTGACCAAGTCGATCGGCGGCCACGGCAATGCGCTGGGCGGTGCGCTGACCGACACCGGCCTGTACGACTGGTCGCTGTTCCCGAACATCCTCGATACCTACAAGCGCA
>Ga0310811_10007998_pt1 | contig 13579 bp, 13 predicted proteins | sample YCmetagenome_FD_207642 | JGI IMG/M metagenome (GOLD analysis project Ga0310811, IMG submission 207642) | Soil microbial communities from experimental microcosm in Duke University, North Carolina, United States - YC | ecosystem: Engineered > Artificial ecosystem > Soil microcosm > Unclassified ... | reverse complement strand
CTGGGACGCGAAATCAAGCGACCAACGCCAGCGATGCCTTCATTGCGAATCAGATTAACAATAAATTTTATTTCGCTCGCGCGTTCGAAAAACAGCCCAACTACCAGCACGATTGTCAGTGCGATGAACGTATGCAGGTGAAAGAGCGGCAGCGATGCATAGATCGAAAGTTCCACCCACCAAGGCAGGGGACCCTTCCTGTCGGCGTGAGCGTTGATCACGACCGGTTCACGCGCAACGCCGTCATCGGGTTGGCCGGGGTCATCCCCCTCGGCCAACACTACGGCGGAAGAATCGGTCTCAGCTACGGGAGATTGAAAGAAAAACTTTTCGCGCCAATGCCAAAGCAGCACCAGGCCGGCCGGGATTGCGTAAAGCCAGCCGCGCTGCGTGACGAGCATGGATAATGCAATGCTTTTCCATGCGATGGGCTTGTGCGCGATATCTGCTGCGGCGCCCTGATAATCCAAAAATTTCCAAGTCTTTAAAAACTGAAACCCGGCTATACCGCCGTTAAACAAGAACCCTGCAACCGCAAACGTGCCGCCCCACCGGTAAAACCCGTAAAAGATCGCAAGCGAAGAGAGCAATCCGACCCAAACCAGCCCAATCAGCAGATCGATGTGAACCAGACAAAGCAGTCCGTTGAATAGGTCGATGCCGGCTGGATATCTTAATTTGCTGAAGACGAAGATCGGATTGTCCGGCCAAAGAGCGACGCCGTTGGCAAAATTTTTGATGAGCGTCAGGTGCAGTGAAAGATCGCCGAGATTGTTTGGCGACTGGATTTTTAGGTCGCTGCCATCGATGTACAGCAGCCAACAAAATGATCTCACAGCAAAGACAGCGAAACAGATTGCCACGGCCCAAAACCAGACGCTGCGATAGCGCATGAAGCTTGCTGGAATCGCATTCTTCGCCTCTTCGCTCCCAGAAGGTTTTTGTGGCTTCTTTTCTGTTGCTGGATCAGTAGCGAACTTTTGTCGGAACCATCCATCACGAGTTCCAAGCAAAGCGGCGATGGCGAATGCAACGCCACATACCAGGGCCAAAGCCGCGCTGACGGCGTTTAAGCCTCTCCCCACAAGTCCCAGGAGGACGCCGCATACCACGGATAAATTAACGAACGTAACGCCAGCTGTGACCCACTTCATGGAACCTTGGCTGGTGAAGGAGAAGGCGCGGGTTTCGGGGCACCGCCATCAAATTCCGGCGCTCTGCCCGGGAACAACTCTTTGAACACATTGGCGCTGAAAAAGATCTTCGATGGGTCCTGATAGTTACGGAGCGTCATCATCTCCGTGTAATACTTGCCTTTCAATTTTGATTCGATGTCTTTGATTTTGTCCTGCTGCACAAGCAGAAAATCGCCATCGAGATTTGCCGGCATGTTTCCGCCTTCATAGTAACCGACGCGATCGAAATCGCCCAAGACCCACGGAAGCGGGTAAATACTGGAGCGAATCAGATGTCCCGTGAGGTGATAGTTCGAGGGATCTCGCTTCGCCATCGTCAGAAGTGGTTTCGTTAACTTGAACATATCGTTGTACGTCTGGACGTACGCGTACGGCTCCTCTGGCGAACTGCACCTGAAATAGTTGAGCCAAACCGATGAGCCGAGCGATATGAAGAGAAGGACGCCTACCGTGACGTAAACTTTGCGGAGATTTTTCGGGCGAACGAGCAATATCGCTGCGCCAAAAATAAAAAGAAACGGCCACCCAAAACTGATGATGCACCAGGGCGTCTTGTATTTGACTATGCTGTAGGCGACCAGGCTCCCTACACCGTAGATCGCCAGATAACGTAAGTTCAGGTTTTTCAGTTTCTGGCAGAATGCGCAGAGAATGAATCCTACCAGCATGGGCAACTCGTAGCCAAAAAAGTCTGACCGTTTGATGTCGAAGTGGGGCATCATCAAACCCAGCCAATAATCCCACGCCTTTTCGTGACCGTGACCCGCGGCGCCAGTTTCGGTCCACGCCTTAAACGCCAGATACAGACCCTTGACGCCGTCCCAGTTAAAGAATGTTCCCGAATAGAAGAACACGATCGCAAATCCACCTGCGATCACAATGATCACTAGATCGATCCAGCTCCAGGTTTGCTTCGCGGGCTTCGCGTCCGGAACGCGGCTTAGCGCGTACGAAATTGCCAAAGTTGGAATCGCAAGCACAGCGCACGCTACATGGATGGCGTAAGTTTCCTTGGTTAGGATCATGCCGGTTAATCCCACGCCAGCGTACCGCAAATAGGTCAGCGTGCCGCGTCTCCACAAACCGAGCAGTCCCAAAATGAAACACATCGAGAACAATTGCAGCCACACTTCATGAATGGCGTAGCGGCCGTAGAAAACGAACCCGGGCGATATTGCCATGGCCAGCGCAGCGATTCGGCTCACGTTGCGTCCAACCAGCGGCTCAAATTTCATCGCGAGCCACACACAACCAATGCTAAGAAGTACGACAGGCAAACGCAGGGCCCACACGTTGCGTCCAAACAAACTCTCAAACAGCAAGAGAACGTAAAAGTGAAGCGGACCGTGATAATTGGTCGGATCATAACGGTAAAACCCGTTCTTCATCACTTGATCGACGAACCACCCGTTAATTCCTTCGTCGAAGTGCGGTGGCTTGATACCCAGAAGGAAGAAGCGCAGTAACGCTGCCAGCGCGAGGATCAACCACGGCACCCAATCGGTTCCCTCGAAACGGATCTTCCATCGCTGCAGGTAATCGCCCGCTCGCGCCGTCGCAGGAGCAGATTCTACTAGCGCGTTAGGCTCGGCGCTGCTAGTACGCGCTGCCATGCGCATCCTTGTCACCGGTGGCTGCGGATTCATCGGGAGCAACTTTATTCGGTATATTTTGCAACATTACAAGCCCGCATACGTCACTAATGTCGATGTGCTCACTTATGCTGGTAACATCGCCAATCTTGAAGGCGTGGTCGAAGAACATGGCGAGCGTTACGAATTTTTCAAAGCGGATATTGCAAATGCAGACTTGATGGACGCTTTGATGACCGAACACCCATTCTATGCGGTAATCAATTTCGCGGCAGAATCGCATGTTGATCGCAGCATCAATGATCCGCTGAACTTCATTCACACAAATGTTATTGGCACCAGCGTGCTGTTGGAATGTGCCCGTCGGCACGGGGTTCAGCGATTTGTCCAAATCTCGACGGACGAGGTATATGGGTCGCTCGGCGCCGAGGGCAGATTCACTGAACAATCCCCGCTCGATCCCAGCTCGCCGTATTCAGCAAGCAAAGCAAGCGCTGACCTTCTTGCGCTGGCTTCGTACAAAACTTACGGCCAGGACGTGCTGGTGACCCGATGCTCGAACAATTACGGTCCGTACCAATTTCCTGAAAAATTAATTCCGCTCATGATAGTGAAGGGCCTCCGCGACGAGCCGCTGCCGGTTTATGGCGACGGGAAGAACGTGCGCGACTGGATCCATGTCGATGATCATTGCGCCGGCATTGTCGCTGCGCTTTTCGAAGGTAAAGCTGGCAGCGTTTATAATTTCGGCGGCAATAGTGAGATGGTGAATCTCGACCTTGTCAGAATGATTCTGGATCGACTCGGCAAACCACACAGTCTCATTTCATTCGTGCCGGATCGCCTGGGTCACGACCGCCGATATGCTATCGACTCGGGATTTGCGCAACGCGAATTGGATTGGAAGCCGCTCCGCAGCTTCAAAGAAGGCCTGGACCAGACGATCCAGTGGTACATGGATAATCCATCCTGGTGGCAACCGCTTCTCGAGCGCACCGGTCGGTACTAATCAGGTTGCATTTATTAAACCCATCGATCGCATACTAGCGCTCTCGACAGATGAAACTTGTAATCTTAGGCGCAGGCGGCCGACTCGGTGGGGCGTTGATGCGGGAATTCCGGCCGAAATACGACGTTGTCGGCTTCAATCATGCGCAGCTTGATCTTTCGAATTTGGTGGATCTGCGTGAGAAAGTGGGCGCCAGAACTTTCGACGTGCTGATTAACACTGCAGCGTTCACGAACGTGGACGCTTGTGAGACCGAGCGCGATCGCGCGTTTCGTACTAACGCGGAAGCGCCGGAGGTCCTCGCCGAAATCTGCGACGAAAAAGACGCAAAGTTGATCCACTTCAGTACCGATTATGTTTTCGACGGAGAGAAACGCGCCCCTTACACAGAAGAGGATCAGGCGAACCCCATCAGCGCTTACGGCGAATCGAAACTTGCAGGAGAAAAGAACGTGCTCGCAGCGGGGGATAGGCATCTCGTTGTGCGGGTGTCATGGGTCTTTGGCCCGGACCGCCCTAGTTTCGTCGATGCCATGATCAAGCGCGCGCGAGAAGACGACAAAATTGATGCCGTATCCGACAAATTCTCCACGCCGACGTACACGCATGACATTGCTGAAATGCTCGGTCACGTGTTGGATGATTGGAGGCAGCGCGCCTCCGGACCCGACGGCCTCGCGGCAGGCCGTCTCCACGGCATTGTGCATTTCGCAAATGCCGGCAAATGCACGTGGCAGGAATACGCGCAATGGGCTCTCGATTGCTGCCGTGACGCTGGTATTTCTCTGAAGGGAAAAACCGTCGGGGCGCTTAAGTTGAGTCAGATGACAAACTGGGTCGCGCGTCGCCCCGTCTACTCCGTGCTGTCCACAGCTAAATACACGGAGCTGACGGGCTCGGCATCTCGGGCTTGGCGAGAAGCAGTTGCTGATTATATTACGCGTTTCTATTCCAAAAAATGAAAACACCAATCTTCGCCTTCACTCTATCAATAATCATGTGCCTGGCCGCTCGCGCTGAGCTAAAATGGGAGCAGACCTCGGTCGAGCTGCATCCCGCCGCCAACGACAAACAGGCGGTCGGTCATTTCAAGTACCAGAACGTCGGCACGACGCCCGTGCACTTTAAGTCTGTTCATGCCTCCTGCGGTTGCACCACGGCCCAAAGCCAGAAGGAAGAAGTCCCGCCCGGAGAAAAAGGCGAAATCACAGCCACATTCAACATCGGCGACCGTACCGGTACTCAGGTGAAAACCGTGACGGTGGAGACCGACGAAGCCACAAATCAGAAAACGGTGCTCACACTTAAGGCCGAAATCCCGCAGCAACTTGAGATCACGCCGAATTTCGTGTTTTGGAAACAGGGCGACAAACCGGATACAAAAACGATTAACGTAAAAGTCGGGAAAGATTTTACGGTTAAACATTTGAAGGTCACGTCTTCCACTCCGGATTTCGAAGCCAAGGTGGAAGAGGCTGGCAAAGGCGAGTTCAAAATTGACGTCAAACCACAGGACACGAGCAAGGTCGTTGCATCGATGCTAACGATTCAGCCTGAGGATTCACAGAAAGTTTTTTACGCCACAGCGCGGGTCACCAACGCCCCGCAGATTCAATAAGTAAGTGAAATCTTCGCTGGTCGGGCAGGCTGTTATCTTGGCAGCCCTGGCGCTTTTGCCTGCCGCTGGCGAGGCGATTTATTTCCGCGACAAGATTTCGTGGCGCTCAGCCATTGCGCCGTCGGAAATGCTTACCGTCGAGCAGGCGCGTGAATTAGGCGACACTGCGATCTGGGTCGATGCACGGCCCGACGATGACTTCGCCAATGATCACGTTCCCGGTGCAATTTCGTTGAATGAAGACCGATGGAATGAATTGCTGCCGCAGTTTCTGGCGGTTTGGGCGCCAGGCAAAAAAGTCGTCCTCTATTGTAGCAGTCTGAGCTGTAACGCTAGTCGAGAAGTGGCCCGCCGCCTGCGCAAGGAAGCGCAGCTCTCGGATGTGTTCGTACTCGAAGGCGGGTGGGAAGCGTGGCTGAAGAAAAATAGATGAAGCAAACGTCAGATATTGAAGCGCATTCCCCCGCCGCGACGGGAGTATCAAATGTCGAACTGGCGCGTAATGTTCGTTCGTCAGGCTTCTGGCGTGTTCTCTCGCGAATTCTCGATTTTGTTCTGGCCGGCCTTTTCATTTACGCTGGAGCGCTCAAAGCTATTGATCCGGTTCAGTTCGCCAACGACATCGACAATTACAAGCTTCTACCTTGGTCGCTCAGTGTTGCGGTTGCGTTTTATCTTCCCTGGCTGGAAATTTTGTGTGCTCTCGGGCTGGTGTTTCGGTTTTTGTATCGTGGCGCGCTCGCGGTTTTGACCGCATCAATCGTAGTCTTCACGTTCGCGACGATTGCGGCAAAAGTTCGCGGACTTGACATCACCTGCGGCTGTTTCGGTCACGCCAGCCAACACTGGAGTTTTCCGAGTCATCTGGTGACGAATCTTGGAATTCTCGCTGGGCTGCTTTTTCTTTTCTTTAAAGCGACAACACGAAATAGCCCGCAAAAGGCCGTCTAATTTTCATTCGGCTGCATGCAAATCCTTGCGTTCCGTGCCGCCTTCATTGTCGGTGTGATCGGTGCGATAGCTCCAGACGTGGACGTCTTCGCCTTTCGGTTCGGCATCCTTTACGCAGATTTGGGAGGACACCCGCCGTATAGAATGTTGTAGCCACCGGCCTGTGGCCGGTTCTGTCATAGCGCGAATTCGCCAAGCCGAACTCCCTTTTTTGCCCGCTTGATTATTCCACCCGCTCTGAGTTTATACTCCGTGGTGATGATTCAGAATTGGTTCTCTTTTCGATACGGTTTTTGGATCACAGTTTTGATGATCGCCGGCCTTGCGACAGTTGTTAAGGAATCTCTATTCGCGCAACAAACGCCGCCGGCACTTACTAACACGGCGCAATCACCAGTGGCTGCATCGGTAAGCCAGTCGCCTCAACCCATCGCAGGCCAAACTCCATCGTCCGAATTAGGAAACCTCGAAGCCAAGGTCCGGCCTTCTGTGATTTGGGTGAGCACCTTCGATTCTAAAGGAAATTTGTTGCGGACGGAGAGCGGTTTTTTTATTTCGGCAGATGGCAGATTTGTTACCACCGCACATGCAATTGAAGGCGGCGTTAACGCTGTCGCGAAAACGGCGGACGGCGGAATTTACAATGTAGACGGAGTTCTCACCGCTTCGAAGTCGGCGGATCTGGCGGTGCTAAAGGCCGACGTTAAACCTCAGAAGCTTCTGAGGTTTCTTGACCTCACCAAAACCGGCGAGCTCTCCACAGGCGCAAAGGTAGCAGTGATCGGCAGCTCGCTGGCTGGAATCGAGGGGAGCGCGCGCGAAGCAAGCATCACCGCGCACTCGCCCGAGCGATTGGAAGTTGCGGCCGCAACTGCTCCGAGCGCGGTTGGATCGCCGCTCGTAAATGAGAACGGTGATGTTGTTGGCATCATCACGTCCTCTGGAGAAAAAACCATTGCTCGTCCTGTGGCTGCTTTGGACTCTGTGTTGTCTCGCGTTAAGGCCGATACTCAGGCGCGCTGGTCGCAAGCTGCGCAAACAACCCCTACGCCGCACGCTACGCCGAAGCCGCGACTGCTTTATGCGCCAGCGCCGTCATTTCCACCAGGCCAAGCTCTGCCTGGGCAGTCCGGGACCGGTCGTTTCCGTTTAACTTTTGATGCGCAGGGGAACGTCAGTGATGTTCGGGTCGTCGCATCCACTGGAAATGCGAACTTCGACCAAGCCGCGATAAAAACGCTTCGGCAATGGAAATCTGCTCCCAGCCAGGGATGGCAAGCAACAGTCCCCGTGACGTTTCGAACAAGATGAAAGCGCGAAGCGCCGGACCAGGATTCTTGTTAAATCCGACTGGGCGGCGGTTGTGCTCCTGAGAGACACACCGCGTTCCCGCAGAGCAGGGGACAGCCAGGGCCAAAGCTCTGCCGGCTTGCCGCGTTATTTGTGCTTGGACAGCTGCTGGAATTACGGCAACCGACGCGGTTCACCTACTGTTCCCTTAGCAGCATGAAAATTCGACCGGCCGCTGACGCTGACCGCGATGCGATCTGGAACATTTTCCGTGAGATCGTTGCGGCAGGAGATACGTACGCGTTGGATCCGACCGTCTCGCGCGAGGACGCGCTGGCGTACTGGTTTGCGCCTGCCACGCACACGTTCGTGGCGGAAATTGACCGCGAATCTGTAGCGAAAGCTGACAGCTTCCCAGGGACGGCATCGCCATCCGCTACAGCAAACCCGAATTACCTTACAGTTGGCACCTACATCCTTCGGCCTAACCAATCGGGTGGTGGGTCGCACGTCGCCAACGCAGCATTCATGATCCCAACGAGTGCTCGGGGGCAGGGGATCGGTCGCGCAATGGCCGAGCATTGCTTGAGCGAAGCGCACCGGCTCGGCTTTCGCGCGATGCAATTCAATTATGTCATTTCCACGAATATCGCTGCGATCCGTTTATGGCAGGACCTCGGGTTCGAAATCGTGGGCACGTTGCCGGATGCTTTTCGTCATCCCGATAAAGGATTCGTCGATGTTTATATAATGTATCGCTCGCTGCTTGATAAATAGCCATATCCGGCGCGCCCGGCGATAGCGCCTTACCGATAAACAGGCATTGCAAAAGGAACGGTTTCCTGCTGAACCTAAGCAGTGGAATGCAGACTATCATTCAGGTAATTGCGACCGGAACCGGATCGTTGCGGAATAAAATCATGAGCGATCCGCAGTTGGAGAAAAAATTCGGTTTTATCAAAGTCTGGCATAAGCAGCCGAGTCGTCCGCATGGCTGGGCGAAAATACATAGTGCTCGCGACGTCCATGGAGCGATCAACCTGGAGTGGCACGCGCGCAGCAAAACATTAATTTGCCGCGTGGTGACAAAGCTCGGCAATAAACCGAACTCGATTATCGGCGATTTTATCGATTATCTGCTCGCACGCCATCAAGGCCGCATTCTTGCCATTCACATCATGCGCCGATGAATTCGGCGCTGTAGGTTTTGCCGGCTCGTTAGGCACCAATCACTCTACCGTCACGCTCTTCGCGAGATTGCGTGGTTTATCCACGTCTCGGCCGAGTGCGACAGCGACATGATACGCCAGAAGTTGGAGTGGAATGACGGCGAGGATTGGCATCACGTAATCAGGCGCTTCCGGCAGTACGATAATGTCGTCAGCGATACCTTTAAGATGTTTCATACAGTTGCCGCTTGTCAGCGCGATGATCGGTCCCTTGCGAGCTTTCACTTGCTCAATGTTGTTCAGGTTTTTTGAAAAAACCGAATCGTCGGGTGCAATGAAGACGGAGGGCAAATCTGGTCGGATCAGCGCAATGATGCCGTGCTTGAGTTCCGCACTCGGATGGCCTTCGGCAAAAAGGTACGTGATCTCCTTCATCTTGAGCGCACCCTCAAGCGCGAGCGGAAAATTGAACTGCCGCCCGAAAAACAGGAAACCGTTCGCATTGGCATATCTGCCAGCGATTTCTTTGACGTGATCGTTCAGCTGTAAGACCGTTTCGATCTGTTCCGGTAACGCCTGGAGTGCTTCAATCACGCGGGTCCCCTCCGCGGTCGCAAGATTTCGCATTCGTCCGAAGAGCAATGCGAGCAGCGTGAGGATAGTGAGTTGCGAGGTAAATGATTTGGTGGCGGCTACGCCAATCTCCGGACCCGCGTGCATGTAAACGCCGCCATCGCTTTCACGCGCGATCGTGCTTGCGACATTGTTGCAAATTCCAAGGGTCCGGAAACCTTTGCGCCTGCTCTCGCGCAAGGCGCCGAGGGTGTCGGCGGTTTCGCCGCTCTGGCTGATGGCGAACACTAGTGTCTCGGGCGTCATGGGCGTGTTGCGATGGCGAAACTCACTGGCGTAATCCACTTCGGTCGGGATGCTCGCCATCCGCTCAATCAAATATTCGCCCACCCTGGCGGCGTGTAGTGCGGTGCCGCATCCGGTGAGGACGATCCGTCCGACATCGCGCAATTGCGCCGGCGCCATATTCAGGCCGCCCAATTTTGCGGTGGATTCGTCCGCGTTCAGACGCCCGCGCATGGCGTCGCGAACTGTGTTCGGTTGCTCAAAGATTTCTTTGAGCATGTAATGGGGATAATCCCCTTTGCCGACATCTTCGGCTGTGAAATCGACTTTGCTGACCGGATGCTCAGTGCTGTCGCCGGCAAGCGAACTAATCTCAAACTTGTCTGGTCCCGCCGCGACAACATCGAAGTCATTTAAATAAACTGCATCGCGCGTGTAAGCGACGATCGCGCTGACATCACTGGCCAGAAAATTTTCACCGTTTCCTACGCCGAGCACGAGCGGACTTCCACGGCGCGCGCCGATCATGAAATCCGGCACATCTGCGTGAACGAGAGCGATGCCGTACGTGCCGATCACTTGGCGAAGTGCTGTGCGAACAGACTCAAACAGCCGGGCCTTCTTTCCCGGCGCGTCCATCGTGCTGGCGCACGAATCATCGTACAATTTTCCGATTAAATGCGCGAGCACCTCCGTATCGGTGTCGGAGCGAAACTTCGTATCGCCACCGCGGACGAGCTCATCCTTGAGCGCCTGATAATTTTCGATGACCCCATTGTGAACCAGCGCCAGTTTCCCGCTCGCGTCAAAATGCGGGTGCGCGTTTTCATCGTTCACGCTGCCGTGCGTCGCCCAGCGCGTGTGGCTGATGCCTAACGAACCTGATACCGGTTCGTTTTTGACCAATTTTGAGAGCTCGGCGATGCGTCCCGCGCATTTGCGTGTGTCGAGCTCTCCTGCATCGACCACGGCGATTCCTGCTGAATCGTAGCCCCGATATTCGAGTCGGCGCAATCCGTCCAACAAAATCGGCGTCGCCTGCGCACGCCCGACATAGCCAACAATTCCACACATGATCGCGGACTGTAATTGCGGCCGTTCTCACCCGCAACAGTGAGCCCACGCACATTCTACGACTTCAAAAAATTTGCCGCAAAAGGATAGATGCTGGGTTATTCATTCAGCAATGCGAGCTCAGGGGGACCGCAAAACGCTTGTGCAAAATGCCACCGAGAAGACGCCTGGGGCGCTCCCGCCGGGCACATTGCAGCGAACGCTTGGCATCATCATGGGCGGCGGTGCAGGCACGCGTTTGTTTCCGCTGACTAAAGACCGCGCCAAACCCGCGGTACCCATCGGAGGCAAATACCGGATCGTCGATATTTCAATTAGCAACTGCCTTAACTCAGGGCTGCGCTCGATTTATCTGCTGACGCAGTTCAATAGCATGTCGCTGCATCGGCACATTCAGGCGAGCTACAAATTCGATAATTTTTCTCGCAGCTTCGTGGACATTCTCGCTGCGCAACAAACGCCTGAGGGCTCGCAATGGTACCAAGGAACGGCCGACGCGGTGAGGCAAAACATGCGGTACTTCCTTGAGCGGCCCTACGATTATTATCTGATTTTAAGCGGCGACCAGCTCTACCGGATGGATTTTCGCGCGCTATTGCACCAACACATCCGGCTTGGCGCGGACATCACATTGGCCACGAAACCGGTAGCGCGCCATCAGGTGGTTGAGTTTGGCATCATGCAGAGCGGTGTCGACCGGCGGATTACCGGGTTCATAGAAAAACCGTCGGATCAATCTGGTGTGCAGGAAATGAAAATGAGCACCGAATTGCTCCGCGGCATCGGTGCCAATGAAAACGAGGAATTATTTCAGGCATCAATGGGCATTTACGTTTTCAATCGCAACGTGCTCATAGAATCGTTGGAGAGCGATCTGTTCGATTTCGGTAAACACATTATTCCAACGTCGATCAAAGATCGGCACGTGAGTGCGTTTATTTTCAAAGGTTACTGGGAAGATATTGGAACGATCCGCGCGTTCTATGAAGCTAATCTCGACCTAACTGATGTGGTTCCAGAATATAGTTTCTTTGAGCCCGACTCTCCGATCTATACGCATCCGCGGTTTTTGCCGGGCAGCAAAATCAACGGCGCAACGCTGCGCCAGGCGATTATTTCTGACGGCTGTATCATCTCGGACGCGCACTTGGAGCGAAGTGTGATTGGCATCCGGAGCGTCATTCAAAGCGGGGCTACTATTCGCAACAGCGTCGTGATGGGCGCCGATTACTTTGAACTCGGCCTAACCGATCCCTCGCAGCCAGCCATGGGCATTGGAAAAAATTGCGTGATTGATCGTGCAATCATCGACAAGAACGCGCGCATCGGCGATGGGGTCGTGATTACGCCGGAAGGGAAATCGCAAAACCTGGACGCAAATAATTATTTCATACGTGACGGCATCGTCGTGGTTCCGAAAAACGCCGTGATCCCGGCAGGTTTTTGGATTTGACGCTGCTGTAGCAGTTGCGGACTGCGATAGGGGCGGTCTCTGATGCTTAACCTGTTACAGCACTGATTCGTAAGATTTTATCCTAGCACACGATCAGCCTCCCCTCCGATTGTGTGTTTCGATGCGATGAGCAGACTGCTCGTTGCATATGATCGCTCATGTTAATCTCGATGATCGGCTGTCGATCCTGCGCGCAGGAGATTCTTTTAGGAGCTGGAAGTCGCTCGACGACCAACGAGTGTGTGTTCTCTGCGGGAGGAAATTTAAGGGCCGCCAGGTGGACATTCGCAGTGTCTCCGGAGGGAAATTCAAGCTGTGCTGTCCCACGTTGGGTTGTCCGTCCACGCCGCATCAGTGGCGTTATGCGACCTCACCGGTTGCTTCGGATCGGGCTAAAAGACGTTGGCGTCACAATTCGCCTAACAAACGGCAACATCGCTTGGCTGAATCAACGCTGCGAATGCAGCCCTGTCGCATATGATTAGCGATACTCTGGATCAAACTGCAGTCGCATCAGTGCCGGATGAAGTGCTGATGAAACACATTTCCGGCCGGCGTCATGACGCTCTTGCTGAGTTGTACGGGCGGCATAGTAAAAGGCTGCGAGCCACCATCGATGGCGTCGTTCATGAAGAAGCCGAAGCCGACGACGTGTTGCAGGAAATCTTCATTCAAGTTTGGGAGGAAGCTGGCCGTTACTCAGCCAAGGCCGGAAAACCACTCGGCTGGATGGTCACTATTGCGCGAAGACGTGCCATCGACCGCTTGCGGCGGCGCCAGGCTTATTCCCGTGCTCGAGAACGATACGAAGAACGAGTGGTCCAGGAATCACAGACTCCCCGGCGCGACGCCGCGGAAGGACTTGTGTTGAACGATCTCCGAAAATTTTTGAGAAAAAGCATTCGAGCCCTTCCGCGTTTACAGCGGGAAGCAGTCGAGCTCGCTTTTTTCAAAGGCCTGAGCCACAGGGAAATTGCTGCTGCGACCCAGGCTCCACTTGGTACCGTAAAGACGCGGTTAGAATTAGGCTTGCAGAAATTGACTCACGCACTCAGGCCATTGCGGAACAAGGTGTGAGTCAAAGAAATCTGTCCGCGCCCTTCCTCGCCACACAATCCTTTCGCATCGCCAGTCATTTGAAGGCGGAGCAGAACCAGAAGCAACGCGATCAGCGGAACGACCCCAAGCGACTTAAAAGCAGAATAAAACGCATAGCTTAGCCTGTTTGATTTGAACGCGCGTTCTCCAGCGCGCGCTCCCTCTACTGGGAACGCGCGCGCGACGAATTCTGCGCACGTGTTTACGGATTCGGCGAAGTGTTGACGTTAATATCCGTCTTCTTCTCTTCTTTCGTCGTGGTGCTACTGCT
>Ga0310811_10007997_pt1 | contig 13579 bp, 12 predicted proteins | sample YCmetagenome_FD_207642 | JGI IMG/M metagenome (GOLD analysis project Ga0310811, IMG submission 207642) | Soil microbial communities from experimental microcosm in Duke University, North Carolina, United States - YC | ecosystem: Engineered > Artificial ecosystem > Soil microcosm > Unclassified ... | reverse complement strand
TTATCAGCTTTCGCTTCGGCCTTGGCTTCCTTCTTGTCGGCTTTGGCGTCCGCTTTCGCTTCCTTCTTGTCAGCCTTGGCATCGGCCTTCACTGCCTTGTGTTCGGCCTTTGCTTCTGCCTTGGTTTGCGGTGCCGACGTGGTGGTGTCGGTAGCAGGTGCCTGGGCAAAAGCAGCGGAAGCGAACAGGCCGGCGATCAGGGTTGCGATGAGTTTGTTCATTGTGTCTCTCCATTGGTTGGTCAATCAGGGTGCGGACTTTGTCGATCCGTACTCGCTTTAACGCCTCCCCGGACAAGCAGTTGACGGACTTTCTGTAAGCCTTGATGACATTTGTAACTGTTTGTACGCTAGCGAACATCCGGCGCAGTAGACAGTTGCCGCGTCAGTCCTTATGCTGTGTTTCCTGCCGCCATGGCGGGGGAGACATATAAGAACAGTCATATCGAGGAATAACGTTGCATGCGCATACTGATTGTTGAAGACGACGCCGTGCTGTCGGCGGCGCTGACACGCGCATTAAGCCAGGCGTCCTATACCGTGGATTGCGTCGATAACGGGGAAGACGCGCTGCGTGCGCTGAATACCGACACCTATGCGCTGGTGCTGCTCGACATTGCATTGCCGAAGCTGGACGGGCTCACCGTGCTGCGTCGCTTGCGGGAGCGCAAGTCCCGCATTCCCGTGCTGATGCTGACTGCGCGAGACACGCTGGAGGATCGCGTGACCGGCCTGGATCTCGGTGCGGACGATTACATGACCAAGCCCTTCGATCTGCCCGAATTCGAGGCGCGCGTGCGTGCGCTGATCCGTCGCGGCCAGTTCGATGCCGGCAAGAGCCTGACACATGGAGGATTGCGCTTCGATCTGGAAGCGCATCGCCTGTTCCACAACGACCAGCCGGTCGAGTTGTCGGTACGCGAGCTGGCGGTGCTCGAACTGCTGCTGTCGCGCCAAGGCCAGGTCGTGACGAAGGAGCAGATGGTCGATCGCCTGTTCGGTTGGGGCGACGATGGCGGTAGCAATGCGATTGAAGTCTACGTACACCGCGTGCGCAAAAAGCTTGAGCCTTTCAATATTGTGATTCGCACCGTGCGCGGCATGGGCTATCTGATGGAGAAGGCCGGTGACAGCTGAAGCAAGCCCCACCGCACACAGCAACCCGACGCTGCGCAGCAGGCTGCTGAAGCGCGTGCTGATTCCGCTGTCGCTGATCCTGCTGATCGATATCGCGGGTAGCTACTTCATCGTGCGTCATGTCGCCAATGGCGTATACGACGTCGAGCTGAACGAAATTGCACGCGAGATGCTGTTGCACGTGACGCAGGAGCGCGAAGGTCTCGGTTTTAACCTGTCGGCCGAAGCAGAGCGCACCTTGTTCCTCGATGAAGAAGATGACGTGTACTACGCGATTCGCACGGAGGACGGCAACCTGCTGGCCGGCGATCCCACAATGCCGGTGCAGAAGAAGATACGGGTCGGGAAGGAGACTGCGTATTACGACGATGTCTTCATGGGCAAGCCGGTGCGTATCGCACTGCTGCGCGGCCATCCGCTGATTCATCCCGCGACAGAACCGGTTTACATTCAGGTCGCCGAAACGCAGATCAAACGCACGCGTTACATGCGCACGCTGCTGATCCAGGTCATCCTGCCGCAAGTCCTGCTGATTTTGATTGCGGGCTTTTTGATCTGGCGCGGCGTGGCGCAAGGCCTCGCTCCCTTGCGCAAGCTGCAGCAGGAACTAGGGACCCGGTCGCACCTGGACCTCAGTCCGATTCCGGCGACCGGCGTGCCGGGCGAAGTCGAGCCGCTGGTCGGCGCAGTGAACGACTTGATGAAGCGCGTCGATACGGTGCTCGGATTCCAGGAGCGCTTCATCGCCGATACCGCGCACCAGCTGCGGACGCCGGTGGCCGGCCTGAAGGCGCATATCGAACTGGCGCTACGTGAAAACGATCTGTCGCAAGTGCAGCGCGCGCTCGGTCACCTGTATACCAGCGCCGAACGGCTGTCTCGTCTGGTGTCGCAGCTGCTGTCGCTGGCGCGCAATGAGCCGCACAACGTGGTGGCGAATTTCCAGCCTTTCGATTTGAATCAGGTGGCGCTGCGCGCGGCGCAGGATTGGGTACCGCATGCCTACAAGAAGAACATCGATTTGGGTTTCGAAGGTGCCGACAAGCCAGTGCTGCTGAATGGCGAGGCAGTCCGCGTCACCGAAATGATCAATAACCTGGTGGACAATGCCATCCGCTATACGCCGTCCGGCGGGCGCGTTACGGTGCGCATTGTGCAGGACGATAAAGTGCGTCTGGTGGTCAACGATGATGGACCGCGTATCCCGGTCGAAGAACGCAAGCGCATTTTCGAGCGGTTCCATCGGCTGCTCGGCACGCATGAGGAAGGCAGCGGCCTCGGCCTGGCGATCGTGCATGAAATCGCGACCTTGCATAATGCGACGATCGAGCTCGAAGATGATGTGGATGGCGTGGGCAATACCTTTACGGTGTCCTTCCCCGTATCCCATCTCGGCGATCAGTAATCAGTATGCGCCCTGCATCGCTTGCATGCGGTGGGCTCTTTGTCGTACGGGCTTCTCTCCATCGTCGAAGCGGACCGGTCATAAGAATCCGTAAGGTTTTTGTAATATTCGCGAAAGCCGATTGTAATTTTCACGAAAGAGTCTCGTAAGCGCCTCTCCTTAAGATGATCACACCTACAAAATCATCTCGAGGAGATAACCATGTTTGCAGCTCTGAGCGACCCGACCATTTGGGTAGCCTTGTTCCAGATCATCATCATCAATGTCCTGCTGTCGGGCGACAACGCCGTCATCATCGCGTTGGCCTGCCGCTCGCTGCCACCGAAACAACAGCGTAATGCTTTCCTGATCGGTACCATCGCCATCGTCATCCTGATGACGGCACTGACTTCCTTTGCTGCCGTTCTGATGACCATTCCTTACGTTGAAATGGTTGGCGCCGTGCTGCTGCTGTGGATCGGTATCAAGCTGCTGCTGCCGGAAGATGAAAATGGCGACGTCAGCGCCAGCGATAACTTCTGGGGTGCGGTCAAGACCATCATCATCGCCGACATCGTGATGAGCCTGGACAACGTGCTCGGCATGGCCGGTGCTGCGAAGGGTCACATGGGACTGCTGTTCGTCGGCATGGTCATCACCATTCCGCTGATCCTGTTTGGCAGCGCCATGCTGATGAAGCTGATGGAGCGTTTCCCGATCATCGTTACCATCGGCGCCGGTCTGCTCGGCTATGTCGCCGGTGAAATGGCGGTCGAGGATCCTGCGCTGAAAGGCCACTTGGCGAACGCCCACTATCTGGAAATCGCATTGCCTATCCTCGGTGCGCTGATTGTGGTGATCGTCGGCAAGATGCTCGCCGCGCGCCACACCGCTGCTGCACCGGCTGCGGAAGGCTGATTGCCTACCGTCTCGCATACGATCAGGAGAAATTCATGCTGCGCGTTCTCGTCCCTATTACCGATAGCAGCGAAGTCGAATGCGCTGCCAAACATGTGATCGAACGTTATCGCGATCGTCAGGTGGTGCTGTATCTCGTGAATGTGCAGCTGCCGATTTCGCGATTCGTTACCCGCTTTATCAGCCGGCGTCAGCTTGACGAGTTCCACAAGGAGAGCGGCATGCAGATCCTGCAGCCGTTGACCGAGAAACTCGATGCGGCCGGCATCTCCTACCAGACCCGCGTCCTGGTCGGACTGAGCGCGGAAATGATTGCGCAGTTTGCGCGTGAACATTACTGCGATCAGATCATGGTGCCGCGGCACAAGGGCGTCTTCGAAAGCCTGGGTTTGGGCTCGATCGGAAGCCAGCTGCGTCAGCTGATCGGCGAAGGCGGACGTTGCGAAGTCAGTGAAGTGTATTGATGCTCGGCGGGGCGCTTGTCTCCGCCAGTCCCGATAGCGATTCAGTCCTCAAGCTGAGTTGTTTGTGCCCGGCATATGCCGGGCTTTTTTTTGCTGTAACGGAGATGGACAGTGCCTATGGCACGATACAAGCAGATATAACGCGGGAAGATATGACGAGAATGAGGAAAATGCCGACCCGCCTGAAACGCCAGCCGTAAACGCAAAAGCCCGCTTCGTCCGAAGCAGACCTTTGCTGCCAGCCCAAACCTATAGTGGCAAGTGGCCGACCTGCGCAACTATAAACAGTGCATGTGACACCTTCGTGACATCGCACGTATTGCATATATTTTGTGACGATGGCGACGAGCCGGACGGAGAAGGTATGCTGATAGAAGACTGGAGAACGGCTTCGGACGCGTCAACAGCTCTGACTGACGACGGAAGAAAGCAACGCCGCGTCGGGGCAAGACGGATGGGGGAAATAAAAAAGACAGGCGGGTGCCTGTCTTTTTTTAGCTATCAGCTGTTCTGCAAATTATTTTGCAGCAGGAGCGTCAGCGGCTGGAGCCGATGCTGGAGCAGCTGCCTTGGCTTTCTTTGCTTTCTTGGCTTTTTTAGCTTTCTTGGTGTGTGCCTTAGCGGTCTTTGCAGGAGCAGCAGCAGGAGCGGTTGCGTCAGCAGCAGGAGCCTGAGCGAAAGCAACGGAAGCAAACAGACCAGCAACCAGGGCAGCGATTAATTTATTCATGTGAGTGCTCTCTCAAAAGTTTGATCAATTATGCGAACCCGCGGGTGGTTCGTAGCCATATAACGCGGGCCCGAACTGGCGGTTGACGCATTTTTCGAAAATTTTTGAAAAGCTTGAGCCAAGAGAAGGGCGGCGCGTGGCAAGGCAAACACGAGGATGGGCGCTCAGACCGGCTTTCGCCTGCATATGCGGTTGGGGGCTAGGCCGCTGTGTGGGGCGGAAGGGGCGGCCGCAGCCGCAATTGTGCACCGCGCCACATGGCCAAAGCGATGAGCGCACAGCCCAGCTGACCAGCAGCCAGTGAGACTGGTGAATGCGCCAGCCAGGGGGCGATCACGCCGGCGACAGCCGCTGCCAGCAGGGTTTGCACAAAGGACTGGCAGGCCGCCGAAATACCGCGAATCTCCGGAAACAGATCCAGGACCAGCAGCGTGACGCCGGGCGCGACCAGCGACATGCCGAAGGTGTAGAAGAACATTGGCAGCACCGACCAGGGCAGCGCCGGCGCGAACAGGGCGTGATACCCCAGATTGAAGCAGCCGGCGCCGATCAGCAGCATGAAGCCAAGCGCGACCTGCTGCGGGATCGTGATTTTTCCCGCCAGGCGATTCGCCACCAGCGCACCGCAGAAGATGCCCGCCACCGTCGGAATGAATTGCCAGCCGAACTGGTCGGGCCCAAGACCGAGGAACTGCGTCAGGAAAACAGGTGCCGCTGCCACGTACAGGAACATGCCGGCAAAATTGAAGGCGATCACGCCGGCCTTCAAGGCGAAGAGCGGCGAACGGAAGACCTGCTTGTAGCTCGCATACAGCGAACGCGGATGGAACGGTCGGCGCATCGTCATGGGCAGAGATTCCGGCAGGCGGCGCCAGCACCATAGCAGGAGCAGCAGCGTGTACAGGAACAGCATCACGAAGATGAGACGCCAGCCGAACAGCTTCACGATCCAGCCGCCGAGAATCGGTGCGATCGCCGGCGCGATGGAGAAAATCATCGTCACCAGAGACAGCAGGCGCGATGCCTCCGGCCCTGCGTACAGGTCGCGAATGATGGCGCGGCCGATCACCACGCCGGCGCCGGCCGTCATGCCTTGCAGCACGCGGAACAGCCAGAGCATCTCCACGCTATGTACCGCGGCGCAGCCTAGCGACGTCAGCGAAAAAATGCCGAGCGAAATCAGGATGATGCGGCGGCGTCCGAAAGCATCAGATAGCGCACCATGCCAGAGGATCATCACCGCGAAGGCCAGCATGTAGGCGGTCAGTGTCTGCTGCACTTCGATTGGCGTCGCGCCGAGCGAGGCTTCGATTGCAGGAAAGGCCGGTAGATAGGTGTCGATCGAGAACGGGCCGAGCATGGACAAGGCCGCCAGCATCGCGGCCAGCGCACCGCCGGCAATGCGCTTCCCGGTGCCCGGTGCATCATGTACGGCTGCTTGTTCGGAAGACATATCGATGCTTGGTTCGGTGAAGTTGCGGCCGCAAAGGGCTATGCGCGCGTGCTTGCCGCGCCAGCCGCAGAAGTACGGAATCAGCCGGCGTCTTTCGGCTTGGCCTGTTCGCGCCGGTTGAAGCCAGCCACCATGTCGAAACGGAACAGTCGGCATTCCAGTGCGCCGTTGAAGAAAGGCGTCTTGCGTGATTCTTTCAGGCGCAGCAGTTTCGGCACTTCCAGGTCGGCCGTGAACAGGAAAACATGCCAGCCGGCGAAACGCTGCTTCAGTGTCGTGCCGAATGCACTGAAGAAAGCCTTGGCCATGTCGTCTTCAGTGATGTTTCGATCGCCGCGCACGCCAATGCGTTCGCCATAGGGCGGATTCGTCAACAGGATGCCTGGCGTCTCGCTCGGCGGTTTGACTTCCTGTGCTTCGATCTGCTTCAGGGGCACCTCGAAGCGAATGCCGGCCTGCGCCAGATTGTGGCGCGTCATCGTCACCATGTCGCCCGAGATGTCGCTGCCGAAGATGGTTGGCGTCGTCGGCAAGGGATTCAGCCTGACCCCGGCTTTGACCGCTTCCCACTCATCGGTATCGAAGGCATTGAATTTCTGAAACGCGAATTCGCGGCGGTAACCAGGAGGAATGCCGGCCAGCATTTGCGCCGCTTCGGCCAGGATGGTGCCGGAGCCGCACATCGGGTCGAACAATGTCATGCCGGGCTTCCAGCCGGCGACGCGCAGCATGCCGGCCGCCAGATTCTCGCGCAGTGGCGCGTCTCCGGTTTCGGTGCGCCAGCCGCGTTTGAACAGCGCTTCGCCCGACGTGTCGAGATAAACGGTGTAGTTGTGCGCATCGAGGAAACCGACGATCCGCATGTCTGGCGTACGCGTATCGACGGACGGACGCTTGCCGTACAGATCGCGGAATCGGTCGCACACCGCGTCCTTGATCTTCAGTGTCGTGAACTCCAGGCTCTTCAGCGGCGACTTGATGGCGGTGATGTCGACGCGGATCGTGTGATCGACATCGAACCACTCTTCCCATGGCTGGGCCAGCGTCAGGTCATAAATGTCGTTCTCGTTCGCGTAGCCGCCGTGCGCCATGCGCAACAGCACGCGCGAGGCGATGCGCGAATGCAGATTGATGCGGTAAGCGTCCTGCAGCGTTCCCGAGCAATGTACGCCGCCCGGCACCTGCTTGTGAACTTGCAGCGTCTTGCCTGGCGAAACGATCTCGCTCAGCTCTTCGGCCAGCGCCGCTTCGAGCCCGCGTGGGCAAGGGCAAAAATAGGAATGGATGGTTGACATGCGGGGTACCTTTTATCCGTTGGTTGCGACATGAAATTCTGCAGCCGAGCTGCAGAAATAGGGGCCTTGCTCCGCATTGGTTGATGCGGAATGGCGGCTGCCATTTTCGACGATAAAGCTTTGCTTTTGTTCGTCGCTATGAAGCTATTTCGAGAACGCCCGTTCCACGAAGTCCAGCCTGTCTTGTCCCCAGAAGCTTTCGCCATCGACGATATACCAGGGAGAACCGAACACGCTCGCAGCGATTGCTTCATTCGTGTACTGCTCGTACTCGTTCTTGACCGCTGCCGTCTCCGACGACTTCCACAAGGCGTTGCCATCGTGTCCGGCCGCATTCACCAGGGCGATCAGCGTTTCCACATCGGTAATGTTCTTTTCTTCCGCCCAGAACGCGCGCATCACTGCGCCGGTCAATGCCAGTGCCGCTTCGGTGCCGTGTGCGATCTTGACTGCAATGATCAGCTTCGCGGCCGGATCGCCGGAGGTCGGTGCGAACTTCGGCTGCAGGTTCAGCGGCAGATTGCGATAGGCGCTCCAGCGCTGGAGTTCGACCAGTCGATACGCCTGGCGTTGCGGCGGGCGTTTTGCCAATGGCAGGCCGCCCGAGACACTGAACACCTTTGCCAGGTCCATCGGCTTCAGTTCGATGCGTACATCGTACTGTCTCGCCAGTTCGATCAATTTTGCGTGACCAAGGTAAGACCAAGGCGATTGCGGTGCGAAATAATATTCACAGACTTTGGCCATGAGGTCCTCCTGCTGTCCTTAGAACGGTTTGACGACAACGAGGATCACGATTGCCAGCAGCAGCACAACCGGGACTTCGTTGAACCAGCGATACCAGCGATCGCTGCGCCGGTTCTTGCCGAGTTCGAATTTCTTCAACAGCGAACCGCAGGCGTGGTGATAGCCGATCACGAGCACCACCAGAACGATTTTGGCATGCAGCCAGCCGCCGCCGAAACCGAAGGTCATCAGCCAGATGCCGAACAGCACCGCCGGAATCGCGAGCATCGTCATAAAACGGTATAGACGGCGCGCCATGCCGAGCAGGCGCGTGATCGCGGTCGCGTCGGTTTCCACTGCGAGATTCACGAAGATGCGCGGCAGGTAGAACAGGCCGGCGAACCACGATACAACGAAGACGATGTGCAGCGCTTTTACCCACAGCATGTTTTATGTCTTTCTCTTCCCGAATCGTTGTTCTTTATCCCCGCAAAACTTCGGCAGGCGCGGGAATCCCGACAGCATTCGCTTCCCAAGGCTCCGGCTTTCGCCGCAGCGGCTTACGTGCGCACTTCTCCGTGGCCGAAGACCACGTATTTGAGCGAGGTCAGACCTTCAAGACCGACCGGGCCGCGCGCGTGCAGCTTGTCGTTCGAAATGCCGATTTCCGCGCCCAAGCCGTATTCGAAGCCGTCAGCGAAACGTGTCGACGCATTGACCATCACCGAAGCCGAATCGACCTCGCGGATGAAGCGCATTGCACGTGTGTAATCCTCGGTCACGATACTGTCGGTATGTTGCGAGGAATAGCGGTTGATGTGCGCGATCGCTTCGTCGACGTCGGCCACGATCTTCACCGCGAGAATCGGCGCCAGATATTCGGTCGACCAGTCTTCTTCGGTTGCCGATGCGAGATGCGGATAGCCTTGCAGAATCGCACGCGCTTCGTCGTCGCAACGCAGTTCCACTTCCTTCGTTGCGTATAGCTTCGCCAGTTCCGGCAGTGCCTTCTTCGCCACGCTGCGCGCAACGAGCAGGGTTTCCATCGTGTTGCAGGTGCCGTAGCGATGGCATTTGGCGTTGAAGCCGATGTCGAGTGCCTTCTTCAGGTCCGCCGATTCGTCGATATAGACATGGCAGATGCCGTCGAGGTGCTTGATCATCGGCACTTTCGATTCCTTCATCAGCCGTTCGATCAAGCCCTTGCCGCCGCGCGGCACGATGACGTCCACGTATTGCGGCATCGTGATCAGTTCACCGACTGCGGCGCGATCGGTGGTTTCGACGATCTGCACCGCATCGGCCGGCAGACCCGCGCCGGCCAAGCCTTCGCTGACGAGCTTCGCCAGTGCCTGATTGCAGTGCAGCGCTTCCGAGCCGCCGCGCAGGATGGTCGCGTTGCCGCTCTTGATGCACAGACCTGCCGCATCGACCGTCACGTTCGGGCGTGCTTCGTAGATGATGCCGATGACGCCGAGCGGCACGCGCATCTGGCCGACCTGGATGCCGGTCGGGCGATATTTCATGTTCGAGATTTCGCCGATCGGATCGGGCAGGGCGACGATCTGCTCCAAGCCTTCGGCCATGGTGGCGATCGCCTTGTCGGACAGCGTCAGCCGATCGAGCATCGCCGGCTCCAGGCCATTGGCGCGTGCGGCGTCCAGATCCTTCTTGTTGGCGGCGCGCAGTGCGTCGGCATCGCGACGGATGGCTGCGGCGATCAGCGTCAGCGCGCGGTTCTTCGCAGCCGTATCGGCTTTTGCCATCGCCTGCGATGCCTTGCGGGCGCGCTGGCCCACTTCGTTCATGTAGTGCTTGATATCCATATGGATGAATGCTTCTTCTTTGATGCGGATGATGTGACTCGTATGCGCGGACGCCTCTAGCCGCGCGCGATCTTCAGCCCCAATTGCAGCATGGCGTCCCAAGCGTCGCCGGAAAAGTCTTTCGCGCGCAAACCTTTGACCATCTTATCGATTTGCGCGGCTTCCTGCAGCGCTTGTTCCAGCGCCGGCAGGCTCAGACGCCGTAAGGCCGGTTCGATCAGGCGTTCGCGCGGCCCCCAGATCCGATATTCTTTCGTCAACTGGCCCAGCGGCCGGCCTTGCGCGACGCCGGCTTTCAATTTCAGCAAGGTGCGGATTTCCTCGGCAACCGCCCACAGTACCAGCGGCAACGCCTCGCCTTCGCCCTTCAAGCCTTCCAGCATGCGCACCAGACGGGCGGCATCGCCGGCCAGCATGGCTTCGTTCAGCTTGAACACATCGTAGCGGGCGACGTTCAGCACCGCATCGTGGATTTGTTCGAAGCTGAGCGGGCCTTCCGGATACAGCAGCGCCAGTTTCTGGATTTCCTGATGCGCGGCCAGCAGGTTGCCTTCGACACGGTCTGCGATGAAGTCGAGGCTGGCGCGATCCGCGCTCTGCTTCTGCGTCGCCAGCCGCGCGCCCAGCCAGGATGGCAACTGCGTGCGCTCGACCAGCGGAATGTCGATGTACACGCCAGCCTGCTGCAGGCTGGCGACCCATGCCGCCTTCTGCGTCGCCCAATCGAGTTTCGGCAGCGTGATCAGCGTCACGTTGTCCGGGCTGAGCGAAGCAGCGTAGTCCTGCAAGGCTTGTCCGCCGTCCTTGCCCGGCTTGCCGGTCGGGATGCGCAGTTCGATCAGCTTCTTGTCGCCGAACAGCGATTGCGACTGGTTGGCAGCGAGCAGTTCGCCCCATTTGAAGCTGCGTTCGACCACCAGCACGTCGCGTTCGGTATAGCCTTGCGCACGCGCGGCACGCCTGATCTTGTCGGCCGCTTCGAGGGCCAGCAAGTGTTCGTCGCTCGTGAGCACATACAAACCGGCAAGCGGTTTGCCCAGATGCGCATCCAGCGCGTCCAGCCGCAGCTGCATCAGCGGGTCGGTGCAGGAGGAACGTCGCCTGCCGGCGTCGGCGTGGGAATCGACATCGCCGGGGTGCCAGCCGCAGGTTCGGCAGCCGGTGCGGATGCAGGCGCGATGGCGTCAGTATTCTGGCGCGGCTTGATCGCGGCGACACGGCGCAGGATCTGCTGCACGGCATCGGACTGCATGTCGCGGTACAGCATTGCTTCTTCCGATTCCTTGGCGAGCACCTGGTTTTCGTTATAACTGATGTCGCGTTTCAGCGAAATCGTGGTCGGCGCCAGCAGGTCTGCCTTCTTGTTGTCCTGTACGCTGATCACCACCGTGTAATTCAGTCCGTATTCGCGGACGCGGCCCTGGCTGTTCAGCGACAGGATGGTCTTGGCTCGGGTTTCACTGAGAACCTTGAGGATCGCTTCGGCGTCCTTCGGCGTTTCGGTGATGGTCAGCTCACCGCTGCCGCGGACGTTGCGGCGCAGCTCGCTGCCCAGCGAGGAAGCCGCCGGTACGTCGATGTAAATCGATTTGAACGGAAGGTTCTGCCCGAGGACGGAACCGCGCAGCTTGAAGCCGCATGCGGACAGTACGACCGTCGATATCAGGAGTGCGCAGAACAGGCGGCGATTCTTCAGCATGGCGGTTCCAGTTTTTTTGCGATTGTGTGAGCTTACATCACGCGACGATATTGACCAGCTTGCCCGGCACGACGATGATTTTCTTCGGCGTGCCTTCGATGAACTTCTGCACCGTCTCATTGGCCAGCGCCGCAGATTCGATGGTGGCCTTGTCGGCATCCTTGGCGACAATAATGCTGCCGCGCAGCTTGCCGTTCACCTGCACCATCATTTCGATCTCGGCCTGTTCCATCGCTGCGGCATCGACTTGCGGCCATGGCGCATCGAGAATGTCGCCGAAATGCTTTGCGTAACCGAGTTCCTGCCACAGCACGTGCGTGATGTGCGGTGCGACCGGATACAGTACGCGCAGGAAAATCGACAGGCCCTCGGTGATGACAGCATGCGATGCGGCGGAGTCGTCCAGCTTGGCACCTTCCAGCGTGTTCAGCATCTTCATCGCCGCCGATACCACCGTGTTGTACTGGATGCGCTTGAAATCGCTGTCTGCCTGTTGCAAGACCTTGTGCAGTTCACGACGCAGTGCCTTGTGGACTTCTGCATAGGCGCGTGCGCCCGGCGCGATCGGATCGGCCAGTGCGGCAGTGACGCGCGCTGACTGATTGTAGGCATAGCTCCACACGCGGCGCAGGAAGCGGTTGGCGCCTTCAACACCCGAGCCTGACCATTCCAGCGTCTGTTCCGGCGGTGCGGCGAACATCGTGAACAGGCGCGCGGTATCGGCACCGTACTGTTCGATCTGCGCTTGCGGGTCGATGCCGTTGTTCTTGGACTTCGACATCTTCTCGGTACCGCCCAGTTCGACCGGCTTGCCATCCGCTTTCAGCACGGCGGAAACAGGGCGGCCCTTGTCGTCGAATGTCAGTTCGACGTCGGCCGGATTGAACCACGTCTTCTTGCCGCTCGCATCTTCGCGATAGTAGGTTTCGTTCAGCACCATGCCCTGCGTCAGCAGATTGGTAAACGGTTCGTCGAATTTGACCAGACCGAAGTCGCGCATGACCTTGGTCCAGAAGCGCGCGTACAGCAGGTGCAGCACCGCGTGTTCGATGCCGCCGATGTACTGGTCCATCGGCATCCAGTAATCGTTGCGCGGATCGACCATCGCATCGTTCGAACCTGGCGAGGTATAGCGCATGAAGTACCAGGACGAATCGACGAAGGTATCCATCGTGTCGGTTTCGCGCCGCGCCGGCTTGCCGCAGCAAGGGCAATCGACTCTGAGAAACTTTTCGTGCTTGTTCAGCGGATTGCCGCTGCCGTCCGGCACGCAGTCTTCCGGCAGCACGACCGGCAGATCTTTCTCTGGTACCGGCACCGAGCCGCAAGACTCGCAGTTGATCATCGGGATCGGCGTACCCCAGTAGCGCTGGCGCGAGATACCCCAGTCGCGCAGGCGGTAGGTAACCTTCTTCTCGCCGGCGCCAGCCGCTTCCAGATCGGCGGCGATTGCGTCAACCGCCTGCTGGTAGTTCAAGCCATCGTACTTTCCGGAATTGATGCAGCGGCCGTTTTCCTTGTCGGCGTACCAGTCCTGCCATTTCTCTTCGGAGAAGGTCTTGCCTTCCACGTCGATGACCTGATGAATCGGCAGCACATATTTTTTTGCAAATGCGAAGTCGCGTTCGTCATGCGCCGGCACACCCATCACGGCGCCGTCGCCGTAGCTCATCAGCACATAGTTGCCGACCCACACTTCGACCAGCGCGCCGGTCAGCGGATGCTTGACGAACAGGCCGGTCGGCATGCCTTTCTTTTCCATCGTCGCCATGTCGGCTTCGATGACGCTGCCGAGCTTGCACTCGGCGATGAACTCGGCCAGTTCCGGATTCGTTTTTGCCGCGAAGGTCGCCAGCGGATGCTCGGCGGCCACGGCGCAGAAAGTCACACCCTTGATGGTGTCGGCGCGTGTAGTGAAGACCCACAGCTTGCCGTCATTGATCAGCGT
>Ga0310811_10007996_pt1 | contig 13580 bp, 12 predicted proteins | sample YCmetagenome_FD_207642 | JGI IMG/M metagenome (GOLD analysis project Ga0310811, IMG submission 207642) | Soil microbial communities from experimental microcosm in Duke University, North Carolina, United States - YC | ecosystem: Engineered > Artificial ecosystem > Soil microcosm > Unclassified ... | reverse complement strand
GATGCCCCAATACGCCGTGGCGCTTTCCGCAATCGGCCGCTCTTTCACGGGCAGCCCGCGGATCAGCACGAAGCCGCGCCCGTTCAGCACCTCGTCGCGCAGTCGGTCCAGCACTGGCCCGAGCGTCGGCAGGAAAAAATCCGCCTGTGTGATCGTCGCGATGTCGCGTTTGAGATTCGCCGCGGTCGCTGCCTCGATTTCCGCGATTTCGGCCGGCGACAACTGATAGGTCCATTCCGCGGGCCGCTTCGCCAGTTCTGCGCCAATCCACGCCGACGGGCCGGTGATCAAAGGCCGTGGTATGCTCTGCTCCATCCAAATGCTCCTTCGCCCTGAGGCCGATGAAGACGCTGCTGATCGTATACCACTCCCTGACCGGTGGCACACGCCAGATGGCCGAAGCCGCCGCGTCCGGCGCGCGTGGCGAGTCTGATGTCACCGTCCGCCTGCTGACGGCACCAGGGGCCTCCGGCGACGACATGTTGGCCGCTGACGGCTACATCTTCGCCACGCCAGAGAATCTCGCGGCACTCGCCGGCAAGATGAAGGACTTCTTCGATCGCGCCTATTATCCCGTCCTCGACCGTATCAACGGTCGTCCATACGCGACACTGGTCTGCGCCGGCAGCGACGGCCAGAACGCCGTACGGCAGATTGCGCGTATTGCCACCGGCTGGCGTCTCCGAGCGATCGCTGAACCGCTCATTGTCTGCACCCACGCGCAGACCCCGGATAAGATTCTGGCGCCGAAACACATCCCGCCGGCAGACCTGACCCGCTGCTCCGAACTCGGCGCCGCGTTTGCCGCCGGGCTTGCCGCCGGCATTTTCTGACGAGGTTACCGGTGCCCGAAGATTGCACTCCCCACCCGCACCCAGGTCGCGCCGCAGGCAATCGCGATCTCGAAATCAGCCGACATGCCCATCGACAGCACGCCCAACCCATGCCGGGCCGCACGGTCCGCCAGCCACTCGAAATGCGGCCGGGGGTCTTCCCCCGCAGGCGGCACACACATCAGCCCCGCCAATGATGCACCGAACCGCGCCTTGCTCGCCGCGATGAATGCGTCCGCCTCCGCCCGCGACACACCCGACTTCTGAGACTCATCGCCGGTATTGACTTCGATCAGCAGCGTCGGCTGCCGGGCCTCCTTTGCCTCGGCGGTCGCGATCGCATCGCTCAGCCGCGTCCGGTCCAGCGTCTCGATCACATCGCCGATCCGCACCGCGTCGCGCGCCTTGTTTGTCTGCAGCCCGCCGATGATGTGCAGCTTGAAGTTCCATGCGCCGCGCAACGAAGGGAACTTGCTCTCCGCCTCCTGCACGCGGTTCTCGCCGAAAACCGTCTGGCCCGCTTCCAGTGCTGCGCGCACTGCCTCGATCGGCTTGGTCTTGCTCACCGCAACCAGCGTCACGTCGTCCGGGCGCCGCCCGGCCTTGATCGCCGCCGATGCGATGCGATCCTGCACCCGGCGCAGGTTGTCCTTGATCGTCGCAGCGTCAGTGAGTGTCGCCGTATCGGACATACTGCTTCTCCTCGATGATGACCGATTGCAGCTTCTCGTTGATCACCCGCTTGATCCGGCTGCGTTCATCGTTGTTGTGATACACCCCACGCGCAAGGGCTATGAACTCGGCGTCGAACACGCCTGCCGCCTCTTTCGCGCGGATGTTGTCCTCGATGTCCCATAGCGTGCGGTTCACCGCCGCCAACGCGTCCTTCATCGCCTCCATACCCTCTGGCGCGCCCAGCACCGTGCGCAACTGGTCCAGTTCACGCTGCACATTTGCCACGGCCTCCGGCATTCGCAGCCGCTCCAGCTTGATTTCCAGGATCGTGATCTTGTCGATCAGTTCCCCCCACGACACCGGCACATGGGGCATCTCGCTCATGGCGTCGCCTCGAGCGCCTGCGCGATTCGGCCGAATACGCCTGCCCAGTCGCCCCGCTTCACCTGCCGGAACAGGCGCATCGAGGGGTACCAGCTGCTTGTGTCGCCTGCGATCTGGAAGCGCCAATCCGGCACATGCTGGAGCGCCACCCAGACCTGGTGCCCCAACGCGCCCGCCAGATGCGGGATCGCCGTGTCGGAGGAAACCACCAGATCGAGGCACTGCATCACCGCCGCGGCATCGGCAAAGGCGTCCGGCCCCGCGTCGAAATCCTCCCCGAGCGTCTCGACAACCATCCCCTCCGGCATCGCGGCAAGCTGATCCAACCCATGATGCTTTTGCAGGCTGATCAGCCTTACGCCCGGTACCCGCGCAAGGGGCAGGAACTCCCTCAGCGGTACTGACCGGCCTCGTTCCGCGGCGGCCGTCGGATTGCCCTGCCATGCAATGCCGATCTTGCGCCCCTGTGGCCCGATGCGCTGGCGCCACATGGCGACCCTATCCGGTTCCGGCGCCAGATAGGGTGGCCTCGGAGCGTCCGTCCCCAACAGGAGCGGCAGGTCGAGCAAAGGACACCAGACGTCGAATGCTGGCAACGCGTCCCCCACCTCGACGATGCGCTCGGGCTCGATCACGTGGGCCATGAGCCGCCGCAGGCCCGGCTGCACCTCGAAAACCACCGACCCGTGGGCGGCGCTGCGGACGTACCGGCAGAACTGGATCGTGTCGCCCAGTCCCTGCTCCGCCCGGACCAGCAAGGTGCGTCCATCCAGCGGCTCACCACTCCAGCGGGGCTTGTCACATGCGGGGATCCGCACCGCGCCGGCGCGGAAACGCCAGGCATATTCCGGCCATCCCTCCGCCAGTTGCCCGGCAAGCAGGAGTACAACACCGAGATTCAGATGGGCCACCGCGTCGTCAGGCCGCAGCCGCAGCGCCGTGCGGTACTCGGCCTCCGCCTCGTCTAGCCGGCCCAGCTCTTTCATGATGCTGGCCAGGTTGCCATGCGCGACGGCGTCTCGTGGCGTCCGCCGGACCTCCTGGCGCAGCGCTACCGCAGCATCGTCCAACCGTCCAGCGAGCCGCAGAGCCAACCCTAGATGACTGTGTACCTCCGGCAGGTCAGCCTTCAGCCGCAAGGCCCCGCGATAGGCCGCGACAGCCTCCTCGGTCCGGTTCGCGTCGGCCAGCACGTGGCCCAGCACCTGCCACGCCTCGGCGCAATTCCGTTTCAGCCGCAGCGCCTCGCGGCATGCCGCCTCCGCCGCATCCAACTGCCGCAGTGCCAGCAGAGCGCCGGCGCGGTTGACGTGGAACAGTACGGCAGAGGGCTTCATCGCGATGGCCTGATCGAGGCACGCAAGGGCCGCCTGTGGCTGCCCGCATTGGGACGCCAACACACCCAGCATGTGCATTGCGTCGGCATGACCCGGCTGCGCCGCAAGCACCTGCCGATAGGCCTGTTCAGCTTCCGGCAGTCGACCTGCCCCATGCAGCTTCAGGCCGTTCTGGTAATACGCCTCGATGGCATGCATCGGTCTGTTCATGGTCCCGATCTGGTTAGCACAGGCGCCTGCGTCGCGCATGCGAGGCGACTGACTCCATGGACGCAGGCCTTCTTGCCTGGGCGCATGCCGTGGCGGCCCGGTCCGGAGCGCGGCTTCCCCCGCTCTGGCTTTTCACCGACTCGCGCCGCCTGCCCGATCCTCGCCCGGCGGCCAAGCGGCTGCCGCGAGGCCTTGCCGGCATTGTCCTGCGCCATGATGGCGAGGCCGACCGGAGCGGCCTCGGTCGTGACCTGGCCCGGATCTGCCGCGCGCGCCGGTTGGCGTTGGTTGTGGCTGGCGATGTCAGGCTGGCGGCACTGCTGCGCGCGGGGGTTCATCTCCGGGGAGGCCGTTGGCCGGGGCCCGGACGTCTCCGCGGCGCCCTGATCACCAGCTCCGCCCATAACATGATCGAGCTCCGACGAGCCGGGCGGGCCGGCGCGACTCTGGTCTTTCTCTCGCCTGTGTTCTCGACGCCCAGCCATCCGGGCGGGCCCTCTCTTGGTGCCGCCGTCTGGATGCGTCTCTCCCGTCAGGTTGCTGTGGAGGTCGCTGCGCTTGGGGGGATCGACGGCCGGACAGTCCGCCGCCTGGCCAGAGAATGTCGAGCCATCGGAGCCATTGCTGCCTTGGCGTGATCCGTGTTGTGTCTATTTAGACACAGTGTTTCGCAAATGCCATGAGGAATACTTATGGCCCGTTGCGAGACCAGGAAAGCTGGCCTCATAGTGTTCCCAGCTTTGGCAACCCCACCCGCGTGGGGGCCTGGGCCTGGAAATTTCGCCGGAACTTCCGGTGCAAACAGGAGGATGGGATGCGTAAGTATTTGCTGGCGGGCGTGGCTACGCTGGGGGCAGCAGGTTTCGCGGGCGGGGCCTTCGCTCAGGCGGCGCCTCCTTCACCGACCGAAGGGACACTGATCACCGCGCCGTCGGGCGGTCCGTCATACGCCAACAACAACAACAACTACCAGGCTGCTCAACTCCCGGGTCCGGTCGCCAACCCGACCCCCGGTACCATCGTCATTCACGTCAACGGCAAGGTCGAGGTGGACTTCCTCGGCACCTGGTCCAGCGGTGACTCGCGTCTGGTTACCGCGCCAGCCGGCACGAATGGTGGTGCGACCATCCCCGCAGGTACTCCGGGCGGCATAGTCGGCAATCCTGGTGTGGCCTCCGGAGCGACCGGAACGGCGGCGGCCCTTGGCACCAACGGCGCCGGCCCCGTGAAGGTTGCGCCGCAGGACATGGAAAGCTTCGCGCGTATCTACCTCGGTGCTGACGGCATGGCCACCAATGGCCTGCGTTACGGCGCCGCCATCGAGGTTCGCGAGAACTTCTCCGGCCAGCCGAGCGGCGCCAGCGCGAGCGCCTACTCGTCGCTCGAGACACTGTTTGTCCGCCGTGCCTTCACCTACGTGGCCGGTGCCAACTGGGGTATCGTGCGCGTCGGCCAGGCCGACGGCGTGATCGGCATCTTCGACAACGGCGTCACCACCTTCCAGTTCCTGCCCACAGGCAACCTGAACGGCGGCGACCTGAACGCCCAGGTTGTGGGCGGCAACTCATCACCTCCGTTCTTCTTCATAGGCCAGGCCGGTGCCGAGTACTCGAACACCAAGTTCGTCTACCTGTCGCCGCAGATCGCCGGGTTCGACTTCGGCTTCCAGTATGCGCCGAACACATCGAACGGCTTCGGCATCGGTGCCAGTGGCGGCGGTATCGATAGTTCCTTCTCCGGCAGCTCCATTGGCACCGGCCTGACCTGCACAATCGCGACCTCGGGCTGCCCGACCCTGAGTTCGGGACCTGGCGCGCTGGACGGTTCGCGCATCATCAACCAGACGGTGGTTGGCGTGCGCTACCAGGGCACGCTGGGCGGTGTGGGCGTGCTGGCCTATGGCGCGTGGGAAAACAGCGGAACGGCCAACTATACCGGCGCCCAGGTGGGTGCGCCTGGATCGGCGACAGGCGCTGGCACGACGAACCCTGCAACCAGCCAGCTTGGTATCACCGGACTGCCGGGCAGCCAGTATAACGGCCACTATGACGGGCTGAGCTTCGGCAGCGGCGGTGTCGCGCTGACCTATGCCGGGTTCACGGTGGGCGGCAACATCATCGGTGGGCGGGTGAACAACCAGTTGCAGCCGACGCCGAAGAACGCGGTCGGTGAAGTGGCCTACCTGTTCGGCGCGAAGTATGTGGCCGGCCCACTCACGGTAGGTATCGTGGCCGAGCATGCGGACTACCAGGGCACGGTGCAGATGACTGGCCTCACCCAGCGCCGCGCCCGCGCGATCGACGCCGGCCTGAGCTACACGGTGGCGCCAGGCTACATCGTCTATGGCGAATACATGTGGCAGGACGTCTACCAGGGCGGCGTCAACATGGTCACCGGCGCGACAGGGTCCAATGCGAACAACGAGATGCGGTCGCAGGGCTTCCTGGTCGGTAACGTCGTCAACTTCTGATCCACTCGATAGATGCTGGGACAACGGCGGGGAGCAATCCTCGCCGTTTTCTTTTGTAGGTCCGGAGTTCCAACCCGACAGGTCTTGCAGTAAGAATTGCCGATGGGGGGCGTCACAGCAGCCGGAGGGATTGCCGTGCGACGCTGGGTGCGTTCGCCGCCGCTCGGCGCGATGGCTCGATCACGGTCTTATCCTCGTTATCGTCATGCCGCTGCTGGCGTTCAGCGCCTTTCTGGTGCTGCGATCCGCCGCTCACGAGCAGGAATTCATGGCGGCCACGGTGCAGGAGCGCGCCCGCGCAGCGGCCGCGGCAATTGATCACGAACTCGGTTCGCTCCGCACGCGTCTGTTCATGCTCGCAGCATCCCACAGCTTACAGACAGGGGACCTGCCGGCCTTCCGGGCAGAGGCGGTCGCTGCGGTGACACCTGACGGGCTGAACTTGACGCTCGTTGATCCGGCCGGCCAGGAGTTGATCAATACCCGCGCCGGGCCAGAAGCGCGTTTGCCCATGACGCAGGATCCTGAAGCGGTCCGCCGCGCATCGGAGTCCCAATTGCCGGATGTATCCAGTCTCTCGCGCGATGCGGTCACCGGAGAATGGTGCGTCGCCATCAATGTCCCGGTCTTGCGTGACGGAAAACTGGTCTATCTGCTGAGTTTGAATATCGCACCGCTGTTACCGCGCATGCTCAGCGACCTGCACCTGCCGGACGACTGGTTGATCAATATCGCCGACCAGAAGGGCTACACGATTGCAAGGAGCCTGGACGCCGACCAGTACGTCGGCCGTTTGGGGCGTCCCGACATACTGGCGATTCTGCGCCAATCTGGTGAGGGATGGCTTCCCCTCGTCTCGCGTGACGGCATACCGATCTATGACGCGTTCGCCCACGTCAGATTTTCGGATTGGATCCTCTCTGTCGGTATTCCCGACGCTGTTCTTTTTGCCCCTGTGAGGTTCACAACATCGGTGTTATTTCTGGCGGGCGTCGCGGCACTGGCTGTCGCAATACTGTTGGGCATGCTGATTGGCCGCCGGATCGCGCAGGCCATCACCGCTCTCGTGGGCTACGCGGAGATTGTTGGCAAGGGCGAGAGCATAGGGCCGCACGAAACCGGAATCACCGAAACGAACGCTGTCGTGCAATCACTGTGCAATGCCAGCGAGCGCTTGCAGCAAAGTGCGCAGGAACGTGCCGTCCTCCTGGATCGCACAGTCACTGCCCAGGAAGCTGAGCGTAAGCGTATCGCTCGCGAGCTGCATGATAGTCTTGGTCAGTATCTGACCGCGCTGCGCCTCGGTTTCGCCAATATAGAGCCGCTTTGTGCCAGCAACTTGTTGGCCCAGCAGCGCCTGTCCGAACTGAAGAACCTGGCCGGCGAAATCAGCAGCGAGCTGAACCGGATTGCCTGGGAGCTGCGGCCGCGCGCGCTCGACCACCTGAGTTTGCGTCGCGCAGCCATGCAATACCTTGAGGAATGGGCGGATCGATCCAGGCTGCATGTCGATTTGGAGGTTGGTCTCGACGACAGGCGCCTACCACCCGCCGTCGAAACGGGGGTGTTTCGCGTGCTTCAGGAGGCGATCACCAATGTGGTGAAGCATTCGGGAGCGGATCGCGTTGCTGTGGTGCTCGACGCGAGTGACCGGGAAGTGTGTCTGATCATCGAGGACAATGGCAAGGGATTTGATGCAACGGACGGTTCCACGGATCTGGCGCTGGGCATCGGTCATCTGGGATTGCTGGGTCTTCGCGAACGGCTCGCGCTGGTAGGCGGTAGCCTGGAAGTGGAATCCACTCCGCGGAGAGGCACAACCGTATATGCACGGATTCCGCTATGAGCTGTCCATGACCCCTGGGCCAATTCGGGTTCTCATGGTGGACGATCATCCTGTGGTCCTTGCCGGGCTGAAGGCGCTGGTGGGTGCCGAACCGGATCTCACCGTTGTCGGAGAAGCGCGCGACGGCCGCACGGCCTTGCGCATGGCAATGCACCTCGCGCCAGACGTGGTGGTACTCGATATCTCGTTACCGGAGATGAACGGCATCGAGCTTGCTGCCGCGCTGCGCAACGAACGCCCTGACTGCCGGATCCTGGTTCTCACCGTCCACGAGGAGCGCGCCTATCTGCGCCAGCTTCTCGACCTTGGCGTCGGCGGCTATCTGCTCAAGCGTTCGGCCGCCGATGAATTGCCGCGCGCCATTCACGCTGTCGCCGCCGGCGGCATGTATTTGGATCCGGCAATCGCCGGCAAGGCGGTGAGCGGTCTGGCAAGCGGCGCGTCCCGCCCCGGGACTGGCGCGACCGCCGAGCTCAGTGAGCGAGAAGCGGACGTGCTTCGGCTCGTCGCCTGCGGCCACAGCAACAAGGCCATCTCAGCGCGCCTCAGCATCAGCGTGAAAACGGTCGAGACCTATAAGGCGCGAGCGATGGAAAAGCTCGGCTTCCATAGCCGGGTTGACGTCGTCCGCTACGCCGCTGACCAGGGCTGGCTGAGGGAATAAAGGCTACTCCGTCCTCCAGGAAAAGCGCCGCCGGAGTGTGTCAGGAAATACCCTGATAGCGCTCCGTCAAATCCCCCACGCGTCCTCTGCTCCTCCCGACTACCTGGGCCGCCTGATCTAACGCTCCCTTTTCGCTCGAGTGCCAAGGGGGCCGCGAGCGGATGAATGCCGTCACTTTCCCCGTCCTGAGGGACGCCGCTTCGCTGCAAAGCGAGGCGCGGGAGAAGGCTCTCGGACTCCGCGATCTGCGCTATTTCCTCAGCGTCGCGCAAACCGGGAATCTGGGCCGCGCCGCGCGTATCCTGAATGTCAGTCAGCCGGCGATTTCCCTCCAGCTTCGCAAGCTGGAGGCCGGTCTCGGCACACAGCTCCTCCTCAGGCATGGGCGCGGCGTGACCCTGACGGCCGCCGGCGCCTGTCTGCGCGACCGCCTGCACACTGTTCTGGAGCTCCTCGCCTCGCCGCTCGACGAGTCGGATTCCGAGACGCCGCCGAGCTCGGTGACCCTGGGCGTGCCTGCCGAAGCTGGAGCGCCACTTGTCGCCCCGCTGGCGCGCATGTTTCGCGAGCGCTGGCCCGACATCACCCTGGATATCCGCGAAGGCTGTGGTGGCGAACTTGAGGATTGGTTGTCCCAGCGTCACGTCGATCTGGCGCTGTTGCCTGATCGGCCTTCCGGCCCGGATTTGGAAATCATTCCCCTGCTGATTGACGCGTTGGGACTGGTGTCCCCGGTCCATTCGCCGTTCGCCGGGGACACGCGGCCGCTCTCGGTGCGCGATCTGGCGGCTGAATCGCTGATCCTGCCAGGCAGGCAGCACTGGCTGCGCCGCCGACTCGATCATGCGGCACAGCGTCAGGGAACAGAGTTTCGACCAATGGTCCAGGTCGACAGCGCCGCGCTGACCAAGATGATGGTTTGCGCCGGTCTGGGATGTGCCGTTCTGCCACGGACCGCTGTGCAGAACGAAGTCGCGCGGGGTTCCTTGGCCTTCCGGCCAGTGGGCCATCCGCCGCTGACCTGCACGCATGTCGTGGCTTTCCACCGCGCAGCCGCGAACACGCTGGCGGCACCGCTCGCCGCCATGGCGCGCGAGGCCGTGACCGCTCTTGCGGAGGGCGGAGCGTGGCCGGGCGCCGAACTCATCAGGCCGGATGGCCAACAGGGAAAGGAGGCTGTCGCCGCTTAAGGCAAATCCAAAATAAGTCACGGATCGGCCTGCGCGCTCGATCCGACAGTCATAGCAAGTATTCGGTCGCGGACGATACAGAGCACGTATCGGCCGCATTGGCTGTATTCAGGTTATTATTTGATCGTCATTTAAGCCTGTGTTGCAATTAGGCCACGGTGTCTCAGTAATGCCGCGTCGAAGCCTGAAACGTTATTTGCGCGCGACAACGCCCCCGCTATGGTTTGCATCACCTGAAAGCCGCCGGGAGATCTGGCGCAACAAGGAGGATCGGATGCGTAAGTATTTGCTGGCGGGCGTGGCTACGCTGGGGGCCGCAGGTTTCGCGGGCGAGGCCTTCGCTCAGGCGGCGCCGCCGTCACCCACCGAAGGCACACTGATCACCGCGCCGTCGGGCGGTCCGTCATACGTCAATAACAACAACAACTACCAAGCCGCAGCGCTGCCTGGTCCGGTCGCCAACCCGACCCCCGGTACCATCGTCATTCACGTCAATGGCAAGGTCACGGTGAATTTCTGGGGCACCTGGAGCAACGGTGACTCGCGCCTGTTCACTGCTCCGGCCGGCACGAACGGCGGCGCCACGATCCCTGCGGGCACCGTCGGCGGCACAGTCGGCAATGCTGGCGTGAACTCCGGAGCGACCGGGACGGCGGCAGCCCTTGGCACCAACGGCGCCGGCCCCGCGAAGACGATGCCGCAGTCGATCGGAACCTACGCGCGTGTCTACCTCGGTGCTGACGGCATGGCCACCAATGGCCTGCGTTACGGCGCCGCTATCGAGATCCGCGAGAACTTCACCGGCGAGCCGAGCGGCGCCAGCGCGAGCGCCTACTCGTCGCTCGAGACACTGTATGTCCGCCGTGCCTTCACCTACGTGGCCGGTGCCAACTGGGGTATCGTGCGCGCCGGCCAGGCCGACGGCGTGATCGGCATCTTCGACAACGGCGTCACCACCTTCCAGTTCCTGCCGAGCGGCAACCTCAACGGCGGTGACCTGGAAGCCAGCGCTACCCTCGCTGCTTCAGAACCTCCGTTCTTCTTCCTGGGTCAGGCGGGCGCGGAATATGACAACAGCAAGTTCGTCTACCTGTCGCCGCAGATCGCCGGGTTCGACTTCGGCTTCCAGTATGCGCCGAACACGTCGAACGGCCAGGGCATCGGTGCGTCCGCCGGAGGCCTCGCTAACTCCTTCGCCGGCTCGTCCATTGGCACTGGCTTGACCTGCACGACCGCGACGTCGGGATGTCCGAACCTGACTTCGGGGCCCGGCGCACTGGACGGCTCGCGCATCATCAACCAGACGGTGGTGGGTGTCCGCTACCAGGGTACGGTGGCCGGTGTTGGTGTCCTGGCATACGCCGCGTGGGAAAACAGCGGCGTAGCCAACTACACTGGCGCGCAGGTGGGTGCGCCTGGTTCGGCGACAGGACCGGGCACGACGAACCCGGCGACGAGCCAGCTGGGCATCACCGGGCTCCCCGGCAGCCGGTACACCGGCCACTATGACGGGCTGAGCTTCGGCAGCGGTGGTCTCGCAGTGACCTATGCCGGGTTCACGGTGGGCGGCAACATCATCGGTGGGCGGGTGAACAACCAGTTGAACCCAACCCCGAAGAACGGTGCACCTGAAATAGCCTACCTGCTGGGCGCGAAGTATGTGACCGGACCGCTCACTATCGGCATCGTGGCCGAGCATGCGGACTATCAGGGCAATGTGCAGATGACCGGCATCACCCAACGGCGTGCCCGCGCGATCGACGCCGGTGTGAGCTACGTGGTCGCACCGGGCTACATCGTCTACGGCGAATACATGTGGCAGGACGTCTACCAGGGCGGAGTAAACATGCTCACCGGCGCGACAGGGTCCAACGCGAACAACGAGGCCCGCTCGCAGGGCTTCCTGATCGGTAACGTCGTCAACTTCTGATCACCGCTTCGGGACTTCACGGCACGGGCGGCGAGGGTAACCTCGCCGCCCGTTGCATTTTCCGACAAAAACTCTTGCGACTCTTGGCGCAAAAAGTAGAAGAGGCTAAGGGGTAACGTCATTCACCCGTGAGATAGCTGGGATGACCTCCACACTGAAGTCGACCATTGTTCTTGGCTTCACCGCCGCGCTGCTCGCTGGCTGCGGCGGCGCGAAGCCCAACCCGACGGACCCGGGGTATATCGGCCAGCAGGGCCCCAACAGCGCGGGTGATATGCCGGGCGGCAGCCTGCTGGGTGACAGCAACCTGGTCTTCGGCACGGCGAAGCCACGTCCGGGCGACAGCGGCGGAGCCGGCAGCGGCACCGCCGGCGGCGCGCTGGGCGTCAACGCCTATCTGTGGCGTGGCACTCTGGATACGCTCAGCTTCATGCCGCTCGCGTCGGCCGACCCGTTCGGTGGCGTGATCATCACGGATTGGTACACCCCGCCGACGTCCAGCAACGAGCGCTTCAAGGCCACTGCCTACATTCTTGGCCGCGAACTGCGCAGCGACGGTGTCCGCATCAGCATCTTCCGCCAGGTCTATCAGGACGGCCACTGGGTGGACGCCTCGGTCAGCCCGGTCACCATCGGCGAGATCGAAAACAAGGTGCTGTCCCGAGCCCGCGAACTGCGCGCGCAATCGATGGCGAACAGTTAGACGTCCTACAGACGCCTGAACGCGGCCCACGACGCGATCCTGGCGATCACATCGGTGGTATGGGCGGCGGTCAGCGGCCCTTCGCTGCGAACCTCGAATGTCGACCGCAGCAGTCCGAAGACGTCGAGTCCATCGTCCAGCCATCCACGCTCGGTCGGCACGGCACGGACCCGCTGGTTGACGACGAACAGGTCGCCGCCCGATTTCAGCGTGCGTGCGATTCGTACGATGTCGTCCGCCAGCCGCGGGCAGTGTTGCAGCACCCAGACCGCGAGCGCCGCGTCACAGACCAGACCCCGCGCAACCAGCTCGTCCAGCATCTCCGGCGGGCAGGCCAGGAAGTTCGGCGAATCGACATAGCCCACGGCAAGTGCCCGCATGCTGGGACTGATGTCTGCGCCGATGACTTTGCAGCCGGTTCGCTCGATGAGCGCCTTTGCAATCCGTCCGATGCCGCAGCCGTAGTCGAGTACCAACGATGCGCCGGTCAGCGGAACGGCACTCGCAACGAGATCGGTCAGGTAGGGTGTCTCGGTCAACCAACGATGCTCGGTGCTCGCACCATCGGCGGTCAGGATGATGCGCTTCGCGGCATCCTGGTCCGCGACGTCGAAGATGCCGGGCAGGTACGTGACCCTGATCTCGTTCATGGTCCGCATCATATCGCTGTTGTCGCACCACTTGCACCGGCCGGTGCGGCGCAGGATACATCTAGCATGAACGAAAGCGTGACGGTTGCGGCCGAAGCGCCGCGCTACGACTTCCGGGCATCAGAGCAGCGCTGGCAACGCGCCTGGGCCGAGCGCGGCTGTTTCCGTGTCGATGATGTCCCTAGCGACAACAAGCCAAAATACTACGTCATGGAGATGTTCCCGTATCCCAGCGGGAAGATCCACATGGGTCACGTGCGCAACTACACGCTCGGCGACGTGGTGGCGCGGTACAAGCGGGCGCGGGGCTTTTCCGTGTTGCACCCGATGGGCTGGGATGCGTTCGGGCTGCCGGCGGAGAACGCGGCACGCGAACGCAACATCCATCCCGCGACGTGGACCTGGGACAACATCGCTGCCATGCGCGCCGAGTTGCAGCGTATGGGGTTGTCGCTGGAATGGGAACGCGAGTTCGCCACCTGCGACCCGGCCTACTATGGCCATCAACAGAAACTGTTCCTCGATTTCCTGCGTGCCGGCCTGGTCGAGCGCAAACAGAGTTGGGTGAACTGGGATCCGGTCGATGGCACCGTGCTCGCGAATGAGCAGGTGATCGATGGCCGCGGCTGGCGCTCTGGCGCGCTGGTGGAGAAGAAGCAGCTCAGCCAGTGGTTCCTGAAGATCACGG